>Ga0172380_10000132_pt1 | contig 154001 bp, 145 predicted proteins | sample Leawe162metaG_FD_119747 | JGI IMG/M metagenome (GOLD analysis project Ga0172380, IMG submission 119747) | Leachate microbial communities from a municipal landfill in Southern Ontario, Canada - Leachate well 162 metaG | ecosystem: Engineered > Solid waste > Landfill > Unclassified | place...
AGGCAGCTTTTGCACTGCCGGCATTCGGGCGTGTAGAGCGGGATCACGTGGTCGCCGGGGACCACGCTGGTCACGCCCGCGCCGACCTCCAGCACCACGCCCGCCCCCTCGTGGCCGAGGATCGAGGGGAAGATGCCCTCGCTGTCCAGGCCGTCGAGCGTATAGGCGTCGGTGTGGCAGATGCCCGTGGCCTTGATCTCGACCAGCACCTCGCCGGCGCGCGGCCCCTCGAGGTCGACCTCGACGATCTCCAGCGGCTTCTTGGCTTCGAACGCGACGGCGGCGCGGGTCTTCATGGGAATCTCCGGTGAGGCAGCCGGGATATTCCCCGAGCCGGCGGCGCGCGTCCACCGCCCGTCGCCGCTATTCCCGCCGCAGGGCCTCGATCGGGTCCAGCCGGGCGGCGCGGCGGGCCGGGAAATAGCCGAACACCACGCCGATGATCACGGCCACGGCGAAGGCCAGCAGGTTGATGCCCGGGTCGAACAGGAACGGCACCTGGATCACCTGGGCCAGAATCACCGAGGCGACGGTGGCGATCAGCACGCCGGCCAGGCCGCCGAACGCGGCCAGCACCACCGACTCGACGAGGAACTGCAGCAGCACGTCCTGCTCCAGCGCGCCGATGGCCAGCCGCACGCCGATCTCCTTGGTCCGCTCGGTGACCGACACCAGCATGATGTTCATGATGCCGATGCCGCCGACCAGCAGGCTGACCGCCGCCACCGCGCCCAGCAGCATGGTCATCACCTTGGTCGTGCCAGCGAGGGTCTCGGCGATCTGTTTGGTGTCCATGACGCTGAAGTTGTCCTCCTCGCCCGGGCCGATCTTGCGGCGCTCGCGCAGCACGGCCTCCACCTGGGCCTTGGCCTTCGCGGTCGAGGCCCCGTCGCGCACGGACAGGGTGATGGAGTTGATGTCCTGGCGGCCGGTCAGGCGACGCTGCACGGTGCGCAGGGGCAGGATGACCGTGTCGTCCTGGTCCTGGCCCATGGCCGCCTGGCCGCGCGGCTTCAGCAGGCCGATGATCTCGCAGGAGAACTGCCGCACGCGCAGACGGGCGCCGACCGGGTCGCGGCCGGCGAACAGCTCGCGCCGGATGGTGTCGCCGACCACGCAGACCGAGCGGCCGGCCCGCTCCTCCGTCTCGGTGAACAGCCGGCCCGAGGCGAGGGACCAGTCGCGGGCCGCGAAATAGGGCCGCGACACCCCGGAGACGGAGGTGCTCCAGTTCTGCGCGCCGTAAACGAGGGTCGCGGAGGTGGTATCGACCGGCGAGGCCGCGGCGATGGTCGGCACGGCGGCGACGATGGCCGCCACGTCGGCGGCCCGGAAGCCGGCCACGCCCAGACCCGGCGGGCCCATCCGCTGGCCGGTGCGAACCATCAGCAGGTTGCTGCCGAGGCTGGAAATCTGGTTCGACACGGCCCGCGTCGCGCCGTTGCCGAGGGTGACCATGGTGACCACCGCGGCCACCCCGATGACCACGCCCAGCACTGTCAGCGAGGCCCGCAGCAGATTGCGGCGAATGGCGGCGAGGGCCAGCTTGAGGGCGTTGAACAGCATCAGGCGGCGCTCGCGGTCAGGCCCGAGTCGGACCGGATGCGCCCGTCGTGAAACTGCACGATGCGGCGGGCGAAGGCGGCCATGTCCGGCTCGTGGGTGACCATCAGGATGGTGATCCCCTGGTCGCGGTTGAGGGCCGCCAGCAGGGCCATGATCTCCTGGCCCTTTTCGCTGTCCAGGTTGCCGGTCGGCTCGTCGGCCAGCAGCACGGTGGGCCGGGTGACGATGGCCCGGGCGATGGCCACCCGCTGCTGCTGGCCGCCCGAGAGCTTGGCCGGGGTGTGGTGCTCCCAGCCGGTCAGGCCGACCTGGGCCAGGGTGGCCCGGGCCAGGGCGGCGCGCTCGGCCCGGGCGACGCCCCGGTACAGCAGGGGCAGCTCGACGTTCTCGAGCGCCGTGGTGCGCGGCAGCAGGTTGTAGCCCTGGAAGACAAAGCCCAGGTGCCGCCGCCGCAGCAGCGCCCGCTGGCGCCGGTCGAGCCGATCGACGGCCACGCCGCGAAACCGGTAGCTGCCCGTGGTCGGGACATCGAGGCAGCCGAGGATATTCATCGCCGTGGACTTGCCCGAGCCGCTGGGCCCCATGATGGCGAGGAACTCGCCCTCATCGACGGCCAGATCGATGCCGCGCAAGGCTTGGAAGGCCGCCTCGCCCTCGCCGAAGGTCTTGGTCACGCCCGACAGCTGGATCAGCGGGCCGCTCATTCCGCCTCATCCGTTCCGGTGATCAGGGCCAGGCCCACGGCAAGGTTGGCGCCGGAGACCTCGACCCACTGGCCGTCGCTGGCCCCGACCGTGACCGGCAGCGCCACCGGCTCGCCGTCGCGCAGCGTCCAGACCTGCTGCACCGTGTTGGCGCCGTTGGTCCGGCGACGGCCGCCGATGGCCGGCATGCGCGGCGTCAGGCTGGCGACCAGCCCGGTCTGGCCGCTGGCGGCCTCCGCCGCCGGCGGACTGAACCGCAGGGCGGCGGCCGGCGCCAGCAGCACATCCTCGCGGCGGCGGGTGACGATCTCGGCCGTGGCGGTCATGCCGGGCCGCAGGCTCTGGTCGGCGTTATCGACCGTCAGCACGCCCGTGTAGGTCACCACGCCGTTGGTGGTCTTCGAGCCCAGGCCGACGCGGGTCAGCCGGGCCTGGTAGGTGCGGCCCGCGAAGGCATCGACCGAGAAGGTCGCGACCTGGCCGGCGAGCGCCTGACCCACGTCAGCCTCATCGATATCGACCTGCAGTTCCATGCGGGTCAGGTCCTCGGCGAGGATGAACAGCACTGGCGCCTGCAGGCTGGCGGCGACGGTCTGGCCCGGCTCGATGGTCCGCGACAGGACCACCCCATCGACCGGCGAGCGGATCGTGGCCTTGGCCAGGTTGGTGCGGCTGGTGTCCAGGTTGGCCTGGGACTGTGCGATCGCCGCGCGGGCCGAGTCGCGCGAGGCGCGGGCCCGGTCCAGGGCGGCCTTCGAGGCCTCCAGCGTCGCGCGGGCGACATAGGCGCCGCCGGAACTGGCCGACAGTTTCAGATTGCGGCTGTGCGCCAGGTCTCGCTCGCGCAGGGTGGCCTCGGTCTCGCGCGCGTTGGCCTGGGCCGAGGCCAGGGCCGCCTCGGCCAGGGCGATCTGGTCGTTCAGCCGTGCGGTGTCGAGCTGCGCCAGCACCTGGCCGCGCCGCACATGATCGTTGTCATCGACCAGCACGGTGCTGACGGTCCCGGAGAGCTCGCTGCCGACGCTGACGGTGTTGACCGGCGCGAGGGTGCCGGTGGCCGTGACGCTGGTCACCAGGTCGCCCCGGCGCATGGCCTCGGTGACATAGACGGACGCCTTGGGGCCGCTGAGTCCCCTGTAGAGCAGCAGGCCAGCGACCGCGACGGCCAGCACCGCCGCGCCGATGATCAGCGGCCGGCGCAGCCGCGTCCATCGGGACGGAGCCGTTTCCCCGAGCAGGCTGGCCGTGGCGTCGTCGGGCGCCGGCTTCGTTTCCATGATCTCACCACTCAAGCGTGGCGCGACCGGACGCCGGGACGGCGCCGACGGCCTTGATCTCGCTCAAGCGGCGGCGCGAACCCTGCGTCCGTGGATCAGATCGCCTCGACCGGCGGCAGGCGATAGCGTCCGTCGAGCAGTTCGGGCCTGGGCAGATAGCCGCGCATGAACAGGGCGAACGGCCCCGCGGGCGCCGGCAGCCAGTTCGACTCGCGGGACGGCTCGGGCCGCGCGTGGCCGATCCACAGGTCGAGCGAGCCGTCGTCGTTCCAAGTCAGGCCCGGCGTGCGGTCGCCGATGGCGTAGCGGTTCAGCGGGTTGTCGGTGAAGAAGAACTGCCGTTCCGGCGTCACCTCGTAGAGGCTCAGCGACCAGAAGGCGTCCACGGGGATCTGCCGGTCGGCCGGCAGGTGCAGGCGCCAGTCGCGCAAGCCGTCGAACACGCCGCCGCCCTCCGGCGCTCCGGCCCGCAGATAGGTCGCCTCGACCAGCGGCAGCGCCGCCAGCCCGCCCAGGGCGACAACCGCGCGGAAACCATAGTCCTGGCGGAAGTCGCCCAGATTGGCCGCTGGATAGGCCCAGCCATCGACGAAGTTGGACCCCGACAGGCCGCCGCCGCCGCGCACGGCCTTGCGGGCGTCCTCGACCCCGGCCTCGATCCGCGCCGCCTCGTCCGGCGTGAACCGGCTGGCGTCGAAGCGCCCCTCGCCCAGGCCCAGCGGCGCGATCCGACGCAGCAGGCCCAGGTCCGTGACCGGCGGGGGATTGGCGGCCATCAGCGCGTCGGCGCTGGCGAAATACTCGGGCCAGCCGTCGCCGCGCCGGGCCGGGGTCGTGGGCGCCGGCGCGTCGGGCCCCTGGGCCGAGAAGCCGCCCTGGACGATCCGCGCCGCGTCCAGGTCGTGCGGGCCATCGACGAGGATCCGCGCCAGGGCCCAGACGTGCCGGGTCGGGGCGCGGATCACGTTGCGGCCCGGCGCCGCGTCCTCCGGCCCCACCAGGGTGAAGGTCCCGCCCCCGTTGCCGGTGGTCCGCGTGCCCAGCAGGCAGAAGCTGTTGCTCCAGGCGTCCATCAGCTGCAGCGAGACGTACCGGTCGCCGGAGGCCGGCACGGTCAGGGTCACCGGCCCGTTCGACAGGTCGATCTGGGCCGTGGCGTAGAGGGTGTCGTTGTTGGGCGTGGTCACCGTGCGCTGGCGGTGGTCGGCCAGGTTACGCATCGAGGAGAAGGCGTTCATCGCCGAGCCGACGACCAGACCGCGGCTGCGCACGGCGGCGATCTCGATCAGCGGCAGGGCGAACAGCCAGGCGTCGCGGGCGGCGGTGCGAAGGTCGCTCATGGCTCAGGCCGCCACGATGGCGGGCAGCCGCCGGCGACCGTCGAGCAGGTCCTTGCTGTCCATCAGTCCCTCCGGGTGGTTTTGTTACCCCTTGGTCTCATTCTTAGCGGCTGCGCGCTGGCGTGCAAGCTTCTCGAGTACCCGGCCCCGCCCTTTCGACAGGGCGGTGACCACGCCGCGCCAGGTGCGGACCTCCTGATCGGTCAGCCGCGACCGGCCCAGAGAGATGCGCAGGTTGCGCACCATCGAGGGCCGCTTTTCCGGAGGGTGGAAGAAGCCGGCGGCGTCGAGTTCGCCTTCCAGATGCTCGTACAGGCCGACCAGGGTGGCCATGTCGGCCGGTTCATCGACGTTGACCGCGAAGGCCTCGCGCGGCCGGTCGGCGACGCCCATCCGCCATTCGTAGGCGTTCAGCGCGACGGCCTGGGCCAGGTTCAGCGAGCGGAACCGCTCATCGACGGGGATGGTGATCAGGCCGTGACACAGGGCGATGTCGTCGGTCTCCAGCCCGGCCCGCTCGCCGCCGAACAACAGGCCGACGGCCTGGCCCTCGGCGTCGGCGGCATGCAGCCTCGCCGCCGCCTCGCGCGGCGTCAGCACCGGCAGCTGCGTGCCGCGCGACCGCGCCGTGGTGGCGTAGACCAGCCGCAGGTCGGCCACCGCCTCCTCCAGTCGGTCGAACACCCGGGCGCCCTCCAGCGGCCAGTCGGCGCCGGAAGCCGAGGCCCAGGCGCGAGCCTGCGGCCAGCCGTCCCGCGGCCGCACCAGGCGCAGGTCGCTGAGCCCGAAATTGGCCATCACCCGGGCCACCGATCCGATGTTCTCGGCCAGCTGGGGTTCGTTGAGAATGACGACGGGTGGGGTCAAACCGGTTTCCGCTCCTTCCCGCGGCGGCGGGGTCTGTTTTTGGTCGATGGCGCGCGTGAATAGCAGAAACGTGGAGGAATGGCCGGGGTTTGGCCGAGAATTTCCTCTGGCGACCGCTTTGCGCGACTCGCGGGCGAGAAGGAGTGGATATAGTCGTCGCCATGCGCCTGATCGTCCCGCTGCTCGCCGCCCTGCTCCTCGCCGCCTGCGAGCCCGCCATGCCGCGGACGGGCGCCAGGACGCCGCCGCTCGACGCCGCCCTGCTGGACCAGGAGATCGGCGTCATCGCCCAGCGCGCGCAGCCGGCGCGGATCGAGGTCGCGGTGCAGAATCTCGAGGGCGGCGAGATGTGGGCCTGGAATGGCGACAAGGCCTTCCCGATGCAGAGCGTGTTCAAGGCCCCGCTGGCCGCGGCGGTGCTGGCCGAGGTCGATGCCGGCCGCCTGTCGCTCGATGAGGTCATCACCCTGGGCGAGGCCGAAATCTCCCCGGCCCACAGCCGGATCGCCGACGCCTGGCCGGAGCGCGCGACCTACACCGTGCGGGAGCTGCTGGTCTGGACCGTCGGCGACAGCGACAACACCGCCGCCGACGTGTTGATGCGGCGTATCGGCGGACCCGGCGCGGTGACGGCCTGGTTGCGCTCGAAAGGGATCAAGGAAATCCGGATCGACCGCTACGAGCGGGAGCTGCAGCCCGAGACGCACGGCATGGAGTCGTTCCGCATCGCCTGGAAGGGCTGGCCGGCCTTCGAGGCCGCCATGTACGCCGTGCCCGAGGCGACCCGCCGCGCGGCCACGGCCCGCTATCTCGCAGACCCGCGCGACACGGCCACGGCCAGCGGCGCCCTGACCTTTCTGCGCAAGCTGTCGGCGGGCGAGCTGCTGACGCCGCGCGGAACCGCCCTGCTGCTAAAGTTGATGACCGACACCACCAGCGGCGAGACACGGCTCAAGGCCGGCCTGCCGCCGGGCGCGCGGCTGGCGCACAAGACCGGCACGGCCGCGACCGATCTGGGCATGACCCCCGTCGTCAACGACATCGGCCTCGTCACGCTGAAGGACGGCCGCCAATACGCCGTGGCGGTGTTCATGATCGAAACGACGGCGGACGAGGCGGCCCAGGACGCGATCATCGCCGACATCATGCGGGTGATCGCGCGGGCGGCTGGCTGACCTCAGGCCGCCGCGCTGACGCCGCCGTCAAGCGGGCGGGCCAGGGCGAGCGCCGCGAACAGCTGGGCCGGGCGCAGGGGTTTGGCGACATGCAGGTCGGCGCCGGCGAGGCGCGCCGCCTCGATATGCTCGTCCATGGCGTTGGCCGTCAGCATGATGATCAGGGCCGGTTCGGCCCCCGCGGCCGCTTCCCGCTCGCGGATCAGCCGGGTGGCGGTCAGGCCGTCCATCACCGGCATCTGCATGTCCATCAGCACCGCGTCATAGCCGTCGCCGAAGGCCGCCACGGCCTCCTCGCCATTGCCGACGATGGTCAGGTCGATGCCGAACGGCTCCAGCACGATCTGCAGCACCTTCTGGTTGGTCGGATGGTCCTCGGCCGCCAGCACGCGCAGTCCCTGCAGGCTGACGCCGGCGGACGGGTCCGCCCGCTCCTCCGCCGCGGCCAGCTCGGCGCGCGGCAGGGGCAGGACGACGGTGAACACCGCGCCCTCGCCGGGCGTGGCCGTGGCGTCGATCTCGCCGCCCATCATGCCGGTCAGGGCCGAACAGATCGACAGGCCAAGGCCCGTGCCGCCGAACCGGCGGGTGATCGAATCGTCGGCCTGTTCGAACCGGCGGAACAGCCGCTCGCGCGCCTCGGCGTCGAAGCCCACGCCGGTGTCGCGGACGGTGAACGTCAGGCTCTCGCCCTGGCGATCCACGGTCAGGGCGACCTCGCCCCGGTCGGTGAACTTCACGGCGTTGCCGAGCAGGTTGCTGAGAATCTGGGCGATGCGGCCGCTGTCGCCCAGCCAGGCGCCCCGCGCCGCCTCGGCGATCGACCAGGTCAGGCTCAGACCCTTGGCCTGCGCCGAGGCGCGGTGCAGGTCGGCCATGGCCGCCACCGTCTCGGCGATGTCGAACGGCGCGGGGGACAGGCGGAACTGGCCAGCCTCGATCTTCGACACATCGAGAATGTCGCTGAGCACCTGCTCCAGCAGGCGGCCCGAGGACGAGACCAGCCCGGCCAGCTCGCGCCGGCGCGTCTGGTCGGCCGTCTCGGCCAGCTGGTCGGTCAGGGCGATGACCCCGTTCAGCGGCGTGCGCAGCTCGTGGGACATATTGGCCAGGAAGGTCGACTTGGCGCGGTTGGCCCGCTCCAGCTCGGCCGTGCGGGCCGCCACGCGGTCCTCGAGCGAACGGAACAGCTCGTCGTTGTCGGCCCGCTGGTCACGCAGCATGCGGGCCAGGCCGCCGATCTCGTCCTGCCGGGCTTCGACCTTCGGCGCCTCGGCCGAACCGTCCCGGGCATGGGCCGTGGACAGGGTGACCAGCGGAACGATCACCTCGCAACGGATGAAGCGGAACAGCAGGATCGCCTGGGCGACGATGCCGATCAGGCCGAACAGCAGCACCCACGAGGCCGTCCGCGCCGCCGACCAGGCGATCTCGGACGTCGGAATGCTCATGACGAAATACCAGTCCGGCTCCTTCAGAAGGCCATAGGCGATGACCCGCTCGCCGGACCGAAACGCGCCCGAGACGCCGCCCCGGGCGCGGATGCGCTTGACCAGGGGCCCGATGCCGCGCCGCGTCTCCTCGCGCACCAGCTCGGTGGGCGAGACGATGCCGTTTTTGCCGAGCCCCGGCGCGGCGATCAGCTCGCCGTCGGCCGAAACGATCAGGTTCTCGCCGCCCTGGATCGACTCGCCGACCGCGGCCATCAGGTAGGAATCCAGCGTCAGCGTGGTGCCCCAGGCGCCGACATGGACGCCGTCGATGTCGATCGGCGTCATGCAGGCCGTGGTCAACGCCTTGCCGGTGGGGTCGCTCATCAGCTTGCGCAGCTTGGTGCATTTCATCACCCGCGCGGGATTGGCCCGCGGGCGCGTCAGCTCGGTCATCTCCTCCTTGCGGAAGTCGAGCGTCGGCGGGGCGGCCTGGCGATAGTAGATCAGCCTGTCGTCCCGATCGGGGCCGTAGACCACCAGGCGGTTGTCCGGCGTGAACATGTAGAAGTTGTCGTAGCGTGAGTGCTGCGCTTCGCCGGCCATTGACACGATCTGCATCGACGCGACGAACAGGGCCTTCTGCTGTGGCGTGACATGGCCGCCGTCGGCGAGGAAGGCCCCCATGCCGTAGGTGTAGTCGCCGTCGCGGTCGGTGACGCCGTCGAACAGGGCCGGCGCGCTGCGGCGCGTGCCGTCGCCCTTGGGCGGAAACAGGCGGTCGAACCGGGCGTCCAGCGCCGGACCGGAGAGCCGACCCATCCGTCGCGTCAGGGCTTCGGTCGCATCGGCGTGAACCTTGACCAGGTCGGAGAACAGCTGGTCCTCGGTGTTGGCGCGCTCCTTCACATAGAGCTGCAGATTGCGGATCTGCCGCTCCATGGAAGCCTTCTGCACGAAGGCGAACGTCGCGGCCGTGGCCAGGCCGGTGACGGCGATGGACAGCACGACCACGATACCCAGCAGTTTTCGCGCCAGCGGTTTGGCGACAGTCGTCATGGCCACGGAGCCCCCACCTAACGCAACAGGCTTAACCGCCAGACCTGAACAGGCCGTTGACTGGAAATGGGCCGGACGCTGCCGCCTTCCCCCGTCGCCCGCCAGAGGCTATAGCCCTCCCGCTCGCGCTCGCGGGGGCCCTGTGCGCCGCCGCTTTTCCTGCAGAAGCGCGCCCAACGGAGAGACATCCCCATGGCCAAGATCAAGGTCGCCAATCCTGTCGTCGACATGGACGGCGACGAGATGACCCGCATCATCTGGAAGCTCATCAAGGACAAGCTGATCTTCCCCTACCTCGACCTCGAGCTGGACTACTACGACCTGTCGATCGAGAACCGCGACGCCACGAGCGACCAGGTGACGATCGACGCGGCCGAGGCGACCAAGCGCCACGGCGTGGCCGTCAAGTGCGCGACCATCACCCCCGACGAGGCGCGGGTGAAGGAATTCAATCTCAAGAAGATGTGGAAGAGCCCCAACGGCACGATCCGCAACATCCTGGGCGGGGTGATCTTCCGCGAGCCGATCATCTGCCAGAACGTGCCCCGCCTGGTGCCCGGCTGGACCCAGCCGATCATCGTCGGCCGCCACGCCTTCGGTGACCAGTACAAGGCCACCGACTTCCGCTTCCCCGGCAAGGGCAAGCTGACCATCAAGTTCGTCGGCGAGGACGGCGCCGTCATCGAGCACGAGGTGTTCGACGCCCCGTCGGCCGGCGTGGCCATGGGCATGTACAACCTCGACGACTCGATCCGCGACTTCGCCCACGCGTCGTTCGCCTACGGCCTGGGCCGCAAGTATCCGGTCTATCTTTCGACCAAGAACACCATCCTCAAGGCCTATGACGGGCGCTTCAAGGACATCTTCCAGGAGGTGTTCGACGCCGAGTACGCCGCCAAGTTCAAGGAAGCGGGCCTGACCTACGAGCACCGCCTGATCGACGACATGGTCGCCAGCGCGCTGAAGTGGTCCGGTGGTTATGTGTGGGCCTGCAAGAACTACGACGGCGACGTGCAGAGCGACATCGTCGCCCAGGGCTTCGGCTCGCTGGGCCTGATGACCTCGGTGCTGGTGACGCCGGACGGCAAGACCATGGAGGCCGAGGCCGCCCACGGCACCGTCACCCGCCACTACCGCCAGCACCAGAAGGGTGAGTCGACCTCGACCAACTCGATCGCCTCGATCTTCGCCTGGACCCGGGGCCTGGAGCACCGCGGCAAGCTCGACGGCAACGACGCGCTGATCAAGTTCGCCCGCACGCTGGAAAAGGTCTGCGTCGATACCGTCGAGTCCGGCTTCATGACCAAGGACCTGGCCCTGCTGGTCGGCGACCACCAGAGCTGGCTGACCACCGAAGGGTTCCTCGACAAGGTCGACGAGAACCTCAAGGCGGCGATGGCCTGACGGATGCCGGGACAGGATATCCAGTCCCGAGGGACAGGAAATCCTGTCCCGCTCCAGGCGACGGCGCAGGCCGAGGACGGCCTTTCCTGTCCCTTGGGACTGGATAGGCCGTCCCAATGACCGCGTCATCCACCGCGACCATCCGCCCCCTCGCGCCGTCCGACCGGGCGGCGTGGGAGGGGCTGTGGGCCGGCTATCTGGCCTTCTACGAATCCAGCGTCGCCCCGGAGGTCACCGAGGCGACCTGGACGCGGCTGCTGGATCCCGACGCGCCGATGTTCGCCCTCGTCGCCGAGGACCAGGCCGGCGTGTTCGGCCTGGTCCAGTGCGTGCTGCACGCCTCGACCTGGTCGATGGCGCCCTACTGCTATCTGGGCGACCTCTACGTCGATCCGTCGCGGCGCGGGACCGGCGCGGGCCGGGCCCTGATCGAGGCGGTTTACGCCGAGGCCGACGCCCGCGGCGCGGCCCGGGTCTACTGGATGACCCACGAGACCAACGCCACGGCCCGGCTGCTCTACGACCGCGTGGCGAAGGCCAGCGGTTTCATCCAGTACCGGCGCACGACCGCGTAATTGGTGCGGCGCCCCGGTGGCGTCGCCGGGCCGCCGACGCTACATCTGGCCCATGCGCACAGATACGCCCCAGCCCGTCCGCCTGGCCGAATACCGGCCGCCCGCCTTCCTCATCGACGAGGTCCACCTCGACATCGCGCTCGAGCCCGCCGCCACCCGCGTGAAGGCGCGGCTGACCGTGCGGCGCAACGGCGAGCACGCCGAGCCGCTGGTTCTGAACGGCGAAGGCCTGAAGACCCTGTCGGTGCTGGTGAACGGCGTTCCGAGGCCGTTCGAGACGACGCCCGAGGCCCTGTCGCTGGAGGGCCTGCCGGACGCCTTCGTTCTGGAGACCGAGGTCCAGATCGACCCCAAAGCCAACACCGCCCTGATGGGCCTCTACATGTCCGGCGGCCGGTTCTGCACCCAGTGCGAGGCCGAGGGCTTCCGGCGCATCACCTGGTTCCTCGACCGGCCCGACGTGCTCAGCCGCTACACCGTGCGCATGGAGGCCGACGCGGCGTTCCACCGGCTGCTGGCCAACGGCAACCTGATCGACGCCGGCGAGCTGCCGGGCGGTCGCCATTTCGCGGTCTGGAACGATCCTTTTCCCAAGCCCTGCTACCTGTTCGCCCTGGTGGCCGGCGAACTGGACGAGCTGGCCGACCGCTTCGAGACCATGAGCGGCCGCACTGTCGAGCTGCGCATCTATGTCGATCCGGGCATGTCGGCCCGCGCCGAATACGCCATGGACAGCCTCAAGCGGGCGATGAAGTGGGACGAGGACGCCTTCGGCCGCGAGTACGACCTGGACCTGTTCATGATCGTCGCGGTGCGCGACTTCAACTTCGGGGCCATGGAGAACAAGGGCCTCAACATCTTCAACTCGGCCCTGCTGCTGGCCGATTCCGCCACCGCCACCGATCTGGACTACGAGCGCATTGAAAGCGTCGTGGCCCACGAGTATTTCCACAACTGGACCGGCGACCGGATCACCTGCCGCGACTGGTTCCAGCTGTGCCTCAAGGAGGGCCTTACGGTCTTCCGCGACCAGTCGTTCAGCGGCGACATGCGCGGCGAGGCGGTGCAGCGGATCAAGGACGTGAAGGCCCTGCGCGCCCGGCAGTTCTCCGAGGACGCCGGCCCCCTCGCCCATCCGGTGCGGCCGTCGAGCTATCTGAAGATCGACAACTTCTACACCGCGACCATCTACGAAAAGGGCAGCGAGGTCATCCGCATGCTCAGGACCCTGCTCGGCGCCGACGCGTTCCGGGAGGGCATGGACCTCTATTTCGACCGCCACGACGGCGAGGCGACCACGGTCGAGGCCTTCATCCAGTGCTTCGCCGACGCCTCGGGCCGCGACCTGACGCAGTTCTTCGGCTGGTACGAGCAGGCGGGCACGCCGTCGGTCGATCTGACCAGCCACTTCGACGCCGATACGGAAACGGTCTCGATCACCCTGCGCCAGCGGACCGCCCCGACCCCGGGCCAGCCGGTCAAGGCGCCGCTGCCCCTGCCGATCCGCCTGGGCCTGCTGCACGACGACGGCCGGCCGATGGGCGAGGAGTGCCTGATCATCCTGGAAGAGGCCGAGCGGACCATCCGCCTGCCGGCGCCATCGCGGCCGGTGATCTCGCCCCTGCGCGGCTTCTCGGCGCCGGTGAACCTGACGACCGACGCGCCGGACAAGGACCGCTATGTCCTGCTGGCCGCCGATCCGGACCTGTTCAACCGCTGGGAAGCCGGCCAGGGCCTGGCCCGCGACCTGATCCTGGCCCGGGCCGCCGGAATCCCCGACGAGGTGGCCGAAGAGCGGTTCGCCGAGGCCATGGGCCGGGCGCTGGGCGACCAGGCGGCCGATCCGGCGTTCAAGGCGCTGCTGCTGGCCCTGCCCTCGGAATCGGACCTGTCGCTGGCCATGACCCCGGCCGATCCGGCGGCGATCCACGAGGCGCGCGACCTGCTGCGCGCGCGGCTGGCCGTGCATCTGGGCGACGACCTGCGCCGCCTGCACGCGGGTCTCACCGACACCGGCCCGTTCTCGCCGCTGGCGGACGCCGCCGGCCGGCGCGCCCTGCGCAACGCCGCGCTCGATCTGCTGTCGATCGATCCACACGCCGGGAACATGGAGATCGCCGCCCGCCACTTCGAGACGGCGGCCAACATGACCGACGCCATCGGCGGCCTGGCGGCGCTCATGGAGCTGGGCGGCGACGGCCGGGAGAAGGCCCTGGAGACCTTCCACACGCGCTGGAAGGACGAGCCCCTGGTGCTGGACAAATGGTTCGCCACCCAGGCCCGCGACAGTTCCGAGGAGGCGCTGGGTCGGGTGCTGGGCCTGGCCGTCCATCCCGACTTCGACCGGCGCAACCCCAACCGCCTGCGGGCCCTGGTCGGGACCTTCGCCAGCTACAACCCGGCCCGGTTCCACGATCCATCGGGGGCGGGCTACCGCTTTCTCGCCGACCAGATCATCGCCACCGACAAGGTCAACCCGATGACCGCCGCGCGCTTCGTCGAGCCGCTCGGCGGCTGGCGGCGCTACCGGCCGGACCTGGGCGCCCTGATGAAGGCGCAGCTGGAACGGATCGTGGCGGTCGAGGGCCTGTCGAAGAACGTCTTCGAACTGGTCACCAAGGCGCTGGCCTGAGGGACAGACACCCTGGTGTCTGTCCCTGTCCACCCCCAGGTGAGTCCGTGCGACCACCGGTCCGCGACCATGTGACTCAGGCTGGGGACAAAACCCCCTTTGGTTCGTGACGGAATGGCCCGGCTTCCGCTAGATTCCCCGCACGGGGAAACTGACTCGGGCTTGGGGACGACAGGTTGGCGGGCAAGCGTCGCAAGGCAGGAAAGGCCGGCGAGCCATCCTTTGCCGCGTCGCGGAACCGCGCCCCCGCCGGAGCCTTCGTTCGCATCGTGATTCTCGCCGCCGTGGTGCTGCTGGGCGTCTACACGGCCTTTGGCATCATGCGCCTGCAGCGGGGTTGGGTGTCGCATGACGGCGCGGGCGGCCCGGACGCGGCGGCCCAGATTCTCGCCGCGCGGCTCGAGGCCCGGATCGCCCAGCGCGGCGGCGGCCTGGCTGCGGGCCATGAACTGCTCATCCGCGCGCAAGACCGGCCGATCGACGCCGCCGAGAGCGCCCTGCGCGCCGCCGGACCGGGCGTGGCCGCCACGGCCGTGGTCACGGGCGACGCCATCGCCGCCCTGGCTGGCCGGGCCGAAGGCGCGGACTGGAAGGGCGCGGCCCGCCAGGCCGAGGCGTCCGGCCACAGCCTGTGGGTCGGCTTGGCCGCCGGCGACCCGCGCCGGCTCTACATCGGCAGGGTCGTGGCCGGTCGCGGCGTGATCCTGACCACCGAGGATCGCGCGAAACTGCCGGCCGGGACGGGCGGCCCGGGATCGACCGCCGTGGCGACCGGCGATGGCCGCCTGCTGGCCAGCAGCGGCGCCGGCGGAGTCGCCCAGGCCTCCACCGTCAGGGAGGCTTTCGGCCTGGCCCCCTCGGACCTGCGCCCGGACGTGCTGGTCCGCGGCCGCCAGCCCGACGGCGGCATCATCGACGTCGCCAGCCGCCCGGTCGCCGGGGGCCTGCTGCTGGCCATGGCCGCCGCCGCGCCGATGAGCGTGATGCAGGCCAACGAGGCGCGCATCGACGGCATCGTCGCCCTGCTCGTGCCGCTGGGCATCGGCATCGCCCTGGCCCTGTTGCTGTTCAGCCAGAGCCGCAAGGCCGAGGCCGCCCAGCGCGCCTTCGTCGAGAGCGAGCAACGCTTCCGCATGGCCGTCGAAGCCGCGCGCTGCGGCATCTGGGAATGGGACCTGGAGGCCGACCAGGTGTTCATGTCCGACGTCACCGGCGTGATCTTCGGCTGGGGCGGCGGCGGGATGGTCGGCGGCCAGGAGGTGCTCGACCGGATCGCCCCCGACCATCGCGAGCGCGTGCGCCAGGCCCTGCTCCACGCCGCCAGCTTCGGCGCCTTCGACGTCTCGTTCCGCGTGCCCGACCGTCAGGGGGGCAAGTCGATCTGGATCGACGCCCGCGGCCAGGCGCTGGGCCAGACCGGCGAGGACGGCTATCGCCGGATCATCGGCGTGGCGCTCGACGTCACCGAGGAGCGCCTGGCCCAGGCCCGCGCCCAGGCCGCCGAGAACCGCCTGCGCGACGCGATCGAGAGCGTCTCGGAAGCCTTCGTGCTGTGGGACCGGTCGGGCCGGCTGCTGCTGTGCAATCGCAACTACCGCAGCATCTTCAATCTCGAGCCCAGAGTGCTCAAGCCGGGCGCCGCGCGCGACCACGTCAACCGCTTCGTCCAGCTGGCCATCAAACAGGAGATCGCCGGCTCCGACGGTGTGCGCGGCGTCCGCAAGGCGGAGCTGATGGACGGCCGCTGGGTGCAGATCTCCGAGCGCCGCACGGCCGAGGGCGGGCTGGTGATGACCGCCACCGACATCTCCGCCGTCAAGGCCCAGGAGGAGGCCCGCCGCCTCAACGAGGAGCAGCTGCAGAACGCCGTGGTCAGCCTCGAGCGCAGCCAGGAGCAGCTGGCCGAGCTGGCCCGAAAATACGAGAACGAGAAAGTCCGGGCCGAGGCGGCCAACAAGGCCAAGAGCGAATTCCTGGCCAACATGTCCCACGAGCTGCGCACGCCGCTCAACGCGGTCAACGGCTTTTCCGAGATCATGATCGCCGAGATGTACGGCCCGCTTGGCGACGCCCGCTACAAGGAATACGCCACCGACATCCACAACAGCGGCCAGCACCTGCTGGCCCTGATCAACGACATCCTCGACATGTCGAAGATCGAGGCCGGCAAGATGAACCTCAAGTTCGAGCCGCTGAACCTCGAGGAGGTCACCGAGGACGCCGTGCGGCTGGTGCGCAACCGCGCCGAGGCGGCCGGGCTGTTCCTGACGGTGGATTTCCCCTTCCTGCCGGAGATCGAGGCCGACTATCGGGCGGTAAAGCAGGTGCTGCTCAACCTGCTCAGCAACGCGATCAAGTTCACCCCGCGCGGCGGCCGGGTCACGGTGCGGGCCGAGGTGCGCCAGGACAGCCTGGGCGAACGGGTGCGGGTCTCGGTCAGCGACACCGGCATCGGCATCAGCAAGGAGGACCTGGCCCGCCTCGCCCAGCCGTTCGAACAGGTCGAGAGCCAGCACAGCAAGACCACCCAGGGCACGGGCCTGGGCCTGGCCCTGACCAAGTCGCTGATCGAGCTGCACGAAGGCGCGCTGGAAATGGAGAGCATCCCCGGCGAAGGCACCTCGGTCAGCTTCATCCTGCCGATCCGGCGGATGCAGGGGATCATCGCGGCCTGATTGGCGATGCGCCGGCCGTCGGCGAGGTGGCGAGAGCGATCGCCTTCTTGTGCGGCTTGCTGCTTGTTGCACCCCGCCCGTTGAACGGTCGCCGACGGACGTTCCGTCGCCTCAAGAGCGAGTCAGGCGGTCGAAGGCCCCGCGCGAGTTGTCGCGGGCGGCGGTCAGGCGTTTGCGCAGGTCCCTGAGGTTGCGCGCGCCTCCGGCCCGGGCCAGCAGAGCCTGCAGCCCCTTGGGCTCGCCGTCGGGGTCGGCCCGGTCGTCGAGGGCCAGCTTGAGCAGTTGCGACAGGTCCTGCTGCAGCCGCCAGGCCTCCGCCAGGTCCTTCAGGGCCCCGGGCTCGCCAAGGCCGGCGGCCTCCAGCGCCGCCAGGGCCGCGCCGGTGTTCTGGTCCAGCGGACCACCGGCCGCGGCATGGACGATCTGCAGATGCTGCGCGGCGAACTCGATGTCCACCAGCCCGCCCGGCGACAGCTTGAGGTCCCAGAAGCCCGACGGCGGCCGTTCGGCCTCCATCAGCGCCCGCATCTCGCGCACATCGATGGCGGTGCGGACCGGATCGCGCGGCCGGCGCAGGGCCGTCTCGATCGCCCGGGCGGCCTCGGCGGCGAACGCCTCCGAACTGGACCATACGACCCGCGCGCGAGTCAGGGCCAGCATCTCCCAGGTCTCGGCCTCGCGGTCGTAGTAGCTCTCGAACGCCTTGAGGCTGACCGCCACCGGGCCTTTGCTGCCGGTCGGCCGCAGCTGCATATCGACCTCGTAGAGGCCGCCCTCGCCCGTCGGCGCCGACAGGGCGGCGATCAGGCGCTGGGTGAAGCGGGCGTAGAAGACGTCGGCGCTCCAGCCCTTGACGGCCGACATCCCGGCCAGATCGGCGGAGCGGTAGAGGGTCATCAGGTCCAGATCGGACCGGGCGGTCATCTCCCGGCCGCCGCATTTGCCCAGCGCCACCACGGCCACGTCGCCCTCGAACGCCCCGCCCTGCCGGACCGTCTCGGTCAGCGCCGCGCCGGCCAGGCCCTGGATGCACAGGTCCGCCAGGTCGGCGAAGGCGCCGCCCGCCTGGGCCGCGCTGGCCGTGCCGCTCATCACCTGGACCCCGACGCGGAAGGCCTGTTCGCGGTGCACGCGCCGGGCCGCGTCCATGGCCGCCTCGAAGCCGTCGGCCTGGCCCAGGGCCCGGCTGAAGGCCGCCTCGCCCTGCCCCGTCTCGAACGGCTGGAAGAAGGCGCTGTCGAGCAGGGCGTCGAGCGCCGCCGGCCGGCGCGCCAGGGTCTGGGCCAGCTGCGGGGCGTAGGCCATCACCTGAACGATCAGCTCGAGCAGCCGCGGCTGGGCCAGGAACAGCGACTGCACCTGCACGCCCGACGACAGCCCGCCGAAGAAGTCGGCGAAGCGGTTGAAGGCCGCGTCCGGCGCGCCGGTGGCCTGCACCGCGTCCAGCAGGCGTGGCGCCAGCCGGGTGAAGAGCTCGCGGCCCCGCTCGGTGCGCGTGGCGGCGATCCGGCCGTGATGCCAGCCGCGAATGGTCTGGGACACCTGCGGCGGGTTGGAGAAGCCCATCCGCTTGATCGTCGCCAAGGTAGCCGGGTCGTCCTCCACGCCGGTGAAGATCAGGCTGCCGAAGCGGGAAGACAGCTCCTCCTCGCCCTTGAACAGCTCGCCGTAGATGGCGTTGACGCCCCTGAGGATGCGGCCGACCGCGGCGTCGAAGCCGCGCAGGTTGTCCTGGCCCCACAGGGCGGCGACCCGCTTGCGGTCGGCGTCGGACTCCGGCAGGCGGTGGGTCTGGTCGTCGGCCAGCATCTGCACCCGGTGTTCCAGCGCGCGCAGGTCACGATAGGCGCGGGTCAGGGCCTCGGCCGCCTCCGGCGCCACATGGCCGGCGGCTTCCAGCGCGGCCAGGGCGTCAAGGGTGCGGTTGGACTGTAGATCCGGGTGCCGGCCGCCGAGGATCAGCTGCTGGGTCTGGGCGTAGAACTCGATCTCGCGGATGCCGCCCCGGCCCAGCTTGAGGTCGGCGCCCTTGGCCGTCAGCCGGTCATCGACCTTGTAGGTATGGATCTGCCGCTTGATCGAATGGATGTCGGCGATCGAGGCGAAGTCGAGGTTCTTGCGCCAGACGAAGGCCTTGAGCTCGTCCAGGAAGGCCTGGCCCGCCGGGATGTCGCCGGCCGCCGCCCGGGCCTTGATGAAGGCCGCCCGCTCCCAGTTCTGGCCGACGGATTCGTAATAGGCGAAGGCCGCCGGCGCCGGCACGGCCGGCGGGGTCGAGGACGGGTCGGGCCGCAGCCGCAGATCGACGCGAAAGACATAGCCGTCGGCCGTGCGGTCCTGCAGCGTGCGCGCCACGCCGTGGGCGATGCGCACGGCTTCGTCGCCCGCCTCCACCCCTTCGGCCAAGGGCAACCGTTCGGGCTCGTAGAAGAAGCTGATGTCGATGTCGCTGGAGTAGTTCAGTTCGAACGCGCCGTGCTTGCCCATGGCGATGATCATCAGCCCGGGGATCGGCCCGGCCGGCCCGGGCGCCACGGCGACCAGCCGGCCGCGCGCGATCTCGGCCCGCGCAGTCAGGGCCACGGCGGCGTGCAGGGCGGCGTCGGCGAACCGGGCCAGGGCGCCGGTGACCTGGTCCAGGTCCCAGACCCCGCCCAGGTCGGCGATGGCGGTCAGCAGGTGCAGATCGGCCTTCAGCTCGCGCAGGACCCGGCGGCCGACCTCGTCGTCCGGCTCGTCGGCCTGGGCGTGAGCCAGCTGCAGGATGTCGCCAAGCCGGTCCTCGGGATCGCTCTCCAGCGTCTCGCGCAGGGCCGCCGGCCGTCGGCGAGCCAGGCCGGCCAGATAGGGCGAGGCGCCGAACACCGGCGCCAACGCCGGCCACGCCGCCTCGAACGCCGGGCCGCCGATCTTCTCGGCCAGCAGCTCCCGGGTCCGCTCGGCGGCCCGGGTGTCGATGATCGGGCCGCAGGGGGTGAGACGGTCGGCGAGGCGAGTCATGTCCGGCAGACTGCCCGCCTTCGGCGCCCGGGGCCAGCGGTCAGGGGGCCGTCGGTCGAGGCGACATGATCGGGCTCCGGGGCTCTATCCGATCTTGCGCGCGATCACATCCTTCAGTGTTTGGTCGATGCGGGTCTGCCATCCCGGACCGCCCGCGCGGAAGTGATCGACGACCTCGGCGCTAAGGCGGATCGAAACCGCCCGCTTGGTCGCCGCCTTCTGGAAGCCGCGGACCCTGGCTAGCGTCTTGGGAAGATGGGCGAGAACTTCCAGCGGAAGATGCTCTGGTCCCAATGCCCGAGCAAAATCTTCCTCGGTCCACTCCGGATTGTCATCGTCGATGACGATCTCATCGTCCTTGAGGTCGGCAAAGACCTTGGGGGTCTGGGACATAGCGCCGATACTCCTTCCTGCGAGCCCTTCGGAGACTGAAGACCCGAAAGTCTCCGTCGCGAACTGTGAACACCATGCAGCAGGTCTGGCCGTCGAGCAGGCCAAATGCCCGAAGACGAGCCTCGCCATAGTCGCGCCTTCGATCCGGCACGAACGTCACCGCTTCAAAGTCCACGGCCCGAGACAGCGAAAGGCCGTGTTTCACGATGTTCACCTCATCCTTCGCAGGATCGAACACAATGGCCATTTTGTATATACGTTTAGCTTGCGAGGTCGAGTCTATTCGACTCTAGGCAGCACCAACGCCACGCGCAACCCAGGCCCGAAGCCGTCGTACTGGCCCGGGCCCTCGTCCAGCTCCAGCCGGCCGCCGTGGGCCTCGGCCACCGCCGCCACCAGCGACAGCCCCAGGCCGGAGCCCGACTCGCTGCGGCTGTTCTCGAGCCGCACGAAGCGCTGAACCACGCGGTTGCGGTCCTCCAGCGGCACGCCCGGACCGTTGTCGGTGACCGAGAACTCGATCTCGCCCGACGAACGGCGGCGAACCCGGATCATCACCGCCCCGCCGGGCGGGGTGTATTTGATGGCGTTGTCGATGACATTGGCCAGGGCCTGGGCCAGGATCGGCCGGGCCGCCTTGACCGTCAGCCGGGGGATCAGCTCGACCTTGAAGTCGATGCCCTTCTCCTCGCACAGCGGCTCGTAGAGCTCGGCCATGTCGGCGGCCAGCTGACCCGGGTCGAACAGGGTCTGGTCCGGGGCGCTGCCGGCGGCTTGCAGCCGGGCGATGGCCAGCACGGCGTTGAAGGTGGTCAGCACGTTGTCGGCGTCGTCGAGCGCCTGGATCAGCGCCTGTTTCGGATCGCCCTTGCCGGCCTCGACCTCGATGAGAGCCGACTCCATGCGCGCCCGCAGCCGGGTCAGCGGCGAGCGCAGGTCGTGGGCGATGGCGTCGCCGGCATGGCGCAGGCCGCCCATCGAGCGCTCGAGCCGGTCGAGCATCTCGTTGAGACCCTCGGCCAGCTCATCGTATTCGTCGCGCGCGCCGCGCACGCGGGCACGGGCCTTCAGGTCGCCGGCGCGGACGGCCGCCACGGTTTCGTTCAGGCCAGCCATGTGGCGGCTGACATTGCGGCTGACGATGATCCCGCCGGCCAGGCCGAGCAGGATCACCAGGGCGCCGGCCCCCCACAGCGCGCGGACGATGCCGGTGACGAACCCCTCGGACTCGCCAACGTCGGCGCCGACGAACAGCACCTCGCCGCCTTCGAGCCGCTCCTGCAGGCCCCGCGCCGGACGCTTGACCTCGCCGCCGTCGGGGTCGGTGTCGGTGACCTGGAAGGTGGTCCAGTGCTCGCCCGGCTCATCGGTGGACCCGATCGGCGATTCCTCGATCGAACCGGTGATCTTGTGGCCCTGCTTGTCCAGCAGCAGATAGAGAAAGGGCCGCTCGCCCACCGCCCGCTCGATCAGGGCCTGGTTCAGGGACGATGTCCCGCCCCGGCGATAGATCGCCTCCAGCGAGTTCATCTCGCGGCGGATCTCGTCGTCGGCCCGGCGCGTCACCTCCCCGGCCGTCGCCAGATAGGCATAGGCGAGGAAGGCGGCGGCGGCCGCGGCGAACATCGCCAGGAACAGCAGCGTCAGCCGGAACGGCGTGGTGCGGAATATCCGGGGCAGGCGCATGGGCGTGGCGCCAGCTCCTTAGGGATCGAGCCGGTAACCGGCGCCGCGCACGGTCTGCAGCATCTGGCGCTCGAAGCCCTTGTCGATCTTGGAGCGCAGGCGGGAGATGTGCACGTCGATGACATTGGTCTGGGGATCGAAATGGTACTCCCAGACCTTCTCCAGCAGCATGGTGCGGGTCACCGACTGGCCGGCGTGGCGCATCATGAATTCCAGCAACTGGAATTCGCGCGGCTGCAGATCGATCTCGGTCGTTCCCCGATGCACGGTGCGGGCGATCAGGTTCATCTCAAGATCGCCGACCTTGAGCGTGGTGGCCACGGCCCCCGTCTCGCGGCGGCGGGACAGGGCCTCGACCCGGGCGATCAGCTCGGGGAAGGCATAGGGCTTGACCAGATAGTCGTCGGCGCCGGCCTGCAGGCCATCGACCCGGTCGGCCACCTCGCCCAGCGCGGACAGGAACAGCACGGGAGTCGCGTCGCCCTCGCGGCGGATCGTCTCAACCACCTGCACGCCGTTCATCTTCGGCATCATGCGATCGACGATCAGCACGTCGAAGCCGCGCTTCTGGGCCTCGGCCAGACCCGCCGCGCCATCGGCGGCGTGGATGCAGTCGTAGCCGGCCTCGCCGAGGCCGCGGCTCATCGCCTCCGCCGCTTCGATGTCGTCCTCGATGATCAGGATTCGCATGGTTCGCCCCGATATGGCCGACGGAGAGAATCCGCCGACACCGGCAAACTACCCCGCTCCCGGCGGGGGCCTCAACATACGATAGTGTAATCCGGCCGGCGGGGTCGCCAGGCGAGAGCCCCGCAACCCCGCGGCCGAGCCGTTACCCCAGGGGAGTCGCGCCCTCGTTGACCTTGACCGGCACCGAGGCCAGCTGGCCGCGGAACAGCACCGACAGCAGGACCGTCGGCCGGCCCGCCTTCCTGGCGGCCTCCACCGCGGCGGCCACGTCGGCCGGCGTGCGCACGGCCTTGAGGTTCACCGAGGTGATCACATTGCCCACGGTGATGCCGCGGTCGGCGGCGTCGGAGTCGGCGCGCAGGCTGTCGATCAGCACGCCGTCGATGTTCGGCGCGATGTTGAACCGCTTGCGGGCGGCGGCATCGAGCGGGACCAGGCCCATGCCCAGCACCTGCACGCGGTTCACGCCCGGCGAGCTGGGCGCCTTGCCCGGCGCGGCGCCTTCGGCGTCGGGCCGCAGGGTGCTGGCCAGCTCCTCGTTGGACGGACGCACGCCGGACCGGATGTCGATGAAGCGATTGCGGCCGTCGCGCACGATTTCCAGCCGCAGCGTCTGCCCGGCCGCCCCCCGGGCGACCTCGCGCGTCAGGGCGGTCGAGGATTCCACCTTAACGCCGTTCACCGACAGGACGATGTCATCGACCATCAGACCGGCCCTGGCCGCCGGCCCGCCGGCCGTGACGCCCATGACCACGGCGCCCTTGAGGTTGCCCAGGCCGATGGCCTGGGCCATCTCCGGGGTGAAGTTCTGGATCTGGGCGCCGATGTAGCCGCGCACCACCTTGCCGCCGCTGATCAGCTGTTTGGTGATGCTGTCGGCGACGTCGGCGGGGATGGCGAAGCCGATGCCGACCGAGCCGCCCGTCGGCGAGAAGATGGCGCTGTTGACCCCGATGACGCGGCCATAGATGTCGAAGGTCGGGCCGCCCGAGTTGCCGCGGTTGATCGGCGCGTCGATCTGCACGTAGTCGACGAAATTCGAGGACTCGTCGTTCAGGTTGCGGCCGTAGGCGGAAACGATGCCGGCAGTGGCGGTGCCGCCCAGTCCGAACGGATTGCCCACGGCGATGACCCAGTCGCCAACGCGCGGCTTGGCGGCGTTCTCGAAGGTGACGAAGGTGAAGCCCGATCCCTGCACCTTGATCACGGCCAGATCGGTGTTCTCGTCGCGGCCAACCAGCCGGGCCTTCAGCTCGCGGCCGTCCTTGAGGGTGACGGTGATCTCGTCGGCGCCCTCGATGACGTGGTTGTTGGTGACGATGTAGCCATCGGCCGAGATCAGGAAGCCCGAGCCCGACGACTGCTGGCGCGGCCGGCCGGCGCCCTCCCCGTCCTGGTTGTCGCCTTCCTCATTCGGCTTGCCGTTCGGCCCGAGCGGGAAATTGGGCAGGCGCAGCGAACTGGCGTCGACCCGCGAGGTGACGTCGATCGACACCACGGCGGGCGAGACCTTCTCGAAGATGTCGGCGAACGACAACGGCGCGCCAGGCGGCGGCGCGAAGATGGCCGGACCGGCGGCCGAGGTCCGCACCAGCGGCTGCGACTCGGCGGCCTGGGCCGGGGCCATGCGCAATCCCACGCCAGCCAGCGCGGCCGCCGCGACACCCACGCCGGCGACGGCGCCAACAACGAATCCGGTCTTCCTGGCGACCATCTGTGTTCCGTTCCCGTCCCGCCTGATGCGGGCCCTGACTAGCTGTTCTCGATGCCAAAGAGCGTAGCCGCTCTCAAGTTATCTTTCCGTCATTCCACGATAGACTTCTTGAGGCTCGATCAGGGCGCAATCGTGTCACGGGGCTTCGTCGTCCAGCAAGGCCGCCAGTCGCGTTTCTTCCTCGCCGGAGAGGTCCTGTGTCGCATCGCGGCGCCGCCAGCGGCCGGCCAGCAGGGCCAGACCGGCCAGGGCGGCCAGGAACGGCCCCAGCCACAGCAGGGCGTTGGCCGGACTGAAGGCCGGCTTGAGCAGCACGAACTGGCCGTAGCGGTCGGTCAGGAAGGTCTTCACCTGGGCGTCGGTCCGGCCGGCCGCGATCTGTTCGCGCACGACCTTGCGCAGGTCGCCGGCCAGTTCGGCGTCCGAATCGTCGATCGACTCGTTCTGGCAGACCAGGCAGCGCACCTGCGTGAACAGCGCCCGGGCGCGCGTCTCCTGCGCCGGATCCTGCAGCCGTTCAGACGGATCGGAGGCGGCGCCGGCCATTGTCACGACAGCAAGCAGGATGAGACACGCGCGTTGCGTGGTTCGAGACGCTCGCCCGAGGGCTCGCTCCTCACCATGACGAGCACTTTTGCAGCCAACAAAGTTCGTCATCCTGAGGAGCGGCGAAGCCGCGTCTCGAAGGACGCACAGCACCATGTGCAACCCCCTCACGGCTTCCTCCCCACGGCGAAGCGCAGGCGACGGTCGGACAGGGACAGCAGCCCGCCGAGCGCCATCAGCAGCGGGCCCAGATAGATCAGCTGGACCCAGGGATTGAAGTAGCTGCGCACCAGCCAGGCCGGCCCGCCGTCCGGGCTGGCGCGGCGCTCGCCGAGGACGACATAGATCTGGCTGACGCCGAGATTGCACAGGGCGACCTCGGACGTGCTCTGTTTGCCGGCGGGATAGAAGCGCCGCTCCGGCTCGGGCGCGCAGACCGGTCGGCCGCCGCGCGTCACGGCGATCCGGCCGCGCTCGGCGAGGTAGTTGGGCCCGTCCACCGTGCCGACGTCCTTCAGAGTCAGTTCGAAGGCGCCCAGGCGCAGCTGGCCGCCCAGCGACAGCGCCTCGGCCGCCTCGACCTTCCAGGCCGTCTCGTAACAGGCCCCCAGGATGAACACGCCCAGCCCCGCGTGGGCCAGCGTCATGCCCCAGGCGCCGCGGGGCAGGCCGGTCAACCGGCGGCGGACCTCTGGCCATGGCGTCTTGAAGGCTCGCGTCCGCTCGGCCACCTCGGCAAGGGCCCCGGCGATCACCCAGGCGCCCAGGGCGACGCCGCCGCTGGCCAGCGCCTTGCGCGGGCTGACCAGGGCGAAGACGATGGCTCCGACGAGCACGGCCACGGCGGCGGCCAGCTTGAGCCGGTCGGCGCTGGCGGCGAGGTCGCCGCGCTTCCAGGCCGTCAAGGGGCCGAACGGCAGGACCAGCATGGCCAGGCCCATCAGCACGCCGAATACGAGGTTGAAGTAGGGCGGACCGACGGTGATCGGGGCGCCGGCGGCGGCTTCGTAGATCAGCGGATAGAGGGTGCCGAACATCACCGCCCCGGTGGCCGCGGTCAGCAGGATGTTGTTGAGCACGATGAGGCTCTCGCGGCTGGCCGGCGCGAACACGCCGCCGGGCGCGAGCGCCGGCGCCCGCCAGGCGAACAGCGCGAAGGCCGCGCCCGACGACAGGCCGAGGATCGACAGCAGCAGCACGCCGCGGGTCGGATCGACGGCGAACGCGTGCACGCTGGTCAGCACGCCCGACCGGACCAGGAAGGCGCCCAGCATCGAGAAGGTGAAGGCCGCCAGCGCCAGGAACACGGTCCAGCCCGACAGCGCGCCGCGCTTCTCGGTGACCACGGCCGAATGCAGCAGGGCCGCGCCGATCAGCCAGGGCATGAAGGAGGCGTTCTCGACCGGGTCCCAGAACCACCAACCGCCCCAGCCCAGCTCGTAGTAGGCCCAGAAGGAGCCGAGCGCGATGCCGACCGTCAGGAAGCTCCAGGCGGCCAGGGTCCAGGGCCGCACCCAACGCGCCCAGGCGGCATCGACCCGGCCCTCGATCAGGGCCGCCACGGCGAACGAGAAGACCACCGAGAAGCCGACATAACCCAGGTAGAGGAAGGGCGGATGGAAGGCGAGCGCGGGATCCTGCAGCAGCGGATTGAGCGAACGTCCCTCGATCGGGGGCCCGGCCAGCCGCGCCAGCGGGTTCGAGGCGAACACGGTATAGGCCAGGAACAGCAGACCCAACAGGCCCTGCACGCCGAGCGCCCGGCTCTTCAGCCCGGCCGGCAGACCGCGTCCGAAGGCCGCCACCGCCGCGCCGAACCCGGTCAGGATCAGGCACCACAGGAGCATCGAGCCCTCGTGGCTGCCCCAGGCTCCGGCCACCTTGTAGAGCAGCGGCTTGGCGGTGTGGGAATTGGCCGCCACGTTGGCCACGGAGAAGTCCGAGACGACGAAGGCCGTCACCAGGGCGGCGAAGGCCGCGGCCACGCCGGCGAAGGCGCCAATGGCGGCCCCCTCGCCCGCGCCGGCCAGGGACGGCCGCCGCGCGCCGGCGAAACCGAGCGCCGCCTGGGCCAGGGACAGAGCCAGCGCCAGGGTCAGGGCGAACGCGCCAAGCTCGACCGTCATGGTTTGCCGTAGGCCGGGGCGGCGCCGTCGCCGCGCCACTCGCCCTGCTTCTTGAGGGCGTCGGCCACTTCGCGCGGCATGTATTTCTCGTCGTGCTTGGCCAGCACCCGTTTGGCCTGGAAGACGCCCGCGGCATCAAAGGACCCTTCGGCGACCACGCCCTGCCCCTCGCGGAACAGATCGGGCAGGTCGCCCTGATAGCTCACCCGCGCCGTTTCCTGCTTGTCGGCGATGGCGAAGGCGACCCGGCCGTCCGGATGCTTGACCACGCTGCCGGGCAGAACCAGCCCGCCCAACTGCACGGCGCGGCCAGGCGCGACATGGGCGGCCCGGGCCTGAGCCGGCGTGTAGAACAGCGAGATGGAGTCCCGCAGCCCCCACAGCGTCAGCCCCGCCGCCAGCGCCAGCACCGGCGCCACCGCCAGCAGAATGGTCAGCCTGCGCCGCGCGGTGCGGGATTTCGGCCAGAAGGTCATTGGGCGGCCTCGTCAAGGGCTTTGAGGATGTCGGGACGGCCCTTGTAGAGGGCGCGGGCGCGGGCCAGGGCGGCGTCGCGTTTGGCGGTCTCGCCCAGCACCGACCAGGCCCGGACCAGCCGGATCCAGCCTTGCGGATCGTCGGGCGACGTGTCGAGCCGCGCGGCCAGACCTTCGACCATGCCGCGGATGGCGGCGGCGTCGGGCTGGGCGGGCGCGGCCTGGGCTTGGGCCTGGGGCAATCCGCCGGCCGCGGTCACGGCGGCGATCTCGGCCGACAGGGCGGCGCGGGACGGATCGTCGGCCGTCAGCGTCGCCAGCAGCGCCCGCCAGCCGGCCAGCCCCTGTTCGACCCTGCCATCGGCGATGTCGGCCCGGGCGAGGAAGTAACGCGCGCTGAGCGATCCGGGATCGAGGCGCAGCGCCTCGGCGAAGGCGGCGCGGGCATCGACGCCGATGCGCCCCTCGCCCTCGGCCATGAAGGTCTCGCCGAGCGCGGCCCACAGGTCGGCCCGGCGCGGGGCGATGGCCACGGCGCGCCGCAGGGCGGCCGAGGCGGCCATGGCGTCGCCGGAGGCCAGCTCGGCCAGGGCGAGGTTCCTGAAGGCTTCCGGATCGGTCGGCCGCTGCTTGACGATCATGCGCATCAGCGCCGCCATGCGTGGGGGATCGAGGGTCGCGGGATCGGCCCGCCGCCATTCGGCCAGCCGCCGGGCGAAGGACTGGTCCGGCGCGCCCGGCGAACCGGTCATGACATACAGGCCCAGCGCCAGCAGCGGAACGAGCACGGCCGCCGCCAACACCGGCCGCCGCCCCGCGGTCGGGGCCGGATCCGGGCGGGCTGTCTCGGCCGCGGTCAGCAGCCGTCGGCCGGCCTCGGCCCGGGCGGCCCGAACCTCGCTCTTGGGCAGCAGATCGCGGGCCGCGAGATCGTCGATCTCGGCCAGCTGCCGTCGGTGCACGGCCAGGGCCGGGTCCTCGCCGACCGCGCGCAGCGACGCCGCGCGGGCGCCGCGCAACATCAGCCAGGCGGCGGCTGCGGAAAGGGCCGCTGCGGCGATCCAGAATGCGATCATGACGGGGTGTTAGCGGATCGCGCGCCGCCGCGCGAGGATTTGGATCAAAGCGCGGTGCGCTATGCCGCCGCGGCCCGGCGACGGATGATGGCGGCGCTCTTGTCGTCGCGGGCCAGGGCCAGCAGGTTGGCCGCCACGCCGAGGAATTCCCGCGCCCGCTCGTCGTCCTCGACCTCGCCCGCGCGGAGCTGTTCCAGCACGTCCTCGACATACTGGTCGATGCGTTTGCCGACGGCTTCGAGCACCTTGCCCCGAACCACGCCGAAGCCGCCGTCGGGCGCGCAGGGGCGCACGGCGTCGGCGAACGACAGCAGGCCCAGCGCCCCGTTGATCGAGGCCTCGTCCGGCGGATCGGTCAATTTGGGCGCGGTGCGGATCAGGCGGGCGCTGTAGCGCAGCTTCTGCACCGGCAGGGCCTGGGCGGCGGCCTCGTCGATCTCGCGCAGCCGGGCCTCGACCGTCCCGGCGACGGACTGTTTCAGTTTCGTCAGTCGCTGACCCCAGACGCCGTCGCGCGACAGCTGGACCGACTGCTCAAGCTCGCCGATCGCATCGATGGCCCGTTGCACGGCGGCCCCGGCGTCGCGGCCCGCCTGGACGCCGGCGCCGGGCTTCATGACGCCCAGGCGGTCCAGGTGACCTTCGATCTCCTCAAGCGCGCGCTCGCCGAACCGGGCCAGTTCCGAACCGGCCATATAGCGCTCGCCGGGATGGTCCATGACCGCCGAGATGATTCGCAGGATCATCGCCGGCTGGCGCATGTGCGCGGCGAGCATCTCGAACAGCAGCGGCCCGGCGCCGTCGGCCAGCGCCGTGGCGTCGCGATAGGCCAGGCGGGCGATCGCCCGGCGCTCGTCGGTCATCCGCTGGACCCAGTCGGTCAGCCGCGACACGATGGGCCGCACGATGGGCGCCATGCGCAGACAGAGGACCAGCTCGGCCGTGGCGCCGGGCCGCACGGTCTCGCACAGGGCGGCGGCGGCGGCGTAGTGCTCGCCTTCGGCGGCATCCAGGCCGTCGGCCGCCCGCAGGCACAGCTGGTCGAAGATTTCCGGCGCGGGGTCGTCAGGGTCGAGATAGTGGCAGGCGTCCGCGGCCTCGCGCACCAGATCGGGCGATTCCGCCTTCAGAGCCGACCAGATCGACTTCAGAGCGGCGCGCGGCCAGGTCGGCCGATCGTCCGCCGCGGCGCCGAACATCGGTGCGACGGGCGCCAGGACGGTGAATCGCAGCGCCCGCTCGGCGGCCTCGGCCTCGACCATGGCGCCGATCGCCGCCAGGGGGCCGCCGGCGCCATCGGCGCTGATGGCCAGTTCCAGCGTGCGCACGAGCTCGTCCGGCGAAGCCGAAACCAGCGTCCTGAGCATCTCGATTTTCTGTGACGTGAGTCCCGCCATCCGCCCCGCCGCGAGGTTCCCCGAAGAACCTAGAGTCACCATCCCTGAATTGGGTTAACGGAACCCGAAACGGGTGTTTCAGGTTTCGGCGCGCGGTAGGCTCAGCTCGACCTTCAGGCCGCCCATCGCCGAATCGCCCAGGACCAGCGAACCGCCGTAGGCTCGCGCGAGTTCATCGACGATGGCCAGGCCCAGGCCCGAGCCCGGCGCGCTCTCGTCGAGCCGGGCCCCGCGCTTGAGCACCTCGTCCCGCCGGTCGGCCGGGAGGCCGGGGCCGTCGTCCTCGACGGTGATCATCAGCCGTTCGGGCGAGACCACCGCGGCGGTGGCCCGCACCCGTCCGCGCGACCACTTGCTGGCGTTTTCCATGATGTTGCCCGCCATCTCCTGCAGATCCTGGCGTTCGCCGCGGAAACAGAGGTCCTCCGGGCAGCGCCAGTCGATCTCGACACCCTTGTCCTGGAAGATGCGTTCCAGCGTCACCGCCAGCTCGTCCAGCACCGGCTCGACCAGCGTACGTTCGCCGTGGCTCTGCGAGCGGGCGGCCGCGCGGGCGCGGCGCAGATGGTGTTCGACATGGCCGCGCATGGCCTCGGCCTGGCGCGAAACGACCTCCGACAGCTGGCCGGGCTGTTGCTGGGCCTCGGTCAGCATGACCGAGATCGGCGTCTTGAGCGCATGGGCCAGGTTGCCGACGTGGGTCCGCTGGCGCTCGACCACGTCCTGATTGTGCGCCACCAGCGCGTTGAGCTCGGTGGCCAGCGGCTCAAGCTCGGAGGGATAGTCGCCGACGATGCGCTCGATCTTGCCCTTGCGCACATCGGCCACCTCGCCGCGCAGGCGGAACAGCGGCTGCAAACCCACCCGCACCTGGATGAACACCGCGGCGAGGATGCCGGCGCCCAGGATCACCAACGCCCCGGCGGTCAGGGCGGCGAATCGTCGGGCTTCGCGATCGACGGGCGAGCGGTCCTCGGCGGCCATCAGGATCACCGGCGCCGCGCGGCCGGTCAGCTGCACCTGCATGGCCGTGGCCCGCAGCGGCTGATCGAGCGGCCCTTCGGCGCCGTAGAAGACCTGGACCGCCGGAGTCGCCGCGACCTGGGCCACCACCCCGGACGGAATCGACAGCTCGCGGTCGAACAGCGACCGCGACGGAACGATGACCTTGATGGTGTTGTTCGGACCCGGCTCGGCGATCTGCCAGTAGCGGCCGGAATAGACCCGCAGCGCGCGCGTATCGGTCAGGGCGGGCGCGACGACCCTGCCCTCCTCGACGCTGACGCCGGCGTTCAGGCCCTCGATCAGGTCGGTCAGCCCCAGGTCGAACCGGCTCAGCGCCGCCTGCTGGAAGAAGGCCGTCAGCGACAGGCCGGTGACGATCAGCACCGCCAGGCTCCAGCCGGCGGCCAGCAGCACCAGCCGCCCGACCAGCGAGCGACGGCCCAGGGCGGGAAGCCTCACTCCGTGGGCTCACCGGGCAGCGGCGTCAGCCGGTAGCCCAGGCCGCGGACGGTTTCGATGCGGTCGGGACCGATCTTCTTGCGCACCCGGCCGATGAACACCTCGATGGTGTTGGAGTCGCGGTCGAAGTCCTGGTCGTACAGGTGCTCGACCAGTTCGGTGCGGCTGATCACCCGGCCCTGGTGCATGATCATGTAGTGCAGCAGGCGATACTCCAGCGACGTCAGTCGCAGGGGCTCGCCGTTGACGCTGGCGCGGGCCGAACGCGGATCGAGCCGCAGGCCGCCGCAGCTCAGATTGGGCGAGGCGTGGCCGGCCGAACGGCGCAGAAGCGCGCGCAGCCGCGCCAGCAGTTCCTCGGTATGGAACGGCTTGGTCAGATAGTCGTCGGCCCCGGCGTCGAACCCGGCGACCTTCTGGCTCCAGTTGTCGCGGGCGGTCAGGATCAGCACGGGCATGGCGATGTTGTCCCGCCGCCAGCGCTCCAGCACCGACACGCCGTCGATCTTGGGCAGGCCCAGATCGAGGATCACCGCGTCATACGGCTCGCCTTCGCCCAGGTAGTGGGCCTCCTCGCCGTCGGCGGCGTGGTCCACGGCATAGCCCGCGTCGCCCAGCGCCAGCTTCAGCTGCCGGGACAGGTCCGGATCATCCTCGACGAGCAGGATACGCATGGGGGTTCCTTAGTTTCTGCCGATGATCGCGCCCGTGCGGGCATCGACGATGAAATCGATACGCTGGCCGTTCGCCGCCTGCCAGCGCACGCGGTAGATCGGCCGCCCGCCATGGTCTTCCAGGCCGGCGTCGAGCAGCCGACCCGGCGTCGACCGGGCGATGTTGCGGATCACGCTTTCCAGCGGCACCAGCCGCCCGCCGCGGACGCCCTCGCGGGCGTCGTCCTCGCGCGGCGCCCAGCCGTCGCCGAGAGAATTGCCGCCGCGGGAGGAGCGCGGGCCCGGCCGAGGCCGGTCGTCGTCTCCGCCCCGTCCAGCGCGTTCCGCGCGGCAGGCCCTGGCGACGATGCTGTCGCCCTTCGGGCAGCCCTGGGCCTGCGCCGCCGCCGGGAGGGCGGTGGACAACAGGACGGCCGCGAAAAGGACGGTCAGGCGCTTCATGCCCTGGCTTCTACGGTCAACCGGCTGAATGCGGGCTGAATGGCCACGTTATGGAAGCCACAAGCTCACCTGTCACGGGCTTGCGCCTAACAAGCGGTGCGGCAATCTCTTTCAGCCGAAGCGACCGACAGATCGAACTGACGAATCCGAGCACCACAGCCAACAAATCGCTAGGCATGATTGGTTGGGGGCATTTTGCCCCCAACAGTAGCGGATGGGGGACAAAATTTCCGACGAGCAAAAAGAAACGGCGGCCCGGAGGACCGCCGCTTGATCTATAGGTGCATGTCGGTCAGAGGGGCTTAACCGTCCGAACCACCGTCACCGGTGCAGAAAATTGCCATTTGCTTACCTCTTTAGGACCGAACCGGCCTCGTTGAAGGACGGGACCTAACGCGGATGCCGCATCTAGTCCCAAGAAGGTGGGCGCACAAGACCCAAACTACAAGTTAACGTCACGTCATGAACGCAGCGTTTACGAGCGGGTTCCTAGAATCTTTTTTCGCCGCCCCCCTCCGCGACTTCTGGTGAAGCAATGTCCGGCACCACCCCATCGTCCTCAGCACTGCGCCACCAGAGGACGACACTGTTATAGGGCATTATGGGTCCGTCAATAGCCCACTCGCCTGAGCGGTTGTCAGCCTTGTGGACTTCCTTCTCAGGCGAAGCAGTACGCGCTCGCATACCAAATTTCAGACCAGGCACATTCACGTTGAGTTTGAGCGACATCCCCATCGTGGGATGCAAGAAACCGAACATTTCACTATCGGAAAGCTCCTTCACCATCTGACCGTCGATCTGAATCACCTTGCTGCCACCCGGCTCAAGATCAGTGTCGATGCTATGGAAAAGCTGATTGGGATCCCCCACGTCCACAATGAGGCCAGGAAGACGGTCCTCTCCCCAAATTTCGTCGTCGATACGAATACCGGTCAGTTTGCCGATGTCTGCGAAGCTTCCGCCGCGAATCGGAATCCCGAACTTGACGTGGAAATGAATCTTGGAGAGCGCCACGCTACGCAGCCTGTATCGACTTCGTAGTGTAAGAAGCACGAATCGTGACGCATCGATTCCCTTCGCGATTGCTTCGTCGGCCGGAAATGGATCGATTCTGTAGGTGACCTCGTAGTTATCCCGGACAAGCTTTGCTTCAAGAACCGTCTCGATGATGGAACGTATATAGACGGGGTCATGCCGCAAACCGTACACCGCCTGAAATACATCCTGCATCACAAGCTGACGATCGGCTTTAACTTCCTGGAGATGCTCTCGCCGAGCACCTTCTTCTATGGTTATAGAAACGATCCAAGCAATAATAAACGCATATCCAAGTTCACTTAACCAATGAATTGGTGTTGCATGATTAAAGACGCTGGAAATCCTGACGCCACTTCCTTGAACAATCCACCATCCGTAGTCGTAGGCAATGGCAATCAGGATCAAAATTCCGCCTGCAATCGCAGGCCACCAAAGCCTCGGACGCTGAAGCCACCGGAATAGCGGGTTTCGTTTTTCGTCGGCTGCCGCAAGATCAATTTCATGCGTTTGGCGTGGTCCAAACAGCACGGCCCATGCTTCGGTTAATCTGCTCATTGCGCGCCCCCGCAGCCAATCTATTTCAACGGGAGCTCTTTGCAACCCTTACGCTAAGCCCTCCGCTTCGGCGAGTAGGGCCGCTCCTTGCGCCAGGCCTCGGCGAACTTTTCGAGCTGGGGATCGGGCGCGTCGGGCAGGGTGACCACCAGCCGGGCCAGCAGGTCGCCGCGCTGGCCCTTGGGGCCGATGAAGCCGCGCCCCTTGAGCCGCAGCTGGGCGCCGCTGTTGGAGCCCTTGGGCACGGTCAGGGTGACCATGCCGTCGGGCGTCGGGGCGTCGATCTTGCCGCCCAGCACCGCGTCTGGCACCGACACCGGCAGGTCCATGTGCAGCACCTCGCCCTCGCGGCGATATAGCGGGTGCGGCTTGATGCCCAGCTCGATCAGGGCGTCGCCGGGACCGGCCCGGCCGGCCGAGCCCTGGCCCTTGAGGCGCAGCGTCTGGCCGTCCTGGGCCCCTTTGGGGATGTTCACGTCGAGCGTGCGGCCGTCGGAGAAGGCGATGCGTTTCTTGCCGCCGCGAATGGCCTCCTCGAGATCGATGTCGAGATGGGCGCGCAGGTCCGCGCCCCGGCCGCCGTTGCCGAAGCCGAAGCCGGCCCGGCCGCCGCCCTGCCCGCCCGGGCCCCGCTGGCCGAACATGTCGCCCAGGATGTCGTTGATATCGACGCCTTCGAAGCCGGGGCTGCCCGGACCGGGCCGATAGCGGCCGCCCGAAGCGCCGCCCGGGCCGAACGGACTGCCGCCGCCATAGCCTGGATGCTGCTCGCGGCCGTCCGCGTCCATCTCGCCGCGGTCGAACTTCTTGCGCTTGTCCGCGTCGCCAACGATGTCGAAGGCCGCCGAGACGCGCTTGAACTTCTCCTCGGCCGTATTGTCGCCGGGGTTGGCGTCGGGATGGAACTGCTTGGCCAGCTTGCGGAAGGCCTTGCGGATCTCGTCCTGGCTCGCGCTGCGCGGCACACCGAGTTCAAGATATGGATCGCGCGCCAACTGCCCCTCGCGAGTGGAATCCGAAGAGCGATCAGATAGAGCGTCTCGCCGCTCAGCGCCACAGGCTCCGCTGCGTCGCGGCGCCCCAGCCGAACACGGCCGAGCCCTGGGCGACGCGGACGACCACCGGATCGGGCGCGCCGGCGGGGACATCGGCGGCCTGCATCGCGGCGGTCCAGGCGAAGACGGGCGCATAAACCTCGGCGGTCCGGACGACGGTCCCGCCGTCGAGAATCTCGATCCGGTAGACCTCGCGCTCCTCCGACAGGGGCGGCTCGCCGTCCCAGCCGTCGCCGGCCAGCCGGGCGCGGCGGATCCAGCGGAACAGCAGATCGCCGCCCTCCCCGCGTTCCAGCGCGAGGTGGGCGGGGCTCCACGGCCGGTCGGCCAGGCCGCGCCAGGTGAAGTTCGCCTCGGTCATCGCGGTTCCGCCGGGCGGGCCGCCGGCCGGGGCCGCCCGCCAGACCAGCGGCAGGCCCCGTTCGCCGAGCGTGACATCGGCCCGGGCCAGGCCCTCGTCCAGCAGCACCACCGGCGCGCCGGCCGGGGTCAGGGCGGCCATGGCCGGATCGGTCCCCAGCTGGCCGCGCAGCAGGCCCGACAGGGTCCAGACCTCCTCGCCCGCCAGGTCGGCGGTCAGGAACTGCAGGATTTCCCACTCGCCGCCCGCGCCCTGGATCGCCATGGCGTTGGCCCCGGCCAGGACGGCGGACAGCGGCCGGCTCTGCGGGGTCGCGCCTTCGAGCCGGAGGGTCAGGCGCCCGGCCAGGTCCAGCCGGTGCAGCGGCCCGGCGGGCAGGTCGCTCAGGGTCTCGCCGATCCCGGCCGGCTGGCCGAGCCGCGCGCGCGGGGTCAGGGCCTCGGCGTCGATCCCGGCCTGGATGTCGAGATCGCGCCACGGCTCCAGGCCGGCGGCGACCAGCGGCCGCGTGTCGGCTTCGGCGCCCGGCAGCGGCGGCAGGTCGAGCAGGTGGAACACGGGCGGCCCGGCGGGCTCGGTCGGCGGCGGCGGGGTCCAGTCGGGAAGGCCGGCGGACGGCGCGTCGGGCGGCTCGGCCGCTTGCAGGCCGGCGCGCGGCCGCTCGTCCAGGTCCACGCCGGCCACCCGCCAGACCCCCGTCTCGCCGGCGAACGCCAGCCGGTCGCCGGGCTCGATGCTCAGGGCCGCCAGCGGCGACAGCTGCGCGGTGCGGGCGTCCCGCGCGGCCTGGTCCCGCGCCAGCACCCGGCGCCCGACCCGCTCGGCCAGAGCCAGGGTCCCGACGATCGGCAGGTCGATCACCCGTGCGCCGCCACCCGTGGCCGGATCGCGGCGCACGGTCAGCCCGCCCAGGCGATAGTCCGCCGTCTCGTCGATAAAGCGCAGGCGCAGCTCGTCCGGCGGCGTTTCCAGCGCCCGCGTCTCGGCGCGGGCCGGATGATCATCGGTGATCGCCAGATCGTCCTCGCCCAGCGTCGCGGCGACCGGCCCGTCGCGGGCGACCAGGGCCGCGATTCCGCCCCGCTCGGCTGCGTCGAAGCCGAAGGCCAGGGCCAGCGGTTCCAGCGCGTCGCGCAGCCGCATCGGCGCCTCGACGACATAGCCGCTGACCACGCCCGCGACGTCGCCCGGGCCAAGCGTGACTCCCGCCCGGGCGGCCAGGGCCGTGGTCAGGTCGCCCAGCGGCGCGGCGCCGGCCCGGCCATTCAGCCAGTGGCCGGTCGCCCAGTTGGGCCCGTCGCGCCAGACCGTCGTCCGCGCGGGAAAGTCCGGAAACGGCCGCGCGTCCCAGCACCAGACGCTCATCGCCGCGACCATCGGCCCGCCATAGGCCGGCGACACGGGATTGTTGGCCGGATCGGCGAAGTGGCCAAGCACGGCCTCCAGCGCCCGTCGTTGGCCCAGGTCTTCGCGCGCGCCGCTGGAAAAGGGCGGCAGGGCGCTCTCGCTGCTCTTGGCGTCGAGGAACAGGTTGGGCGCGTTGGCGCCCCGGTCGATGGCCGCGCAGCCAAACTCGGTCAGCCGGATCGGTTTCGACCGCGGGCTCCAGGCGGTGGGCGTGGGCGAGCGGATTCCCCCGGGGCGATTGTGATGGGCGTTGGACCACCAGCCGATCAGGTCCTTGGGCCGGAACACCCAGGGCTCGCCGTGCGCGCCGTCGGTGATCGGGGCGCGCAGCCGGGCGACGCGGTCGGCGTCGGAGGCGTAGAACCAGTCGAAGCCTTCGCCGGAGGCGACGTCCCAGGCGTCCCGCGCCTCGCCGTCCCGCCAGTCGGCCAGCGGCGGGTAGAAGTCGATGCCGACGAAGTCGATGTTGTCATCCGCCCACAGCGGATCGAGGTGGAAGAACACGTCGCCGGAGCCGTCGGCGGGCTGATGGCCGAAATACTCGGTCCAGTCGGCGGCGTAGCCGATCGCCGTGTCCGGCCCCAGCAGCGCGCGACAGTCGGCGGCCAGCGCGCGCAGGGCCGCGACCGCCGGAAAAGCGTCGCCGTCGCGGATCGCTGTAACGCCGCGCAGCTCGGAGCCGATCAGAAAGGCGTCCACGCCGCCGGCCATCTGGGCCAGCTTCGCGTGATGCAGCACCATCCGGCGCAGGCCCCAGCCGGCCGGACCGGAATAGGCGACGGTCTCGCCGTCGGCCCCGAAGTCCGCCGGTAGCGCGTCGCCGAACAGGTTTGTAATATCAGCAGCTTCGCCAGACATTCTGCCACGCCATGGATAGCCGGCGCTGTCCATCAGGATGAACGGAAGGAGGGTCACCTTCAGGCCGCGCGCCTTCAGCTCGGCGATGGCCTGCAGCACGGCCCGGTCGGCCGGCGTGCCGCCATAGGCCGGGCCGCCGCCGTGGTGCGAGACCGGATGCGCGCCGCTACGCCCCACGCCACCGGCCTTCCAGCTCCAGGGCAGGGTCGCCTTGGCCGCCTGTTCGACGCCCGGGCGAAACTGGCAGACGCCGGCGTCCAGGCTGGTCCCGAACCAGGCGACGACGAGGGTCACCGCGTCGAGATACGGCAGCTGGGCCTGCAGCTGGTCCAGCGAGACCAGCAGGTCGGGCCGCCCCTCGCCGTTGTTGACGTTCTCGGCCGTCAGCTTGGTCAGGCCATCGCGGCGATGGACGATGTCGGTGGCTAGCACGAACTCCCCGGCCCCGGGGATCAGGCAGACGCTCGTCAGCCGGTCCTCCAGCGCGCCGGTCGATGGCGGACGGCGGAACACCTCGAAAGACAGCTGCGGCGGGCGATTGCCGAAGGCCGCCAGCGGCAGATCCTCGAACACCACATAGGCGCAGCCGCGATAGGCCGGGGCGGCGCCCTCGACGGCCTCGATCAGCGGATCGGGCGTCTGGTCTTCGGTCCCGCGATGGAGCCGCATCGTCGCGCCGGCCAGGTCCATCGGCTTGCCGTCGGCCCAGACGCGGCCGACGCCGTCGATCGGCCCCTCGCAAAGGGCCACGGCGAAGGACAGGCTGTAGCGGTATTCGACGGTCGTGGGCCCGCCCTTGCCGCCGCCGGCCTGGCGCTCGATGCGCTTTTCCCGGAAGCGCGCGGCCCAGATCACCTGGCCCGCCACCCGGGCCCGACCGAACACGGCGGCCATCGGCGCGCCCTCGGCCGCGCCCATCAGCTGCAGTTCGCGCAGCCGCGGGCCAATCTGGCGGGCGGGCTGCAGGCTGGCGACGACGGCCCGGTCTATGGCGCCGCCGACGGCGCTTCCGATCGCCGCGCCCAGCGCGCCGCCGAGCGCGCCTCCCACGCCGCCAAGGATCACCTGGGCCATGTCAGTCGCTCACATTGGAGAAGGAAAAGACGTGCGCCAGCCGCCGCCGCCACCAGGGGCCCAGCCAGCTCTCGACCACCGCCCGGCCCCAATAGGCGTGGACGATGCGCGCCTGCGGATCGCCGGGCCGCGTAAGCGAAACGATGGCGCAGTGCTTCAGGCAGGCGTCGGGGCTCATGCGGAACAGCAGCACGTCGCCGGGCCGGACCTCATCGGGCGCGATCTCGACCAGATGCCGCCGGGCGGCCTCCAGCAGGGTCTCGCGGCCGCCGGTCTCGGCCCAGTCCGGACGATAGGGCGGCGGGGGCTCCGGCTCCTCGCCATACAGCTCACGCCAGACCCCGCGCACCAGCCCCAGACAGTCGCAGCCGGCGCCCTTCAGCGAGGCCTGGTGCCGATAGGGCGTGCCGATCCAGTCGCGGGCGGCCGCGACGATGTCCATGCGAGAGATTCCCTTCCCCCTGGAGGAGGGAGGCGCGTGGCGCGCCCTATCCACGACGCGAGGTCCCGTCGTGCCGCTCGCCCCTGGCCGGGTAGACGGTCAGGAAATCCTCGCCGGGGATGCTCGGAAACCCTCGGAAGTTCAGCAGGTTGTCGAATCGGGTTGAACAGATGCTCGAACGCTTGTCACAGCCCTCGCCAAACGCCGGATGGTCGCCCGCCACGCCGCAGTGGTCGTCGCCCAGGTTGGCGTCGCACAGCCGTCCGAACGTGCGCCCGGCCACCCTGTCCAGCGCCGCCAGTGGTCCCTCGATCTCGGCGACGAACGCCTCGCCTTCCCGCTTCAGTCGGGTGATCGTTCCCCGCCACAGGCCGACGAACAGGTCCGGCTGCGACCAGTCGATCCGCCGGCACTCGATCAGGCAGCCGTCGTAGAGGCCGGCGGCGATGTCGGCCTCGCCCAGGGCGTCGCCGTCGAGGCCGCCGCTGGCCGAGGCGCCGCCCGGCGAGAAGCCCAGCCCGGCGTCCGCCGCGCCCGCCGTCCAGCCGCTGGCCGCCCGGCACGGGACACCGTCGCAGGTCAGGTCGCGGTCATGGTCGGTAAACCCCAGCCGCGCGCCGTCGCGCCGCGTCAGCAGCCAGGCATGGGCCAGCGTCGCCGCCCCGGACTCGATCCGGGCGGCCAGGGCCGAAGGCACGATCTTCATCTGTCAGATCCGCAGTTCGATCAGGGGCACGGCCACGACGCGTCCGGCCGCGAAGCTCTCGAGCGTCACGTCGATGCGGTCGGCGTCGAACCGCACCGGGGTGTCGAACTCGAAGCCGGCGGTCAGCACCGCGCCGGCCGCTGGCGGGGTGTCGAAAGTCGCCAGGCCGCTGGTCGTATCGACGGTGAAGGCCGCCGTCTCGACGCCGTCCACGGCGACGCGCACCGTCCCGGCCACCGGCTTGACGATCGGCCGGGCGAGGTCGGCGTAGGTTTTGGTCAGGGGAAAGACCGCCGTCTCGCCATCGCCGACGCCCAGCGGCTGATCGGTCGGCATGACGCCCGCCGACGGCGCGCAGGACTTGAAGTCGGCGAAGTCGCGGAAGCGGAAGCCGTGCAGCCGCCCACGCCGCCCCTCGAAGAAGGCGACCAGCACGGCCGCGTCATCCAGCGACCGCACGCCCGCGCCGATCAGATACCGGCGGCGGCCATGCGCCCAGGGCGTCGAGCGGCGCTCGAACCCGGACGCCAGGGTGACGACCTCGGTGCGCCGCTCGACCCCGCCGGTCGAGCCGAACGCCAGCCGCGCGGGCAGGCGGACTTCATGGAAGGACATGGCTTGACTCAATGTGAGTGATTGTTCACTTGCGCGTCGTTGAACAAGGCGCTACTGGTCCGCCCTGGAGGATCGCCCATGCGCCGGTTCGTGATTCTGACCCCGTCCGGACGGCTTGGCCGCCGGGACTTTCTGATTTCCGTCGTGGGGCTTTCGCTCGTCGCGACGGCGTTATTCCGGGTCGCCCCCGGATTCACCTACACTGTCGGCGGCTGGCTTCTGGCCTATCTCTGGGTCTGCCTGGCAGGCCGGCGGCTCCACGACATGGGCTGGAGCGCCTGGACCCAGCTGGCGCCGCTCCTGGCCACCGTCGGGCTGGGCGCCGTGTCCTTTGGTCTTGGCGTGATCAACCTTGCCATTGTCGGGGCTGGAGATGGCCTGGGGGGCATCGGCGCCGTCGCCGGCATCATTATGATGCTGCTGTTTCTGGGCGTCTGGCTGGGATTCCTGATCTGGCTGGCGCTCGGTCCAACCAAGGTCGAGGGCAATATCTTTGGCGGGCCGGCCGTCGCCTAGCTGGCGTTGGCCGCGGCGGCGCCGATGATGGCCAGGAAACCCAGCATGTAGATCGCCGTGATCACCAGCGACACGCCGGAACAGACGATGCCGCCGATGGCCAGGCCGCGCCCGCTGGCGCCGCGCAGGGCCAGGATGCCAAGCACCAGCCCGATCAGCGCCATCAAGGTTCCCAGGATGCCGACGATGGGGATCCAGACGATCAGCACCGAGACGATGCCCAGCACCAGCGAGGCGATGGCCATGCCGTTGGCCGGCTCGGGTCCCCGCGGCGCGGTCTGGTTTTGGTCTGTCATGACGATCCCCCGAAGTCTCGGGCGACAGGCTAGAGGCGCGCGGAGGGTTGTCAACGCGGGCGTCAGAGCCGGCGGGCGCCCAGACCCACGGCCCGGGCCAGGGCCTGGGCGATCTGGGCCTCCGACCGGACCAGGCCCTCGGCTGCGGCCGCGCCCTGCACGGTGACATTGACGGTCAGGCCGCCCCCGCCGGCGGGCTCGATGACGCCGGCGCCGGCGGGCCGGAACACCTCCGGTCCCCGCTCGCCGACGAGATAGGCGCCGCCGGGCAGGACCGGTCCCCCGGCCGCCCGCGCGCCGGCGAACCCGCCCTTGAGCACGGCCGAGACGACGTCGCCCAGCCCCCCGCCGCCGCCCTGGCCGGCCGCGGCGTTAACGGCCGCCAGCACGGCCTGGGCCAGCTCGGCCAGGCTGATCCGGCCATCGGCGGCGGCCCTGGCCAGCGACCGGCTGAGGCCGGCGCCGGCCCTGGCGAAGGCCTCGTCGATGCTGTCGGCGGCGCGCCGGGCCGGCTCGCGCAGGGCGTCCAGGGCCTCGGCCGCCTCGGCGGTCTGGCGCGGGATGGCGGCCAGGCCGCCGGGGTCGAAGTCGCTCACGATAGTTCCTTTTTCACCGTCATGGCCCGGCTCGTCCGAGCCAGCCAGACACGTGGCGCCAGGAAGGCGCGGGAGCGGGCTTTCCTGTCCCTTGGGACTGGATAGCCCGCCCCCTCACCTGCGCCCCGGGGACAGGACAAGCAGTCCCAAGGGACAGCTAGTCCTGTCCCCTGTCTTCAGCGCATGGGTGGCCCGGACAAGCCGGGGCCGGGACGGGGTGGGGGTTCAGTCCGGATAGTGGCGCAGCAACGCATCAAACCCCGCCCGGTCGAGCGCGGGCGGCCGGTCCTCGCTGGTCAGGGCCCGCCACTCGGCCAGGGACAGCCGCCAGAAGGCCTCGGGCGCGATGCGCAGCCGCTCGGCGGCCAGCCGCAGCATGGCCGGCCAGGGCGTGGTCATCCGCCCGCCGCCGTGAAGGCCGCCGCCACCGCGCGCGCCGCCTCGCCCAGCTCGACGCCGGAAAGGTCGCCCGGCTCGTCCCCGCCGCCGCGCAACAGGGCCGCCAGCACCAGGGTCAGGTCGCCGGCCGACAGGTCGCGCAGGCGCGCGGCGAGATCCTCCCAGCCCCGCGCGTCGAACGCCGTTTCCAGCTCGGCCAGGGCGCCCAGCGTCAGGCACAGCCGGCGCGGCCGGCCGGCCAGCACCGCGACGACCTCGCCGCGCGCGTGATTGGCGGCCATGTCAGATGGCCCCGAACGCCACTTCCCCGGCCGAGGCCAGGGTGACGGCCCAGGTTGCCTCGCCCTCGTGATCGCCGGCGTATTCCAGCGCGGCGATCAGGAACGGTCCCTCGAGCACGCCGAAGTCGGGCACGACCAGCCGCCAGGCCCGCGCCTCCTGGGCGAAGAATACCTCGCGCATCAGGGCGTCGGAGGCCGCGTCGCGGAACACACCGGCGCCGGAGACGGCGGCCTGTCTGACCCCCGCGCCGGCCAGCAGCTCGCGCCAGCGGCCGGCGCTGTCGCCGTCGGTGACGTCGATGGTCCGGGCGTTGAGCGAGATCGTCCGCGCGCGCAGTCCGGCGACCGTCATGAACGTCTGGGGCTCGCCCCCGTCGCCGATCTTGAGCAGGATGTCTTTACCGCGTTGAGCAGCCATTGTGGGCTCCGACAGGTCAGGGGGAACAGGATGGAAGTGGCGGACGATCAGGCAGCGCTGGCGAAGGCGGACTTCGCGGCCTTCATGCGCGAGGCGACCCGCGACCTGACCGACCTCAACGAGGCGGCGAACGCGACCTACGGCATCATGGCCTGGGAGCGGTTCGACTACGATATCGCCGGCCGTGAACTGCTCTTCTCGCACAAGGGCCGGCCGCGCGTGCAGGCCGAGATCCAGCTGGTCGGGGCGACCGACACGGACTTTGTCTGGGCCTGGGCCGGCGACTGGTGGCCGGCGGCGGCGACCGAGGATGTGCGAAAGGTCAGGGCGTGGGGCGAGGCTCACGGGATCGAGGCCCTCACCGCGCCGCGGCTCAAGACGGACAATCCGACCGACCTGGGCTGGGGCCTGGCGGCGATCGCCGCGCGCCTGACCGGGGCCATGGGCGTCTACCGCCCCATGGACGGCGACCGCTCGCTGTTCTTCCTCTACCGCGACATCGGCTTCGTGGCCTAGATCGGCTCGGTCACCGCCCGCACGCGGATCACGCCCCGGAAGTCGCGGCCGTCGGCGGCGCGGAACACGTCGCCGTAGGTCACCCGCAGATTGACCAGCCGCCAGCCGTCCAGGGCCAGGTCGGCGTTGTGCAGCCGCGCGCGAAGGGCGGCCACGATGGCCCTGGCCTCCTCGGCGCCGTCGAACCGCGACAGGCCGGTCAGGGTCAGGGCGTGTTCCAGCCCCTCCCCGTCCAGCCCGCCCCACGGCCGGGTCTCGGCGCGGCCGAACACCACCAGCGGCCAGACCGGCTGGGCCGGGGTCTCGTCATGAACGCGCGGCGGATCGCCCAGCAGGGCGGCCAGGTCCGCGTCCGCCCGCAGATGGTCGAAGATCGCCCTGTGCAGGGCCAGGTCCGGGCTCATGGCCAGATCCTTTCGAGGCTGAGGAGCATGCGGCCGGGCTTCGGCCGGGCTGGCGTCACGGCGACCACGCGCCAGGGCTCGCCGCCCGCCTTCAGGCGCTGGCCACGCGTGGCGGCGGCGTGGGTCCGGGCCTCGGCCTCGGCGCGCTCGACCAGACCGGGCCGCATCGCGCCGTCGCCGGCCTCGCGATGGCCGAGCGGCCTCAGATCGACCCACAGGGCGGCGATCTGGACCCAGGATTTCGTGCGGCCGCCGAACACGGTCTCGGCCTCCGAGACGCCTTCGAGAAGGGCCAGGGTTCGGAGGGTGGCGATACTCACAGCCGCACCGTCCGGAACGGCGCCAGCCAGGGCTCGACCAGCGCCAGCGGCGCCTCGGCCGTCTCGCGATGCTCGAAGCCGTGGGCGATCAGCATCAGCAGCGCCAGTCGCAGCGGCGCCGGCGACATGTCGGTCAGGATCAGGCCGGCGGCCGTCTCGACCCGCGCCACGGCGGCGTCGATCAGCAGCTGGACCAGGCTGTCTTCCGCATCGTCGGTGACGCGCAGGAACGCCTTGGCCTCGGCGAGGGTGATGGGGGGCATGGGGGGATGTCCTTGAAAGCCGCAGCGCGGCGACAAGGGACTAGGGTTTAGGGCCTAGGGGCTAGTTAGCCGGCGTTTCCGCGCCTGGCCATTCTAGCCCCTAGTCCCTAGCTCCTAGCCCCTTCTTCCTAGCCGGCCGCGAACTTCATCAGCTTGATCGCGTCGAAGTTCTGCACCCCGCCGCCGACGCGCTTGGTCGTGTAGAACAGCACATAGGGCTTGGCCGAATAGGGATCGCGCAGCACCCGCATCCCGGCCCGGTCGACGATCAGATAGCCCTTGGCGAAGTCGCCGAAGGCCAGGGCGAAGCTGTCGGCCGCCACGTCCGGCATGGTCTCGATCTCGGTGACCGGATAGCCCAGCAGCGTCGCCGGCGCGCCCGGCGCCGTGGCCGGCGACCAGATGTAGTTCCCGTCCGCGTCCTTGAACTTGCGGATCTTCGCCGCCGTGCGCCGGTTCAGCACGAACCGTCCCTGCGCGCGGTACTGGGCCTTGGGCGCGTAGATCAGGTCGATGATCCGGTCGACCGGATCGATCGCGTCGAAGTCGCCGACCGCGCCGGACGCGACATAGCCGATGTCGCCCCAGGCGTGACCGGCGTCGGCGACATTGCCGTAACTCAGGAACCCCTTGGGCTTGTTGATCCCGTTGCCGCCCACGAAGGCCTCGGTCTCCTGGCCGGCGAAGGCGTCCTCGCACTCGGCGGCCAGCCATTCGTCGAGGTTGACGAAGGCGTCGTCGAGCAGGGCCTGGGTCGCCGCCGGGCTGGCGTAGAGGTCGGCCGCCGGGAATTCCAGCAGCGCCAGCACGGGCGGGTCGGTCTCGGGCCGCGCGTCGGTCTCGGCCACCCAGCCGCTCTCGATGCCGGCGGTGCTGACGGGCTTGCGGAACACGCCCGCGCCGATGGTCCGGACGGTGGCGATATCGCGCATCGGCGAGGACATCTGCAGCCGGCGCTCGATCAGCCGCTCGGTCTCGGGCGGCGCGACATAGCCACCCGCGGTCGGCACGCCCTCGCTGAGGCCCTTGGCCTCCAGCATCAGCAGCGAGGACGAGCCGGTTTTCAGATAGCCGTCCCAGGCCGCCTTGCGCTCGTCGGGCACGATGACCCGCCCCTCGCCGCCGGCCAGCGCCGGGCGCCGCCCCTCGGCCAGGGCCCGGTCCATCCGCCCCTGCGCCGCCTGCAGCGAGGCGTCGATGCGCGCGACCTTCTCCTCCAGCAAGGCGTCGGCCCGCTTGCTCTCCAGCGCCCCCAGCCGCTCGTCGTTGGCGGCCTTGAACGCCTCGAAGGCGGCCATCACCTCATGCATGGCGGCCCGCGCGGCGGGATCCGCCGCCGCGTGTTTGGTCTCTTTCATGATGTCTCCATTTGAATCCCTTCTCCCATCGGGAGAAGGAGGGGCCCGTCCTGCGGAGGCTTGGCGAAGCAGGATGGGAGGTTGAGGGGTTACGGTGCCGAAGGGGCGCTAGCCGGCGAGGGCGTAATCCCTCACCCTCCCATGCTGCGCATGGGCCCCTCCCTCTCCCGCCGGGAGAGGGATCACCTGGTCGATCCGCGCCCCGGGCAGCATCGGAAACGTCACCACCGACACCTCCCACAGCTCGACCTTGGTCAGAACCCGCAGCCGGCCGGTCCCGTCCGGCCGCGCCTTCGAGGCGCGAAAGCCGATCGACAGCCCGTCCATCGCGCCGGCTCTCACGAGAGCGGCGCACAGCCGCCCCTGCGGCGTCACCTCGATGATCCGCCCACGGACGAACAGTCCGCGCGCGTCCTCGACGATCTCGTCCCAGACGCCGACGGGATGATCCCCGTCATGCTGGCACAGCATCCGCACCCCGCCGGAGCCGGTCCGCGCCAGGGATTCCGCGAAGGCGCCGGCCGCGGTGACGTCGTCATTGAGATCGCGCGTCCAGAACAGCGAGGCATAGCCGCTGATTTCGGTTTCAGTCATCGCAAGCTCCGCACGGGGACATGCGCTTCAGTGCGTGTCCCCTCGATCAGGACTGGGGACACGCACTGAAGTGCATGTCCCCCGGCTCACAGCTCTCCGGTCTCCAGCCGCCGCTCCAGCCGCTCCACGGTGGCCCGCGTGGCGGACACCTGCTCCTCCAGCCGGGCCAGCCGCTCGGCCGTCTCGCCCTGGCCCTCGACCCGGCGCTGCAGATCATCGATCCGCGCCGAGGCCCGCCCGGCCCAGATCAGCCCGCCGCCGGCCTGGATGGCGATGGTGACAATGACGGCCAGGGTCAGCTGGCGATCGAGGCGGAAACGGGAGAGGGTCATGGCGTTCTCCTCCCTCCCCTTCATGGGGAGGGACGTCGGCGAAGCCGACAGGGTGGGGAAGCCGGGTGGCGAGCTGGATGCGTCTGGGTGGCGGGCGGCTTCCCCGCCCGTCCGGCCTTCGGCCGTCCACCCTCCCCATGAAGGGGAGGGAAATCACCCCTCCAGCCCCGCCAGCCGTCGCCGCTCGTCCGGCGTCAGGAAACTCGCCGCCTCAAGCCGCGCCCACAGCGCGTCGCGCTCGGCCGACAGCGCCGGCACGGCATCCAGGTCACAGGCGATCCGCGCCTCGGGATGCTTGGCCCCCAGCCAGCCGGTCAGCGCCCGCGCGGCCCGCTCGGCCAGCGGCACGACCGTGTGTCGCCAGAACGCGCCGTTCGCCTCGCGGAAGTTGGCATAGGTGTTGTCGCCGGGGATCCCCAGCAGCTGCGGCGGCACGCCGAAGGCCAGCGCGATCTCGCGCGCCGCGGCGTGCTTGCCGGCGATGAAATCCATGTCGGCGGGCGACAGCGACATCGGCCGCCAGTCCAGCCCGCCTTCCAGCAACAGCGGCCGTCCCGCCGCCGCCGGCCCGGTGCGCGCCGCCAGCTCGGCCTTCAGCGTCTCGAACTGCGCCTCGCTCAGCCGGTCGCCGGCCTCGGGGTTGGCGTAGACCAGCGCCCCGCTCGGCCGGGCCGAATTGTCGAGCAGCGCCTTGTTCCAGGCGCCGGAGGCATTGTGCACATCGATAGCGAAGGCCGCCGCCTCCAGCGGACTGGCGCCGTAATAGTCGTCGGCCGGGTTGAACAGCTTCAGATGCAGCACCGGCAGCCAGCCGTCGGCGTCGCGCCCGATGCGCACGCTGCGCCCGGCCACACCGTACTCATAGGCCTGCGGCCAGCCCTGCCGGCCCGGCACCACCTTCATCCGGTCGGGCCGCAGGGCATACAGCTCCCCTGGCCCCTCCCCGGCCGCCTCGAGATAGCCATTGCCGCTAACCTGCAGCGTGCCGAAGAAGGCCTCCAGCAGGTCGGGCCCGCCCTGTTCGGGGTTGGGATGGTCGATCAGTCGCCGCAGCGGATGGTCATCGGCCCGCTTCCCGCCCGCGAACACCGCCAGCGGCACGGACGCCGCCGCCTCGGCGATCATCCGCACGCAGCGATAGGCCACGGGGTTCTTCGCGAACCCCTCCCGCGCCAGGCTCTCATAGTCCCTCGGCGTCCACACCGGCCGCCCGGCCGTGGTCACGGCCACCAGCGTGGCGGCGCGCGAGTCCTTGATTTCAGGCGCGGCGGGCCGCCGCCGGAGACGGGGGAAGAGGGGCATGGACTACAATCTTTCGTTGAATGATCAACAAAGTTCGTCATCCTGAGGAGCCCTCCGAAGGAGGGCGTCTCGAAGGACGCACGAGGGCTCCGCGATGGCGGCCTGGGTCTACATCCTGAGATGCGCTGACGGCTCCTACTACGTTGGCTGCACCACGAACCTGGAACAGCGGATTGCCCAGCATCACGCCGGCACGACGGGCGGCTACACGGCTTCTCGCAGACCGGTCGAACTTCTGTGGTGCGGCGAAGCTCAGCGCATTCACGACGCCATCGAGGTGGAGCGGAAACTGAAACGCTGGTCTCGCGCCAAGAAGGAGGCCTTCATCGCCGGAGAATGGGACCGGCTTCAGGCGCTCAGTTCCAGGAGCCGGTCGGCGTCAGCCGTCGCGCTTAGGGGAGAGTCCCGTGAGCGGCGTGCGTCCTTCGAGACGCGGACCCGAGGGTCCGCTCCTCAGGATGACGAAGAGGGGTAGCACGGCAAATGTATTCGTCATGGTGAGGAGCGGGCCCCAAGCGACCCCGGACTTGATCCGGGGCTCGAACCACGCACCCTGGTCCAGCAGATTGCGTCCTTCGAGACGCTCGCTTGGGGTCCGCTCCTCAGGATGACGAACAGGGAGGGGGTCCCCCATGCTCGTCATGGTGAGGAGCCCTCCGAAGGAGGGCGTCTCGAACCACGCAACCCCACCCTACAGCACCCGCACCCGCGGCCGCTTCGCCACCCGTCCGAGCATCAGATCGGTCAGCGCCCAGACCAGCGCATCGGCCCGGTCCGGACTGGCCCCGCCCTCGTCGCAGCCGAGCGCCATCAGCTCCTCTTCCAGCGCCGGGAAGGCCCCGCAGTGGACCACCAGGCCGCGTTCATAGAGCGCCGCCACCGGCTCGGCCCGCACCCGCTTGCTGAAGCGGGCGTGGACCAGTTTCACCGGGCACGGCGCCTGGGCCTGGGCCAGCAGGCCGCGAACCATCTCGCCGCCCTGGTTGGCCTCGGCGACGATCGCCGCCGCGCCAAAATCCCGGGCCGCCTTCACGGCCTTGCGGGCCCAGCCCATCGGCGACAGGCCCTTCTCGGTCCGGTCGGCCAGCACGAAGGCCCGCTCGCCCAGCCGTCCGGCCACGACGATGCCGCAGGCGTCGCCAGCCGCCGAAGCGGGCGGATCGACGGCCACGACCAGCCGGTCGAACCGCGGCGGCCGCGCGCCCCGGCATCGCGCCAGGTCCTCGGCCCGCCACAGGGCGCCCTCGCCCTCGACGATCAGCCCTTCGAGCTCCTGGGCGGCCAGGCTCGTGCCGCCGTAGATGGCGTTCAGACTGTCAACGAAGGCCGGCGCCAGGTTGTGGGCGTTGGTCGCCGTCGGGATTACCGTGTCCACCGTCGAAACCTCGGCCCGCAACGCGCGCAGGGCCCGGATCGGCCGGGGCGTGGTGGTCACCACCAGCCGGGGATCGCCCCCCAGCCGCAGCCCGAACCGCAGCATGGCCAGCACCTCGCCGGGCCGTCGCCAGGCGCAGAACTCGTCGGCCCAGGCCCCGTGGAACTGCGGCCCACGCAGGCTGTCGGGGTCCTCGGCGGAAAAGATGTGCGCCTCGGCGCCGGTGTTCCACACCACCCGTCGGCGGGACTTCTCGTATCGAAACCGCAGCGCTCTGGGGCTCTGCGCCCGCAGGCCCGAGGGCCCCTCGATCATCACTTCCTGCACATCGTGCAGGCTGGACCCGACCAGCGCGAAGCGACCGCCGCGCCAGGCCTGTTCAACCAGCCAGCCGGCGCCGACCCAGGTCTTCCCCGAGCCCCGGCCGCCGAGCAGCAGCCAGGTGCGCCAATCGATATTCGGCTCAAGCTGCTCGGGATTCGCCTCGAGTTGCCAGTTGCTCAGAACCCGGTCCAGGACCTCCGGCGGAACCCACGCCCTGATCTCGTCGAGCGTCCATCCGCGCAGCAAATGCGGCCAGCCGCGCGTGAAGCTGAACGTACTTCCGCTCGATGGTGTCGGCGTCGTCGGGTTGGTCATCCATGTCGGCCTCGTTCTGGATCTGGGCGCCGCGCGACTTGATCTCGCGCTCCTCCAGCCTGTGGATGGAAACGGCGGTGCGGGCGATGCTGCCCAGCTCGCGCACCCGGCGCGCGCGGGCGATGTCTGTGTTGGGTTTGGGAGCCACCTTGTACGCCTCGACTTCGTCGAGCAGCGCCTGGGCCAGGACGTCGCTAAGCCCCGCGAGCCGCCCCGCCGCTCCATCTGGTTTTGTGATCATGCCCCAAGACTACGGGACCAGCGGGCAAGGCCGGAAACCCGGGCTGAAAAATCCGCAAGCGTCTGATATTTCTGGATGTTTTCTCGACAACCCCGAGGACCAAAGCCGTCGAACGCCCGCTTTTCCCTAATAGGGGATCGGCTCGCCGGACGGCAGCCGGGGCATTTCCGGCCTCGGCGGCTCGGCCGGCGAGGGCGGCGTCTCCGGCTCCAGCGCCGGCTCCAGCGAGTCCGCGGCCCGGGCGAAGTCGGACGCCAGGTCGCCGTAGAACGGATTGCGCGGGTCGGCCAGTTCCTCGGGCACGGGATCGGGCATCAGCCAGTCGAAGTCGCGGGCCGGCAGGCCTTCGTGGGCGACGATCATGAACCGGCGCCAGATGCTGGCCGGCAGGGTGCCGCCGGCGACATGGTTCATCGGCCGGTCGTCGTCGTTGCCAAGCCAGACCCCGGCGGTCAGGTCGGGCGTGAAGCCGACGAACCAGGCGTCGCGCCAGTTCTGGCTGGTGCCGGTCTTGCCGGCGGCCGGGCGCCCGAAGGCCGCCCGCGTGCCGGTGCCCCGCTCGATCACGCCCTTCATCATGTTGACCATCATCGAGGCCTTGGCGATGTCGTAGACGGGCGTGCCCGCGCCGCTCGGCGCGTGGACATAGACCTGTTCGCCGCCGACGGTGACGATGCTCTCGATGATGTAGGGCGTGCGCCGCTGGCCGCCCTGCTGGAACACCTGGAAGGCCCCGACCAGCTGCAGCAGCGACACCTCGTAAGAGCCGAGCGCCACCGACAGGTCCGGACTGGCCGGGATGGTCGACAGGCCGAAGCGCCGGGCCAGCTCGCCCATGGCCGCGCCGCCGACCTCCTGGCCCAGCTTGGCGGCCACGGTGTTGATCGACCTGGCCAGCGCCGTCTCGATGGTCACCGGACCGGCGTAGCCGCCGCCGTAGTTCTCGGGCGCCCATTCGCCGAACTTGACCGGCCCATCGACCCGCTGGTCGGTCGGCAGGACGCCCTTTTCCAGCGCCGCGGCATAGACGAACGGCTTGAACGTCGAGCCCGGCTGGCGCCGCGACTGGACCGCGCGGTTGAACGGCGACTCGTTGAAGTCGGCGCCCCCGACCATGGCCCGGATGGCCCCGTCGTTGCCAAGCGCCAGCAGGGCCGCCTGGGTCGCCCCGGCCTTGGCCCCGTCGGCGCCCATGACCTCGCGGACGATCTTGCCGCCGGCGGCCTGAAGGCGGGAATCGATGGTCAGCCGGACCACCAGGTCGGGCGCGTTCTGGCCGGCGATCCTGACCGCCGCGACCGTGGCGTAGTCGAGCACATAGCCAAGGTCGCCCTCGTCCTGCACGGCGCCGGGCGCCAGCTTCGGCGTATCGGCCAGGGCAGCCTGGTACTGGTCCTCGGTGATCCAGCGCTCGCGGCGCATGTTGGCCAGGATCAGCCGCTGGCGCTCCAGCGCTCCGGCCATGTTCTTGGTCAGGGCCAGCCGCGACGGCGCCTTGGGCAGGGCCGCCAGCAGCGCCGCCTCCGACAGGCTCATCTTCGCGGCCGGATGGCCGAAATAGGCCCGCGACGCGCCGTCGATGCCGTAGGTGTTGGCCCCGAAGAAGATGCGGTTGAGGTAGAGCTCGAGGATCTCGTCGCGGCTGAGCATCCGGTACAGGCGGCGGGCCATGACCGCCTCCTGCAGCTTGCGTTTGGCCGTCTGGTCGGGCGTGAGGAACAGGCCCTTGGCGATCTGCTGGGTGATGGTCGAGCCGCCCTGGACGATCCGGCCGGCCCGCCAGTTGATCCAGGCGGCCCGGGCGATGCCCTGCAGGTCGAGCGCCCCGTGCTGATAGAAGCGCCGGTCCTCGGCGGCCAGGAACGCCCGCGGCACGTACCCCGGCAGCTGGTCCAGGGTGATCCGCTCGCCATAGCGCGGGCCGCGCACGGCGATCTGAACGCCGCCGCTGTCCTGGAAGCGGATGCCCGGCGCGCGGTTGACGGCGAACAGCGCCTCGCGGGCCGGCATCGGCGGCACGTCGGTGAGATACTTGCGCCAGATGTAGACGCCGCCGACCGTGGCGGTCAGCAGGCCGGTGATGAACAGGGTCAGCAGGGTGATCCACACCCAGCGCAGCTTCGGCGAGGCGATCCAGGCGAAGACGGCGCCCAGGCTGAAGCCCTCGCCGGGCGCCTTGGGAGACTTGCGAGCCTTCGGCGGCTTCAGGGCCTTCGGCGCCCTGGCCTTCCCGCCCGGTTTCGGCGCTTCGGGCTCGGGTTCTGGCTCCGGCCGCCGTTCAGGCGGCGGATCGAAACTGTACGGCGGAAGGGACCAGTCGTCGCTCAAAGCTGTGCCGTCGCGCTTGGGTTACTGCGTTCAAGGGTTTAGGACGCAAGCATCATGCCGCGCAAACCCTTCTGGGAGATCAGGTCTCTCGCCGAGATGAGTCCCGCCGAGTGGGAGAGCCTATGCGATGGCTGCGGCCTTTGCTGCCTTGTTCGCTTCGAAGATGAAGACACCGGCGAGGTGGTCCCGACACGGGTGCACTGCAAGCTGTTCGATTCACAAGCCTGCCGTTGCACCGACTACGAAAACCGCAAGCAGCACGTGCCCGACTGCATCAAGCTGACGCCGGCCAATATCGAGCAGCTGGCCTGGATGCCGCCCAGCTGCGCCTATCGCCGGCTGGACGAGGGCCTGCCCCTTCCGGCCTGGCACCCGCTGATCACCGGCGATCCCGAGAGCGTGCACAAGGCCGGCGTCTCGATCCGCGGCCAGACCCTCAACGAGGACGACCTGGACGAACCCGAAGACGCCCTCCGCTACGCCGCCTGGGACCTCGACCTCGACAAGAGCGACGAGCCTTACGAGGGGTAACGGGCGTTCCTTTCCCCGCCGCTAGAAAAGGGGTAATACTGTCGCTGTCGATGGTAAGGATTTCTCCATGAGCAACGCGCTGACGAGCAAGGGCCAGGTCACCATCCCCAAGCGCATCCGCGAGACGCTCGGCGTTGGTCCCGGCGAAAGCGTGGACTTCCGCCTCAACGACCGTGGCGAGATGGTGATTGAGCGCGCTGGCGCTGGCAAACCCGTCGAAAGCCGGTTCGCCCGTTGGCGCGGCGCGTGGAAAGGCGGCATGACGACGGACGAGATCATGGCCCTGACCCGCGGCGAACCGGATTGACCTTCGTCGATACGAACGTGCTGCTGGATCTGCTGAAGGCAGACCCCCACTGGGCGGTCTGGTCCGAGCGCAATCTGGACAGGGCGGTGGCGCGAGGTCCACTCGTCGCCACCGATGTCGTATTCGCCGAACTCTGCGTTGGCTCTCCCGCGATAGAGGACGTGGACGAATTTCTCGGATCCGTCGGCGTCTCGGTAACGTCCTGCCCGAAGGCCGGACTGTTCCTCGCTGCGAAGGTCTATCTCGAATACCGCCGTCGCGGCGGCCTGCGCACGGGTGTGCTGCCTGACTTCTTCATCGGCGCCCACGCCGCCATCGTCGGCGCGCCGCTGCTGACCCGCGACCCGAGGCGCTACCGGACCTATTTTCCGAGCCTTGAACTGATCGCGCCCTAAACCTCGACAATGACCGAAATCGCTTGCCTGAAAAGCGGTTTGCGACGAAACACCGCCGCCCATGGCCGCCCCGATCCTCGCCCTCAAAGACGTGCGTCTCGCCGATGGCGCGACCATGCTGTTCGACGGCGTGGACCTGGCGCTGGAGCCGGGCGTGCGGGCCTCGCTGGTCGGGCGCAACGGGGCGGGCAAGTCGACGCTGCTGCGGATGCTGGCCGGCCAGATCCAGCCGGACGCCGGCGACCGCTTCGCCAGCCCCGGCGCGCGCATGGTGTTCGTGCCGCAGGAGCCGGTGATCACCGGCGCGACCCTGCTGGACTACGCCACCGCCGGCGGCGCCCTGCCCCACGAGGCCGAGACCGAGCTGATGGCTTTCGGCCTGGACCCGGCCAAGGGGACGCAGGGGCTGTCGGGCGGCGAGATCCGCCGCGCGGCCCTGTCGCGGGGCTTCGCCGAGGCGCCGGACGTGCTGCTGCTGGACGAGCCGACCAACCACCTGGACATCTTCGCCATCCAGACGCTCGAGGACCGGCTGGCCTCGACTCGCTGCGCGGCGCTGGTCATCAGCCACGACCGCGCCTTCCTCGAACGGGTCACGCGTCGCTGCTTCTGGCTGGAAAGCCGCAAGGTGCGCCGGCTGGACAAGGGCTTCGCGGCCTTCGACGACTGGTCCGAACAGATCCTGCAGACCGAGGCCGACGAGTTCCGCCGCCTGAACAAGGCGCTGGAGCGCGAGCAGCACTGGCTCGAACGCGGCGTCACCGGCCGTCGCGCCCGCAACGAGGGCCGCCGCCGTCGGCTGATGGACATGCGCCAGCAGAAGGCCACCATCCTGCGGGAATCCCGCGGCCAGATGAGCATGGGCCTGGCCGCCGGCGACACCTCCGGCAAGCGGGTCGCCGAGGCCAGAGGCCTGTCGAAGGCCTTCGGCGAGCGGGTCATCGTCAAGGGCTTCTCGACGCGCATCCAGCGTGGCGACAGAGTCGCCATCGTCGGTCCCAACGGCGCGGGCAAGACCACCCTGGTCAAGCTGCTGCTGAGCGAGCTGCCGGCGGACGAGGGCGATATCAAGCTCGGGACCGGCCTGCAGATCGCCTACATCGACCAGGCGCGCGGCGAGTTGAAGGAGGGCCAGACCCTCTGGGACGTGCTGACCGACGGCGGCGGCGACCAGATCCTGGTCCGCGGCGTCCCGCGCCACGTCGCCGGCTACGCCAAGGAATTCCTGTTCCAGGACAAGCAGCTGCGCCAGCCGGTTTCCAGCCTGTCCGGCGGCGAGCGCAACCGCCTGCTGCTGGCCAAGGCGCTCGCCCGGCCGGCCAACCTGCTGGTGCTGGACGAGCCGACCAACGACCTGGACATGGAGACGCTGGACCTGCTCGAGGACCTGCTGGCCGACTTCGACGGCACCCTGATCCTGGTCAGCCACGACCGCGACTTCATCGACCGCCTGGCCACCTCGACCATCGCCCTCGACGGCCGCGGCAATGTCGTCGAGACGCCGGGCGGCTGGACCGACTTCCTGGGGCAGAACCCGGGCTTCTTCGAGGACCGCAATCCCGGCGGGGCCAAAGCCGTCTCATCGCAGAAGGCCGGGTCGAAAAAGCCCGCCGCCAAGCTGACCTACAAGGACCAGCGCCGGCTGGAAGAGCTCGACGCCCTGGTCCACCGCCTGCCGGACGAGATCGCCAGGCTGGAGGCCGCCCTCGCCGACCCGGCCCTCTACAGCCGCGATCCGGCCGGCTTCGACAAGATCATGAAGGCCGGCGAAAAAGCCCGCGCCGACCTCGCCGCCGCCGAGGACGAGTGGCTAGCCCTGGAGGAGAAGCGCGAGGCGCTGGGCGGCTGACCTACGAGATCGCCGCCGGGCTCAGCCACACCGCGCAGATGGCGAACAGCCCCGCCACGGCCAGCGCGGCCCACCGTCGCCGCAGGCCCCAGAGGATCCATCCGCCGATCGGCAGGACGGCCATCGCGGCATAGAGCGCGAGGAAGGTCGTCGCCGTCCGGCCGTCCGCCGCCCCGGTCGCCCCGCCGCCGATGATGGCCATCGCCGCCGGCAGCAGGGTGTAGAGCATCGCCGCGCCGATCAAGGTCGCGGAGAACAGCACCGTCCCGATCCAGTGCCCCTGATACGACGGGACGAAATAGACCTCGTGAGCGGCCCTCATCACGCGTCGCCGCGCCTCTTCCGCGTCCGGATCTGTCCGCATGGCCCGCCCTCCCGCTTTCGCCGTAGCCCATCGCGGTCGCGGCATCAACGCGGCTGGCGGCGTCGGGCTGTGGGCGCCGACCTACTTCGACCGGTGCGCCGGGGTCGGTCGTGGCGGGACAACGCGCGAGCCCTGCGGCCTGGAGCGGGGCACGAGCAGTCCCCCGAGCAGTCCGAGCGACAGCATCGCGTGGTCCATCTTCGAGATCTTCATGTCGGCGTCTCCTTGAGCCGTGAGCCAAAAGAGACGCGGAGCGGCCTTCAGGGTGTTTCGTGGCGGATGCCCTCGTGGTCGTCAGCGCGTCGAGGATCAGGCTGCGCGCGCCGAGCCGGATGACGCAAGAGGATTAATCCGTGTTCGGATTATTTCCGTGGACTGACTAATGCCGATAGTTGTGGTTAATCAATAAGTTCATTCATCGCCTGCCTTGCAACGGTTCGTCATGGCCCGACTTGTTCGGGCCACCCAGGAACACCGCTTCCCGGTGTGATCGGCGCCGATCCGGAAATCTCATTGTGCATGGGTGGCCCGGACAAGCCGGGCCATGACGGACGGGAGGGCGCTAGACCCTCGGCTTCACCAACACCCACCACAGACCCAGGCCGAGCAGCCAGGCCTGCCAACCCATGAAGGCGATCGGCGTCACCTCGAGCACCGGAAAGCCGGGGATCACCGTCGCCAGCAGCTCGCTCTGGCCCAGGATCCACAGCGGAACCAGCGCCAGACCGGCCCAGCCGAACAGGGCCGGCGCCAACCGCCCGCGCAGCACGGCGACAGCCAGGGCGAAGGTCCAGGCCGCCAGCAGGGTCTGGCCGAGGTGCTCGCCCAGGGCCACGCCCGCGAACTGGTTGAGGGCCTCGAACACGACCACCGCCGCGGCCCGCGCGGCGGGGTCGGCCGCCGGATCGAGCGCCGTCCGCGCCAGGCCGGGCGCGGCGAACGACCAGCGGAGCAGGCCGATGGCCTGGACCAGCGCCGAGCCGGCGCCGGCCAGCGTCGCCCACAACGGCCAGCGTCCGCCCTGGGCCCTCACCGCCTCCGCCGTCCAGCCGGCGACCCACAAGAAGCCGGCGGCGCACAGCGCGAACGCCAGCCAGATCAGCACCAGTTCCGGTCCGCCGGCCAGGAACGCCCGCAGCACCGCCAGCGGCGGCTCGCGCAGGATGTCGTCATAGCCGAACCGGTCGATCAGCAGGACGTAGGGAACGCTGGCCGCCAGCGGAAAGACGGCCATGGCGGCGCCGGCGAGCCGGCGGGCGGATCGGGGGTTGGTCGTGCCCATGTCCAATGTCCCAGTTGTGTGACATGGCGACATGTCTCACATATGGGACATAGTCAATCGCGGAGGAGTCGCGCATGAGCCGGCCGGAAGGTTCCCCCACCCCGCGCGACCGCGCCACGACCGAACGCGGCATCGTCGAGGCCGCCGCCGCCCTGCTGGCCCAGCGTGGCTTCGCGGCCCTCAACGTCCAGGCCATCGCCGAGGCGGCCGGCGTCGATCGCAAGCTGGTCTATCGCTATTTCGGTGGCGTCGAGGGGGTGGTCGAGCGGCTCGGCGCGGAGGTCCGCTGGACCCTTGGCGAGGCGACGGACGCGCGACCCGCCGGCTCCTATGGCGAGGCGGCCGCGGGCCTGGCCCTGGCCTATGGCCAGGCGCTGGCGGGGGACCCGCTGATGCGCGGCCTGGCCGCCTGGGAGGTGGTCGAGGACACGCCGGTGCTGCGCAACCTGGACGCCGCCCGCTCCGCCGCCATGCAGGGCTGGACGGCGACGCGGCTGGCGGGCCTGGAGCGCCCCACGGGGATCGATGTCCCGGCGATCAACGCGGTGCTGATCGCCGGCGTCCAAATGCTGGCCTTGCGCCGCGCCCGACAACGCCCCTTCGCCGGGGTGGCGCTGGACGACGCCGGCTGGGCCCGGATCGAGGCGGCGGTGGAGCGGATCGGCGCGACAGCCTACGCGAAGTCCGGCCCGACTGATTGAGTAACAGAGCCGCCGCGAAGCCGGTCCCGGGTGTGCGAGCGGGATCGGCGGATATGGCGCTTTCAGCTGGCCTTCCTGTCCCTTGGGACTGGATGGCCAGGCCCCTTTCGCGCTGACGGGGGCAGGACAAGCAGTCCCAAGGGACAGCTTGCCCTGGGTCGCCGGCGGCCGCTTCACGCATGGGTGGCGCGGACAGGCGGGTCTACGCCGACTGGGCCTCGTGGCGGTCCTGGTCGCCCGGGATGGCCGGGGCGGCGTCGCCGGTCCAAAGCGCCACCTTGGTGACCAGGTCGGTCAGGTCGATCGGCTTGGCGATGTGGTCGTTCATGCCGGCGGCCCGGCAGGCCGCGAGCTGGTCGGCCAGGACGTTGGCGCTGAAGGCGATGATCGGGGTGCGATGGTTCAGCTCGGCGCTGGCCCGGATCGCCCGCGTGGCGGCCAGGCCGTCCATGCCCGGCATCTGCACGTCCATCAGGATCAGGTCGAAGGCCGTGCCATGGGCGACCTCGACGGCTTCGGCCCCGCTGGCGGCTTCGATGATGTCGTGACCGAAGGGTTCCAGGATCGCCCGCACCAGCTGGCGATTGATCGCCACGTCATCGACCAGCAGAAGGCGCGCGCGGGCCATCGACTCGGGTCCGGTCTCATCCTGGCGCGCGGCGACGGCGGCGGCCACCGGCGGCGCGGCGATGGTGAACCAGAACCGCGAGCCCTCGCCCTCGACGCTATCGACGCCGATCCGGCCGCCCATCAGCTCGGTCAGCCCCAGGCAGATCGCCAGGCCCAGGCCCGACCCGCCGTGCTGCCGGCTGATCGAGCCATCGACCTGCGAGAAGCGCTGGAACAGCCGGTCCAGGCGATCGGCCGGCACCCCGGCGCCCGTGTCCGCGACCTCGATCCGCAACTGTCCGCCGTCATCGGCCAGATGGGTCACGGTCACCCGGATATCGCCCGCCGAGGTGAACTTCAGGGCGTTGCCGAGCAGATTGAGCAGGATCTGGCGCAGGCGCGCGCTGTCGGCGTTGACCGCCGCCGGAAGCCCCTCGCCGAGATCAACGGACAGCCTCAGCCGTTTCATCGCCGCCTGGCCCGCGACCAGATCGACGGTCTCCCGCACGACGGCGGCCGGGTCGAAGGGTTGGGGATCCAGTTCGAGCTGTCCGGCTTCCAGCTTTGAGAAGTCGAGCACGTCATTGACCACCGACAGCAGGGCCTCGCCGGCCGTCGTGATCCGCTGCAGATGCAGGTCCGCCTCCGCCGGCAATCCCGGCAACCGCTTGAGCAGCCCCGAAAATCCGAGGATCGCCGTCAGCGGGGTGCGGATCTCGTGGCTCATGTTGGCCAGGAAGTCAGACTTGGCTTCGGTGGCGGCCTCGGCTTCCCGGGTCCGTTCGCGCAGCTCGGCTTCGAGCGCCTTGCGCGCCGTGACATCGCGGGCGACGTCCAGGGTTCCCGTCGGCTCGCCGGTTTCCGGGTCGCGGATCAGGGTGGTGCGGGTCTCGAACCACAGCCAGCGGCCGTCCTTGTGACGAGCCCGGTAATCGACCCGCGGCGCGTCCCCGGGGAACTCGCCAGCGTACAGCCGGTCGCCGAGCGCCTTCATCGCCGGCCAGTCCTCGGGGTGGACGACGTCCTTGCTCAGACGCCCCACCAGAACTTCCGGAAGATAGCCTGTCACCCTCGCGACCGACGGGGAGATGTAGGTCAGCCGCCCGTCCCGATCGCTGAGCATGATCAGGTCGGTGGCGTTGTCGGCGAACAACCGGTGGCGGGCCTCGCTGGCGGCCAGGGCGTCGTCGGACCGTTTGCGCTCGATGGCGATGGCGGCCAGGTGGGCCGCCGACTCGATCGACCGGAAGTCCTCCTTGTCGGGAACCCGGATCTCGCGGTGATACATGGCGAAGGTGCCGAGCACCTGGCCGTCCCGCCCCCGGATCGGCTCCGACCAGCAGGACGCCAGACCCGCCTCGCCGGCCAGATCCTTGAAATTGACCCACAGCGGATCGGTCTGGATATCCGAAACGACGACGCAGGCGTTGGTGTAGGCCGCCGTGCCGCAGGAGCCCACGTCGGGCCCTATCGTGACGCCGTCGATGGCATCGTTGTAGAAATCAGGCAGGCTCGGCCCCGCGCCGAGCAACAGGTGCTCGCCGGCGTCGTCCAGCAGCAGGATGCTGCACAGCATCCGCGGATGCTCGGCCTCGACGTAGCGGGCGATCGCGTCGAGGATGGCCGGCAACGGGCCGCCCGTCGCGATCAGGGTCATGGTCCGCGTCAGGGTCGCCGTCCTCGACTCGCGATCGACGGCGGACTGATGCTCGGTGCCTGCTGCGGGCTGATCAACCATGGTGACACGGAACCGCCGCGCCCTTCAGAGAGGCCGCGCGACCATCTGGGGGCAGAGCGATTTCAGATTGGTGAATCGCGCCGCCGCGCCGCGCCCTTGACGAGCTGTCCCTTGGGACCGCTTGTCCTGTCACCGCCCAGGCGGCGGCCTATCCAGTCCCGAGGGACAGGATAGGCGGTCCCGCGCCTAGGCCGCCTTGCCGAAGCTCAGGCCTTCGTAGCGACGCAGGTGGTGATCGACCGGGACAGGACTAGCTGTCCCTTGGGACTGCTTGTCCTGTCACCGCCCGGCGGCAGGCTATCCAGTCCCGAGGGACAGGATAGCCTGGCCAGCGCCTAGGCCGCCTTGCCGAAGCTCAGCGTCTCATAGCGGCGCAGGTGGTGATCGACCGAGCCGTAGAGGCCCTCGATCATCGTCGCGCGCTTGAAGTAGTGGCCGATGGCCAGTTCGTCGGTCATGCCCATGCCGCCGTGGATCTGGATGGCGTTCTGGCCGACGAACTTGCAGGCCTTGCCGATCTGCACCTTGGCGGCGCTGACGGCCTTGGCGCGCTCGGCGTCGTCGGTCAGCTTGATGGTCGCCATATAGGTCATCGACACCGACTGCTCGACGTTCATGAACATGTCGACCATCCGGTGCTGCAGCACCTGGAAGCTGGCGATCGGCACGCCGAACTGCTTGCGCTGGCGGGCGTATTCGAGGGTGCCCGTGTGCAGCTGGCGCATGGCGCCGACCGCTTCGGCGCAGGCCGCGGCCGTCGCCTCGTCGAGCACCTTCTCGACCAGCGGCAGGCCCGCGCCCTCGACGCCGATCAGGGCGTCGGCGCCGACCGAGACGTTCTCGAAATAGACTTCCGAGGCGCGCTGGCCATCGACCGTGGGATAGTCACGGGTGACCACGCCCTTGGCCGTCTTGTCGACGATGAACACCGACACGCCCGAGGCGTCGCGCTGGCCGCCGCCCGTGCGGGCCGTGACGATCAGATGGGTCGCCCAGGGGGCGCCGATAACGACCGCCTTGTGGCCGTTCAGGACGTAGCCGGCGCCGTCCTTCTTGGCCGTGGTCTTGAGGTCCGACCAGGTGTAGCGGCCCTGCGGCTCGGCATAGGCGAAGGCGATGACCGTCTTGCCCTCGATGATGCCGCCGATCAGGTCGGCCGCGCCCGCGTAGCCGCTGTGCTTGAGGAAGCCGCCGCCGATCACCACCGTGCCGAGGTAGGGCTCGACCACCAGGGCTTTGCCGAACTCTTCCATGACGATCATGTTCTCGATCGCGCCGCCGCCCAGGCCGCCCAGCTCTTCGGAGAACGGCGCGCCGAGGATGCCCAGCTCGTTGGCGAAGGCCTCCCAGATCGCCGGATCACGGCCGGCTTCCGACGTGATCATCTTGCGGCGCTTGTCGAAGTCGTACTTGTCCTGGAGGAAGCTGGCGACCGTGTCGCGCAGCATGGACTGTTCTTCGGTGAAATTGAAATCCATGGGGCGTCCCTGACGTGTTCTGATTGGGGGCGAGGCCTAGAGGCCCAGCACCATCTTGGCGATGATGTTGCGCTGGATCTCGTTGGATCCACCGTAGATCGAGGTCTTGCGGGTGTTGAAATAGGCGCCGGCGCGGCCGACGGCGTAGTCGGGGCCGATGCGGGTGTTGCCGCCCATGTCGCGCAGGTAGGGCGCGCCGTAGTGGCCGGCGGCCTCGAGGGCCAGCTCGGTCAGGCGTTGCTGAATCTCGGTGCCCTTGATCTTCAGCAGGCTGGATTCCGGCCCGGGCCCCTTGCCGGCGCTTTCGCTGGCCAGGGTGCGCAGTTCGGTGAACTCCAGCGCCGTCAGGTCGATCTCCAGCTCGGCCACCTTGCGCTTGAAGGCGGCGTCCTGGATCAGCGGCGTGCCGTCGTCGTTGAGCTCGGTCTGGGCCATCTGGCGGATGCGCTCGACGCCGCGCTTGGAGCGGGCGACGCCGGCGATGCCGGTGCGCTCGTGGGCCAGCAGGAACTTGGCGCAGGTCCAGCCCTGGTTCTCCTCGAAGACGCGGTTCTCGACCGGCACCTTGACGTTCTCGAGCCAGACTTCGTTGACCTCGTGGCCGCCTTCCAGGGTCGTGATGCGGCGCACCTCGATGCCCGGGGTCTTCATGTCGATCAGCAGGAAGCTGATGCCCGACTGGATCTTGGCGGTCGGATCGGTGCGGACCAGGAAGAAGCCCCAGTCGGCGTGCTGGGCCAGGGTGGTCCAGGTCTTCTGGCCGTTGACCAGGTAGTATTCCTTGCCGTCGTCGCCGGTGATGCGCTCGGCCTTGGTCTTCAAGGATGCCAGGTCGGAGCCCGAGCCGGGCTCGCTGTAACCCTGGCACCACCATTCCTCGCCGTTGTAGATCTTGGGCAGGAAGCGGTCCTTCTGGGCCTGGGTGCCGAAGGTGTAGATCACCGGGGCGACCATCGCCACGCCGAACGGCAGGATCGGCAGGGCGTCGGCCCGGGCGGTCTCCTCGGAGAAGATATATTTCTGGGTCGAGGTCCAGCCGCAGCCGCCCCACTCCTTGGGCCACGACGGCGCGACCCAGCCCTTCTTGGCCAACACCTTGTGCCAGGCCAGGAAGTCCTCCTTGGTCAGGTCGTCTCCCTCGTCCTGTTTGCCGCGCAGACTTTCCGGATAGTTCTGCTCGATGAAGGCGCGGACCTCGTCGCGGAAGGCGAGGTCTTCGGGGGAGAATTCGAGGTTCATATGTGGCTCCCGGGGCGGCCTCTCGAGGGGCCGTTGCGTGTCGGGGGCGACTATAGGGGTCGAACAGTTGTTTGGAAAGATGACGCTAGCGTCAACGTAACGCTCAAGGGGCGAAGACCAGCCGACAACGGTCGTCGTTGAACCCCTCACGCCAGGCCTTTGCGCCATCGGCCTCGGCCGCGGCCAGTTGAGCCTGCAAGTCCGCCTCGGTCCACGGCGTGAAGGCCGAAAGCCCCCGCACCCGCCGCAAGGCCTCGGCCAGTGTTCGCTTCAGGACCCTGTCCTTCGGGAGAGAGCGGGAATGGGCCGCGATCATGCCGTAGCATCGAAGGGTTCCGGCCATGTCCGGCAGGGGCGCGTTGGTGATCGGCAGGCGAAAATCGACGGGGATATCGACCTCGCTCTCCTCCGCGGCGCCATCGACCGTGCGCGGCCGCATCTCCATCAGGCGCGTCACGCCCAATGCCGCCTCGCCGAAGCCGTAGTCAGCCGGCGACTCGGACCGAACCACGCATTGGTCGAGCCTGCCGGTCGATAGCACAACGCACCGCAAGATGACCTTGCCTTCGACCCAGTCCTTCTCCGCCTTCGACGGATAACGACTCCGCACCTCGTCCGGCGTGGGCTGGTGGCGCCAGTCGGGTATGGTCACGACTGGCGGCGTGAGCATGATGATCATCGCGGTCAGTACGGCGGACAGCATGTCGAATCTCCGGAGTGGTTTCCGAGCCCCTTACCGCGTGGTCCTGCACCATTCCGTCAGGTCCGGATCCTGGGGCGGAGAGGCCTGAGCCGCCCCCAGTCGCGCCTCAACCTCATCAGCGGAGACGTCGAGCATCCGGGCCTGTTCGGTGGCCCATACGCGATACCAATCCACCGCACGCGCGAGGGTCGGGTTTTCGGGCTGGCTGACACGAAGCGACGCAAACAGCCCATAGCACTGGATCACATTGTTCAACTGGGCCACGGCGTCGGGCGCCTCACCGTCCACCGCGAAGACCAAAGGAATTCGCACCCACACACCCGAGACGGCCAGGCCATCTATGGTGGCGGGCTTCATCCGGAAGAGGCCGGACATTTCGATGGCGGCCAGCCCAAATCCGTAGCCCTTGGGACTCTCGCTGATCACGCTGCAGTTATTGAGGCGGCCCAGGCTGTTCACGCGGCACTGGATTGTGGCCCGACCGCCAATCTCCGCTTCCATGGCCTTGATCGGATAGTGGTCCGAAAACGCGTCGCCGCTCGGCCTCTCGACCCAGTCCGGGTTGCCAAAAACGGGCGCGGCGGACGCCGCGACGATCCAAAAATAGAGCGCGATGAACATGGCGCCTCCAACGACCTGTTGAATTGCACGCTAAAGTATATTGCTGGAACAAAAAAGAGCGCCCCGTCCGCGAAGACGGGGCGCCAAGTGAATCCAGGGTGCTCGACTGGATCGGTGATGGGCTGGCGCCGAGAGGGCGCGGCCGGCTAGCTGGTGAAGGCCGTGCAGGCGCCGGCGACCTCGCGGGCCACCTCGGCCTTGCCGCCCGGGCCGTCGGCCCTGCGGGCCTTGCGTTCGGCGGCCTTGCGCTCGGTGGCGGCGCGATCGAGAACCATGCCCGCGCGGCCGGCCCTGTTGGCGTTCAGCACGGCGTCGATGGCGGCGGTGTCGGCGCCCTGCATCAGGCCACGGCACCTGGCGGCGGCGATGTACTGGATGTCCGTGAGACGCTCGGTCTGAGCGAAGGCGGCAGTCGCCGAGGCGGCGGCCAGGATTACGGCGGCGGTGAGAATACGCATCGGGGAGGCTCCCTTTCCCTGTGGTGAACTTGTGACCTCCTGATGCGCCCGCCCAAGCTTGGCAGCAAATTACTTGTTGGAAATATAGCAGCAATTACAATGATTTAATCTGACCTGAATGTAATCAAGTGAACGCAATTTAATTCCCGGCGACGCATCCGAATGGCCCCTTTCGAGCCTCGCGGCCGTGGCGGGGCGGCGGGTGATCGGCGCTTTCCGCCCCACAAAGGGAACGGCGCCCCGCCGGGAGAGACGGGGCGCCGAACGGGGCTCTGGCGAAGAGGCGCGGGAGGCGCCCGGTCGTCAGTCCCCGAACACGCCGCAGTCGGCCGTCCAGGCGGTCTGGGCCGCCGAGGCGTCCTTGCGCGCCAGCCGCTCGGCGTCGTTGCGGGCGTTCCAGGCCTGGTCGATGATGTGGTCGGACCGGCCCCGCTTCTGGACCTTGAGGATCGCGTCGAGCTTCGCCGCCGTCTCGCCGGCGGCCAGACCCCGACAATGGCCGGCCTTGACGAACTGGCTGTCGCTCAGCCGGCCGTCGGCGGCCATGGCGGCGGGCGCGACGCCGGCGGCCAGAACCGCGGCGGCGATGGTAAGGATTCGCATGGGGTCGCTCCATTTCCCTGATTGATGGCGGGGAAAGACTGCTTCCATGCCTGTGTATTCACAAATTAAATACCTGACAGATTCGAATGATTACACAAATTTCATGTTTCTACCGCCTTGCGGAAAGATGGCGAAATCATGTCGACTTCATGCCGACAATGATTCCTTGAATCACGGGCTCGCGACAGCGATGCTGTGGCGATGATCCAGGAACCGGTTACCGGCAAGACTTCGCTGCGCATGGACGTCGCGGGGCTCAACGCCTTCCTCCAGCGCGCCTTCCCCGAGGCCGACCCCGAGACCATGCCGCGGGTGACGTCGGTCATGCCGGCGCGGGTCATGCTGACCATGGGCACGGCCAGCCGCAACCTGCGCCCGGGCGGGGTGATCTCGGGCCCGACCCTGATGAGCCTGGCCGACACGGCCGCCTATGCCCTGGTGCTGGCCCATATCGGCGAGGTGGCCATGGCCGTGACGACCTCGATCACCGTTCACTTCCTGCGACCGGCCAAGCCTGGCCTGCTCTATGCCGAGGCCGAGCTGCTCAAGCTCGGCCGGCGCATCGCCACCTGCGACGTGCTGATGTGGACCGAGGGCCGCGACCGGCTCGCGGCCAAGGCCACCGTGGCCTACGCCATCCCGGAGGGAACCGCCGTCCGATGACCGACGCGCCGCCCCGGGCCATCGCCACGCCCTGCGTGCAGGTCTGTATCGTCGATCCCGAGAGCGGCCTGTGCCTGGGCTGCTGCCGCACCCTGCCCGAGATCGCCGGCTGGGCCCGCCTGGGCGAGGCCGAGCGGGCGGGCCTGATGGCCGTCCTGCCCGCGCGCCGGTCGCGGATCCGCCCGGAGAAGCTGGGGCTGGTTCAGGCCGCGGCGTCGCGCGGCGCCGCGGCCGGGTCGTAGCTGAGGATCGGGGCCAGCCAGCGTTCGGCCATCGCCAGGTCCCAACCCTTGCGGACCGCGTAATCGCTGACCTGGTCGCGGTCGATGCGGCCGACGCCGAAATAGTGGGCGTCCGGGTGGCTGAAATAGAGGCCGCTGACCGCCGCCGCCGGGCTCATGGCGAAGCTTTCTGTCAGCTCGATGCCGGTTTGAGCCTCCGCGTCCAACAGTTTGAACAGCGTGGCTTTTTCGGTGTGATCGGGCTGGGCCGGATAGCCGGGCGCCGGGCGGATGCCGCGATATTTTTCGCCGATCAGATGGTCGAGGTCGAAGGCCTCGTCCGGCGCGTAGCCCCACAGTTCGGCGCGCACCCTGTGGTGCATGGCCTCGGCGAAGGCCTCCGCCAGCCGGTCGGCCAGGGCGGCCGCGAGGATGGCGGAATAGTCGTCCCCGGCGTCCTTGAAGCGTTTGGCGATCTCCGGCTCGCCGTGGCCGGCGGTGACCGCGAAACCGCCGATCCAGTCGGCCGGGCCGCCGATCGGGGCGATGAAGTCCGACAGGGCGACATTGGCCTTGTCGCCGGTCTTGGCCATCTGCTGGCGCAGGGTGTGGAGGCGGGCCAGCTCGGTGGTCCGGCTCTCGTCGGCATAGACCACGATGTCGTCGCCGTCGGACTGCGCCGGCCAGAAGCCGACCACGCCGCGCGCCTGGAACCAGTTTTCCTCGACGATCCTGGCCAGCATGGCCTGGGCGTCCTTCCACAGGTCGCTGGCGGCTTCACCGACCACGTCGTCGGTCAGGATGTCCGGGAACCGGCCGACCAGCTCCCAGCTGGAGAAGAAGGGTGTCCAGTCGATGTATTTCGCGAGTTCTTTCAAATCGTAAGAGTCAAAGGTTCGCGTGCCGGTGAAGCTCGGCTTCGGCGGCGGCGCGGCCAGATCGATGGCGAATCGGTTGGCGCGGGCCTTCGCGATCGGGGTGCGGGTCTTCTGCTCCTGGCCGCGCGCGAACTGCTCGCGGACCTTGACATAGTCGGCGCGGGTCTGGGCCTCGAAGGCCGCCTTGTCGGTCTTCGACAGCAGCTGCGAGACCACCCCCACGGCCCGGCTGGCGTCGAGCACATAGGTGGTCGAGGCGGCGCGATAGGCCGGGGCGATCTTCACCGCCGTGTGGGTCTTGCTGGTCGTGGCGCCGCCGATCAGCAGCGGGATGTCGAACCCGCGCCGCTCCATCTCCGAGGCGACGAAGACCATCTCGTCCAGCGACGGGGTGATCAGGCCCGACAGGCCGATGATGTCGACATTGTGGGCCTTGGCCTCGTCGAGGATGCGGTCGGCCGGGACCATCACGCCCAGGTCGATGACCTCGTAGTTGTTACACTGCAGGACCACGCCGACGATGTTCTTGCCGATGTCGTGGACGTCGCCCTTGACCGTGGCCATCAGGATGCGGCCGGCCTGTTCGCGCGGCTTGCCTTCCTTTTCGGCTTCCATGAACGGCATCAGCCAAGCCACCGCCTGCTTCATCACCCGGGCCGACTTGACCACCTGGGGCAGGAACATCTTCCCGGCCCCGAACAGGTCGCCGACGATGTTCATCCCGTCCATCAGCGGGCCTTCGATGACGTGCAGAGGCCGCTCGACGCTCAGCCGCGCCTCCTCCGTGTCGGCCTCGATGAACTCGGTCACGCCGTTGACCAGCGCGTGGGCCAGCCGCTCGGCGACGGGCAGCGAGCGCCAGGCCTGGTCGGCGACCTGGACCTTCGACCCGTCGCCCTTGTACTTCGGGGCCAGATCGACCAGCCGCTCGGTCTGGCTGCCGCCGGCCTTGGGCTTGCGATTGAGGATCACGTCCTCGACGGCCTCGCGCAGCTCCGGCGCGATGTCGTCATAGACCGGCAGGTCGCCGGCGTTGACGATGCCCATGTCCATGCCGGCGGCGATGGCGTGGTACAGGAACACGCTGTGGATCGCCCGGCGCACCGGCTCGTTGCCGCGGAAGCTGAACGAGACGTTCGACACCCCGCCGGAGACCCGCGCATAGGGCAGCAGCTGCTTGATGCGCCGCGTCGCCTCGATGAAATCGACGGCGTAGTTGTCGTGCTCCTCGATCCCCGTCGCCACGGCGAAGATGTTCGGGTCGAAGATGATGTCCTCGGGCGGGAAGCCGACCTGATCGACCAGAATGCGATAGGCCCGCTCGCAGATGGCCACCTTGCGGTCGGCGGTGTCGGCCTGACCTTCCTCGTCGAAGGCCATGACCACCACGGCGGCGCCGTAGCGCAGGCATTGCTTCGCCTGGGCGATGAACTCCGCCTCGCCGGCCTTCATCGAGATCGAGTTGACGATGGCCTTGCCCTGCACGCAGCGCAGGCCAGCCTCGATGATCTCCCATTTGGAGCTGTCGATCATCACCGGCACCCGGGCGATGTCCGGCTCGGCGGCGATCAGGTTGAGGAAGGCAGCCATGGCCGCCTTCGAATCCAGCAGCCCCTCGTCCATGTTGACGTCGATGACCTGGGCCCCGGCCTCGACCTGCTGGCGGGCCACCGACAGGGCGGCGGCATAGTCGCCCTCGGCCACCAGTTTGCGGAATCTGGCCGAGCCGGTGACGTTGGTGCGCTCACCGATGTTGACGAAGATGGGACGCATCAGACTCTCAATCCGCTCATCCCCGCGAAAGCGGGGACCCAGGTTTGTGTGTGTTTGCTTCCGCCTCGCCCCGGGCATTCAGAAAAAGCCTGGGTCCCCGCTTTCGCGGGGATGAGCGGCGGGGAAATCATTGCGGCGCCTCGACCGCCGGCTCCCGCCCGGCCAGGGCCAGGCGGCGGGACAGGATGGCTTGCGGGGCGCCGGCGGCGACGAGGCCGGGCCAGCATTTGGGGTCCAGGGTGCGGTGCTCGGCCAGGGTCGCCACCAGCCGCGACAGGGTGGCGATGTCGGCCGTGGCGGCGATCTTCACCACCAGCTCGCCGGACAGAACCTTGGCCGGCACGGCCGTGGTCGGCGGGATGTCCGCCCGCGAACAGGCCGTCAGGAAGGCCGATCCCAGCGAGAACAGCGCCGCGTCGCTGACCGCCCGCCGGTTCAGCCGGCTGCGGATATCGCGCAGCATCTCGGTCTCGACGGGGCCGAGGGCCAGGACGGTCTTGAGGGCGGTCATCAGGCGCCGCCTCCCCAACAACAATCGTCACCCTCGGCCTTGTGCCGAGGGCCCCTCGCCGGGCCTCCCGGCTGGCGCCAGGTCATCCACGCCTGTGCGGCGGATACAGGGGTCCTCGGCACAGGGCCGAGGATGACGGGGACAGGGGCGGCGACCATCACGCCAGCTCGAACGCTTCCAGCCCGGCCAGCCGCATGGCGGTCGGCCGTTCCGGAACCGCGCGCGGGGCCATGCCGGCCACCGATTGCGCGACATGGGCGATGTGGTCGGGCGTCGTGCCGCAGCAGCCGCCGACAATGTTGACGATGCCGCTCTGCGCCCACTCGTGCAGCGAACAGGCCGTCTGGTGCGGCTCCTCGTCGTACTGGCCCATGGCGTTGGGCAGGCCGGCGTTGGGATAGGCCGCGACCAGGGTGTCGGCGATGCGCGACAGCTCGGCGATATGCGGCCGCATCAGGTCGGCGCCGAGCGCGCAGTTCAGGCCGATGGCGAAGGGCCTGGCGTGGCGCACGCTGTTCCAGAACGCCTCGACCGTCTGGCCCGACAGGGTGCGGCCCGAGCGGTCGGTGATGGTGCCGCTGATCCAGATCGGCAGGTCCTCGTGGCCTTCCTCGTCGCGCAGGTCGAGGATCGCCTTGATCGCGGCTTTGCAGTTCAGGGTGTCGGTGATGGTCTCGATCAGGAACAGGTCGACCCCGCCGTCGTAGAGCCCCCTCACCTGCTCGCGATAGGCCTCGTAGACCTGGTCGAAGGTCACGGTCCGCGCGCCGGGATCGTTCACGTCCGAGGACATCGACAGCATGACGTTCAGCGGCCCGATCGAGCCGGCCGCGAAGCGCGGCTTGTCCGGCGTCTTCGCCGTCCAGCGGTCGGCGGCCGCGCGGGCCAGCTTCGCGCCCTCGAGGTTGATGTCGTAGGCGGCGCTTTCCAGGCTGTAGTCCCGCTGGGCGATCCAGGTGGCGCTGAAGGTGTTGGTCTCGCTGATGTCCGCCCCGGCCGCGAAGTAGGCGTCGTGCAGCCCGGCGATGATGTCCGGCCGGGTCAGGCAGAGGATGTCGTTGTTGCCGCGCAGATGCACGGTGTGGTCGACGAAACGCTCGCCGCGGAAGTCGGCCTCCGACAGCCCCTGACGCTGGATCATCACGCCCCAGGCCCCGTCGAGCACGAGGATGCGCTGTTTCGCGGCGGCCTTTAGGGCGGCGATGCGGTCCTGGCGCGTATTTGGGCGGGTCATTGGGCGGCTCCCTGCTGGCGGGCCAGCTCGGTTTCGAAGGCGGCGCGGGAGTCGGCGATGCGCCGGCCGAGCTCGGTCGGGTCGATGAACGGGCTGGGCCCGCCGGGCGCCATGGCCGCGTGTTTCTCGGCAAAGCCGAACTGCTCGGCATGCGGCGCGAGGAAGACGTCGGCCTTCATCGCCGCCAGCCGGACGAAGCTGGCGCGATAGTCGGCGACGATGCGCGGGTATTGCGGGTTCGGGGTCAGCCGGTTGGCCGCCACCGTCGTGCTGCACCAGAGCAGCGCCTTGCGCACGACCCCGTCGATCTTCACCGGGAACGTCCAGGTCGTGCAGCCGGGCGTATGGCCCGGCGTCAGATGGGCCGTCAGCGTCATCCCGCCCAGGGTGACGGTGTCGCGGTCCTTGAGCACCGCATCGACCTTGACCGGCTTGAAACGCAGGAATGCGACGTCCTCCGAGCCCGGATAGACTCCCTTCTCGAGCAGCGGCTTGTCGCCGGCGCTGGCCAGCAGCGTCGCGCCGGTGTCCTGCTTGAGCTGCGCCAAACCCGCCGCGTGGTCGAAATGGGCGTGGGTGTTGAGCAGGATCTCGACGTCCGACAGTTTGAAGCCGAGCGCCTTGATGTTGGCCTCGATGCCCGCGACGTTCTGCTCCATCGGCCCGTCGATCAGGATCAGGCCCTTGGGCGTGACGATCAGCCAGGCCGCAAGCCCCTCGCTGCCGACGTAGTAGAGGTTATCGCCGACCTTCACCGGCGCAGTCGGCTTGATCCACGCCGGCGGCCAGGCCTGGGCGGCCGCGACGCCGGCCAGCGCCACGGCGGCCAGGATCGGGACCCAGAGACGCTTCTTCACGCCGCGGCCTCCTTCGGCGGCAGGGGCTGCTCGCGTACGCCCAGCACGCGGCAGATGGCGTAGACCAGGTCGGCCCGGTTGAGGGTGTAGAAGTGGAAGTCGCTGAAGCCTTCCTCGGCGAGCTTCGCGCACATCTCGGCGGCCACCGAGCCGGCGATCAGGCGGCGGGTGTCGGGGTCGTCGTCCAGCCCGTCGAACAGCCCGGCCAGCCATGACGGCAGCGGGATGCCGCACGGCTCGGCCATGCGCTGCAGGCCCTTGAAGTTGCTGACCGGCATGATCCCCGGCGAGATCGGGATGGTCACCCCGGCCTTGCGGACCCTGTCCATGAACCGCAGGAAGATGTCGGTGTCGAAGAAGAACTGGGTGATCGCCCGGGTGGCCCCGGCGTCGACCTTGGCCTTCAGCACATCGATGTCGTGGTCGACGCCCGCGCTTTCGGGATGGACCTGCGGATAGAGGCCGACCGACACCTCGAACGGCGCGACGGCGCGGATGCCGGCCGTCAGTTCGGTGGCGTTGGCGTAGCCGTCGGGTCGCGGCTCGTAGGCGCCGCCGAGCGACCCCGGCGGGTCGCCGCGCAGGGCGACGATGTGGCGGATGCCGCTTTCCCAATAGTCGCGAACGACCGCATCGACCTCCTCGCGGGAGGCGCCGACACAGGTCAGGTGGGCGGCCGGCCGCAGCGTGGTCTCATCGAGCATCCGCTTGACCGTGCGGTGGGTCCGCTCGCGCGTCGAACCGCCCGCGCCGTAGGTCACCGAGACGAACGACGGGTTCAGCGGCTCAAGCCGGCGGATCGCGGTCCACAGGCTTTCCTCGGCCTGCGGTGTCTTGGGTGGCGAGAACTCGAACGAGACTCGCACGCCGTGGTCGGCGCCGCCCGCACGGGCAACGGGTCCAAGCGCTGAGGGGGGAGTCATGCGGCGCTCCTTTCGGCCAGGGCGGGCCGGCGCGCGGTCCAGATCTTCACGGTGAGTCCGGCGCCCGTCGCCGGCGGCAGGGCGTCGGCGCTTTCCAGCGCCAGACCGGCCTGCTTCAGCCAGCGGACAATCTCCTCGTCGGAGAAGCCCAGACGGCGGTGCTGGTGCTGTTCGCGCAGCACCTCCAGGGCGTGGGGGGCGAAATCGACGACCAGCAGGCGGCCGCCGGGCGCCACCAGCCGGGCCGCCTCGGCCACCGCGGCGGCGGGGTCGCCCAGATAGTGCAGCACCTGGTGCACGGTCACCAGGTCGGCGCAGCCGCCGGCCAGGCCCGTGGCGAAGATGTCGCCATGGCGCAGCTCGCACGACGCCAACCCCGCCTCGCCGACGTTGACCCGGGCGATGTTGAGCATCTGCTGCGACAGATCCAGCCCGACCGCCCGGCTGGCCCGGCCGCCCAGCAGGGTCAGCATACGGCCCGTTCCGGCGCCCAGGTCGACCAGCAGGCCGAGCGGCTGGTCGCCCACGGCCTGGTGGATCGCGGCCTCGACCTCGGCCTCGGCCACGTGCAGCGAGCGGATCTCGTCCCAGCGGGCCGCGTTGCGGGCGAAATAGCCGGCCGCCTCGGACGACCGCTCGGTGTCCACGCCGGCCAGCCGCTCGGCGTCCTGCCGCAGGGCGGCGTCGGCCGGATCGATCAGGGCCAGCGCCTGATCGGCCAGCGCGCGTCCGCCGCCGTGGGCGGCCAGGCGATAGAAGACCCAGGCCCCGTCCGGGAACCGTTCCACCAGCCCAGCCTCCGCCAGCAGCTTGAGGTGGCGGGAGACGCGCGGCTGACTCTGGTCGAGGACGGTGCACAGCTCCAGCACCGACAGCTCCTCCCGCGCCAGCAGCGCGAGGATGCGCAGCCGCGTCGGTTCGCCCGCCGCGCGCAGAATCTCCACCGCCTGTCCCGATGACATTGTCATGGGGGATATAAAGATATCTTTATATGATTAAGTCAAGGTCTGGCCGGCCTGAACCGGCGACAGCAGCGGCTCGTCGTGGAAGAACCGCCGCAGGTTTTCCAGCGTCTGGCCGACCATCCTGGGGATGCTTTCCAGCGTTCCGCCGGCCGTGTGGGGCGTGAGCACGGCATTGGGGATATCGGCCCAGCGGCCGGCGGGCGTCGGCTCCGTCTCGAACACGTCGAGCGCCGCCATGCCCAGCCGGCCGTCCCTGAGGGCGGCGACGAGGGCGTCCTCATCGACCACCGAGCCGCGCGCCACGTTAACCAGGCAGCCGCGCGGACCGAGCGCCTCGATCACCGGCCCCGAGATCAGGTGACGGTTGGCCGCGTCGCCGCGGCAGCAGACGAACAGAGCCTCGCTGTCGCGCGCCAGGGCCAGCAGGCTGGCGGCCATCGGCCAGCGGCTCTCCTTGGGGTTGGGCCCCCACCAGGAAACCGCCAGGCCGAACGGTTCGATCCGCCGCGCCACCGCCTCGCCGATATAGCCCAGGCCGACGATGCCGGCCTTGCGGCCCATCAGGCCCGGCCGTGGCCGCATGCGCTCGGCCGGGGTCCAGCGGCCCTCGCGCACCATGCGGTCGCCCGTGACGATGCCGCGCCAGGCGGCCAGGAACGCGCCGACCGCGTGATCGGCGACATCGTCGGCGTTGAGCCCCTGGGAATGGCTGACCGCCACGCCGTGGGCGCGGCACCAGGGCACATCGACGCCGTCGTAGCCGACGCTGACACAGGCGATCAGGCCCAGCCTGGGCATCTCCGACAGCAGATCGCGCGACAGCTTGATCTCGCCCGCGTGAACGATGGCCGCCACCTCGCGGCCGACGCCCTCGAGGAAGGCTGGCCGATCGGGGTGCTCCCACAGGCGCAGCACCCGATAGCTCGGTTCGAGCGCCGCCTGGAGTGGCAGGAGCATCTCGTGCGAGATCAGGACGACGGGCGGGGTCGAAGCGTCTTTCATCCCCCGACTTTGCGCCCGTCGTCCCGCCCGTCAAACGACGAGGTCGTGAGCCCCCGCCGACGGTTGTCGCGGGGTTGCGGGTCGCGACCTCGCGTCCGCAGGCAATTGTCGCATTGCGTTTCCACAAAATGGGGATTGTCTATCGCTCGCGGCCGGGGGGGCGAGATGATCGAAGATTCGTCTGTGGAGAGTCTGCGCCGTCAGCAGCGGCTGATCCTGCGCTGCGTGACCACCTTTCTGCTGGAGGTGATGGGCCGGCAGATTCGCCGCCATGGCGGGGATTTCACGCGGGCCGTGGTCTACATGGCGGCGGTCCAGGCAAGCCGATCGCCGTCGATCGAGGGCGCCGCTGATCGGCCCGCGCGCACCTTCAGCGTCAGGGCCATCGCCCAGTCGATGGGGCTGGCCTACGAAACCACCCGGCGCAACATCGCCGAACTCGAGGCCGCGGGCCTGGCGCGGCGCGTGGACCGGCGCGGCTACGCCGTCGCGCCGTCGGTGTTCGAGGAGGAGACCTATCGCGCGGACCGCGAGGCGACGTGGCGGGCCCTGCGGCGACTGATCATCGACCTTCGCGGCCTCGGATTCGACTTCAACCAGTTCGCGGGCGGATCGAGCCTCGCGTCGGCCCGCCAGCTCGCCCGCGCGGACCTGGTCGAGGACGTGGCGGTGTTGGTCAACGACTTCCTGTTGCGGGTGCTGGAGGCCGGCGCCGAACCGCACGGCTCGATGCTCGACGCCTCGATCTTCTCGACCCTGCTGCTGGCCAACGCCGAGCTGCTGACCAACGATCCCCAGCTGGCCTGGGTCTACGCCGGGGCCGAGACGCCGCCGCCGGACAACCTGCGCAAGCCGGCGACGATCACCGGCGTGGCCCAGGCCCTGGGCCTGACCCACGAAACGGTGCGCCGCCGCATCCGCCGCTATCGCGAGCGCGGCTGGGTCAAGCGGGTGACCGGCGGCTATCTGATCACCGTCGAGCGCCTGCAGGATCCCGTCGTCCTGCGGGGCGGCCTGATGATCTCGCAGCGCTTCCTGCAGCTGGTGCAGTCGATCCGCCTGCTGGGCGTCGAGCCGGACGTGATCGAGGCCGAGGTGGATGGCCGTCGCACATAGAAGCCGGTGCGCGGCCCCTCCCCCCTACCGCGTGAACTTCTGGAACTTGATCCGGTGCGGGATCAGGCTGTCGGCGCCGAGCCTCCGCTTCTTGTCTTCCTCGTACATTTCGAAGTTGCCCTCGAACCACTCCACGTGGCTGTCGCCCTCGAAGGCCAGGATGTGGGTGCAGAGGCGGTCGAGGAACCAGCGGTCGTGGCTGATGACCACGGCGCAGCCGGCGAACTCCTCCAGCGCCTCCTCGAGGTTCTGCAGGGTCTCGATGTCCAGATCGTTGGTCGGTTCGTCGAGCAGGATGACGTTGCCGCCGGTGGCCAGGGTCTTGGCCAGGTGCACGCGGTTGCGCTCGCCGCCCGACAGCTGGCCGACCTTCTTCTGCTGGTCGCCGCCCTTGAAGTTGAAGCTGCCGACATAGGCCCTGGTGTTGATCTCGCGCTTGCCGACCATCATCACGTCGGTGCCGCCGCTGACCGCCTGCCAGACGGTCTCGGTCGGCTTGAGGTCATCGCGGCTCTGGTCGACGTAGGCCAGCTTGACCGTTTCGCCCAGGCGCACCGTGCCCTTGTCGGGGGTTTCCTGGCCGGTGATCAGCTTGAACAGGGTCGACTTGCCCGCGCCGTTGGGGCCGATCACGCCGACGATGCCGTTCGGCGGCAGCTTGAAGGTCAGGCCCTTGAACAGGACCTTGTCGCCGTACTCCTTCTCCAGGTCGGTGACCTCGAGCACCAGGTTGCCCAGGCGCGGACCCGGCGGGATCTGGATCACCGCGTGGGTCTGGGCGCCGCGGGCGTTCTCCTGGTCGGAGACCATCCGCTCATAGGCGGCCAGGCGGGCCTTGGACTTGGTCTGGCGGGCCTTGGCGTTGGAGCGGACCCACTCCAGCTCCTTGGTCAACGCGCGCTGGCGCGACTCCGACTCCGACTGCTCCTGCACGACGCGCTTCTGCTTCTGCTCCAGCCAGCCGCTGTAGTTGCCCTCGTAGGGCACGCCCTTGCCGCGATCGAGCTCGAGCGTCCAGCTGGTCACCTGGTTGAGGAAGTAACGGTCGTGGGTCACCAGGATGACGCAGCCGGGGAAGGCTTCGAGGTGGTGCTGCAGCCAGGCCACGGACTCGGCGTCCAGGTGGTTGGTCGGCTCGTCCAGCAGCAGCATGTCGGGCTTGCTGAGCAGCAGCCGGGCCAGCGCCACGCGGCGCTTCTCGCCGCCGGACAGCTTGGTCACGGGGCTGTCGTCGGGCGGGCAGCGCAGCGCGTCCATGGCCATCTCGACCTTGCTGTCGATGTCCCACAGGTCGCCGGCGTCGATCTTCTCCTGGAGGGCGGTCATCTCCTCCATCAGCTCGTCGGTGTAGTTCTCGCCCAGCTCCGCCGCGACGGCGTTGAAGCGGTCGACGATCTGCTTTTCCTCGCACCAGGCGATGACGTTTTCCCAGACGGTCTTGTCCGGATCGAGATGCGGCTCCTGCTCCAGGTAGCCCATCTTGGTGCCGTCAGCGGCCTTGGCCTCGCCGTTAAACTCCTTGTCGATGCCGGCCATGATCTTCAGCAGCGTCGATTTGCCCGAGCCGTTGACCCCGACCACGCCGATCTTGGCGTCGGAATAGAACGACAGCCAGATGTTCTCGAACACCTTCTTGCCGCCGGGATAGGCCTTGGTCAGGCCCTGCATCTGGTAAATGTACTGCGCGGCCATGGGGGGGCGCTCGCTCTCGTCTGATCGTGGAATGGGGGTCGGCGCGGGATGTAGCGACCAGGGGGTGGAAACGCAACGCACCGTCGCGAAGGCGGATGTGCTCCGCGTCAACAAAAAGGGCGCGCCCCGGCGTTGGATCGCCGCGGACGGGGCCGCGTCAGGCCGGTTGAAAGGTGAGACGCATGCCGAGGGCGTGGGCCACCTTCATGACCGTCGCGAAGCTCGGGTTTCCTTCGCCGGACAGAGCCTTGTAGAGGCCTTCCCGGCTCATGCCTACGTCCTTGGCCAGCCGGCTCATGTTCCGCGCGCGGGCCACGGTTCCCAGGGCCCTGGCGATGAACGCGGGATCGTCGCCGGCCTCCTCCATGACGGCCTCCATATAGAGGACGATGTCGCCTTCGGTCTTGAGATAGTCGGCGGTGTCGTAGCGGCTGAAGGTTTCCTCGGTCACGTCCTCAATCCTTCCACAGGGCGGCGATGGCGCTGGCCTGTTCGATGTCGCGCGCCTGGGTGGACTTCTCTCCCCCGCAAAGCAGCACGATCAGCACCGATCCCCGCCGCATGAAATAGACCCGGTAGCCGGGGCCATGGATCACAGTTTAAGATATGTCAACTGTGGTTATCAGTCGGTTCGCCAGGGCGGTGCTGGAGGAGAACGCTCCCCGGCCGTCCCCATCATGCAAACGTCACCAAACCGTCGAGGCTCGGTCGCGTCCCGGCGCTAGCGCCCGTTCACCGGCGCCGCGCCTCCCGCGTCGCCGTCATAATCGGGGATAGTCGTATGAAGCATCATCTTTTCGTCGGCGCGGGCCTGTCCGCGCTGCTCCTCGCGTTCGCCTCGTCGGCCCAGGCGGCCGAAGGCGACGCGCCCTCCACCGAGGTCGAGGCCATCGTGGTCTACGGCCAGGGTCAGAGCCGTCAGGTCCAGACCGTCACCGACGAGCAGATCTCGACCGCCATCGCCGGCGTCAGCCCGCTGAAGGTCATCGACATGCTGCCCGGCGTGACCTTCCAGTCGGCCGATCCCTTCGGCGCCTACGAGTGGTCCGCCCGGATCAGCATTCGCGGCTTCAACCAGAACCAGCTGGGCTTCACGCTCGACGGCGTGCCGCTGGGCGACATGAGCTACGGCAACTACAACGGCCTGCACATCAGCCGCGCCATCGGCACCGAGGACATCGGCAAGGTCGAACTGTCCCAGGGCGCGGGCGCGCTGTCGGCGGCGTCCACCTCGAACCTGGGCGGCACGCTGCAGTTCTTCTCGCGCGATCCGGCCGAAACGTTCGGCGGCCAGGCCAACCTGACCGTCGGCTCCGACAACATGCACCGGGCCTTCCTGCGCCTGGAGTCCGGCTCGATCCAGGCCCTCGGCGGCCTGCGCGGCTACGTCTCGATGTCCGACCAGTCGACCGACAAGTGGAAGGGCGGCAGCGAGCAGCGGCAGCGTCAGTTCGACCTCAAGGCCGTCCTGCCGCTCGGCGAGGGCTCGCTGACGGCCTTCTACAACCGCTCCGAACGGCGTGAGCAGGACTATCAGGACATGTCGTTCGAGATGATCGGCCGTCTGGGTCGCGACTGGGACAACACCCAGCCGAACTGGGCGCTCGCCGTCGCCGCCGCCCAGGCCTACAACACCGGCGCGGCCCTGCCCGCCCCCTACGCGACCATCGACGACGCCTACTATGCCGGCGGCGGCGTGCGTGACGACGACCTCTACGGCGCGACGCTCGAACTGCCGCTGAGCGACGCGATCGGCCTGACGGCGACCGCCTACCATCATGCCGACCAGGGTCAGGGTCTGTGGTGGACGCCCTACGTGCCGAGCCCGACCTGGGGGACGCCCGGATCGACGGCCGCGCCGCTGTCCATCCGCACCACCGAGTACGACATCGACCGGACCGGCCTGATCGTCGGCCTGACCGCCGAATTCGGCGACCACCAGATCGGCGCCGGCGTCTGGACCGAGAACAACACGTTCGACCAGGCCCGCCGCTACTACGCCGAGACCGCCGCCCGGCCGAGCCGCGACCCGCTGGCCTTCCAGTCCAACCCCTTCTTCACCCAGTGGGCCTACGGCTTCGAGACGGACACGCTGGTCGCCTATGTCCAGGACGTCTGGACCGTCAGCGACGCCCTGAAGATCAACTTCGGCTTCAAGACGCTGAAGGTCGAGAACGAGGTCCGCACGATCACCGTGTCCGACCCCACGCGGGCCATGGCCGGCGGCATCAAGTCCGAGGACAGCTTCCTGCCGCAGATCGGCGCCGTCTACGACGTCAACGACCAGCTGCAGGCCTTCGCCGGCTATACCGAGAACATGGGCGCGTTCGTCTCGGCGGCGACGTCGGGCCCGTTCGCCTCGCAGAGCCAGTCGGTGGTCGATTATGTCGCCGCCAACCTGGATCCGGAGACGTCGAAGACCTTCGAGGGCGGCCTGCGCTTCCGCGGTGATCGGTTCAAGGGCGTCGTCGCGGTCTATCACGTGACGTTCGACAACCGCCTGCTGTCGGCCAGCACCGCGGCCCCGATCCTGGGCCTGCCGCCGGTCCTGTCCAACGTCGGTTCGGTCGAAACCAACGGGGTCGAGGTGGCCGGCGACTACGAGATCACCGACGCCCTCTCGGTCTATGCCGCCTACAGCTACAACAACTCCGAGTACCAGGACGACGTGCTGTCCTCGACCGGCGTGGTGGAAATGGCGACGGCCGGCAAGACCGTGGTCAACACCCCCAAGAACCTGTTCAAGGTCGAGCTGGCCTATGGCCAGGACGGCTTCTTCGGCCGCCTGGGCGTGTCCTATACGGGCGAGCGGTACTACACCTACGAGAACCTCGGCGGCCAGGTCGATGCCTATACGGTGGCCGACCTGTCGGTGGGCTATCGCTTCTCGGGCACGCCGTTCCTGGAGGGTCTGGAGGTGCAGGCCAACATCACCAACCTGACCGACGAGGACTATATCTCGACGATCGGTTCGGGCGGCTTCGCCAGGAACGACGTCGCCGGCACGGCCCAGACCATCCTGCCGGGCGCGCCGCGGCAGATCTTCGTGACCGTCAAGAAGGCCTTCTAGAGCCTGCCTGACGCCCATCCGGGCGGGGCCGGGAGGCGACTCCCGGCCCCTGTCCGGCCCCATTCCCGTCCATCGGAAGCCCCGCCATGACCGACCTCAGCCGCCGCGCCGCCCTTGGCCTCGCCGCCGCCCTCGCCGCCGCGCCCGTCGCGGCCCGCGCGACCCAGGCCCGGCCGGTCGTCGATGCGCCGCACCCGGCCCTCGACCGCGCGCTGACCCGCATCGCGTTCGGCTCCTGCGCCAACCAGGACAAGGACCAGCCCATCTGGGACGCGGTGCTGGCGACGAAGCCGGACCTGTTCATCTTCCTGGGCGACAACATCTACGCCGACACCCGCGACCCGGCGGTGATGGCGGCCAAATACGCCAGGCTGGCCGCCAAGCCCGGCTTCCGCCGGCTGCGCGAGACGACGCCGGTCTGCGCCATCTGGGACGACCACGACTTCGGCGAAAACGACGGCGGCGCCGACTATCCGATGAAGGCCGAGGCCCGCCGGCAGTTCTGCGATTTCTGGGGCGAGGCGGCGACCAGCCCCCGCCGCACCCGCGAGGGGATCCACGCCGCCTATGTCTTCGGCCCGGCCGGGCGGCGGGTGCAGGTGATCCTGCCGGACCTGCGCTGGAACCGCACCCCGATCCAGAAACTGGACGGCGTCGACTACAAGGCCTGGTCCGAGGCCAAGAAGGCCGCCGGGACCCTGGTCCCCGGTCCCTACGCCCGCAACCCCGACCCGGCCGCGACCATGCTGGGCGAGGCGCAATGGGCCTGGCTGGAGAGCCAGCTGCGCCAGCCCGCCGACCTGCGCATCCTGGGCAGCAGCCTGCAGGTGCTGGCCGATTTCGCCGGCTGGGAAGGCTGGATCAACTATGCCCGCGATCATCAGCGCCTGTTCGACACGATCCGCGACGCCCGCGCCGAACGGCTGGTCTGCATCAGCGGCGACACCCACTACGGCGAGATTTCGCGCCTGGACGTCAACACGCCTTACCCCGTCTGGGACGTCACCTCCTCGGGCCTGACCGAGGTCTGGCCCGTGACCCCGCCCAACGCCCTGCGCCAGGGCGACGTCTGGCGCGACCGCAACTTCGGCCTCATCGACATCGACTGGTCCGCCCCGGCGCCGAAGCTGCGCGTGGAAGTCCGCGACGAAGGCGGCGCGCCGCGCCTCGGCGTGGACATCGACACCGCGACGCTGACCCTGGCCTGACCGGGAACGAAGTGGCGGGCGACAGGACGTGCGCGTCGGCATCGACGCCGCGCGGCCCCTCGATCTAGCCACCCGTCGAACGGATCACGATCTCGAAGCGCAGCCCAGCGGCGTCGACCCCCGCCGGCGGCGGCGGGAACGGCGCGGCGGCCCGCACCGCGCGCATGGCCTCGCGATCGAAGCGCGGCGCGCCGCTTGAGCCCGCCAGACGCAATCCCGTCAGCCGGCCGCTCCGGTCGAGGCTGAAGGCCACCCGCGCGGCGGTCGCGCCCGCCTCGCCGCGCGGACGGCGCCGGTCGATGGCCGTCCAGACCTGGCGGGACCAGGCGTCCAACGGGTCTTCCGCCGGGCGGTTTGACGACGGCGCGGGGGCCGGCGCGGCCGGCGCCGGATCGACCGGCCGGGCCACCCAGGGCGCCGACGCAGGCGACGGCGCGTCCGTCGCCGGCGCGCCGCCTGCCCCGTCGGACAGCGGCGCGCGGGGCGCCGCTGCTATCTTCGCCCGGACGGCCGCGGGGCGGGGGCTCGCCACCGCCGGACGCGACGCGGGACGGGCGACCAGCGCCGGCGCCAGAAACACCTCCAGCACCGGCGCCGGGCCGACGACGACGGGCGACGGCGACCGCCACAGGGCCGCGACGACCAGCAGATGCAGGCCGATCGAGACCACCGTCGCCGGTCCGACGCCGCGCGCCGCCGCCATGGTCAGAACCCGACCGTCAGGCCGAGATTGAACGACCGGCCCGGCCCGGGCAGGGCGGCGATCGGCGGGACCATGCCGCCGGCCTTGAAGTCGCCGAACGAGACCCCGCCGAGCGGCAGGTCATAGGCCTCGTCGGACAGGTTCTCGATCGCCACATCGAACCGCAGGCGCTCCGTCGGTCGCCAGACCCCCCGCAGATTGAACAGGGCGTAGCTGTCGGTGACCGGTTCGTTGCGCGGGGCGTTGACCCGGTCCTTCTCGCCGACCAGTTCAAGCTCGGCGACGGCGGTCCAGGCGCCCAGCGGCTGCTCCAGGCTGACCCGGCTGGTGACCGGGGCCATGTGGTAGAGGTCGTCGCCGGTGTCCCGGTTCTCGCCCCGCACCCAGGACACCGATCCGGTCAGCACGGCCGGCGCGAAGCCGCCGAGGGTCCACAGGTCGGTGCGGCCGCTGACCTCCGCCCCCTGCATCCGCGCGTCGTGGTTGGCGAACCGCAGCCGCGCGAAGCTGCCGCCGGGGCCGAACACCCCGATCGGATCGGCATCGACATAGTCCTCGATCTCGGCGTGGAACAGGCTGACCGTCAGCTGCCGATTGGCGGTCGGGGCCGACAGGCGCAGGGTGGCCCCAAGGTTGTTGGCCGTCTCGGGCCTGAGGTCCATGTCGCCGATCCAGGCGTTGGCGTCCCCGGCCAGGGAGGTCATGGCCGCGGACATCTGGCCCATGCCCCAGGCGTAGCGTTCGTAGAGGTTGGGCGTGCGGGTCTTGCGGGCGTAGCCGAGCTCCAGCGACACCGCCGACGACGGGTCCCAGCGCGCCAGCAGGGTCAGGTCGGCCACATCGTCGGTGCGCTTGCGGTCGCGGGCGTTGAACGCCGTGGCGGCGGCGATGTCGGCGGCGTTCATCATGCCGGTCCAGCTGTAGGGCTGGACGTCGCCGGCGTTGGTCTCGACCCATTCCAGCCGCAGGCCGGCGACGCCGGTCCAGGCGCCTCCCAGCGGTCCGGCCCACTCGGCCCACAGGCCCGTGCGGTCGCGCGAGCCGTTGTTGATGTTGAGATAGCGGTTGGGGCCCATCATCATGCTGCCGGCCACGGGCGGCCACCAGTCATCGAGGTCGGTGCGGCGGACATCGAGGCCCAGGGCCAGGCTGGCGTCCTGGCCGGTCGGCAGGGTGACGGCCAGGGCCAGCCCCAGATCGACGCCGTGGGTCAGCATCGGCATGTCGCCGCCCTTGTCGGGCAGGAAGTTCATCTCGTGCTCGACGTCGCGCCAGGAGGCCCGGGCCGTGACATCGCCCCAGGCGTAGGCGCCGTCATAGCGAAGGTCGGCGAAGTTGCTGGCGTTCTCCGTCATGTCCATGCGCTGGTTGGGAAAGGCCTGGTAGGGCGTGAACTGGCGACCGGCCCGCAGGCTGATGACCCCCTGGTCGGTCCGGGCCGCGAGGGTCACGGCCGCGTCATAGGTCTCGTATTCCGTGGACAGCACGTCGCGGCCATAGCCGGAACGATAGTTCTCGCCGCGCGCCCAGGCGGACTCGACGCCCAGACTCAGCCGCTCGCCCGCGACGGACGCGCGGATCGAAGCCGACCCGCCGTTGATCACGCTGCGGTAGGTGAGGCTCGCCTCCCCCTCTGTCCGCGGGCCCTCGCCGGTGGCGGCGAACACGGGACCGCGCGTGGTGATGGCGATCACCCCGCCAATGTTGTCGCCGCCGGCGCTGACCGGCGACAGGGTCGGCGACAGGGCGATCGAGGTCACCGAGCCGGCCAGCACATAGGACCCGGGCGGGTTCATGTGGTTGGGGCAGAAGGCCGTGGCCTCGGCCCCATCGACGGTCACCAGCATGCGGTCGTCGGCCATGCCGCGCACGACTGGCAGGGCCGTCGTGCCGCCGCCGGCCTGGACGGCCACGCCGGGCTCGCCCAGCAGCAGGGAGACGGCGTCCTCGCTGGAGGTCTTGCGGCGGGCGATCGCCTCGCCGGCGACGACGCCGGCCGACGGCGACGCCGCCGGACTTGCGGCGGGATCGGCCTGGATGGGGGGAAGTTCGGTGGCGGTTTGGGCCTGGGCCAGGCCGGGAACGGACAGCGCGACAACAGCGGCGCCGGCGGCCAGGGCCGCGCGCCGGGAAGACAGGAGAGACATGGGAAAGGGTCCTTCAGGATCTGAAAATGCGAACGGCCGCGCGCCACGGGTCAAGGACCCGCGGAGACAACGACCAGGTGGCGTTCAGACGCTGAAGGGAGGGCCCGTGGCGGGCGGCGGTGGCGCGGCGAGGCCCTGACCGGGCAGGCCGACCAGGATCGCCAGGGGAAGCAACGGGGCCGGCGGCGAGGCGATGACATCGACCCGCGGGTCCGGCGCGGCCAGCGCGACGCCGGCCGCGGCGAACGGACAGACTGAGGTCTTGCCCGGATGCTCATCGCGGTGGTCGTCGGGCGCGGAGGGATCGCCGGCGGGGGCGACCGCCCGACTGACCGCGCCGTCGGCGGTGCACATCACCACGGCCGGGGCGCCGTCGGACGGCGCGGCGATCATGTAGCCGGGCAGGACGGTCAGGCGCAGGACGACCGCCAGGGCGACCATCGCCCACGCGCTCCGCCCCCAGCGGGACCTGTTCCTCGACCAGCCTGTCATCGCGCCTGTCGGTTATATCGGGACTCGCCACGACACAATGATCAGGATCAGCATCAGGGGGCGACGCGGGGCTTGCCTCCGTCGTCCTCCGCCCCCCTCATGCGGGAAACGCAGCCTGTTCAGGAGCCGTTGCATGCGCCCTCTCCTTCCCCTCGCCCTCGCGCTGACGCTCGCCGCGCCGGCCGTGGCCGCGCCGCCCGCCGTCGATGTGGCCGACAAGTCGATGGCCGAGCTGCAGGCCGAGGTCGCGGCCGGCCAGGGCGCCCATGCGCGGAACCTCCGGGCCTATCTGGCGCGGGGCGAGGCGCTCGATCCGCAACTCCATGCGATCATCGCCCTCAATCCGGACGCCGTGGCCCAGGCCCAGGCGGCCGACGCCCGGCGCGACGCCGGCAAGGGGCCGTTCGGCCCGCTGTTCGGCATGCCGATCCTGATCAAGGACAACATCGAGACGCTGGACCCGATGGCGACCACCGCCGGCTCGCTGGCGCTGGCGGGCAATGTCACGGGCCGAGACGCGCCGGTCATCGCCCGGCTGCGGGCCGCCGGGGTGGTCGTGCTGGGCAAGGCCAACCTGTCGGAATGGGCCAACATCCGCTCCAGCGACTCCCTCAGCGGCTGGAGCGCCGTCGGCGGCCAGGCGCGCAATCCCTATGACCCGGCCCGATCGACCTGTGGCTCCTCGGCCGGCAGCGGCGCGGTCGTGGCGGCGGGTCTGGCGGCGGCGGCGGTCGGCACCGAGACCGACGGCTCGATCACCTGTCCCGCGGCCGTCAACGGGCTGGTGGGCTTGAAGCCGACGGTCGGCCTGGTCTCGCGCACCTTCATCGTGCCGATCAGCGCCAGCCAGGACACCGCCGGGCCGATGACCCGCACGGTGCGCGACGCCGCCGACATGCTGACGGTGATGGCCGGCGGCGATCCGGCCGACCCGGCCACGGCCGAGGCGGACGCCCGCAAGAGCGACTATGCGACGGCGCTCGATCCCGATGCGCTCAAGGGCGCGCGGATCGGCGTGATGCGCTACGCCGCCGGCTTCCACAAGGAAACCGACGCGGTGTTCGAACAGGCGCTCGCCGCGCTGAAGGCCCAGGGCGCGACGCTGGTCGATGTCCCGAGCTTCCCCGACCGCGACAAGATCGGCGCGAACGAACTGGTGGTCCTGCTGACCGAACTGAAGGCCGGGCTCAACGCCTATCTGGCCTCGACCGACCCCGACAAGGTCAAGACCCGCACCCTGGCCGACGTCATCGCCTTCAACCGCGCCAACGCGGACCGGGAGATGCCGCTGTTCGGCCAGGAGCTGTTCGAACAGGCGGAGAACACCGCCGGCCTGGCCGACCCGGCCTATCTCAAGGCCCGCGACGAGGCGCGGCGGCTGGCCGGGCCAGAGGGCATCGACGCCCTGCTGAAGACCTACGACGTGACCGCCCTGGTCGGCCCGACGATGGGTCCGGCCTGGCTGATCGATCCGGTGCTCAAGGACCACTACGTCGGCGGCGGCGCGGGCGGGGCGGCGGCGGTCGCCGGCTATCCCCACCTGACGGTGCCGATGGGCCAGGTCGGCGGCCTGCCGGTGGGCCTCAGCTTCGTCGGCCCGAAATGGAGCGAGGCGCGACTGCTGGCCTACGGTTACGCCTTCGAACAGGCGACGCGCGCGCGCCGGGCGCCGACGGTGGGGGAGTAACCTCCTTCTCCCGCAGGGGGAGAAGGAATCCACGCCCTATCTTCCCCCCCGGCCGCCAAAGCGCGACTTCTTCGGCGGGGCTGGCGGGACCGGATAGGGCTGGGCGGCCGGCGTGCCGTCGCGCATGTAGCCCCGGTCGTAGCCGTCGGCTTCCCACCAGTCGCGATAGGGGCTGGTGAAGGCGCTCTCGTCGCGGATCCCGGCGTTCAGACCGCCGTTGCGCTGGCAATAGACCCCCTGCTCCCAGCTGCGTTTCCAGCAGTCATCGGCGAAGTAGGCGTAGTTGGGCTCGAAATCGAACACCACGCCCTGTTCGATCCAGATCGGGCGCGAGCCCCAGCCGTGGAAACGGTTGCGCTTGACCGTCGCCTTGCCGGTGGCGGCGTAGAGGCCGACCTCGCGCGAGCCGATGGCCGATTCCGTCAGCGTCAGGTCGCCGTCGGTGACCACCCCCACGGTGGTGCGGCAGAACCGGCTGCGGTTGACCGCGACGATCGATCCCCGGTCGAGGTGCAGGCCATTGCGCCAGCCGCAGACCACCGCGTTGTTGATCTTCAGCGCGCCGGACCCGCTGCGCTGACCGCGCACCAGGATGCCGTTGCCGGCCGGCAGGGCCGCGTCGCGGCCCATGATGCCGCTCTGCTCGATGATGCTGTCGCCAACGCCGGGCGTCACATCGACTCCGGCCTCCTCGGCCAGAACGCGGGTGCGGGTCATCTTCAGCACCGCCCCGTCGGAGACCACGGCGGCGTCCCAGGTGCGGGCGTCGATGAAGCTTTCGATCAGGCGCAGTTCCCCGCCCGAGGCGAACACGGCGGCCGTGTCGCCCCAGTAGCGGACGGTCGTGCGGACCAGCGCCACCTTGGAATCCCACGCCTCGACGCAGGGGGCGCGGCCGCCCTTGTCGGTGCTCAGGATCAGGTCGCGCAGCTCGACGCCATCGACGCCGGGCGCGATCTTGACGCAGGACGAGCCGTCGGCCGGGATGATCGTCGCCCGCTGGCCGGGGCTGTCGTCGAATACCGAGGCGGCCTCGCCGACGATGCTCACCGGATGGTCGATCCAGATGGTTTCGTGGCAGACGCCGCGGACATAGAGCGTTCCGTGGTCGGCCAGGCGCTGCAGGGCGTCGCCGATCGGGCCGCTGCTGCTGTACTGGCCCGAGCCGCCGGAATCGTCGCCATACTGGCCATCGTCGGACGGCTGCGAGCCGGGCGGCGGCGGTCCGTAGCTTCCGCCGGACCCATAGCCCTGGTCGGAGCCGTAGGGGGGCGGCGGGGCGCTGCAATCGACCGACAGGCTGGTCTCAACGCGGTCGCCGGGCGGGTAGTAACCGCCCGGGCCATAGCCGTGGGGCCGGTGGCCGCCGCGCCGGGGATGCCAGCGGTCGGGCCGCCAGCGTGGCCGCAGCGGCGGCGTGATCAGGCCGCCGAAATTGGGCCGGATCTGCGCGTCGATGCCGGCCGCGGAGTCCGGAAACGCCTGGGCTGGCCCGACGGAGCCGGCCAGAAGCGCGGCCGCGCCCGCGACCGTCAGAAAGCGGGTGAGCGTCTTCATCGTGCGTAATCCCTGTCGCGGGGCGAGGGTCGCGGCGAGCGGGACACCTGGGCCAGCACCTGCTGCAGGCGCCCCACCGACGGCTTGAAGCCCGAAAGCGCGGAATCGATCTGGTAGACGACCGCCTTGGCCTTGTCCTGGTCAGCCACGCCCGCGACGCCCAGCGAGAAGTAGGTCGACATGGCGTACTTGGCTTCGGCCGAACCCTGACGGTCGGCCTCGGCGAACCAGTGGAAGGCTCTAGCGTAGTCGCGCGGCACGCCCACGCCCTCCGCGTACATCACCGCCAGCACCAGCTGCGCCTTGGGCGAGCCGTTGACGGCGGCGTACTGAATGACCCGGACCTTCTCGATCGGCGCCAGCACCCCGGTCTGGGGCCGGCCGATGCGGGCCTGGAAGTCCTGCACCTCCTGCGGATAGAGACCGTCCTCCTTGACGACGACGCGCGGCGTCGAGCGCAGATAGGCCAGGGCCTCGCCGATATGGATGAAGGGCAGCTCGCGAATGCGCGACAGGGCCAGCTGCTGGGCGTCGCCGATCTGGTCGCTCTCGTCCGAATGGGGCACGCCCGAGGACGGCGATTCGGGCGGATAGAACTCGTAGGGCGGGATCCAGCGCTTGGCCTTGGCCTCGACGAACTGGCCGGCCGCGGCGCGCTGGGCCGACGAGCGCTCGAAGTCCTTGAGCATGACATAGGCGCCGACGTCGCCGGTCTGCACCGCGAGATAGTTGTAGAGATAGGCATCGACGTCGTTGCGCGGGAACAGGTTCAACACCTGGGGCGTGCCGGGCTTGTAGGGTTTGCCCCGCGCCACGGCCGCCTGGGCGTTGTCGGACGGCTCGCCGAACGGGCCGAAGAAGCTGTCGTGCATCCGCGCCAAGGTGCGGTAACCGCCGGCCCCCTCGGTCGACAGGATGTAGATCACGCGACTGCGCACCTTCTCCTGTTCCTCGGACGACATCTGCGACAGCAGCCGGTCCAGGGCGTGATAGGCGATCCGGCGCTCGACCGCGCGGCAGTCGTCGTAGCGGGCGATGGCCTTCTGTTCACCCTGGGGCGAGCGGCGGCCATAGGCGGAGATGGGCGCGTAGCCGTCGCCGTTCGACAGGGCCACGGCGTACCAGACAGCCGCCTCTACGGGATCCTCGAGGTTCTTGTCGGCCGCCCGCTGGCCTTCGTAGCGCCGGGCCAGCTCCAGCTGCGAGAAGAAGTCGCCGGTGAAACCACGGCGGCGCAGCGTGCGGATTTCCAGCTGCTGGGTGTTGAACTGTGGCGCGACGCCGGTGGGAATCTGTGGCCGGGGACAGGCCGCGTCGCCCGGTTTGCCGAAAAAGCTCTGGGCGCCGGTGTCGCAGCCAACCAGGGGGATCACCACGGCCGCGACGAGCGCGGCCACCGACACGCCGCGGATCAGCGGGCCTTGCGCCATCCCGAACGGACGGCCATTGGCGTCGCTGGTCTCCTGCATACTGATAATTCCCCAGCTTGGCCGTTAACCAATCGGCGGCCGCGACTTTTCGCCGGGCTCCCGTGGGAGTCAAGCTCGCCTACGACGCGCAGAGGCCATCAATCCCCACCCGTGATGCGCGCGTGAACCATGTTCGCCTAACAGGCGAGCGGAACGGTGGTATCGGCGCCACAGGCCGACTTCGCGTGCTGGTTTCGCCCCGGTTTGGCCGCAGAGGCGGCGCGACCATCGTTCAGGGACCGAGAGTCAGGGGAATCACATGCGTTTCTCGAAAGCCTTCCGCGGACTGACGACGTCGGCGGCCCTTGCCGCCCTTGTGGCCGCCTCCGCGCCGCCGTTCCAGGCCGCCTCGGCGCGCGCGCCGACCGACGGACGGCCGACCGCCGCGGCCTGCGCGGCGCTGGGCTTCCGCCCCGCGGCCGATCAGGACGAGCGGGGCCGACCCTACGCTCCCCGGCCGATGTTGGCGCCGCCGCCGCCGCCACCGCCACCGCCACCGCCGGGCGCATCGACCGAGACGGTCGTGGTGACCGGGCAGCGCAAAGCCCAGACGACGCAGGGCCTACCCATCGGAATCAGCGGCTTCGCGGCCGAAGACGGCGCGCCGCTCGACACCGAGCGCTACCCGGGCGGGGCGTCCAACCCGATCCGACGCGTGGCCGACGAGCCGGTCTCGACCTTCTCGATCGACGTCGATACCGCCGCCTACGCCAATGTCCGCCGCTTCCTGGGCGACGGCGCCCTGCCGCCGAGGGACGCGGTGCGGGTCGAGGAGCTGGTCAACTATTTCGACTACGGCTACCCGCTGCCCGAGAGCCGGGCCCAGCCGTTCAGGCCCTATGTGGCCGTGGTTCCCTCGCCCTGGTCGAAGGACCGCCAGATCCTGCACATCGGCCTGCGGGGTTACGCCCTGCCGCCCGGCGAGCAGCCGCCGCTGAATCTGGTGTTCCTGGTCGATACCTCCGGCTCGATGGAGTCGCCCGACAAGCTGGGCCTGGCCAGGCAGGCGCTCAATCTGTTGATCGACCAGCTGCGGCCGCGGGACCGGGTGTCGATCGTCGCCTACGCCGGCTCGGCCGGGGCCGTGCTGGAGCCCACCGACGGGCGCTCGAAACTGAAGATGCGCTGCGCCCTCGAAGCGCTCCAGGCCGGCGGGTCCACCGCCGGCGGTCAGGGGCTGGCCCTGGCCTACGCCCTGGCGCAACAGAACTTCGACCCGGGGGCGGTCAACCGGGTGGTGTTGATGACCGATGGCGACTTCAACGTCGGCATCGCCGATCCCGCGCGGCTGACCGACTTCGTCGCCGACAAGCGCAAGACCGGCATCTATCTGTCGGTCTACGGCTTCGGCCGCGGCAACTACAACGACACGATGATGCAGGCCCTGGCCCAGAACGGAAACGGGACCGCCGCCTATGTCGATACCTACGCCGAGGCGCGCAAGCTGTTCCGCGACGACTTCTCCGGCTCGCTGTTCCCGATCGCCGACGACGTGAAGATCCAGATCGAGTTCAACCCCGCGCGGGTCAGCGAGTACCGCCTGATCGGCTACGAGACGCGGATGCTGGCGCGCGAGGATTTCAACAACGACCAGGTCGATGCGGGCGAGGTCGGCTCCGGCGTCTCGGTGACCGCCCTCTACGAGATCACCCCGGCCGGCGCCGCGCCGTCGTCCGACCCGCTACGCTACGGCGCCGCGCCCCCGGCGGGCTCGCCATCGGGCGAGATGGCCTTCCTCAAGGTGCGCTGGAAGGCCCCCGGGGCGGACAGCTCGCAGCTGATGCAGCAGGCCATCCCGGCCGGGAACACCGCCCGCGACCTGGCGAGCGCGCCGGAAGCCACGCGCTGGGCCGTCGCCGTGGCCGCCTTCGGCCAGAAACTTCGCGGCGATCCGTGGCTCGACGCCGGCTATGGGTGGGACCAGATCCTCGACACCGCCCAGCACGCTCGCGGCGAGGACGCCTTCGGCCTGCGAGCCGAGTTCGTCGGGCTGGTGCGGGCCGCGAAGGAGGGCCGGCGGGTCAACGAGTAGGTGATCGCCCTCGTCGGCGGCCGTCCTTAAGCTGACGTTGAGACCTGGGTGTTCACAATGTTGGGTCAGGATGGATCGGCTGGGATCCGGGCCGCCGCCGCGCCGACGCTCCGAATAACCCTGCCGTCGAGGGAGACACGATCGTGACTGACCCGACCCGGATTCTCCGCGCCCAGGACCTTGAACTCCCGCCCGAACTCGTCGAGCGCGTCGTTCCGGTGGTGGTGGCCGCGGGACGCCAGCTTGAGCAGGTCTTCCGGCCCTATCGCCTGCGCCTCTCGCCCCTGCCCGGCGGCGCGCGCGCGGAAGGGGACGACGTGGCCGTGTCCCTGGCCGCCAAGCTGTTCGAGGCCCTCGCCGAGGCGCCGGCGTCGCGCCTGATTGACGAGACCCTGGTCGTGGAGACGGCGACGTCGGTCGTCCAGAACGCCCTGAGACATGACCTGGCCTTTCGGCTCACGGGCCTGCGGCACCCGCTGCGTCCCATGTCGCTCAGCCAGGTCGCGTTCATGAACGCCCTGCTCTATTCCGACCGGTCGTTGATTATTGGGGTCGGCCCCACGGGCACGGGCAAGACCCACCTGGCGGTGGCGGCGGCGCTGACCCTGCTGACCCAGGGCCGGTTCAGGCACATCGTGATCACGCGCCCGCACGTCCTGCTGGAGGGCGAGGTGATGACCCCCGCCCTGCGGGCCGAGATCGAGCCGGACGGCCAGGTGACGGCGACGGAACACGCGTTGCGCGACCTGATCGGGCTGGAAGAGATCAAGCGGCTGACCGACGAAGGCCTGATCGAGATCACGCCCCTGGGCCGGATGCGCGGCAGGACCTTCAACAAGTCCTTCATCATCATCGACGAGGCCCAGAACATGAGCGTGCCCAAGATGCGCATGGCGGCCACGCGAATTGGCCGGGACACCCGCCTGGTCATCATCGGCGATCCCGACCAGGTCGATCTGCCCCGCGACGAGCCCTCGGGCCTCGCCCATCTGCTGGAGCTGCTTGAAGGCACCGACGTGGCGCTGATCCACAGGTTCGAGCGCCGCCACATCGTTCGCAACGCGATCGTCGCCCGCCTCGAGGAACTCTACGCCCAGCAGGCGAAGTCGGGGCAGAGGGCCGCCGCCTGACGGAACGGTGGGACACACCCAGGCCCGGGCCCGGGCCGGGATGTGTCCCCTCAGGATCTACCGCCCCGTCGGCACGTCCTTGAACGCCACGTCCTTGTCCACCCGCACGTCGCCCGGCAGGCCAAGGACCCGCTCGGCGATGATGTTCTTGAGGATCTCGTCGGTGCCGCCGGCGATGCGCAGGCCGGGAGCCCACAGCAGCGACTGCTGGAAGGCCGCCTGCATCGGGGCTTCCGACGGATCGGCCAGGATGCCGTACTGGTCCTCCATCTCCACGCCCTGGTTGGACATGTCCTGCATCTGGTTGGCGGCGATGATCTTGCCGATCGAGCTTTCCGGGCCCGGCGTCTGGCCGCGCGACAGGGCGGTCATGGTGCGGAAGCGGGTCAGCTTCAGCCCCTCGGCGGCGACGTACCAGTCGGCCAGCTTCTCGCGGAAGGCGCCGTCCTTCATCGTCGGGCCGCCGGGGCCGGAGGTCTGGCGCGCCAGGTCCATGATCAGCTTGTAGTCGGGGCCGGACGACCCGCCGACGGCGAGGCGCTCGTTCATCAGGGTGACCAGGGCCACCTTCCAGCCCTCGCCGACCTCGCCCAACCGCTGGCTGTCCTTGACCCGCAGGTCGGTGAAATAGACCTCGTTGAACTCGCTGCCGCCGCTGGCCTGGTGGATCGGACGCACCTCGACGGCCGGATCGTGCATGTCGATCCAGAACATGGTCAGGCCCTTGTGCTTGGGCACGTCGGGATCGGTGCGGACCAGCAGGATGCCGTAGTCGCAATACTGGGCGCCGGTGGTCCAGACCTTCTGGCCGTTGATCACCCAGTCATCGCCGTCACGCACCGCGCGGGTGCGGGCGGCGGCCACGTCGGAGCCGCCGGCCGGTTCGGAGAACAGCTGGCACCAGATCTCCTCGCCGCGCATGGCCGGCTTGACGAAGCGGGTCTTGGTGTCGGCGTCGGCAAAGGCCATCACGGTCGGCACGCACATGCCCAGGCCGATGGTGAAATAGCCGTAGTTGACGCCGACCTTGGCCTCTTCCTGGCCGAAGATCACCGACTGGATCGGCGTGCCGCCGGCCCCGCCCCACTCCTTGGGCCAGGTGATGCAGGCGTAGCCGGCGTCGGCCTTCTTGGCCTGCCAGGCCTTGGCCATGGCCATGTGCTCGGGGCTGTTGGGCCGCCGGCCGCTGGCGCTGGCCGCGCCCTTGTGGGCGGCGGCGTTGGTTTCCAGCCAGGCGCGGGCGGCGTCGCGATAGGCGGCTTCTTCGGGGCTGTCGTTGAAATCCATGTCTCTGCTCCCCTCCCGCTCATCCCCGCGAAAGCGGGGACCCAGGAGTATTTGGTTCCAAATCCGCGTCCCTTGACTCCCTGAGAGAGCCTGGGTCCCCGCTTTCGCGGGGATGAGCGGAGAAATGATCAGGCGGCGTTGCGGCGTTCCAGTTGCGAGACCAGCCGTTCTTTCCAGACCTTCGGCGCGCCGGCGACCAGGCCGAGCTGGCGCGAGCGGCGGTAGTAGAGGTGGCAGTCCACCTCCCAGGTGAAGCCCATGCCGCCGTGGGTCTGGATGTTTTCCTTGCTGCCGAACCAGTAGGCCTCGCTGGCCGCGATGCGCGCCGCCGAGGCGGCCACCGGCAGTTCGGCGGCGTTGGTGTTGAGCGCCCAGGCCCCGTAGTAGGCGTTGGAGCGGGCGACCTGGTTCTTGACGTACATGTCGGCCAGCTTGTGCTTCATCGCCTGGTAGCCGGCGATGACCCGGCCGAAGGCGTAGCGGCCCATGGCGTAGTCCTTGGCCATCTCCAGGCATTTGTCGGCGCCGCCGGTCTGTTCGAAGGCCAGCAGCACGGCGGCCCGGTCGAACACCTGCTCGGCCAGGGCGAAGCCCTCGCCCGCGCCGCCGAGGCGGGTCGCGGCGGCGTTCTTGAAGGTCAGACGGGCCACGCCGCGGGTCGGGTCGAGGCTCTTGAGCGTCTCGCGGCTGACGCCGGCGCCCTTCAGATCGACGAGGAACAGGCCGGGCTTGCCGCCCTCGCTGGCCAGCACCACGGCGACGTCGGCGATGTCGCCATCGGTCACCGGGATCTTCACCCCGCTCAGCTTGCCGCCCTCGACCTTGCAGGCCAGGGACGCGGCGCTGACCACGCCCGGACCTTCGGAGGTGGCGAAGCAGCCGATAAGCTCGCCAGCGGCGATCTTCGGCAACAGCTCGCTCTTCTGGGCGTCACTGCCCGCCAGCAACACCGCTTCGGCCAGGAAATAGACGGTCGAGGCGAAGGGGATCGGGGCGACGACGCGGCCCATCTCCTCGGCGATGGCGCAGAGCTCGACATGGCCCAGGCCCAGGCCGCCGAATGCCTCGGGGATCGCCGCGCCCAGCCAGCCCTGCTCGCCCACGCCCCTCCACAGATCGGCGTCGAACGAGACGTCGTCGTTGTCGAGCACCTTGCGCACGGCGGCGCTGGTGCAGCGCGCCTCGAGGAACTTGCGCGCCTCGTTCTTGAGGAACTTCTGGTCGTCTGAATAGTCGAAATTCACGTCTCTCTCCCGCTGGCCGCGTCGTTGCGTGGTTCGAGACGCTCGCCTGGGGGCTCGCTCCTCACCATGACGAAGAGGGGTGCGATCCCCGGCGTTCGTCATCCTGAGGAGCCCCGGACGAGTCCGGGGCGTCTCGAAGGACGCAGGGTGTTTGTGCGCGCCTTCTGAGCGCACTCTAGCGAGCTTTACGGGCGGGGAAAGATTGACCTCGCGTCAATGAATTCAGGTTCTTATACGCCGCTGAAATCAGAACGATGGCGCGGGTGCATGGCGAAGGCCGTATTCCAGAAGAACCAGAAGGTGTGGGTCGAGAGCGTCGGCGCCTGGGCGATGATCGACCGGATCGTGCCGATCTGGGCCAAGGGCTTCGACGAGCCGGTGCGGGTGACCTACGACGTGGGCCTGGGCCGCGAGTTCCATGCCCATGAGCTGAGGCCCGAGGACCGCGTCGAGGACGCCGACGGCGCGATGCCGGGCGAGGGCTGGCGCCTGATGCGGGCCAAGAACAAGTGGCAGCAGGAGGGCGACTGCGCCCACCACCCCTTCCCCGGCACCTATCCGATCGTGGTCACCGACCCGACCGACTGGGGTGGCTGGCGCACGCCCGGCGCCGAATATGACCGCGACCCCAACAAGATCGAACGCCAGGCCCGGCTGATCGCCAGCGCGCCCAGGCTGCAGGCCATCGCCCGCGAGCTGATCGCCATGGTCTCCGAAGCGCCCGAAGACGCCCCCCCGATCGTGGCCGAACTGGCCCGCCGCGCGGCCGTCATCGAGCGTTACGTCCAGGAGGTTCCGGCCGCCGCCGCCGTGAAGGCCGACCGCGAGAGCAGCGCGGCCTGAGCTAGCCCGACGCGGCCACGAACGCCGGGCGGCGTTGCCGGGTCGCGCGGTCCGCATAGGGAACGGAACCTTGATCAGGTCGCCCGGCCTAGAGGTCGGCACAGGCCCGCCGATCAGCCTCCGCCCCCCATTCGCCGAACGTCGCAAACGGATCCTCGGCCCCGCCCCCCGCATGCTCCGCGCCAAGCATGGCCGCGTAGGCCGCGATGTCCGCCTCCCGCTCCGGCGCCACGAGCCGCAGCACGGCGACGGCGAAGCTGGCCGGCGCGGAGCCCGGGGCCGTGACCAGCCGGCCGCCGCTGACGGCCCGGGGCTGGTCGCGATAGTGGGCCGCGCCGCCGTAGGCCGGGGTCCGCGCCCGCAGGAAGGCCAGGCTGTTGCTGGTGTGCGGCCGGTCGTCGAGCAGGCCGGCGCGGGCCGCCGCCAGGGTCCCGGCGCAGATCGCCCCGATGACCAGACCGGCGGCGTCGGCCCGGCGCAGCAGGTCACTGACCACCGGGTCCTCGGCCTCGATCCAGCGGGCGCTGCCGATCACCAGCAACAGGTCCGCCTCGGCCGGATCGACGGCGGCGAACGCCAGGTCCGCCGCCGCCCGCACCCCGCCGATGGAGGTCGCCTCCGCCCCGCCCGGCGTGGCGATGCGGACGGTGAAGCCGAACTCTTCGCGCAGGGCCGCCAGCACGAAGCCGGCCTCCCAGTCGGCCCAGCCGTGGTTGAACAGGGCGATGCAGCGCGTCATGGCCGGGCCTCCCGCGGCGGTCAAAACGGACCCTTGGCGTAGACGCAGATCTTGTTGCCGGCCTGGTCGCGCAGATAGGCGCCGTAGAAGTCCTTGGAGTCTTCAGGGCGCGGGCCGGGACCGCCCTCGTCGGTTCCGCCATTGGCCAGGCCCGCCGCGTGCGCGGCCTTCACCGCGTCGGTCGAGGGGGCCAGCAGCGCGACCATGATGCCGTTGCCGCCCCGCGCGGGCTGGCCGTCGTGCGGCGGGCAAATGTAGATGCTCTGCGGCCCGCCCTTGGGGCCATAGCCGGCCCAGCCGCCGCTGAAGAAGCCGCGCTCGCCGCCGATGGCGCCGAACACCGCGTCCCAGAAGGGCAAGGATTTCTCGACGTCCAGCGCGCCGATGGTGACGTATCCGATCATGGTGGTCTCTCCCGTTTCGTGGAACGACGCTAGCGCGCCAAACCGAACGAAACAAGAACACGAGGGCCGTGGATTGTCAGCTGCTGACAGGACGGTGGCGGGAGGGGGCGTAGGGAGGGGCGGCCAAGGGCCGGTACCCAGGGGCTAGGGGCTAGGGGCTAGGGATTAGAGGCGCCGGAGATGGCGACCCCACCGCTCAACTACGCCCTAACCCCTAGCCCCTAGCCCCTACCTCTCCCCCTCCGGCAGCTGCACATGCACCAGCTTCCAGGTGAACAGCGCGCGGCGCTCGAAGGTGAACACGGTCACCCGGTCCTCGTCGCCGGGCCGCTTCACGGCGATGCGGGCGCGGTTCATGCCCCAGTAGGGCACGGTCGGCCACGGCCCCTTCAGCGCCGCCTTGATCTTCACGTCCAGCGGCTGGACGCCCCTGGCCGCCGGCGGGGCGGCGCCGGGCCGGTAGCCGCGGGTCAGGGCCGACAGGCCCGGCAGCGTCAGATAGCGATCGACCTTCGGCTCGGGCGGGGCCAGCGGCTCGATGGCCCGCTTGAAGGCCCCGATCGGGTCCTGCCAGATCGACGGCGGCTCGGCCGAGGTGGACGCCAGGGCCGGGGTCAGCTGGCCGGTCAGGCTCTTGCGCACGGCCGGGAAGTCGACGAGATCGGCCGTCGCCTGCACATCCTCGGCCGCCGTCGCCGCCCGCAGCGCCCGGAACGCGAAATAGGGCGCGCTGGCGAAGGCCAGGGCGAACACCAGCGCCGCCAGGATGACGATCTTGAAGAGGTCGAACCGCATGGGATGTGCCCGTTAACCGTGGGGGCTATCAGAGCACGCAATAGCGGTGGTTTGGCAAGCCGCGCTCGCCCGTGGCGCGAATGGCGGCAGGGCGGATGTCGCGGGATGTCGCGGGTTTATACGTCTCTGGAGTCTCGCTTTGTCAGGCAAGGCCGCCGGGGACATGTTCCGGCAAAGCCGGTACGTGTCCCCGCCTGATCGCCGCCGCCTGGGGGTTGCCGGCGACCAGGGCCGCGGCCACCGCCAGCGAGAACAGCACCCGCAGCTGCGCCGGATAGGACGGGGACACATACTTTTCACATTCCTGACAAATGCATGTCCCCGTTTCCCCCGTCCCCGACCACTTCCCCCACGTCAGGATCGGATGATGATTGCGGCGGCCGTCGAGTCCCGCGCGGACCGAAACCGTTCCTGGTTCCGCTCGAACTGTTGCCAAGCGTCGCGCATGGACAGTCTGCGGCACTCATAGACCTCCTCCAGTTCGAGGTCGTGGTCGCTCTGCCAACACACGCGACGCACAGCGCTCCTGATGCGGTTCGTCAGTGTCCGCATCCCGAGCTCAGAACCAGTGTCCAGGTCGGCGTAGCCGATCGTGATCGAGGGGAGCGCGTTCGGGCCGGCGGCCGGGCTCCCCGCCGCCGCCCGATACTGGCCCGCCCCCTCCCGGGTCTGGGCCTCGGCCGCCCCTGCGCAGAGCGTGGCCATGACGGCGGCCAGGGCGATCGCCCGGGCGGCCGCGTCGCGTGTTCTGTGGTTCATGTCTCTGTTTCCCTCTGACTGACGCATCCGGTGGACGCGCTTGACCGACACATCGGCCGACCTTCGGAGGGCCGCGACGCCCAGCGCGCGGCGGTCCCCCCACCCGGCATTGAGGGCTCCGGCTGTGGCTCCCGCCACACTCCCGGGCTGATGCTTTGCTGATGGAACCCTGTTATCTTCAGCTGGAGCCGTCAGCGGGGTCACGATGTCGCGTTCATGGACTATGGACGGTTCGCCTATCCGGCTGGCTCAGCAGCAGACGTTTCGCCTCGGCGCGCTGGAGATCCGGCCCGCCACGCGCGAGGTGGTGCGCGAACGGATCAGTCGCATCCTGGAACCGCGCATCATGCAGGTGCTGGTGGCCTTGGCCGAAGCCGAGGGCCGGGTGGTCAGCCGCGACGAACTGGTGGCCCGCTGCTGGGACGGGCGGATCGTCGGCGACAACGCCTTGCATCGCGCCGTCGGCCGGCTGCGCGACCTGGCCTCGACCATGGGCGACGGCGCCTTCCGGATCGAGACCATCCCCCGGGTGGGCTACCGGCTGGTGGCGCCGTCCCGGCCCGGGGCCCCGCCGTGCGCGCCGCCGCACAACCCGGTGTTCGCGACCGCAGGTCCCGCCTCGATCCCGGCCCCGATCCCCGTTCCCGCCCCGGTCGCGGCTCCGGCGCGCGGCCTGCCCCGGCGCGCGGCCCTGATCGGCGGGGTCGCCGCCCTGGCCGTCGGGACCGGCCTCGGGGGGCGCGAGGCGCACCGGCGCGCCGGGGTCGCGGCCCGGGTCGAGGCCCTGATGGCCCAGAGCCTGAATGCCATGCGGCTGGACCTGCCCGACAGCCGCGCCCGCGGCGAGGGTTTCCTGAAGGAGGCGGCCGCCCTGGCCCCGCGCGACGCCGCCGTCTGGGGGCGGCTGGCCCTGGTGCGCGAGACGATCGCCACCTATGCCTCGCCCGAGGTCGCCGGGATGGCCGTCGCCGCCAGCCAGGAGGCCGCCCAGCGGGCGCTGGAAATTGATCCGCGCCAGATCGACGCCCGGGCGGCCCTGGCCTTGCTGCCCCCCCATTTCGGCGACTGGCGGGCGGCGGAGCGGCGGATGCGGACCGTGTTGGCGGCCGATCCCGATCATCTGCCGACGCTCGACGCCCTGGGCTTCCTGCTCGGCAGTGTCGGGCGCAACCGCGAACAGGCGCACACACGGATCGCCTACAGCCGACGCGATCCCCTGCACGCCGGGCTGCAGTATCGGCTGGTCTATGCCTACTGGATGCTGGGCCGGCTGGAGGAGGCCGACCGCGCGGCCGAGCGCGCGCTGGAGCTGTGGCCCCGGCATCCGGCGGTCTGGCTGGTGCGGCTCTGGACTCTAGCTTTCACCGGCCGGGCCGGGCGGGCCCTGTCGCATGTGATGGACGTGGGGTCGCGGCCCCAGATGCCGGCAGCCTTCTTCCTGCCCCTCGAAGCCGCGATGCGCGCCCTGGTCAGCGGCGCCGCTGCGGACAGGGCCCTGGCCGCCCGCGCCCTGCTGGCCCAGGTCGATGCCTATCCCAGCGCCTCGGTAAATGGGGTGATGCTGTTCAACGCCCTGGGCGATGTGGACCGCGCCTTCGACGTAGCCCACGGCTATCTGCTCGAACGGGGGCCGATCATGGCCAGTGTGCGCTGGCGCGCGGGCCAGCCGTCTGTGAACGACGAGAGTCACCGCAAGACCGCCATGCTGTTCGTGCCCGTGGCCGCCCCGATGCGCGCCGATCCGCGCTTCGCGGCCCTGACCCGCGACGTCGGCCTGGACGCCTACTGGACGGCGGCCCGCGTCACCCCCGACCACCTCGCCTGAGGCCCAACCGGTCCAGCGCCGGAAACGGGGAAATCGCGTAATTGAGGTAGGCCCATCGGGCAAGAAACTGGCAAGAAACTGGGACGCGTACTTTTCAGGTACATGAACAACCGCCTGGTCGGGGACACGTACCGGCTATCGTCGGAACATGTCCCCTCGCGGTCAACCCAGCGCCGCCCGCACCGCCGCCACGCCCGCCGCCGCCAGGCCGTCGTCCGGGGCGCCGCCCTGGGCGAAGTCGGGTTTGCCGCCGGCGCCCTGGCCGCCCATGGCGATCACGGCGGCGCGGGCCAGGTCGGCGGCGTTGAAGCGGGCGGTCAGGTCGGGGGCGACGGCCACGGCGATGGCCGCCTTGCCGTCGGCCGTGCCGACGATGGCCACCACGCCGGCCTGTTTGCGGAATTCCTCGGCCAGGCCGCGCAGCTCCTTGCCACCGACGCCGTCCAGCACCTTGCCGATGAAGCTGACGCCGCCGACATCCTCGGCCGCGACCGGGCCGGAGCCGCCGCCGCCCAGGGCGAGGGTCTTCTTCGCCTCGGCCAGGTCCTTCTCGGCCTTGCGGCGCTGGGCGTCGAGCGCCTCGACCCGGGCCGGCGCCTCGGCCACGGGAACCTTGAACCGGTCGGCGATCTCGCGGGCGACATTGGCCTGGTCCTGCAGCCAGCGGCGCGCCGCCTCGCCGGTCAGGCCCTCGATGCGGCGCACGCCGGCGGCGATGCCGCTCTCGCTGACGATCTTGAACAGGCCGATGTCGCCGGTGCGGGCCACGTGGGTGCCGCCGCACAGCTCGACCGAATAGGCGCCCTGCCCGGCCAGGCTCTGGCCCAGGGTCAGCACGCGCACCTCGTCACCGTATTTCTCGCCGAACAGGGCCATGGCGCCGGCCTCGATCGCCTCGCCGGGGGCCATCATCTTCGTCTCGGCCGCGCGGTTCTGCAGCACCACGGCGTTGACCTCGTCCTCGATGCGCGCCAGCTCCTCGACGGTCAGCGGGCCGCCGTGGCTGAAGTCGAAGCGCAGGCGCTCGCCATCGACCATCTGGCCCTTCTGGGTCACGTGCTCGCCCAGCACGTTGCGCAGGGCCGCGTGCATCAGGTGGGCGGCCGAGTGGTTGGCGCGCGTGGTCGCGCGATTGGCCGGATCGACGTGGAGGGTCACGGCCTGGCCGGCCTTGAGGGCGCCCGAAACGATCTCCAGCTCATGCACATGCAGGTCGCCGGCCTGTTTCTGCGCGTCGGTCACGCGGGCCGAGCCGCCGGCCCAGTCGACCATGCCGACGTCGCCGGCCTGACCGCCGCTCTCGGCGTAGAAGGGGGTGCGGTCGAACAGGGCCTCGACCGTCTCGCCAACGCCGGCCTCGGAGACCTCGGCGCCGTCCTTGACCAGGGCGAGCAGCTCGCCGGTCCCATCGACGCCGTCGTAGCCGGTGAACACGGTCGGGCCGAGCCGGTCGCGGATGGCGAACCACTGGGCGCCGGCGGCCTGCTGGCCCGAGCCGGCCCAGTTGGCGCGGGCCATCTCGCGCTGCCGGTCCATCGCCGCGTCGAAGCCGTCGGTATCGACGGTCAGCCCTTTGGCGCGCACCGCGTCCTGGGTCAGGTCGAGTGGGAAGCCGTAGGTGTCGTAGAGCTTGAAGGCGACCTCGCCGCCCAGCACCCCGCCGGCGGCCAGGCCAGCCGTGGCCTCGTCGAGCAGGCCCATGCCGCGGCCGAGGGTGACGCGGAACCGCTCCTCCTCCTGGCGCAGGGTGTCGACGATGGCCGGCTGGGCGCGGCGCAGCTCGGGATAGGCGCCGCCCATCTCCGCCACCAGCGTCGGGGCCAGGCGGTGCAGCAGCGGCTCGGCCGCGCCCAGCAGATGGGCGTGGCGCATGGCCCGGCGCATGATCCGGCGCAGGACGTAGCCGCGGCCCTCGTTCGAGGGCGTGACGCCGTCGGCGATCAGGAACGAGGCCGTGCGCAGATGGTCGGCGATGACCCGGTGCGACGGCGCGCGGTCGCCCACGGCCTTGACGCCGGTGGCCTCCTCGCTGGCGGCGATCAGGGTGCGGAACAGATCGACGTCGTAGTTGTCGTGCACGCCCTGCATCACCGCGGCGATCCGCTCCAGCCCCATGCCCGTGTCGATCGAGGGCCGGGGCAGGTCGGTGCGCGACCCGTCGAGGTGCTGCTCGAACTGCATGAACACCAGGTTCCAGATCTCAATGAACCGGTCGCCGTCCTCGTCGGCGCTGCCGGGCGGGCCGCCGAAAATGCCCTCGCCGTGGTCGTAGAAGATTTCCGAGCAGGGGCCGCAGGGGCCCGTGTCGCCCATCGACCAGAAGTTGTCGCTGGTGGCGATGCGGATGATCCGGTCGTCGGGCAGGCCGGCGATCCTGCGCCACAGGGCCGCCGCCTCGTCGTCGGTGTGGTAGACGGTGACCAGCAGCTTGTCCTTCGGCAGGCCGAAGTCGCGCGTCAGCAGGGTCCAGGCGTGGACGATCGCCTGTTCCTTGAAATAGTCGCCGAACGAGAAGTTGCCGAGCATCTCGAAGAAGGTGTGGTGGCGGGCCGTGTAGCCGACGTTGTCCAGGTCGTTGTGCTTGCCGCCGGCGCGCACGCACTTCTGCGACGACGCCGCGCGCGGGGCGGGCGGGGTCTCGGCGCCGGTGAACACGTTCTTGAACGGCACCATGCCGGCGTTGACGAACAGCAGGGTCGGATCGTTCCGCGGCACCAGCGGCGCGGACGGGGTCACCAGGTGATCCTGGCTCCCGAAATAGTCGAGGAAGGCGCTGCGGATGTCGTTGAGACTCTTCATCGGTCGGCCAGGCTGTTGTCGGTCCGGGCGCGGGCGCCGTCGCCGGGTGTGGATTGAAGGGGCTCATTAGCCAAGGGGCGGCGCGGTCACAAAGGAAAAGGGCGAGGCGGCGGATTTGAAGGCCGGGTGGACGGTGGCCAGGCAGGGCGTCGAGCGGCGCCCATCGTCCACGCGGCGGACCGCGCCGCGATGTCTCGACGGCCAGTGTTGCTCCGGCGGACGGCCCGCTCAAGGACCGCCTCGCGGCCGCGCGGCGGTGGGCCCGAAGGGGCCCGTCCTTGACCAAGGCGACCGTCCGGAGCTCGCAATTCCATCAAGGCCGAAGGGAGGTGTCACCCGGTCAACAGCTGAAGGCGGCTTGAAAAAGCCCGCGACCAGGTTGGGGCCGCCCACCGCTGTAGTCCCTCATCCGACCTGCTCCGCAGGCCACCTTCTTCCTCCGGAGAAGGGCGTTCCTGCATGCGAAAAAGGACGCCCGGCGGTGGAGCCGGACGTCCTTCGATCGCGGCGGACCCCGCGGGGCCACGCGGGCGGCGGGTGGGCAGGCGCCCGGCGCGGAGAGGCGCGCCGCGAACCGGTCGGGGCCGGATCAGCCCTCGTCGGCGTCGTCGGAGGGGCCGACCAGCAGCTCCTCCTCGATGATCTCGGACTTGCCGCGCACCGCGTCCTCGATCTGTTTGGCGATGTCGGGGTTCTTCTTGAGGAACTCGCGCACGTTGTCGCGGCCCTGGCCGATGCGCTGGTCGCCGAACGAGAACCAGGAGCCCGACTTGTCGATCACCCCGGCCTTGACGCCCAGGTCGATGATCTCGCCCAGCTTGGAGATGCCCTCGCCGTACATGATGTCGAACTCGACCTCGCGGAACGGCGGGGCGACCTTGTTCTTGACCACCTTGACCCGGACATTGTTGCCGACGATCTCGTCGCGGATCTTGACCGAGCCCGTGCGGCGGATGTCCAGCCGCACCGAGGCGTAGAACTTCAGCGCGTTGCCGCCCGTGGTCGTCTCCGGGCTGCCGTACATCACGCCGATCTTCATGCGGATCTGGTTGATGAAGATGACCAGGGTGCCAGCCTTGGAGATCGAAGCGGTCAGCTTGCGCAGCGCCTGGCTCATCAGGCGCGCCTGCAGGCCCGGCAGGCTGTCGCCCATCTCGCCCTCGATTTCGGCGCGCGGCGTCAGGGCCGCCACCGAGTCGATGACGATCACATCGACGGCGTTCGAGCGCACCAGGGTGTCGGTGATCTCCAGCGCCTGTTCGCCGGTGTCCGGCTGGGACACCAGCAGGTCGTCGAGATTGACCCCCAGCTTGCGGGCGTACTGTGGATCGAGCGCATGCTCGGCATCGACGAAGGCGGCCGTGCCGCCGGCCTTCTGCACCTCGGCCACGACGTGCAGCGCCAGGGTCGTCTTGCCCGAGCTTTCCGGTCCGTAGATCTCGACCACCCGCCCCTTGGGCAGGCCGCCGATGCCCAGCGCGATGTCCAGCCCGAGGGAGCCGGTCGGCACCGCCTCGACCTCGATCTTGCTCTTGGAGCCCAGCCGCATCACCGAGCCCTTGCCGAAAGCCCGGTCGATCTGCGCCAGCGCCGCCTCGAGCGCGCGCTGCTTGTCACCTTCGTCGCGTGTCACGAGTCTCAAAGCCGCCTGGTTCATGGGAGCCGTCCTTATTCCACGATTCTGCCGGCCCGCGTCGGGCGACGAACGAACTATGATCATGGTTTGTTCCGGTTGGCAATATGTTCTCATTGATACGCGTAAAAATTGTGCCCGCTCCCGCCGGGAGCAGGGTGAAGCGGCCGGAGGCCGGGGTCGATGATGTCGGCGTGATAGCGCGCCACGAGGCGGACAAGGGGGGACAGGGCTCCTGCCTCCCCCTATTTCCGTTCCATTTCCTCCACGGTACTGTGTTGCGCACGGCGCCACGCCGGTGGGCGTCACACAGTGCCGGTGCTGGAATTGCCCCCCCTCCCCCGGCGCCCTGGAGGACAGAATGAGCATGCGTCGTTTGATGGCCGCGGTCGCCGCCGGCGCGTTTCTGTCGATCGGCGGGGCGCAGGCGTCGGCCTTGGCGGGCGGCGCCTTCGACCCCCGTGACTATCACCAGGAGGTCGCGGGCGAGCGGACCGAAGTTCTCGTTCTTGCGACGCCGCATCTTTCGATGACGCCGGCAGAGTTCGACGCCGCGGCGCTTGAGGGACTGCTGCAGAGGCTCCAGTCGTTCCATCCCGACGTCATCGCGATTGAGAATTTGTCAGGCGAAAGTCTCTCGGCCCTGTCGGCGTATCGGGCTGTCTATCCTGGTGTCGCAAAGGGTTTCGGATCGTCAGCCCTGACCCTGGCGGCCGCGGCGCGCGCGTACACGGACCTGGATCTCCCCGCGGCGGAGGCCGAAGCGCGGGCCGCATTGTCGGCGCTTGGCGCTGAGCCGACCGCCGCCCGGCGCCGGCGCATGGCCATGTTGTTCCTGGCGTCGGGCGATCCCAACTCCGCCCTTGTGCAATGGTGGCGTCTCTCGCCGTCCGAGCGGGTTGCCGACGATTTTCCGCAAACGATAGGGGCCCAACTCGAAGCCTTTGCCGCCCACAAGAACGAAAGCGCGCTCATCGGCGCCCGTCTGGCGGCCAGGCTGGGCCTGGAGCGCCTGCATCCGATGGATGATCAATCGGGGCTCGATCTCATCTTCCCGATCGCCGAGGTGCTCGGGGCGGCGATCGGGGCCGATCCCGGCATCGCGGAGGGGTTGGCGCGTCCGGACTTCGCGCGCCTCGCCCAATCGGGCGATCGGCTGCGCGACGCGGCCGAGGCGCTCGACACCTACCTTGAGATCAATGCGCCAGGCGCCGGCCTTGTGGACGCGCGCGCGCAATGGCTGATCATGATCGATCGCGCCTACCCTCAAGGCGCCGGCCGCGTGCGAATGGGCGAGTGGGAAGCGAGAAACCTGCGTATGGCCGCCAACATTCGCGAGGCCGCCGCGACGGCCCCGGGCGGGCGGGTGCTCGTCATCGTTGGCGCCAGCCACAAACCCTGGCTTGACGCCTATCTCGACATGATGACGGACATTCGGATCGTCGATGCGCGGCAGGTGCTGCGCCAAGGGCGCGCGGAGCTGCCTGGAGCGGCGGCGTCGAGGAAGGACTGATCTCGCCGAGCCGGTCGCGATCGACGCGCCGATGCAAAAGACGCCGTAGCGTCCGCAGGATGCTCCGGATTCGGCGTTCAATGCCCGGAAGCGCTCAAGACGACAGGGGTCTTCCCCCTTCGCTGCTCTTACGGGAGGCCTGGCGGGGAGGACGTTGGAGGAGACCAGGTTTGGCCGGGCGCCGCCCCGCGGTGTCCAGGATATCGAACTGACCGGAAACGCGCCGTCGAACGCAATGACGCGCATCAACGGGACGGCGAGGCGCGCAAGGGCGCGATTTCCTTGCGCGCGGCCAACGATGCCGCATGAAAGCGCGCCACGAGGCGGACAAAAGGGGAAATGGTGCTCCTGTAAAAATCAAACGTGATGTCTTGCCCGCGACGTCAGCCGGGTTTCGCCAGACGGCTCCTAACGGTCGAGGCATAGGTTCGGCCGACGCGGATCTCAGATCCGTCGGCCAGGACCGCGATCATGGACGATAGAGGATTGGTCTTGATGCGGACGATATGGTCACGTCGGACGATGGTGCTGCGGTGAACCCGCACGAACTCTTCGTCGTCCAACCGGCGCTCCAGAGACGCCAGACTCTCATGATGCAGGTAGGTCCCGGAGCCGGCATGGATCTGGACATAGTCCCGATCAGCCTGAAAGCGGCTGATCCCCGCCGCAGGCAATCTGACATAGTCGTTGCGCACCTTGACCCAGAATTCACTGAGGCCTCGGGGCCGGCCCGCGCCCGAGCGTCTCAATGCCTTGACCGTCTCGGCAAGTTCGGAAATGCGGTCCAGGTTGGCGCGCGCATGAACGACGTTCATCGCCCGGCGAAACGCGGCCTGCAACCGACCGGGGTCGATCGGCTTGGTGATGTAGTCGGTGGCCTGGGCCTCGAAGGCCCTGAGCGCCTGGTCGTCGAAAGCCGTGACAAAGACGACGGCTCCCGGGGGTGAGGACAGGGTTTCGAGTAGATCAAATCCAGATCCTCCCGGCATCTGGATGTCGAGCAGCAGCACGTCAATCGAGGCCGCGTCCAAAATCGAGCGAGCCTGCTCGATGTCGCCGGCCTCCTGTATCGAGCCAACATCGACGAGCTGTCGCAAGAGCCTGACGGCGCGACGGCGCGCGAGTGGCTCGTCATCAACGACGAGAACAGATGGCGCGTTCATGCCAGGATCCATGGCAGTTCGAGCTCAGCCCGGTAGCGGCCCGGCCGGCACGGTCCGAAGGCAACGTGGCCCTGGTCTCCGAAAAGGGCCCTGACTCTTTGCGCAACATTGCGAAGGCCAATGCCCGAGCCGACAGTTGCGTGGGCACGATCAGCGGCCGGCATATCGTTCTCTATCGTTACCCGCAGGCGCCCCGCTTGGCGCGAGGCGAGGATTGAGATGCTGACCTTTCCGCTTGTTGCGCCCACACCATGCTTCATGGCGTTTTCGATCAGCGGCTGCAGGATCAGGCTCGGCACCATGACTTCGCTGGCGCCGTCCCTCACTTCGATGTCCAGCGCCATCCTGTCGCTGAAGCGCTCGCGTTCGATCTCCAGATAGTCCTCCTGAAGCGCCAGCTCGTCAGCCAGCCGAACGCTCTGAATGGGGTCCAGCGTCAATGTCGTCCGCAGAAAGGTCGACAAGGACAGAACGATCCTTCCGGCACGGTCCGCTGCATTTTCCTCAATCAGGCCGGCAACCGAGTTCAGCGTGTTGAACAGGAAGTGGGGGTTCACCTGATAGCGGAGGGCTCTCATCTGGGCCCCCAGCGCTTCTTCCCGGGCGGCGGCAAGGAGGCGTTCGCGATCGCGAACATCTGCGTTGAATAGCATTGCTAAAGAAAGCGAAGACCATCCAAAGAAAATAGAAAACCCTTCAATCATTGAGTACGTGAAATATTCAATATTTGGAATAATAGTCTTTGGATAAATGAGTACAGCAAATATAAGGTGGTCGGCGATACAAAACGACGGAGATCCACATGCCGCCATTATTAAGCATAGCTGAGCCTTGTTTATGAATTTCATATGCCGAAGACGGTAAAGGACCGCTGTCATCAACAGGCTGACGACCGCGCAGAACGAAAGCAGGATCAACTTGCCGAGAAATCTGTCCGCCGGGTCGCAGCCCGCCATTCCCCACAGCACGCAGTTCAACACCAGGTAGCACAACCAATAGGCACCACTGACCTGCCAGGTCGCGCGCCAGAAATCGCTGCGGGCCAGGTCCTTGGCGTCGGTCGCTGGCCCCCGGGGTGTGATTGTCAACGTCATCTCCAGGCAGCCGCAGTCTCGTGGCGTTCGTCGGTTCCTCGCCGCCGTTCGCCGAATTGTCCTCGCCTCGTCGGTTCAGAGACGCATCCTGGTTTTTCGACGGATGAAGCTGGACTGAAACATGAATAGCGTCGGCCCTGAAAGGTCCTGACACGAAGCGGCGGCGGAGGGCGGAAGCCGCTCGGCCGGTTTGCCGGTGTTCCGGCGCGGGCCCGAGGATTGTCGTCCTGTCCCGGCGGGAGGCCACATTGAACTTGAGGGGAAGAGCTACAATGATCACCAGGCTGGCCAAGGGCATCCCATGGCTCACCCTCGCTCAGGCGTTCTGCCTGGCGCGTGTCGCGACGGCCGTCTTCTTCATGGCGCATGCCGTGGGACGGATTGTACTTTGGACGATTCCCCAGTTCGCGCAGTTCATGGAAGGGGTGGGATTTCCCGCCGGGCTCGCGTGGGTCTGGCTCATCACCATTGTCGAGTTGCTGGCGGGACTGGCGTTGATCTTTCGGCGGTGGGTTCGCTGGGCCGCCGGGTTCCTGTTTGTGATCGTATTCGGAGGCATTGTTCTCATTCACGCCAGGCTCGGCTGGTTTGTCGGCGAGCACGGGACGGGCGGGAGCGAGTACAGCGTGGCGCTCATCGTGCTGCTGATCCTCATCGCGGCCGACGACGCCCAGCAGAACACCCCATGACGGCCAGCCGTCGCGTCGTCGCATAGCGACCTCCTCCGACCACAGACCACAACTGGCTCAGTCCGGCGCGCAGCCATGGGCCGGAAGCAAGTGTACCGGGACACCATAGCTGTCGTTTGAGGTGAGGGAGACGCCAGGACTAATCCGGCTTGCCCCATAAGCGACCTGACGCGACGCGCATGGAGGTCTGGGTGTCCGTCCCCGCCCTGCATCCGCCCTATTTCGCGCCGGCGATGTAGCCGTCGACCACGCGCTCGAGCACCGTCAGCGGCACGCCGCCCGACAGCAGGCAGGCGTCGTGGAACTTGCGGATGTCGAACCGGCGGCCCAGCGCCTTCCTGGCCTTGTCGCGCAGGCGCAGGAACTCGATCTTGCCGACCATGTAGCTGCAGGCCTGGCCCGGCCAGACGACATAGCGTTCGATCTCGGTGATGGCGCTGGCTTCCTGGTCGCCGATGTTATCGACGTAGTATTTGACCGCCTGCTCGCGGCTCCAGCGCTTGTGGTGCATGCCGCTGTCGACGACCAGCCGCACGGCGCGGAACATGGCGTCGTGCAGCATGCCGATCTGGCCGACCGGGTCGTGCTCGTACAGGCCCATCTCGACGGCCAGCTGCTCGGCGTAGAGCGCCCAGCCCTCGCTGTAGCCCGAAAAGCCGATCATCTTGCGGATCAGCGGCAGGTCGCCGGCCTCGTTGTTCAGCGATAGCTGCAGGTGGTGGCCCGGAATCGCCTCGTGATAGGTCAGGGTCGAGAGGGTGAAGCGCGGCTGCTCGGCGCTGTCGCGCAGATTGATCCAGTAGATGCCCGGCCGCGAGCCATCGAGGGTCGGGGAGTTGTAGTAGCCGCCCGGCGCGCCGGCCTCGATGGCCTTGGGCACGCGGCGGATCTCCAGCGGCGCCTTGGGCAGCTGGCCGAAGTATTTCGGCAGCAGCGGCGTGATCGCCTCGACCTTCTTGTTGAGGTCGGCGATCAGCTGGACCTTGCCCTCGTCGGTGTTCGGATAGTGCTGTTTGGGGTCCGAATACATCTGGCGGAAGCGCTCGCCGACCGTGCCGCTGGCGTAGCCGGCCTTGCGCATCAGCTTGTCGCACTGGGCGCCCAGGCTGGCGACCATGTCCAGGCCCGTCTGATGCACCTCGTCCGGGGTGATCTTCGAGGTCGTGTAGTTCGCCAGCGAGGTCAGGTAGTAGTCCTCACCCTTGGGCAGACGCCACACGCCGGCGTCGTGCACGGCCCCGGGCCGCCAGCTCTCGAGCAGCGCGGCCTGGCGGGCCAGCGCCGGGCGGACCTTCTCGGCGTAGAGCTTCTCGGCCTGGCCGGCGTAGTCGCCGGCGATGTTCTTCTCCTTCGCCCGGCGCGCCACCGACTGGACCAGCGGCGAAGCGTCGGGCGCGACGCCCAGCATGGCCTTGAACTGGATCAGGGCCTTGTCGATGGTGAAGTCGGCCGGGATGACGCCCAGGGCGGCGTCGTGCCGGGCGACCTCGACCTCCTGGTCGAGCACCCGGCCGAATTCCTCCACCCGCGACAGATAGGCGTCGGCGTCGGCCTTGCTCTCAATCGTGTGCTGGCTGTCGATGAAGTCCGGGACCTGCTGGTAGGCGCCCGTCAGCTGCGAGATGACATAGGGCGCGCCGCCGTAGGCGCCGTTGTACTCGAAGGTCTCGGTGTACGCCTGGCCGTTGGCCAGGACGAACTCGACGGTGTCGTAGCTGGCCGCGTCGAGGCCGGCGAGCTTGCTGCGGTCGATCGCCCGCAGCGCCTTGAGCTGCTCAATGCCGGTCGCGCCGTTTTCTCTCTGCGCGGTGAGGGACGCATCGGACAGCAGCGACTTGGTCCAGGCCATGTCGCCCATGTCGATGCCGAGGCTGGTGGCGGTTTCCGGCGAACGCCGAAGCTGGCGAGCGACCATGTCGTCGTAGAGGGCGTTCGCCCTGGCCGCGGTGGCCGGATCGCTGCCCGGCGAGGCGGCGACGGCCGCGAAGACGTCCCTGGGCGAGACGGCGGCGGCGACCGCGGCGGCGGCGGCGGCGGAGAACAGGAAATGACGACGGCTTTGCACGGGGAGCCTCCCTGGCGCTGATGAGTTGCGCAAGGGGTAGGCCCACGAGGTCCACGCGGCAACGCGGCGGGCGTTAATTCGCGGTAATGGAGGGTGGGGCGTCCCGCGCGCGGCCCGCCTCAATTGAGCCTGAGCCATTCCAATGGTTCGGCGCCACACCTCCTCCGCTCATCCCCGCGAAAGCGGGGACCCAAGTGTTTTTCGGCGCGGATGTTTCAATACCCAAGCCCGTGAAGGCCATCCAGGCAAAAAACCTGGGTCCCCGCTTTCGTGGGGATGAGCGGTATTGAAACTGGCCCTACGCCGCTGGCCGCAGCTGCTGTTTGACGCGTTCGGCCAGGGTCTTGATGTCGAGCGGCTTGGGCAGGAAGGAGACGCCGGTCTCGCCCTCCAGCAGGTCGGAGAACTCGGCCTCGGCGTAGCCGCTGATGAACATCACCGGCGCGTCGCCCAGGTGGATGCGGGCCTTCTTCAGCAGGGTCGGGCCGTCCATGCCCGGCATCATCACGTCGCTGATCAGCAGGTCGATCGCGCCCGCGTTTTCCTCGGCCAGGATCAGGGCCTGTTCGCCGTCGGACGCCTCGAGCACCTCGTAGCCGCGCTTGCGCAGCAGGGTGGCGGCGATGCCGCGCACGGCCTCCTCGTCCTCGACGAACAGGATGCGGCCGTTGCCCGACAGGTCGCGCGCCGGACGCGGCCGCGCGGCCGTGGCGGCCGGCACGGCCACCGGCCGCGGCGCCGTGGCGCTGGGCACATGCACGGGCAGGAAGATGCGGAAGGTGGCGCCCTGCCCCGGCGGGGAAAGCACCTCGATCCAGCCATCCGACTGTTTGACGATGCCGAACACCTGGGCCAGGCCCAGGCCCGTGCCCTCGCCCACCGCCTTGGTGGTGAAGAAGGGATCGAAGATCTTGCCGATCACCGCCTGGGGAATGCCCGGACCGTCGTCGGCCACCTCGATCATGGCCATCTCGCCCATCGGCGGCCCGCCGTAGCCGAGCGCCGCGGCCTCGGCGTAGGTGACCTTGGCGGTCTTGAGCCAGACCTTGCCGCCGCCCTTGGCGCTGATCAGCGCGTCCTGGGCGTTCAGCGTCAGGTTCATCACGGCGATCTCGAGCTGGCCCTTGTCGGCCCGCACCAGCGGCAGGTCGCGGCCGTACTCGGTCTCCAGCTTGACGTTCTCGCGCAGCAGCCGGCGCAGCAGCACCTCGAAGTCGCTGATCATCTCGCCCAGGTCGAGCACCTCGCGCTGGACCGTTTCCTGGCGGGAATAGGTCTTCAGCTTGCGCACCAGGTCGGCGGCGCGGGCGGCGGCGCCCTTGATCGAGGTCAGGCCCTCATAGCTGGGGTCGCCGAGGGAATGGCGCTCGAGCAGCTCGTCCAGGCGCAGCTGGATGGCCGTCAGCAGGTTGTTGAAGTCGTGGGCGATGCCGGCGGCCATCTGGCCGATGGCCTGCATCTTCATGCTCTGGGCCAGCTGCAGCTCGATCTGCTTCTGCTCGGTGACATCGACCAGATAGGCCACCAGCCGGCCATCGGTGCGGGCCAGGTACAGGTGCGAGATCTGCGCGGGGTCGTGCGCCAGCCGCACCTCGATCGGCCCGGCGCGGCCCTCGCCGGCGCCGAAGCCCGCGTCGATGCGCGAGGCGGGATCGATCAGGTCGCCGAAGGTCATGCCGGCGGCGGCCTTGCCCCCGGTCATGGCGGTCAGGGCCGGGTTGGCCTCGACGATCACCGCGCCGAACACCTCCGGCCCCTCCAGCATCGCCGCGCCGAACGGCGAGGCGGCGGCGAAGGCGTCCAGCGTCGCGGGCCCGGTCGGGGCGACCACCGGCGGCGGCGCGGCGACCGCCGGAACGGCCGGCGCGGCCGCGGCCAGACGCAGGGTCTCGCCACTCGCCGCGTCGAGCCGCAGCAGGAACCGGCCCGAGCCGAGCGGCGCGACCGACACCGGCCACTCCTCGCGTCCGACCCGCACCGCCGCGCGGCTGATCTCGCCCTTGCGCGCCCTGGCCAGGGCGGCGAACAGTCCGGGCGCGGCATGGCCGTTGCGCGGCAGGCGCTTGAGGGCCCCAAGCGCGGCGCGCCACGGCGCGTTGGCCGCGTGCAGGCGGCCGTCCGGCCCGGCCACGGCGGCGGCCTCGCCGAGGGCCTCGATGAAGGACTCGGCGCTCTCGTCCTCGATCACGATGGGCGTGTCGCCGCTGCGGAACGCGAGCAGGCCGAGGAAGGCGACGCCCGCCAGACCGGCCAGCAGCAGCGTGCTGGCCACCGTCTCGCTGTTGACCCTGGCGAGCACCGGCACCGCCGCGAACCCCACGGCCAACAGGAAGAAGCCGCCGGCCGCGAGGGTCAACGGATCGAAACGCCGCTCACGCGGCCCTGTCGGCGCAGGCTCGGTCATCAGTCCAGCCGGGGTGGCGGTCGAATCACTCATGGGATGTTACTCGCTAAAGCGCCCGTGCGCGTGTGCCGGCGTTCTTCGCCCGCCGGCGCTGCGCCGCGCCCATGATGAAGCCGATGACTTTCGCCACCGCTTCGAAGTGGGCCTCGGGAATCTGTTCATCGACCTCGACCGCCGCGTAGAGGGCCCGGGCCAGGGGCGCGTCCTCGATCACCGGCACGCCGTGCTCCTCGGCCACGGCGCGGATGCGCAGGGCCAGCTCGTCCATCCCCTTGGCCAGGCACTCCGGCGCCGGGGTGACCCCCTGCTCGTAGCGCAGCGCCACGGCGTAGTGGGTCGGGTTCATCACCACGACGGTGGCCTTGGGCACGTTCTGCATCATCCGCCGGCGCGCCCGCTCGTTGCGGATCTGCTTCTGCTTGGCCTTCATGTGCGGATCGCCGTCGGTCTGCTTGTACTCGTCCTTCAGCTCCTCGCGGCTCATGCGCATCTTCTGGGTGAAGCGCTGCCGCTGCCACAGCCAGTCGATGCCGGCGGTGACGGCCAGGAAGGTGACCACCGCGTAGAACAGCGCCTTGAGCAGGACCACGCTCATCGGCAGAACGGCCGTCGGATCCATCGCCACCAGCTTGCCCAGGTCCTCGGCCCGGTGACGCAGGGCCAGCCAGGCGACCGCGCCGGTGACCAGGATCTTGAGCGCCGACTTGAGGAAGTTGACCAGGCCGTCGATGCCGAAGATGCGCTTGAACCCCTCCTGGGGGGACACCTTCTTGAAGTCGGGCTTGAGCTTCTCGCCGGACCACAAGAGACCGGTCTGGAACACGTTGCCGGCCGCGCCGGCCAGGGCGGCCCCGCCCATCACCGCGATCAGGATCGGCGCCGCGGCCCAGCCGGCCTGCCGGGCGACCAGCAGGACGCCGCCGCCGGACATGTCGATGGCCGCCGGGTGGGCGACGAACGGCAGCAGCCGCATGGCCAGGTCCCGCGCCAGCCAGCCGCCGCCGACCGCCAGGACTCCCAGGGCGCCGAGCAGCGACGCCAGCTGGGCGACGTCCTGCGAGCGGGCCACCTCGCCGCGCTTGCGGGCCTCCTCGAGTTTCCTCGGTGTCGGCTCTTCTGTTTTCGACGCCGCTTCGCTGTCTTCGGCCATCTAGCTGAAGACCTCGAGCAGCTCGCGGTAGCGGCTGGTCCAGACCATGCCGATCATCCCCAGGCTGAGGGCGAAGATCGACAGGCCCAGCATCACCGACAGCGGCGTGGCGACGAAGAAGATCTGGAACTGCGGCATGGCCCGGCCGACCAGGCCCGCGGCGATGTTGAACACGATCGAGAACACGATCACCGGCGCGGCCAGCTGAATGCCCAGGGCGAACGAGCCGGCCACGGTCTGCACGGCCAGCGTCGCCGCGTCGCCGACCATGATCGCGTGACCGAACGGGAACAGCTTGTAGGAGTTGACCATCGCCCCGAAGAACAGGTGGTGCAGGTCGGTGGTCATCACCAGCACCGTGCCGATCAGGGCCAGGAAGGTGGAGATGGTCGTGCTGGGCGCGGCCTGGGTCGGGTTGGCGGTCTGGGCGAAGCCGAGCGTGGTCTGGATCGACACCACCTCGCCCGCCGTCGACAGCGAGGCCAGGAACAGGCGCAGGATCGAGCCCATCATCAGCCCGACCAGGGTCTCGCGGATCAGCGCCCCGGCCCCCGCGCCGAGGGTGGTGGGCACGACGAGATTGTGCGCCACCAGCGGGGTCAGGACGAAGGACATCAGCAGCGCGAACGACAGCCGGATGCGCGGCGGCACGCTGGCGTCGCCCAGGCCCGGCACGAGCATGACCATGGCCCCGATCCGCGCGAAGACGAGGCCGGCGGCGTAGACCTGGGCGGCTGTGGCGTAGGCCTCCACCCCGCTCACATGGCCGCGATGCGGGCGGCGATATGGTTCATGAACCCGCCCATCAGGGCGCCCATGAGCGGCAGGAAGATCAACAGCGAGATGAAGATGGCGACGATCTTGGGAGCGTAGACCAGCGTCGCCTCCTGGATCTGGGTCAGGGCCTGGAACAGGCCGATGCCGACGCCGACGACCAGGCCGACGATCAGCACGGGCGCCGACAGCTGCAGCGTCAGCCAGATGGCGTCGCGCCCGACGTCAAGAACCTCGGCGCCGTTCATGGGAAGCCTCACTGGGGAATCGAAAACCGTCCAGCCACACTGGCTGGTTATGGTTAATGCGGGTTTACGGACGGCCCGGCGCGACCCAGGCTGGCGGCATGATATCGCCCGCCCTGCTCGATCTGGTTTGCGACCTGGCCGCCGCCCGCGGCGCGGCCGACCGGCCGCCGCTGATCGGCGTCTCCGGCGCCCAGGGCAGCGGCAAGACCACCCTGGCCCGGGCCGCCGCCGCGCGGCTGGGCGGCGCGGCCTTCTCGCTGGACGATGTCTATCTGACCCGGGGAGAGCGCGCCGAGCTGGCCACGCGGATCCACCCGCTGTTCGCGGTGCGTGGACCGCCCGGGACTCATGACCTCGACCTGGCCGACCGCGCGGTCGCGGCCCTGCGCGCGGCCGGCCCGGACTCGGTGACCGCCCTGCCCGCCTTCGACAAACTGGCCGACGACCGGGTCCCGGCGGCGGACTGGCCGCGCGTGAGGGGCCGGCCGGCCGCGATTCTGGTCGATGGCTGGTGCCTGGGCGCGACGCGCCAGGATCCGGCGACGCTGGCCGCGCCGATCAACACCCTCGAACGCGAGGAGGATCCCAACGCCATCTGGCGCGGCTATGCCGACGAGGCCCTGGCCGGCCGCTACCAGGCCTTCTTCCGCGGCTTCGACGCGATGATCTTCCTCGCCGCGCCGTCGTTCGAGGCCGTGCTCGACTGGCGCTGCGAGCAGGAGGCGGGCCTGCTGGGCCTTGCGCCGGGCGACCTGCCGGCGGCGCGGCGGGTCGGGCTGGCGCGGTTCATCCAGCATTTCGAGCGGATCACCGGCCATATGCTGGCCGGCGGCGTGACGGCGGACGTGATCGTGCGGCTGGACGACCAACGGCGCGTTCTGGCCATCGAGACCTGACGCCATGCGAAAAGGGGCGGCTCGCGCCGCCCCCTCCCGCGGGGATTGCTGGTGTGGCCGACTAGTCGCGGTCGTAGCGATCACCGTAGCCGCGATCGCCGTAGCCCCGGTCGCCGTAGCCCTGGCCGTAGCCCTGGCCGTAGCCCTGGCCATAGCGGCCGCCATCACGGGAGTCCCGGATCTGGGCCACGATCACCCGATCCAGCCGGTCGAGACGGTTGTTCAGGATGCGCACTTCGCGGCGGTCGAGGCCGCGGCTCATGCGGAACGTGCGCTCCAGGTCGGCGACCTGCCAGAGTTCGATGCGCAGGTTGCGGGCCTCGCGACGGGTCAGGGCGCCCATCCGCTCGCCGCGGTTGATGCGCATGGCGACGACGGTCTGCTTGGCGTCGATGGCGTTCGCGCCATAGCCGCCACGGTAACCGCCACGGTAGCCGCCGTCGGGCTGGTGCTGGCCGCCATAGGCGCCGTCGTAGCGGGGGCGGTCCGGACCGCCGTACGGCTGAGCGGAGGCGGCGCCCGCGGCGCCGGCGATGGCGGCCACGGCGGCGGCGGCGGCGAGAAACTTTTTCATGGTCTTCACTCCTTCGGGAGGTCCCAGACACCCGGACGATCCGGGGGGAGCGGGACTTGACGAGGGTGAAGATGACAGGCCGGACCTGAGCCCGACCTGAGCGCGTCGTTATGTGACGTTCAGGTTCGCGGCGGGCCCTAGATCGGCATCCGCATGATTTCCTGGTAGGCCGAAATCACCTGGTCGCGCACGGCCATGACCGTCTCGAGGCTGGCCTCGGCCGAGGAGATGGCGGTGACCACGTCGATCAGCTCGGCCTTGCCCGCCACCTGGGCGGCCATCTGGGTCTCGGCGGACTTCGACGCCTGCATGGCGTTGCTCATCACCGACTGGAGCAGGTCGCCGAAATCCTGCCCGCCAGCGGCGGCCGGGGCCGCGCCGGCCAGGGGCGCACCGCTCCCGGCGGCGGCGTAGGCCTTGGCGGCGGCAAGGGCGGTCATCATGGCTTACGCCCCTATTTCCTGAGCAGGTCGAGGGTGCGCATCTCCATCGCGCGCGCCGTCTCGATGACGTTGAGGTTGGCCTCGTAGGCCCGCTGGGCGTCCTTCATATCGAGCGCCTCGATCAGCGGATCGACATTGGGCAGCTTCACATACCCTTGGGGGTCGGCGGCCGGATGGCCGGGATCGAACGTCGAGCGGAACGCGCTCGAGTCGGCCTCGACCCGGCTCATCGACACGCCCTCGCCGCCATCGACGGCCTTGGGCTGGAACACCGGCGTCTGGCGGCGGTAGGGATCGCCACCGGCCGTGCGGGCCGTCGAATTGGCGTTGGCCAGATTCTCGGCGATGATCCGCATGCGCGACTGCTGGGCGCGCATGCCGGACGCGGCGACGGCCATGGCCGCATCGGACTGGGATCGGATCTCGGCCATCTAGTCCTCGCTCAACGGCCCGGCGGACGGGCGGCCATCCGCAGCAGGGCCATGGATTTCTGATAGAATCCGATCGCGGCTTCGTACTCCATCCGCGACTCGCTCATCTTGATCATCTGGTCCTCGAGGACGACCTTGTTGCCGTCGAGGGTGGTCTCCGAGTCCGGCATGACAGCCGAGCGGAAAGCGCCCGCCCCAACGGATCGCCGCATCGTTCCGGGCAGGTGGCCGGCCGCCGTCTGGGACGGCTGCGCCATCGCCATCCCCGCCTGGGACTGAACCTGGGCCGAGAAGGTGAAGGCCTTCAGGTCGCGCGGGGCGTAGCCGGGCGTGTCGGCGTTGGCCACGTTCTGGGCGATGATCCTCTGCCGCTCGCCCAGGTAGCCCAGGCGCTGGCGGAGCATCGCGAACAGCGGGATGCCTGAAATGTCCATCGCCGGACATGGTGAACAAACAGGGTTAATCGCACCTTAAGGGTTGCAGGGCAGAGCATGGGCCCGCTGTTCCGGCGCCCTGCTTCCGAGCCCCCTCCCATGGACTTCGTCGAAATCCTTCGCGCCGTCTTCGCCCTGCTGGTGACGATCGGGCTGGTCTTGCTGGCCGGCTGGGGCATGCGGCGGTTCGGACCGGAAGCGATGTCGCGCCTGCAAATGACCCGCAAGGAACGCCGCCTGACCCTGGTCGAGACGCTGGTGCTCGATCCCGCCCGCCGGCTGGTGCTGGTGCGGCTCGACGACGAGGAGCGGCTGATCCTGCTGGGCGAGGGGCGCACGCTGGAAACCCTCAAGGCCCCCGCCCGCCGCCGCAAAATCCCGGAGACCGCCGCCTGATGCCCGCCGCCCTAACCCGCCTCGTCAAGGCCGTGATCAAGGTCGATCGCCAGGACCTGCGCCGGGCGGCGTTGCTGTCGCTGGGCGTGACCGTGGCCAGCCTGGTCGTGCCCGCCGCGGCCCTGGCCCAGGCGGTCAACATCGACCTGGGCACGGGCGCGGGCCTGACCGAGCGCGTCGTCCAGCTGATCGGCCTGCTGACGGTGCTGTCGCTGGCCCCGTCGATCGTCATCATGACCACCAGCTTCGTGCGCATCACGGTGGTGCTAAGCCTGCTGCGCACGGCGCTGGGCCTGCAGCAGAGCCCGCCCAACGCGGTGCTGATCAGCCTGGCGCTGTTCCTGACCGCCATCGTCATGGGCCCGACCTTGCAGCGCAGCTATGACGAGGGCGTGCGCCCCCTGCTCGACAAGCAGATGGAGCTGCCCCAGGCGTTCGAGGCCGCCGGCGACCCGGTGAAACAGTTCATGCTGGCCCAGGTCGACAGGGAGGATCTGGCTCTGTTCGTGCGGCTGTCGAAGATCGACAGGCCCGCCACCCTGCAGGACACGCCGATCCGCGTGGTCACCCCGGCCTTCATGATCAGCGAGCTGAAGCGGGCGTTCGAGATCGGCTTTCTGCTGTTCGTGCCGTTCCTGGTCATCGACCTGGTGGTGGCCAGCGTGCTGATGAGCATGGGCATGATGATGCTGCCGCCCGTGGTGGTCAGCCTGCCGTTCAAACTGATCTTCTTCGTGCTGGTCGATGGCTGGCGGCTGGTGGCGGGGAGCCTGGTCGAGAGCTTTCACCAGGTCCCGCCGGGATAGGACCTTCCTTCTCCCCTTGCGGGAGAAGGTGGCCCGCGAAGCGGGTCGGATGAGGGGTCGATGACCCCATCCACCGAGTCTGCCTGCGGATCATCCTGACGGACTTGCGAGACCCCTCATCCGTCAGGCTCCGCCTGACACCTTCTCCCTCAAGGGGAGAAGGAAGACGCTATCCCCGGACCCCCGCCGCCACCGCGGCCGCCGCCCGGGCGACCGCCGGCCCGACCGGCGCGGGCTTGTCGCGGAAACGGGCCTTCATCTTCGACACCCAGCCGGCGAAGCCTTCGTTGTCGGCCACGGCGCGGCTGAAGTCGTTGGCCGTCAGGGCCCCGCCATCGACGCCGGCGAACGCCACGCGCAGGGCCTCGGGATTGCGGGCCAGTTCGAAATAGCCGGCGTAGCGGTCGCGCAGCCGCGTCAGGGACGCGTCGTCGCCGGCCAGGCTGTAGGCCACGCCGGCCCGCAGCAGCTTCGACTCCTCGTCCGGGCGCAGCGGCGGCGCGCTCTTCCAGCGCTCGCCCATCGTGCGTTCGAACAGCGAGCCGGCCAGGGCCCAGTCGTGGCCCTTCCAGGCGATCTCGGCCCGCACGTCCTGGGCGTCGGCCGAGGCGTCGGGCTCGATGATCTCGGCCGCGGCGTCGAGCCGGCCCAGCGCCATCAGGGCGCGGGCGGTCAGGATGCGCCGCTCGCTGTTGAGCGCGGCGGGCAGCACCGTGGTGCGCGAGCCGTTGATCGCCAGCAGCGCCTGCTCGGGCTTGCGGTCCATCAGGTAGATCAGGGCCAGGTCGGTCGAGACCTGGGCCTTGGGCACGCCGTCGAGGCGGTTCTCGACCTGGTACTGCAGCAGCCTGGCCGCGTCGGTCAGCAGATCGACATCGACCAGGCGCCGGACCATCTTGCGCACCATCAGGTCGCCGTCGGCGCCGGGCGGGGTCAGCTCCTGGAAGTCCTGGAACAGGGCCAGCGACTGGATCGGCTCGAGCCCGTCGGCCATGCCGTCGAGGAACAGGGCGCGGAAGGCGCCCGCCAGGTCGGCCTGCAGCTGCACCGCCTGCGGCAGGTCCGGCAGGCGCGTGCCGGCCGAGCGCAGGGCCTCCAGCGCCTCGCGATAGCGACCCTGGCCCAGATAGAGCTGGCCCAGGGTGCGGATCGTTTCCAGCTCGGTGGCGTCGCCGCGCCAGCGATAGCGCAGGCCGTCGTAGGCCAGCGCCGCCTGGGACGAGGTGATCTGGTCCAGCTCCTGCTTGATCCGGGTGGCGCGCAGCAGCGCCGGAGCCGCCAGCTGGTCGAGCGGCGCCCGGGCGATGGCCAGATAGACGTTGAGCGCGCCCTGCTTGCGGCCCTGGGCCTCGAACAGGCGCGCCTGCACCAGCCGCACGGCCAGCTGTTCGGCGGCCGGCAGGGTTTCGGCCAGGGCCTCGTCGAGGCGCGACTGGGCCACGGTCAGGTCGCCCAGCTCCAGCGCCGCCTCGGCGTCGGACCGTAGGAAGCGGGCCTTCCAGACCGGCGAGAACTGGCCGATGGCGATGGCCCCCGCGGCGAACTTGGCGCGGGCGTCGGCCCACTGTCCGGCCCGCGCCGCCAGGTAGCCGCGCCAGACCGAGGCCGACGGGTCGTCGCCAAGGATCGCGGTGGCGAAGTCGGTCTCGGCCTCCTTGTCGCGGCCGGCCAGGGTGCGGGCGATGCCGCGCAGGCCGCGGAACTCGGGATTGCCCTGGATCGATTCCTGTTCCCGGGCGGCGTTGTTGAGCACGCCAATGGCCTCGTAGCTGAGCTCGGCGCCGACCAGGAAGCGGGCCAGAGCCAGCCGGGCCTCGACCGGCGCGTTCTGGCCCTTCGCGGACTCCTGCGCGGCCGCGTCGGTCAGGGCGCCGTAGCGGGCCATGAAGCCGCCCGGGCCGGTCCTGGCCCAGCTGTCGTCGATCAGGCCAGGCATGCTCGCCGCCTGGGGCGCGCCGGCGGCCACATCGACCTTGCGGGAGCCGGCCGAGGCGGCCGACAGCGCCAGGCCCGAGGGCCGGCCGATGCGCACCAGATCGCCATCGGCCGTGACCTTCAGGTCGGTGGCGTAGGGCTCGATGGCCAGGCCCTGGAGGGTCGGCAGCATGGCCATCTCGACGTAGTCGCGGCGCGAGGCCAGACCCTTGGACGGAGCCAGGGCGGTGACCACGGCGATGCGATCGCCGACGGCCGGGTCGTCCATCCAGATCGCCGCCGTGGCGCCGGCCACGACCGCGGTCAGCGCCGCCTCGGCCGTCTCGTTGTCGCGATCGACGGTGACCTTGCCCGGCTCGACCTTCTCGCCAGGCCCCAGCGACAGGGTCCAGGTCGAGCCTTCGCCGACGATGGACACGGGCGTGCCGCGCGGGGCGACGATGCGCACCGCCGAATAGTCGCGGCCCCGGACCGCCTGGATACGGCTGTATTGCGAGACGCCGCGCGGAGCCCTGGAGACGTCCAGCGTGGCCGGGGCGTCGAACACCAGCCAGACGGCCTCGCCGCGCCGGAACAGGGCCGCGCCGGCCGGATTGGCCCAGGTGAAGCGCAGGCGAACCTGGGCCCCGGCGATCTCCGGAGCCATGCGCACGACACCGCCGGCCGGCAGGGGATTGGGACGCGGGGCGCGGGGCGCGGGCTCTGGCGCCGCGTCCGCCTCGGCGACAGCCGCCGGCGCCGGCGCGGCGGGGCGGGCGAACAGATTGACGTAGATCGCGCCATCCGCCGCCCCGACCCTGGCCTCGGCGTCGTCGGCCAGCAGCAGGTCGATCTCCAGGCCGCCGGCCATGTGGCGCTGCTCGGCGCCCTTGAGCCATTTCGGCGGCAGGATGCGCAGCGTGGACAGGTCGGGCCGGGCGTCGCGGCTGAAGCGCAGGGTCAGCGTCTGGCCGTTGCGGCGGGTCGAGACCCTGGCCCCGCCCGCCCAGTGGAACTCGATCTTGGTCAGGTCGCGGGCCTGGGCGGTGCGCACCTCGAGTGGCGGGCGGGCCGCCACGGCCGTGGTCGGCAGGACGGCCGGCGCGGCCACCCCGACGATACAGGCCGCGGCGACGCCCGACCGCAGGAGGGTGCGGAACGACACCTACTTCGTCGCGGGCGCGGCCGGCGCGGCGCCCGACGCGGCCGGCGGAGCGGCGGCGGGTGTCGTCGTCGCGGCGGCGGGACCCGGAGCGGGCTTCACGGCCGGCTTGCGCGCGGGCGTGCGAACCGGGGCGGCGGCCGGCGGCGCGGCGGCGGCCATCTGCACCGGCGCGACGGCCGTGCGGGCGGCGGCCAGGCTGGTGCTGGCCTCGAACCGCCTGGCCAGGCTCTCGGTCATCTTCTTGGCCTCGGGCGGGGACATCTGCGCCAGGATCGCGGCCAGGGTCCGCTCCTTCATCTTCGCGGCGATCGGCAGGCGCACGGAATCGTCCAGCAGCGTCATGCGGGCGGCGGCGTCCTTGGGCTTCATGGCCGAGAACACGGCGACCATGCGGGTCACTTCCGCCTGCTGTTGCGCGTCGGCCTGGCCCAGCAGGCCCTGGATGTCGCCCTTGAGCGCGTCCAGCGCCTTGACCCGCGCGTCGAGCTTGGCCTCGGCGGCGGCCAGCAGCTGCAGCTGCATGTCGATGTCGTCCTCGCGCTTGTCCAGCTCGCCGCGGCGTATCCCCAGGCTCTGCAGCATGCGCAGCTCGGCCGGCGACAGGTTCGCTTCCCGCGCCAGTTCGGCGGCGGTCGGGGCGCAGACCGCGGCGGGCCTGGCCGCCGGCGCGCCGTCGGCCGGCGCGGCCGGCGTCGTCTGGCCCGGCTTGCCGCCGGCGAGTTCCTCGGCGAAGGCCCGGGCGCCGGTGAACATCTCCGGCAAGGACCGCGCGCCCGCCAGGACGTTGACGGCCAGCACGCCGACCACGGCGATGCCGGCGAGCGGCAGGATCCGGGGAATCTTTTTCATCGGCGGCCTCCGAGGATGGCGCGGAACCGGCCGCCGTCGGCGTCCGGCTCGAAAAGGTCGTCGTCCACCCTGGCGCGGGACCGGGGCGTGGCGACGGGCTCCGGCCGCACGATTTCGGCCCGCTCGCGGACGATCTCGGTCGGTCTGGCCTCACCTTGCGGCGCCGGTGTTGAAGAAGCGGAAACGCCGCGCTCGATCCGGGCCGACAGGGCTCTGGCGGTCTCGATCCGGTCCGACAGGGTTTCGGCCGCCTCGTCGGTCGCGGCGCGCAGGTCGGCCAGGCCCTGCTCGGCCCGCGCCGCGGCGGCGTCGAGGTCGGCGACGGCCCGGGCGAAATTGTCGTGGCTGTCCTTGAGGGCCTTGAGCCGCCGCTCCAGCCGCCAGCCGAAGGCCAGGGCGGCCAGCAGCAGCGCCGACAGGGCAAGGTTCATGACGAGGGCGACGGTGCTCATGTGAGCCTCTTCTGCACGGCCTGTTTGGCGGCCGGGGTCAGCGGCGCCTCGCAGCGCACGGCGATGTGGTGGTTGCGGCGACCCATGCGGCCGCGCGTGAGCGGGATGGCGCCGGCGCGCAGCTCGATCAGGCTGTCGGACGTGGCGTTGAGCATCAGGGTGTCGCCGACCTTGAGGTCGAGCACGCGCGACAGGCCGACCTGCTGCTCGTCGAGCACGGCGCGGACCTCCATCTGGGTGGTCCACAGCTCGGTGGCCAGGTGGCCTTCCCAGATGTTGTCGCGGCCGAACTTCTCGCCCATGAACTGCTGCAGCAGCATCTTGCGGATCGGCTCGAGCGTGGCGTAGGGCAGCAGCAGCTCGATACGGCCGCCGCGGTCTTCCATGTCGATGCGCAGCTTGACCAGGATGGCGGCGTTGGCCGGCCGGGCGATGGCGGCGAAGCGCGGATTGGTCTCCAGCCGGTCGAGCACGAAATTGACCGGAGTCAGCGGTTCGAACGCGGCCTTGGCGTCGGCCAGCACCACCTCGACCATCCGCTGCACCAGCACTCGCTCGATGGTGGTGTAGGGCCGGCCCTCGATGCGCATGGCCGCGGTGCCGCGGCGACCGCCCAGCAGCACATCGACGATCGAATAGATCAGGTTGGAGTCGATCGTCAGCAGGCCGTAGTTGTCCAGTTCCTCGGCCCGGAAGACCGACAGGATGGCCGGCAGCGGGATCGAGTTCAGATAGTCGCCGAAACGGATCGAGCTGATGTTGTCGAGACTGACCTCGACGTTGTCGCTGGTGAAGTTGCGCAGGGACGTGGTCATCAGCCGGACCAGCCGGTCGAAGACGATCTCGAGCATCGGCAGGCGCTCGTAGGACACCAGCGCCGAGTTGATGATCGCCCGGATACCAGTCCGTTCGGCGGCGTCGTCGTCGCTGAGGTCGAAGCCCAGCAGGCTATCGATCTCGTCCTGGTTCAGGATCCGTTCGGACCCGATCAGGGCGTCTTCCTGGCCGGCGGCGCCCCAGTCCGCGCCGGGCGCGGTCTCGCCGTCGCCGCCGGGAGCGTTCTCCTGGGCCCACTGGGCCATCGCGGCCTGATCGTCGGTGTCTTCAGCCATGCGTTGCGCGTCAACCGGCCCGGGGCCTAGCTGATCAGCATCTCCTCGATCAGGACGGCGTTGACCTTGGTGGGGGCGACCACGAGGTTCACCCGGCGGAGGATCTCCATGCGCAGCTGGTAACTGCCCTGGCTGCCCTGCAGGTCTTCGGGCCGCAGTTCGCGCAGGAAGGTCTGGAACATGTCCTGCAGCCTGGGCATGTTCGGGTTGAGCACTTCGACCGCCTCCTCGTCGGGCAGCTCGAAGGTCAGTTTGAGCTTGAGGTAGGTCGGCCGGCCGTCGGCGGCCTGCATGTTCACGAGGATGTCGGGCAGGGTGTAGAACACCACCCCGTCGGGGCCTTCCTTGACCGTCGGCGCGCCCGCTTCGGCCTTGCCGCCACCGCCGTGATCGGCCTTGGGTTTTTTCGGCTTCTTCTCCGGCTTGGCGCCGTGTTCGCCGGCCTCGGCCGCGGGCTTGGGCTTGAGGAACATGAAGGCGCCCGCCCCGCCGCCGCCCAGCACCAGCACGGCCGCCGCGCCGGCGATGATCAGCATCTTGAGCGGAAGCTTCTTCTTGGCCGGCGCCGCGCCGTCCTCGCCTTCGGCCGCGCCCTCCCCTTCGGGGGCGGCTTCGGCTTCCTTGACCTTGTCCTTGGCCACGCGCGCGGCTCCTTAGAATCTTCGTCCTCTCCTCAATGGTTCACGTTGGTTAAGGATCGGTTTTGAAGGGCGGCCGAATACGCCCGGCAAGATCGGCCGGGCGGCGCTCGTTAACCATTCTCCCCGCTGAAAACATTGACTTTTCAGACTGGCCCGAAGGTTGCAGGACGGGAGGCGTCGCAAGCCGCGTCGAAATTGCCCAGGGAGACCCGTCATGGACAACGCAATGTACGTCGCCCTGTCGCGTCAGATGACCCTGCGCCGCGAGCTCGATATCGTCGCCAACAACATCGCCAACGTCGATACGACCGGGTTCAAGGTCGAGGGCACCATGGTCAAGACCGACCCCTCCACCGGGGCGGCGATGATCGATGGTCCGGCGAGCCTGAAATTCGTCATCGACGACGGCGTGACCCGCGACTTCGGCCAGGGCGCCCTGCGCCAGACCGGCGGTCCGCTGGACCTGGCCATCGAGGGCCAGGGCTTCTTCAAGGTCCAGACCGCCGGCGGCGAGCGCTACACCCGCGACGGCCGGTTCACCCTCAGCCCCGAGGGCAAGCTGACCACCCAGGCCGGCGACCCGGTGCAGGGCGAGAGCGGCGAGATCGTCGTCAATCCTGAGCTCGGGCCCGTGACCATCGCCGCCGACGGCGCGGTCAGCCAGGGGGTCACCAAGGTCGGCAAGATCGAGGTGGTCGCGTTCGACGACCTGTCGGGTCTGTCGAAAACCGGCGACAACCTGTTCAGCAACACCTCCAACCTGCAGCCCCAGCCGTCCACGGCCGCCCGCGTCCACCAGGGCATGCTGGAGAGCAGCAACGTCAATTCGATCCTGCAGGTCACCCGCCTGATCGAAATCAGCCGCGCCTACGAGAGCATGGCGCGGACCATCGAGAATTCCGCCGAACTGTCCCGCCGCTCGGTCGAGCGGCTGGGGCGCGTCGCTTGAGGGAGTAACGCCTGATGCAGGCTCTTCGCACCGCAGCCACGGGCATGGCCGCCCAGCAGCTGAACGTCGAGGTCATCTCGAACAACATCGCCAACATGAACACCGTCGGCTTCAAGCGCCAGCGGGCCGAGTTCCAGGACCTGCTCTACCAGTCGATCGAGCGCGCCGGCGCGCAGTCGTCCGACCAGGGCACGGTGGTCCCGACGGGCGTCCAGATCGGCGGCGGCGTCAAGGCCGGCAGCGTCTATCGCATCACCGGCCAGGGCGCGATGACCGGCACCGGCAACGACTACGACCTGGCCGTCCAGGGTCGCGGTTATCTGCAGGTGCTGATGCCCACGGGCGAGACCGCCTACACCCGCGCGGGCAACCTGTCGCTCAACGACCAGGGCCAGCTGGTGACCGAGGACGGCTACCAGATCCAGCCGTCGATCACGATCGCCTCGGACGCCCTCGACGTGACCATCTCCAAGTCCGGCCAGGTCCAGGTAACCAAGGCGGGCGCGGCGGCGCCGGAAGTGGCCGGCCAGATCGAACTGGCCACCTTCGTCAACGAGGCCGGCCTCGAGGCCATGGGCGACAACCTCTACATGGAAAGCGGCGCCTCGGGCCCGGCCGTCACCGGCGCGCCCGGCACGACGGGCTTTGGCCAGCTGCTGCAGGGCTACACCGAAGCCTCGAACGTCGATGCCGTCAGCGAAATCACCGCCCTGATCGTCGCCCAGCGGGCCTACGAGATGAACTCCAAGGTCATCACCACGGCCGACGAGATGCTCCAGGCCGCCAACCAGGTGAAGGCATAGGATGCGTCGCGCCCTGCTGATCGCGCTCTGCGGGGCGCTCGCCGCCTCGCCGGCGCTGGCCGGGTCGGTAAGCCTGAAGGCCGACGTGGCCGACGCCGACGGCAAGGTCACCCTGGGCGACCTGTTCGACGGCGCCGGCGGAGCGTCGGGCGTGCTGATCGCCAGCCGAACCGGGCCCTCGGTGGTGCTCGACGCCCAGGCCGTGCAAGGCCTGGCCCGCCGCGCGGGCCTCGACTGGAGCAATCCCCAGGGCCTGCGGCGCATCGTCGTGCGCGGCGGGGCCTCGGCGACCACGGCCGCCCCGCAACGCGGCAATGTCGAGGTGCTGACCTGGGCCCGGGGCCTCAACGCCGGCGACGTGATCCAGCCGCAGGACATGACCTGGGCCAAGGTGGCCGGCGCGCCGGCCGACGCGCCGCATGACGCCGACGCCGTGATCGGCATGACCGCCCGACGGCCGCTGCGCGAGGGCTCGGTCGTCGCGCTGCGCGACGTCGTCGCCCAGCAGGTGATCAAGGCCGGCGACACGGTCCAGGTCACCTGGTCGGACGGCGGCATCAGTCTGACGCTGCAGGCGAAAGCCCTGGCCAACGCCGCCGTCGGCCAGAGCTTCAACGTCCAGAATCCCGCCTCGAAGAAGATCATCGAGGCGGTCGCGACCGCGCCCGGCCAGGCCGTCACCGGCCCCGACGCGCAGCGGCTGAAGGCCGCCGGCTCTCCCCAGTACGCCGCCCGCTAGAGGACCAGTTCCATGCGTTTCGCCGCCCTCGCCGCCCTCGCCCTGCTGCCGCTGACGGCCTGCTCGACCGTCAAGGAAGCGGTCGCCGGACCGCAGCTTGCCCCGATCGGCTATCCCTCGGCCCTCGTGCCGCAGGATCAGACCGTGCTGGCGCCCGCGGGCATGACGCCCCAGCCGGCCAGCGCCAATTCCCTGTGGCGCGCGGGGGCCCGCGCCTTCTTCGTCGATCAGCGCGCCTCGCGCGTCGGGGATATCCTGACGGTGCAGATCGACATCGACGATTCCGCCCGCACCCAGAACAACACCGAGACCTCGCGCACCGCCAACCAGACCATGGGCGTGCCGCACCTGTTCGGACTGGAAAGCTCGCTGGGCAAGATCCTGCCGGGCGGCTTCGACCCCTCGGCGATGATCGAGACGGGTTCGACCAGCAATAAGGCCGGCGCCGGCGCGGTGACCCGTTCGGAAAAAATCAGCCTGACCGTCGCCGCCGTGGTCACCGGCGTACTGCCCAACGGCAACCTGGTCATCCAGGGCACGCAGGAGGTGATGACCAACGGCGAGCTGCGCCGGCTGACCGTGTCGGGCATCGTGCGACCGGAGGATATCTCGGCCGCCAACACCATCCGCCACATCCAGATCGCCGAGGCCCGCATCGCCTACGGCGGCCGGGGCGACATCAGCCGCGTGCAGCGCACGCCGGCCGGCCAGGCCTTGGTGGAGCGCTTCACGCCGTTCTGAACCTTGGCGACGCGGGCGCGTTCCTTCCCCGGGAAGGAGCCGCTCGATGCCCCGGACATTGGCGATGCTGGCGGCGATGACCGCTCTGGCGCTGGGTAGCTGCGTATCGCGGCCCGCCATCACCGGCTTCGCCTGGACCTATCAGAACAACCAGGGCGAAGGGCCCAAGCTGGCCTATGGCGCGCCGGCCTCGGACAATGTCGTGCTGATGATGACCTGCGCGCCGGGCGCCCGGCGCGTCGATGTCTCGCTGCTGGGCGGTTCGCCCGAAGGCGGCCTGATCCTGGCGTCCGGCGAGCAGCGCCAGCGGTTCGAGGGCGACCTCGTCGCCTCGCCCGGCATGGGCCAGATCGTCCAGGCCTCGGTGCATCCGCGCGCGGCGCCCCTGGCCCGGTTCGCGCGGACCGGCGACCTGTCGCTGGTCGATCGCGGCCGCACGGTCAGGATCGACGCCTCGCCAACCGAGCGCGCCGGCGTGGCGCGCTTCTTCGCCGCCTGCGGAGCGTAAGCGCGTCCAGCGATCCGGCCGCCTCGCCGGTTTCCACCCGTATGGCCGGGCCGGTTTGTCCAGGCCACTCACAGACACCCTGTGATTGATTTTCCGCGATCACGCCAATAGCGTGTTCTTGGGTGGCCCGGACAAGCCGGGCCATGACGGTGTTTTTGGGGGAGGGGCGAGTGGTTGGGCGAGACAGCTTCATCGCTGTCTACATGATGGCGAACCGCCGCCATGGAACGCTCTATATCGGCGTCACGAGCAGCCTGATCACCCGAGCCATGCAACATCGCGACGGAGCCTTGCGAGGCTTCACCGCGCGGTACGGGCTGAAGCGGCTGGTCTGGTACGGGCCGTTCGAACTGATGACCAACGCCATCCATCGCGAGAAGCGACTGAAGAAGTACAGGCGAGACTGGAAAATCAACCTGATCGAGTTCCAAAACCCGCACTGGGACGATCTGCTGCCAGGACTACTCGGATGGCGCCCGGACAACCCGTGGGGACAACCCAGACCCTGACGACCCCATAAAATCCGTCATGGCCCGGCTTGTCCGGGCCACCCAAGCGCGGTGTCGCCGGCGGCCTGCGATTCGAGTTCATCGTGGTCGGGCTGGCGGGTGACTCGAACAAGCCGGGCCATCATGGGGTGATCGGTGCGGCCTGGGCTCAGTCTTCGAGGCCATCACCCTCCTCCAGGTCCTGGGCAAGCGACTCCAGCTCGTCGGCCCGCTCGGCAATGACCGCCGCCCTGCATGCGGGAAACTCAAGGACCTGCCCCTGTCTGCCCCTCTGTCCATTGGCGAGGTAGAGGCAGGACTTGTCCTTGAACGATATCCAGGCGCGTTGTTCGACGAGCAGATCGGCACGGCTCTGGGGATCAAGCATGGGCGATACTCGCTTCCATGCGGCGTTCAGGCGTTGTTCTTGCCGCTCCACTTCCGCCCCGCCGCAGATAGCCCAAGCGGTGTTCGTGCCGTCGGAATGCTCAATACAATCGGCCAACGGCGCCCCCGCGCCATGGACACCGTCCGTTGGCTCTTGGGCAAATGCGATCGACGCACTCGCGATGAGCGCGACAACAACGGCGGCCCTCGCGAGTTTCACGCGCCCTAGGCCCGCCGCCCCGCCGTGCTGACGTTGTTCACCCCCAGCGCGGTCAGGGCGCCGGCGGCGATGCCCTCGGCGTCGAGGCCGGCCTGGGCGTACATCAGGTCGGGCTTGTCCTGGTCCTGGAAGACGTCGGGCAGCGTCAGGGTGCGCACCTTCAGGCCGCGATCGAGCGCGCCGTGCTCGGCCAGGGCCTGCAGCACGAAGGCGCCGAAGCCGCCCATCGCGCCCTCTTCCACCGTGATCAGGGCCTCGTGCTCGCGGGCCAGGCGTAGGATCAGGTCGATGTCGAGGGGCTTGGCGAAGCGCGCATCGACGACCGTGGCGGTCAGACCGCGCGCGGCCAGCAGGTCGGCCGCCTTGAGGCTCTCGGCCAGACGCGTGCCGAACGAGACGATGGCCACGGCCGAACCCTCGCGGACGACGCGGCCCCGTCCGATCTCCAGCGGCTCGTTGGCCGCCGGCATGTCCAGGCCCAGCCCCTCGCCGCGCGGATAGCGGAAGGCGCTGGGGCGATCGTCGATCGCCGCGGCGGTGGCGACCATGCGGGCCAGCTCGACCTCGTCGGCGGCGGCCATCAGCACCATGCCCGGCAAGGCGCCCATGAAGCCGACATCGAAGCTGCCGGCATGGGTCGGGCCGTCGGCGCCGACCAGGCCCGCGCGATCCATGGCGAACCGCACCGGCAGCCGCTGGATGGCCACGTCGTGGACCACCTGGTCGTAGCCGCGCTGCAGGAAGGTCGAATAGATGGCGCAGAACGGCTTCATGCCGTCGGCGGCCATGCCGGCGGCGAAGGTCACCGCGTGCTGCTCGGCGATGCCGACGTCGAACATGCGGTCGGGGAAGGCGTTGCCGAAGATGTCCAGGCCCGTGCCCGACGGCATGGCGGCCGTCACGGCGACGATGCGGTCGTCCTTCTCCGCCTCCTTGACCAGGGCCTGGGCGAACACCTTGGTGTAGCTGGGCGGACCGGCGGCGGCCTTGGCCTGCTCGCCGGTGACGACGTTGAACTTGACCACCCCGTGGTACTTGTCGGCCGCGTTCTCGGCCGGGGCGTAGCCCTTGCCCTTCTGGGTCACGACGTGGACCAGCACCGGCTTGCCCTCGAAGTCGCGGGCGTTCTTCAGCACCGGCGCCAGGGCGTCCATGTCATGGCCGTCGATCGGGCCAACGTAGTGGAAGCCCAGCTCCTCGAAGAAGGTGCCGCCGGTGACCATGCCGCGCGCGTATTCCTCGGCCTTGCCGATGGCCTTCTGCAGCGGCTTGGGGAAGGCGCCGGCGACGTGCTTGCCCAGCTTGCGCAGCGACTGGTAGCCGCCGCTGGAGACCATCCGGGCCAGGTAGGCGCTCATCCCGCCGACGGGCGGGGCGATCGACATGTCGTTGTCGTTCAGGATGACGATGAGCTGTTTGGTCGTCTCGGCCGCGTTGTTCATGGCCTCGTAGGCCATGCCCGCGCTCATCGAGCCGTCGCCGATCACGGCCACGACCTTGTTGTGCTCGCCCTTGGCGTCGCGGGCGGCGCAGAAGCCGAGCGCGGCCGAGATCGAGGTGGCGGCATGGGCCGCGCCGAACGGGTCGTACTCGCTCTCGGCCCGTTTGGTGAAGCCCGACAGTCCGCCCCCCGTGCGCAGGGTGCGGATGCGGTCGCGGCGGCCGGTGAGGATCTTGTGCGGATAGGCCTGGTGGCCGACGTCCCAGATGACGATGTCCCGGGGCGTCTCGAACACATGGTGCAGGGCGACGGTCAGCTCGACGACGCCCAGGCCCGCGCCCAGGTGTCCGCCGGTCACCGACACCGCGTCGATCATCTCGGCGCGAACCTCGTCCGCCAGCTGCTTCAGATCGGTGATGGAGAAGCCGCGAATGTCGGCGGGCGAGGAAACCTTGTCGAGCAACGGCGTAACGGGGGGCATGAAAATTCCGTCGATTACGAATGTCCGCGACGAAAGCGCGGTTATGAGTTCCGGTCCAGCACGAAATCGACGGACGCTCGCAAGGTCGCGGCCCGTTCGCCGAACATATCGAGGTGGGCGCGGGTCTGGCCGGCCAGATGGGCCACCCGTTCCTTCGCCGCGTCGATCCCGAGCAGAGTCACATAGTTGGCCTTGCCGCGGGCCGCATCCTTGCCGCCGGCGGCCTTGCCCAGATGGTCGGGATCACCTTCGGCGTCCAACAGATCATCGACGATCTGGTAGGCCAGGCCCAGATCCTGTGCAAAGGCCATCAAGGCGTGCCGCTCGGCGTCCTGGGCATGGGCGATGATCAGCGGAATCTCGAAGGCGAAGGCGATCAGGGCCCCGGTCTTGAGCCGCTGCATGCGCGCCACTCCGCCCAGATCCTCGCGCACGCCCAGCAGGTCGATCATCTGGCCGCCGGCCATGCCCTGGGCGCCCGAGGCGTGGGCCAGCCTGCGCACCAGCTCGGCCCGCACATTGCCGTCCGGATGGGTGTCCGGGTGGGCCATGATCTCGAACGCCGCCGTCTGCAGGGCGTCGCCGGCGAGAATGGCCGTCGCCTCGTCATACTGTTTGTGCACCGTCGGCCGGCCGCGGCGCACGTCATCGTCGTCCATCGCCGGCAGGTCGTCGTGCACCAGGCTGTAGGCGTGGATGCATTCCAGAGCGCAGGCCGCCCGCAGCACCGGCCGCTCGGGCAGGTCGAACATCTTGCCGGTCTCGAGGGCGAAGAACGGCCGCAGCCGCTTGCCGGGCCCCAGCGCCGCATAGCGCATGGCCTCGGTCAGCCGCGTCTCGGGCCCGTCGGCGCGCGGCAGCAGCGCGTCCAGGGCCACCGTCACGACATCGGCCGTCTCGGCGATGCGGCGGGCCAGGCTCACGTGAAATCAGCCGGCTCGACGCCGCTCGCATGGCCCTGGCTGAGCACGACCTTCTCGACCCGCAGCCGCGCCTGCTCCAGCCGCGCCTCGCAATGGGCCTTCAGCGCCGCGCCGCGCTCGTAGATCGAGATCGACTCCTCCAGCGGGGCCGATCCCGATTCCAGCCGCTGGACGATCTTTTCCAGCTCGGCGAGCGCTTCCTCGAAGCTCATGGCGGCGGTGGCGGGATCGATGGCGGGGGCGTTCGTCATTTCGTGTTCCAGGAGAGTGCGGTCAGCCTAAAGGCGCGCGACCACCGGAGCAATCGAGCGATTCCGCGGCAGGGTTAAAACCGCTCGAAGCGGCGGGCGCGCCAGTAGCGGAAGCCCTGGTCCTCGGTGCAGCGCCAGCCGTCACGCTTGAGCGCCTCGCCGACCATGGTGTTGAAAAAGCCGTGCGCCACGACCAGCACGTCCTGGCCCTCGCGGGCCAGGTCGGCCACCAGCCGGGCGGCCTGGGCGGCGCGAGCCTCGGCCTGGGCCCGGCTCTCCTGGCCGGCGTGGTGATCGAAGAACCACCACCAGAACCGCGCGATAAAGCCCCACAGCCGCGGCGACATCCGCACCCAGCCGGGAAACGGCGGCGGCGGCAGCGGCGCCTCGATGAACATCGGATCCTGGGCGAAGGCCCGCCCGCAGCACACCGCCATGGCCGTTTCCATCGACCGCGGCCGGGTCGAGGCGATCACGGCCCCGGCCTTGCCGGCGATGGCCTTCAGCCCCTCCGGCGGCGTCTGGCCCTGACGCAGGCCCTTGCCCTCGTAGGTTCCCCACCAGAGACGATAACCCTCGGCGTTCAGCAGAATCTTCCGCGACAGGTCCGGTTCGCCGTGACGGGCGAGAATCACCGCGCCCGGCCGGGCGACGTCCGAGGTCGTCAAAGCACCGTCGGTGGCGAGCACCTCGACCATGATCCCCCGGGGCTGGTGGAAGGAACGCCGCGTCTGACGCGGACCGTTCCCCCGGCGCCCCGTCAACCCTCCTGCAACGCCTGCACATGCGCCAGGGCCGAACGCCCCAGCGCCTCCAAGTCGTAGCCACCCTCGAGGGAGGACACAACCCGGCCCTTCGCGCGGCCGTTGGCGACAGAGACGATGGCGCGGGTCGCCCAGGCGAAGTCCTCGGCCTCCAGCGACTGGCTGGCCAGGGGGTCGCGGGCGTGGGCGTCGAACCCGGCCGAGACCAGGATCAGGTCCGGGGCGAAGGCGTCGACCTGGCTCATCAGCCCCTCGAACACCTTGCGCCACCGCTCGCGCGGCGCATGCGGCCCGACCACGCCGTTGGCGATGTTGCCGACGCCGGTCTCGCTGGCGTCGCCCGTGCCCGGATAGAGCGGCCGCTGGTGGATCGAGGCCAGGAACAGGGTCGGATCATGCTCGAAGGCGGCCTGGGTGCCGTTGCCGTGGTGCACGTCGAAGTCGACCACCGCCACCCGCGCCAGCCCGGCCGCCTGGGCCGCGCGGGCGGCCACCGCGACGTTCGAGAAGACGCAAAAGCCCATCGCCCGGCCGGGCTCGGCATGATGACCCGGCGGCCGCACGGCGCAGAAGGCGCGGTCAATGCCGCCGCCGGCGACCGCGTTGACCGCCGCGACCGCCGCCCCGGCCGCCCGCAGCGCCGCCTGCAGGCTGCCCGGGCCCAGCGCCGTATCCGGATCGATCTGCACCCGGCCGGGCCTGTGGCCGGCGGCGTAGATCGCGGCCAGATAGGCCTCCGGATGGACCCGCAGCAGGTCGCCGTGCTCGGCCAGCGGCGCTTCGCGCGGTTCCAGGTCGAGAGTCGCGTCGTCCCGCAACGCATCGATCACCGCCCCCAGCCGCTCCGGCCGCTCGGCATGGCCGGCGCCGGGGTGGTGGTCGAACATGGCCGTGTGCGTGTAGAGGGCGAGGGTCATCATCCGAAAGACTAACGCGCCAGACCCGATGTCCACACCCTTGATCCGCCGCGCCGGCCCCGCCGACGCCGAGGCCCTCAGCCGCATCGGCGCCGAGACCTTCGTCGAGACCTTCGGCCACCTGTATCCGCCGGAGGACCTGGCGGCCTTCCTCGAGGCGGCCTACGGGCTGGACAAGACCCGCCGCGACCTGGCCGATCCGGCCAAGGCCGCCTGGCTGGTCGAGGTCGATGGCGAGGCGGTCGGTCACGCCCTGGCCGGCCCCTGTGACCTGCCGCACGACGACGTCACCCCGGCCTGCGGCGAGCTGAAGCGGCTCTATGTGCTCAGGCGCCTGCAGGGCGACGGGACCGGCTCACGGCTGCTGGCCGAGACCCTCGCCTGGCTGGAGCGGAACGGCCCGCGCCGGCTGTGGATCGGCGTCTGGTCCGAAAACCTCGGCGCGCAGCGGCTCTATGGCCGGATGGGGTTCGAGAAGGTCGGGGAGTACGAGTTCGCCGTCGGCCGGGTGCTCGACCGGGAGTTCATCCTGCGGCGGGGGTAGCGTGCGTGGTTCGAGACGCTCGCCGAGGCTCGCTCCTCACCATGACGAACAGTTTCGCAGTCCACCTCTCTCCGTCATCCTGAGGAGCGATCCCTCGGGATCGCGTCTCGAAGGACGCACGATCAGCGCTCCAAACTGGACAAGCCGGTCCCGCCCCCCCATCCTCTGTCAAACAACCGTTCGACGCCCTGAGAGTCCGCCATGTTCATGCGCTTCTTCACCGAGCTGCGGGAAGCCAAGGTCCCCGTGACGCTGAAGGAATACCTGATGCTCATGGAGGCGATGGACAAGGACGTCATCGACCGCCGGGTCGAGGATTTCTACTACCTGTCGCGCTCGGCCCTGGTGAAGGACGAGAAGAACCTCGACAAGTTCGACCAGGTGTTCGGCCATGTGTTCAAGGGCCTGGAAATGGTCGGCGACGCGGCCAATCCCGACATTCCGGCCGAGTGGCTCAAGGCCCTGACCGAGAAGTTCCTGACCGACGAGGAGAAGGCCCAGATCGAGGCCATGGGCGGCTTCGACAAGCTGATGGAGATGCTCCAGGAGCGGCTGCGCGAGCAGAAGAAGCGCCACGAGGGCGGCAACAAGATGATCGGCACGGGCGGCACATCGCCCTTCGGCGCCAACGGCTACAATCCCGAGGGCGTGCGCATCGGTCAGGACAAGGGCCGCCACGGCAAGGCGGTGAAGGTCTGGGACAAGCGCGAGTACAAGAACCTCGACGACTCGGTCGAACTGGGCACCCGCAACATCAAGGTCGCCCTGCGCCGGCTGCGCAAGTTCGCCCGCGAGGGCTCGCCCGACGAGCTGGATCTGGACGGCACCATCAAGAACACCTCGCGCAAGGGCTATCTCGACATCACCATGCGCCCCGAACGCCGCAACAAGATCAAGGTGCTGATCTTCTTCGACATCGGCGGCTCGATGGACAGCCACATCAAGCTCTGCGAGGAGCTGTTCAGCGCGGCGCGGACCGAGTTCAAGAACCTGGAGTTCTTCTACTTCCACAACTGCCTGTACGAGAGCGTGTGGAAGGACAACCGCCGTCGCCAGACGGAAAAGCAGAACACCTGGGACGTGCTGCACAAGTTCCCCAGCGACTACAAGGTGATCTTCGTCGGCGACGCGACCATGAGCCCCTACGAGATCACCTATCCGGGCGGCAGCGTCGAGCACTGGAACGAGGAGCCCGGGGCCATCTGGGTCGATCGCGTGACCCAGATCTACAACAGCGTGGTCTGGCTCAATCCCACCGCCGAGCGCCACTGGGACTACACCCAGTCGATCGGGGTGATGAAACAGCTGGTCAATGACCGGATGTATCCGCTGACCATCGACGGCCTGGACAAGGCCATGCGGGAGCTGGTCCGTGCCTGACGGCGCGCCCGACGCCAACGCCGACCAGGTCGCCTACTGGAACGCGGCCGCGGGCGAGACCTGGGTCGCGCAGCAGGACCGGCTCGACCGCCAGCTCGATCCGCTGGGCCGCACGGCCATGGCCGCCCTCGACCCGGCCGCCGACGAGCGGCTGATCGACATCGGCTGCGGCTGCGGCCAGACCAGCCTGGAGCTGGCCGGCGAGGTCGGGCCGGACGGAACCGTGCTGGGGGCGGACATCTCCGCCCCGATGCTGGCCGTCGCGCGCCGCCGGGCCGCCGAGGCCGGACTGACCAATGTGCGGTTCCTCGAGGCCGACGCCCAGACCCATCCGTTCGCGCCGGGCGGGGCCGACGCGGTCTTCTCCCGTTTCGGGGTGATGTTCTTCGCCGATCCGCCGGCCGCCTTCGCCAACATCCGCCGCGCGGTGCGGCCGGGCGGGCGGCTGGCCTTCGTCTGCTGGCGGCCGCTGATGCTCAACGAGTGGATGCTGCTGCCGATGCGCGCGGCGCTGCCGCACATCGCCGCGCCGCCGCCCCCGCCGGACCCACTGGCGCCCGGGCCGTTCGCCTTCGCCGACGCCGACCGGGTGCGCGGCATCCTGGCCGCCGGAGGCTTCTCCGGGATCGAGATCGACGCCCACGACAGCCTGATCGGCGGCAACAGCCTGGAGGACACGGTGGCCCTGTCGCTGCGGGTCGGCCCGCTGGGCATGCTGCTGCGCGAGAATCCCGGCCAGCGCGACAAGGTCGTCGATGCCCTGCGCCAGGCGCTCGAACCCCACGCCGGCCCCAGCGGGGTGTTCCTGCCCGCCTCGGTGTGGATCGTGACCGCGCGGGCCTGACGCGCCCGCCGTTCCAAACAACTGTTCAACGCCCCTTGCGCGGAGGCCGAACGCCCGTAAAGCTCCCCCTACGGAATGGAAGGGCTGCGTCTTGAGTCACACCGACGATCCCGGCGCGGAGTCGCAAACTCCCGAGGCTGAGGCCGCCACCAAGCAGCTGGTGTTCAACGCCGCCGAGCGGCTGTTCGCCCTGCATGGTTTCCAGAACGTCTCGGTGCGCGACATCACCGCCGAGGCGGGGGTCAATCTGGCCAGCGTGAACTACCACTTCGGCTCCAAGGACGCCCTGCTGTTCGAGATCTTCCGCCGCCGGACCCAGGAGCTGAACCGCGACCGCGCCCGGATGCTGCACGAGGCCACCGACCGCCACGGCGGCAAGCCGCCGGTGCGCGAGATCCTCACCGCCCTGTTCGCCCCGCCGCTGAAGTGGCTCGACCCGACTGGCGACCGGCGCATCTCGCTGCAGTTCCTGATCCGCGCGCGCAGCGAGGGCACGGCCGAGATCCGCGATGTGCTGGGCAGCGACGTCAGCCACCTGAAACGCTTCGCCGACGCCCTGCTGGCCGCCAGGCCCGAACTGGCGCCGGAAGAGGTCTACTGGCGGCTGCACTTCGTGCTCGGCATGATCCACCAGAACCGCTTCATGGAACTGGACCGCCTGCACGTCCTCTCCGGCGGCCAGACCCGCGAGGGCGAGGTGGACGCGCTGCTGGAGCGGATGCTGGATTTCGCCGAGGCGGGGTTTTTGCGGTAGGGGACATGTTTCGGCGATAGCCGGTATGTGTCCCCTGCCCCGTTTACGCCTCTACGCCGCCACGGTCGCCGACTGGGGCTCGCCCCAGGCGAAGTCCGGATAGAAGCGGGCCATTCCCCGCGCCGCGTAGGCGACCAGGGTTGGATAGGTCATCGCCGCCCGGCGCAGCGCCGTGTCGAAATAGGGCGTCATCACCCCGATCAGCATCGCCAGGGCCGTGGCGTCAACGCCGCTGGGCTCGTCGCCGAACAGCCAGGTCTTGTCGCCCAGCAGCCTGTCCAGCGCGTCGAGGGTGCGGGTTCCCAGCCACAGCACCTCCTCGTCGCTGTGCCGGCCGACGCCGACCGAAAGAATGTTGCCGGCCACCCTGGCCTGCACCTCGGCGCGCACCTTCTCGCGGAAAGCCTCGGGCACGGTGTCGAAGAAGTGGGCCGGACCCTTGGCGAAGTTCTCCGGGACCAGCCAGCGGTCACGCACCCAGGTCCAGGCGAACTGGTTTTCCAGCATCCGCTCGATGGCCCAGGCCTGAGCGCGTTGGACGGGGGTGAGGTGGGCGTCGAGATCGAAGTCGTACTTCCGCTCCAGATGAGCGCGGATGAAGGTGGAGTCGGCCACCGCCTCGCCGTCGTCATCGATCCAGGGCAGCTGGCCCTTGGGCGAGGTGTCGGGGGCGGCGGGGACCTTCTGATAGTCCAGGCCCGCCATCTTCAGCTGAACCTCGGTCTTGGTGACATAGGGGCTGACTTCGGGCAGTCCGAAATTCTCGCCGCTGGTGTAGAGGGTAATCATGGTGGCTCTCCTTGGCTCAACGGCCCGAGAGTGCGACACCCCTGTTGTCAGCGTGCTGTCAGCATGCTGACAGAATGAACGGAGACACCTGCCGACAGCGCCGGAACATGTCCCCTACGACTACCCGCCCCGCTTCATCGTCTCGCGCGCGATGACGATCTGCTGCACCTGGCTGGTGCCCTCGTAGATGCGGAAGATGCGCACGTCGCGGTACAGGCGTTCGATGCCATAGTCGGCGACATAGCCGGCGCCGCCGAAGATCTGCACGGCCTTGTCGGCGACGCGACCGACCATCTCCGAGGCGAAGTATTTGGCCGCCGCCGCTTCCAGCACGATGGTCTGGCCGGCGTCGCGCTTGCGGGCGCCTTCCATGACCAGGGCGCGGGCGGCCATGGCCTCGGTCTTCATGTCGGCGATCATGCCCTGGATCAGCTGGAAGCCGCTGAGGGCCTGACCGAACTGCTTGCGCTCGCCGGCGTAAGTCACGCAGTCGGCGATGAGCCGCTCAGCCACGCCCACACACAGCGCGGCGATGTGCAGCCGCCCCTTGTCGAGCACCTGCATGGCCACCTTGAAGCCCTCGCCCTCGCCGCCCAGGCGGTTTTCGACCGGCACGCGGACGTTGTCGAAGGTGATGTCGTGGATCTGGGCGCCGTGCTGGCCCATCTTCTTTTCCGGCTTGCCGACGGTGATGCCCGGCAGGTCGCTGGGCACGAGGAAGGCCGATACGCCGCCGCCGCCCTTCACGTCCGGATTGGACCGGGCCATGACCGTGAACAGCGCGGCCTTGCCGGCGTTGGTGATGAAGCGCTTGGAGCCGTTCAGGACATAGTCGGCGCCGTCGAGGATGGCGCGGGTCTGCACCGCAGCGCTGTCGGAGCCGGCCTCGGGCTCGGTCAGGGCGAACGAGGTCACCGTTTCGCCCGTCGCGATGCCGGGCAGCCACCTGGCCTTCTGTTCGTCCGTGCCGAACATCACCAGCCCCTGGCTGCCGATGCCGACATTGGTGCCAAACTCCGAGCGGAAGGCCGGGCTGGTGCGGCCCATCTCGAAGATCACCAGGCACTCGTCCTCCATCGAGAGGTCGAGACCGCCGTAGGCCTCGGGGATCGACAGGCCGTAAAGGCCCAGGTCGCGCATCTCCTGGATCACGCCGTCGGGCACGCGGTCGGCCTCGGCCACCTGGGCCTCGAGCGGCCGCAGCCGCTCGGTCACGAACCGGCGCAACGTGTCGATGAACTGGTCCCGGGTCTCGGCGTCGAGGGCCATGGTGCGCTTCCCTTTGTGCGTATGTTGTTTTGCCGATGCAGTAAGGGACCGGACGCAGGAGGGGAAGCCTCCCGCAACGTCAGGTTTGCCGCCCGGGGGCGGAAATCCGCTTCGCTCCCGGGCCGCCAGGTACGACGCCGCGCCGCGTTGAGCACATGCGGAGGCACGCACTGACGTGCATGTCTCCAGCAGGGACAGACACCAGAGGTGTCTGTCCCTACCCCGTATTCCTCAGCCCCGCCGCGACGCCCGCCACGGTCAGCTGGATGGCCAGGCGCAGCTGCTCGTCCTCGTCGCCGGCGCGGCGGCGCGACAGCAGCTCGAGCTGGAGGTAGTTCAGCGGATCGACGGCCTGGGCCGCCAGTTCAACGGACTCGGCCAGGTCCGGCCGGTCGTCGAGCAGCCGGGTCCCGCCGCGGATGGCCAGGGCCAGGGCCACGGCCCGCTCGTGCTCGGCGCGGATGGCGTCCATGATCGCCCCGGCGCCGGCGACGCCGTCGGCCAGCTTCGCGTAGCGGCCGGCGATGGCCATGTCGCTCTGGGCCAGGGCCAGTTCCATGTTCGACAGCAGGGCGGCGAAGACGTCGAACTCACCGGCCAGGTCGGCCAGCCGCGGCACGGTCAGGCCGGCGCGCGCGACGCCGCCGGCGAAGCCGTACCAGCCGGGCAGCATGAAACGCGCCTGCGACCAGCTGAACACCCAGGGGATGGCGCGCAGGTCCTCGATGCGGCGGCTGGCGGTGCGCGAGGCGGGCCGGCTGCCGATGTTGAGCTGGACGATCTCGCCGATCGGCGTGGCGCCCCAGAAGAAGTCGGTGAACCCCGGCGTCTCGTAGACCAGCGCCCGGTAGGCCGCGAACGACCCGGCGGCCAAGGCGTCCATCGCGGTCTGGGCGGCGTCCGACGGCCCGTCCGCGCGGCGGTCGTTGCTGGCGATCAGCGCCGCGGCGACGAGGCTTTCCAGATTGCGCCGGGCGGTCGGCTGGTCGCCGTAGCGGCGGGCGATCATCTCGCCCTGCTCGGTCATGCGCAGGCGGCCCTGCACCGTGCCCGCGGGCTGGGCCAGCACGGCCTCGGCGGCGGGGCCCCCGCCCCGGCCGACGGACCCGCCGCGGCCGTGGAAGATGCGCAGGCCCACGCCCAGCTCGTCGCAGACCGCCGCCAGGGCCGAGGCCGCCCGGGCGACGCCGCGCCGCGAGGCGACATAGCCGCCATCCTTGTTGGAGTCGGAGTAGCCGACCATGACCTCCTGCACGGGCCGGGCGCCGAGGATGGCGCGGGCAAGCGGCAGCTCCAGCCATTGCCGCAGCACGGCCGGGCCGTTGTCGAGATCCTCGATGGTCTCGAACAGCGGCGAGACCCGCACATGCGCCCGGGGCTCGTGGCCGCCCCGCGCCAGCCCCACCTGGGCCAGCAGGACCAGCGGCTCGAGGATGTCCGACAGGGTCGCCGTCTTGGACACGACATAGGCGCCGATCGCCGCCGGGCCATAGAGGGTCACGGCCTCGGCCGCCGCCTCCAGCGTCGCCAGTTCGCGCGTGGTTTCCTCGCCGTAATCGGCGAACGGCGAGCGCAGCGGGCGCTGGTGGGCCATCTCGCCCAGCAGCAGGGCGACCTTGGCGTCCTCGTCGAGGGCCAGGTAGTCGATGGCCTGGCCCGAACGCCGGATCAGCTCATCGACGACGCGCTCGTGCACGTCGGCGTTCTGGCGCATGTCGATGGCCAGCAGGTGGAAGCCGCAAACCCGCGCCACCTGCAGCAGGGTCGTCAGCCGCGGGCCGACCAACCGCTCGCCGCCGTGGCTGGCCAGCGAGTCGCGGACGGTCTCCAGGTCGGCGACGAACTGGGCGGGGCTATCGTAGGCCGGGGCCGTCGGGGCCTCGGTGGCGAAGGCGACGAGGCTGCCCGTCAGCCGCAGCGAACTGGCCGCCAGCCGGTCGAAGATCACCTCCAGCGCCAGGCGGTAGGGCTCGTCGGCCCGGTGCACCGAGGCGTCGTCCGACGCGCGGGCCAGGGTCAGCAGCGCCTCCGACGCGCCCTCATAGGCGTCCGAAATGGCCAGGTCCGCCCACAGCCGGCGCACCTCGGCGGCATAGACGTCGAGGATCACCCGGGCCTGGGCGCTCAGCGCCAGCCGCAGGGTGTCGCCCGTGACACCGGGATGGCCGTCGCGGTCGCCGCCCAGCCAGCTGCCGAGCTTCAGCATCGGGGGCACGTCACCGCCCTCGCCGAAGGTCTCGCTCCAGGTCTCGTACAGGTCGATCAACGCCGGCAGCATCGAGGTGCGCACGATCGACAGGGCGTTGCGGATCTCGTCCCGCACGGTGATTTTCTCGGGCCGGTGCAGGCGCGTGCGCCACAGCAACGCGACCTCGCGGAACAGCCCCTCGCGGATGCGGGCGTCGAGGTCCGGCGGCAGATGGTGCCGACGCAGGGTCATCAGCCGCGACAGCTCCGCCTCGCGATCGACCAGGGCGCGGCGGCGCACCTCGGTGGGATGGGCGGTCAGCACGGGCGTGACATCGAGATCGGCCAGGGCCAGGGCCGTCAGGCCCAGCGACTCCAACGCCCCGGCGACCGTGCGGGCGGCGACGCCTCGGCCCTCGTCCTCGGCCTGGCGGCGGCGGCCGGCCACGTCCTCGCCAATGTTGGCCAGCATCGAGTGGCAGGCGAAGGCCCGCGCCAGCAGCATGGCCTCGTCGGAGGTCACGGCATTGAACAGAAAGCCCAGGTGCGGGGCGTCGCCGCCATCGGCCGCCGCCTTGCGGGCGCTGCCGACCAGGCTCGCGGCATCCTCGCCGTCGAGATAGCGGATGGCCTCCATCAGGAGGTCTTCCATCAGCTTCACGTTCAGCCGCACGTGCCGGCTGGTGGGGCCCGGGGCCGACCGGGGAATCTGCAAGCTCAGGGGGGGCGTCATGGCCGTCCTTATGTCAAAGCCATCCCTTGACGACAAGCAATGACACCGGTGTCTTTTTTCTGACCCGATCTAACCCAGGTCGCCCGCCGCGGCGTCGAGGAGCAGCCAGGCCCGGCCGCCGTCCGACGCCAGCAAGGTCGCGGCGAGCAGGCCGCTGCGGTCGCGCTCGGCCGCCTCTTCGAGCATGCCGCCGAAACGCTGCAGGAAGCGGTCGGTCTGGCCGCGCATGGCGGCGTCGGAGAACAGGCGGCGGACCAACCGGCGGATCGCCGCCGGGGCCAGGCGGCGGACCACCTCGCGGGCGCCTTCCATGTCGCGGGTCTGCACGACGGCGGCGATCTCGTCGATCCGGTTGCGCGGCAGCAGAGCGGCCGGGTCGATGCCCATGCCGGCGATCTCGGCCGCCATGCGTTCGGCCAGGCTCTCGGGATCGCCCTCGTCGCTGTCGATCGAGGTCAGCAGATCCTTCCAGCTCCAGCCGCTTTCGCCAGGCTCGGGCGCGGGCGGAGGGGTATTGCCGCCGGCCGTCTCGAACACGCTGCGGAATTCCTCGTCCGTGGCGGTCGGGGTCAGCTTCAGGCGCGGACGCAGGCCGGCGCTCTCGGCCGGGCCCGCGGCGGTGGCGGCCACGCCGGCCGCGGGGCGCGGGGCGCGGGCGGCGGCGATGGCCGGCGCGGCGGTGCCGGCGGCCCCGGCGACCACGCCCATGACCTTCACGGCCTCGCTGAGCATGTCGTAGTTGCGCCGGACCCGCTCCTGGAAGCTCGCGTCGATCGACTGGGTCTCCTCGGCGGCGCGGCGGGCGGCGGCCAGCAGGTCGTCCATGCTCTGTTCGACCGAGACGCGCACCTCCTCGACCCGGGCGCGGGCGGCCTCGGGCAGGCGCGCGGCGCGGGCATCGACCTCGCCCAGCATCTGGCTGAGGTCGGACAGGGCCTCGCGGGCCACGGCCGCGCCCTGCTCCAGCTTCTGGGCCGTGGCGGCGCCGGCCTGCTCGACCATCTGGGCCGACTGTTCGATCAGGTCGCGAGCCTCGGTCAGCCGGGCCTCGAAGACGGCGTCGGCCTTCTGGTGCGCGGCGAAGGCCGCCTCGCTCAGCTGGTCGACCCGCTGGCTGGCGGCCTCGGCGTCGCCCTCGGCCACCTCGCGGGCGGCCTGGGCGGCCGAGCCCAGTCGCTCGATGGCCTGTTTGAGATCGGACTCCAGCCCCTCGCGCTCGCGGGCGGCGGCCTGGCCGACCAGGGTCACGACCTGGGCCGCCTCCTGCTCCAGCACGCCGCGTTCGTTGCGCGCGTGTTCGGTCAGGGCCTCGAACCGTTCGGCCGCATCGGCGATCAGCTGGCGCAGGGCTTCCGCCCCCCTGGCCGCCTGTTCGCCCAGGTTGGTCGCGCCCTCGGTGGCGTGAATCATGAATTCGGACAGCTGGGCCGTGCGACTTTCCGACAGGGCGGCGAAGTCCTCCTGGTCGGCGCGCAGGGCGTGGGCCACCGTGACCAGCGAGGCGCGCTGCTGGGTCAGGCCTTCCTCGACCAGACGCATCTGGTCGCCAACGCCGACGCCGGCGGTCTCGAGCCGGGCGACCTGGCGAGCCAGATCCTCGCCGGCCACGCGGGCGGCGTCGCTGGCCTCTCCGGCGGCGGCGGCCAGGTCGGCGGCGCGGGCGGCCAGGGCGGCCTCGGCCTCGCGCAGCTGGGTCTCGGCCAGGTCCGAGGCCTCGGCCACCATGCGGGCCTGGCTGGTGATGGAATCGGTGATGGCCACGGCGCGAACGTCGAGCTCGCCGCTCAAGGCGTCCAGCTGCTCGCGCTCGGCGCCGAGTGTCGTGGCCAGATCGACGGCCGTGCGCGCCGATTGGGCCGCCGCCTCGGACAGGCGCCGCGTCTCGTCGGCCATGGCCTGACGCAGGGCCAGCATGGTCTCGCGGGCCTCGTGGGCCGCGCCCGTGGCGCTGTCGATCTGCAGGCGGACGGATTCGATCACCGAGCCGGTCTCGGCCGCGGCCATGGCGGCCGGTCCCAGCAGGCGGGCGGCGCTCTCGCGGGCGCGGCGCACCTCGGCCGACAGGTTGCGGCCCTGAACCAGGGCGTAGGCGCCGACGAACACCAGCGCGGCCGGGCCAACGGCCAGCACCGCGAACAGGCCCAGGGCCAGAGGATCCTCCCCGAACGGTTCGATCTTCAGTCTCCATCCCAGGGCGAAGGCGACCGGCGCCACGGCCCACAGCGCGCTGACCAGAAACGCCCCGATCCAGATCGGGCTGCCCGAAGGCTCCTTGAACGTCTCCGGGCGAGCCAGGACGGCGGGCGGCAGCGGCGGCTCGGCGGACGGATCGGCGGTGCGCACCGGCGTCGGCGGCGCCGTATCCTCGGCGGTCATCTCGACCATCGGGGGGGCCTGCCGGATTTCGAGCTCGGCATCCATCGCCGGCGGCGCGTCCAGCTCGCTCTCGGCGAGGGACTCGGCGACCTGCGGCGACGGGGCGACTTCACGCGACGCGCGGGAAAAATCGAACGGGGAACGGGTCTTCCTGGCCGTCATTCGCGGGTCGTGGTCCTGCTGGGGCCGAAGGAGGTCGCCGCGCACGATCGCCAGCCCCACACCTCTCGCGCGCTGGGAGAAACCTACCGGTGAAACTCGCTTGGGAAAAGGGCTTGAAAAGGTTTCGTTAACGTCCAACCCGTGACGGACCGTCGCGACCGCTCAAACGCGGCGAATCCGGGCCTTTTCGGCGTCGAGGCAGGGACTTGTGGCCGGGGTTTCGGCGGCGGCCTCGGGCCGCGGGGACGGGCGGCGGGCGGCGGGCGCCTCGCGCCCCGGTGGGCGCGAGAGATCGACCTCGATCCCCAGCTGCGAGACGGCGAGCGATGCGGCCCAGATCACGATGACGGCGACAATCTCAAGCAGGGCCTGCACCCTGGCGTCCCCCGATTTCCGATAGCGCCGTTATTCGTCAGGACTCGCGGCGCGGCAACCCGGCGACGCATGAAGTTTTGGTCATGTTCGGACCAGCGGACGCATCATGCCGCCCTCTCCGTCCGGCCCGCGACTGTCAGCCGCCAGGCGCCCGCCAGACCGAGCAGGGCCAGCAGGCTCATGCCCAGATACCCCCGCTCGCGCGCGCCGTCGAACAGCGGTCCGCTGGCCAGGGTCGCCAGACCGATGATCAGCCCGCCGGACACGGCCGAGCTGAGGGTCTGGGCGGCCGAGGCGCTGCGCGCCGGAGCGTGACGCTCGATCAGAAGCAGCGAACCCATGAACACCGCGGCGAAGCTCAGCGCATGCAGGGCCTGCAGCGGGAACAGCAGCCATAGCGGCGGGGCGAAGGCGAACGCGGTCCAGCGGACCACCGCCGCCACGCCGCCAATGACCACCAGGGCCTCGGGCCCGACCCGCTTGCGCCAGGGTTCGAGGAAACACATGAAGGCGATCTCGACCGCCACGCCCGTGGCCCAGAGCAGCCCCACCACGGTCGCCGACAGGCCCTGGCCTTTCCACAGCAGGGCCGAGAAGGCGTAGTAGAAGGCGTGAGTGGCCTGGATCAGGCTGGTGGAGACGACGGCCAGCAGGAACGGCCGGTTGCGCAGCAGGTCGGACACGCCCCGCCAACGATCGCGCCGGCCCGGCCGCTCGCCGCCCTCATGGACCGGATCGGGCGGCAGCAGGACCCTGGCGGACAGCCCCGACAACAGGCCGGCGACGCAGATCCAGACGATGATCAGGCCCGGCCCCGTGCGCGCCAGCAGGGCGCCCATGCCGATGTTGGCCACGACGAAGGCGATCGAGCCGATGCCGCGCGGCAGGCCATAGTTGAACCCCTCGGCCCGGGCCCGGCGCAGGGTCAGCACGTCGGCCAACGGCACGGCCGTCGACAGGAAGCTGGACGCCGCCAGCCAGAAGGCGAGCCAGGGCCAGAAGCCGCTGACCACGCCGATCAGGCCGTAGCAGACGCCCCCGGCCGCCCCGAGCAGCATCATTGGCGTGCGACGCAGCGTGAAACCGTCGGCCCAGACCGCCAGCACCGGGGTGATGACCACGCGCGCCAGCATCGGCGCGGCCAGGATCACCCCGATCTGCGCCCCGCTCAGCCCCTGGGCGCGGAACCACACCGGCATGTAGGGCAGGCTCGCCCCCGTGCCGATGAAGATCGAGCAATAGAACAGGCCGAACAGGATGGCGCGGGACATGGTGTTGGCTAGCAGAGTCGCACGCGGGACGAAACGAACTCCCTGGCCGGCGCGGGGGGCAGGCGACTTGCCCCCCGAGGTCTCGCGGGCTATATTGCTGGATATAAAGTTCTGGAGCACCGCCGTGAGCGAAACGTCACAGAAGCGCGCCCTGAGAACCTATCGCGACCGCCTAAATCAACGCGGCATGGCACGGTTCGAGGTGCTCGGTCTGGACGGTGACCGCGACCTGATCCGGTCCATGGCCAGACGGCTGGCGGAGAATGACCCGGAAGCAACCAACATTCGCGCCACGGTAACCCGCGCCCTATCGGGTGAGCCGCCGAAGCGGGGCGGGATTCTCGACGCGCTACGCCGCTCGCCGCTCGTCGGCGCTGATCTGGAAATCACCCGCGCGGTGACGCATGGCCGCAAGCTCGACCTGTGACCCGCTATCTTCTCGACACGAACATCATCAGCAACGTCACCCGGCCGGCGCCGTCCGCCTCGCTTATGGCGTGGATGGCCGATCAGCTCGACGAGAACCTGTTCATCTCGTCCCTGTCGATCGCCGAGGTTCGACGGGGCATTCTTGAAAAGCCTCAGGGGCGCAAGCGCGCGCAGCTGGAGGCCTGGTTCCTTGGTCCCGAAGGGCCCCCGGCCCTGTTCGCTGGCCGGGTGCTTCCCTTCGACGAGGACGCCGGTCTGGTCTGGGCGCGCTTGATGGCCGACGGCACGGCGGCGGGACGCCCCCGCAGCGCGCTCGACATGATCATCGCGGCTGTGGCCGAGGTGAACGGCTGCGTCGTGGTCACCGACAACGAAAAGGATTTCGCGGGGCTTGAGCCCCTCAATCCCCTGCGCTCCGCGCCGGGACAAGGGCGCTAGCGGGCCGGAGCGGACTCTCCCCCCCCCTTTTTCGGGTCGCACCCGAATGCGGCATAAGGTCGACTGGAGCCGTCAATCAGGAGTCCAGCCATGCGCGCCCTCGCATCCGGCCTCGCAGTCGCCCTCGCCCTGACGGCTGGTCCCGCCCTGGCCGTGGACGCGAACCTCGTCGATGGCGTGTTCGAGGGCGGCTACACCTGCGCCCAGGGCGTGACCTATCTGAAGTTGACGCTCGACGGGGACGCCGATGGCTATGTGCGGGGGATCTTCCACTTCGGCAGCGTCTCGTGGCGCGGCGGATCGAACCTGGCCGTGCCGGAAGGCAAATACGCGATGACCGGCCGCCTGAACAATCAGGGCCAGATCGTTCTGCAGGGCAGCCACTGGATCCAGCAGCCGGCCGGCTATGTCATGGTCAACCTCGCCGGCCTGGTGAAACGGCAAGGCTCCTATCTCGTCATCGAAGGCAATGTCGGCGGCGCGCCGGGCTGCACCACCTTCCAGGTCGGCCGCGAGTAGAGCGTCTACCCCGCCGGCAGCGGCGGCAGGTCGAGCCGGCGGGCGTCGGCCATCCGCACGTAGAGGCCGCGGATTTCGGTATCCAGCGCCGCGTCGCGCGCGGCTTCGACCGCGATGTGCAGGTCGATCAGCGCCCGGCGCAGGTCGGCGTTGGCGCGGTCCATGGCGGCCAGGGAAAGGTCCGTGTCCTCGTCAGTGGCCGCCTCGGCGAACGCCGCGCCATAGGTCGGCGCCGCGCGGCGCAGCAGGTCGCGGATCGCGCCGTTCTCCCACACCCGGGCGGCGATGCCGCGCTCGGCCTCCTGGGCGCACAGCAGGGAGATCATGCCGGTCACGCCGATGCGGCTCTGCAGGAAGTCGCCGCTCGACTCGGGCGGCGGCGGGTCCATCAGACAGAGGAAGTTGCCCAGCAGCAGTTCGGGAACGGTCGGGGTCATGCCAGCGCCTCCAGGGCCGCGAGCCGGTCGGCCAGGATGACATCCTGTCGCCGCGCCGTGTACCAGCCGGACAGTCCCAGCACCGGGTCCTTGAACCCGCCGGCGCGGAACTCCTTGGCCGACGAAGTCCAGATCGCCTGGCCCTTGACCGACGCGAACAGCTCCCACCAGGCGAAAGCAGCGGGATCGACCGTCAGGCCGCTGGCCGCCTCCCAGATGGCGATGGCCTCCTCGCGCGGCAGCATGCCGGAAACGCGGTCGGTCTCGCCGTAGCACCACAGCGGCTCCATGGCCCAGCCGAGGTCCTCGAGCGGATCGCCGATGTGGGCCATCTCCCAGTCGAGCAGGGCGATGATCCGGCCCTGGCCGTCGTGCATGAAGTTGCCGGTGCGGTAGTCGCCGTGAACCACCGACAGCTTCCGCGCCGCCGGCGGCGGGCTGGCGCGCAGCCGTCGGATGCAGGCGCGGACGATCGGCTGGGGATGCTCCTCGTCGGCGTCGATGACGCCCTCCCAATAGTCGAGCTCCCGCTTCCAGCAGGCGTCGGGCGCCGGCGTTTCGGCGGCCTGGGCGATCGGCAGGGTCGCCGGATCGGCGGCCGCGATCGTCCCCAGGTGGCCATAGAACTGCTCGCCGATGGTCCGGGCGTGCTCGCCATAGGGCGCCACCGTGAACGGGCTCTGGGCCTTGCCGCCGTCGATGCGCCCCATGATGAAGAACGGCCGCTCCAGCTCGGCCCCCTGCTCCTCCAGCGCCACGCCCTCGGGCACCGGCAGGCCGCTGCCGTGGAACGAGCGGAAGGCGGCGAACTCCAGCTTGCGCTCGGTGTCGATCAGGCTGCCGACCGGGTCGCGGCGCAGGATCAGGCCCCGCGTCTCGCCGCCGACCTCGACATCGAAGCGATAGGTCTCGCGGCTCGCCCCGCCGGGGATGCGCGCGATCATCGTCACCCGCGCGGGCGTCTCCCAGATCCGCGTCAGATAGGCTTCAAGCTGGCTCTGCAGCGTCACTTGGCCATGTCCATCAGGCCAGTAAAGCCGGACGGACCGTGCGGGCCGATGACCAGCTGCTCAAGCACGCCCCGCCCCCTGCGCACCTTGCCGGCCGCGTCGGTGTAGGTGATCTCCGACAGGGCCTGGACGTGCAGGTTGAACGGCAGGGTCGGATCAGTCTCGGCCAGCCTGATGTCCTCGCGCTCGACGGCCAGTTCGCCGTGCAGCTGGCCGTGGCCCCATTTGGGATGGGTGTAGCCCAGGCCCATCATCTGGAATTCGTAGAGCGGCTTGAACTCCACCTGACCGGCCGGCTTGCCGTAGTCGTCGGTCAGGCTGACCACCGCGTGGCTGGCGTGGCGCGAGTTGCCGCGCCATTCGATGGTCGCCGCGCCGTTGAGGTGGTCCAGGCCGTCCTCGCCAGCCCCGTCGGGGGCCCAGACGGCGCGCGTGTTCCACGGCCGGCCCGTGGCGTCCTCGTTGCTGTGGAAGAAGAAGCTGCCGTCGGCGAAGCTGCACGGCGACCACAGCCAGAAGAACTGCGGCGGCTGGGCCGGCACGACTTCCTGGCTGTCGCGGGCGCCGACCGGCCGCACGCCCCAGGAGCGGTCGCGGGTGCCGACGTAGCCATCGACGGAGCGGCGCTCGCCGTCCAGCTCGATCCAGCCGGTATAGCGGCCGTTCTGGGTCAGGCGGGTGTAGTCCATGAAGGTCCGCGTGCCCTGGCGGCGGACGAAGCGCGGCTCCTCGATCGGGAAGGCCCGGCCCTCGAAGACGAACTCGCCCTTCAGCCGATGCTCGGGGGAGTCGATGGTGACCTTGAGCTTCTGGAGTGGCTCGAGGATCTCGATCCTCAGCGGGCCGGCCGTCAGGTCCATGCGGTCGCCCAGGACGGCGCTGACGTGCAGGGCCGTCTGGACTCCGTCCCGCACCACCACGAAGGCGCCGTCGGCGATGTTCAGGTGCGGATAGACGCCGAAGGCCACAGCGAAGAAGTCCTCGCCGCTATCGGGATGGTAGCCGTTGAAGAAATAGCGGTCGTAGAAGTTCCGGTCGGTGCCCGAATAGGCGATCGGCTCGGCCGTCTGGTGGATGGGGAAGTCGTCCCCTTTGGTGAGCGCCATGATCGCTGTTCTCCCTGCACGCAGCCACGCCGCCTCGAACGGGCGTTTGATGTCTCGAACCGGCTCAGCGTAAGGTCGCGCGAAGCGAATGCAACGGTGACGGAGGGTCAAGGTGGCCTGGGAAAGACGGACCTGGATGACCCTCGCCGCGATCAGCGGATTCATCGCCGTGGCCGTCGGCGCGTTCGCCGCGCACGGCGTGACCGACCCGGCCGCGAAGGACTGGCTGAAGACCGGCGCCAACTATGAATTCATGCACGCCATGGCCACCTTCGCCTGCGCCACCTTCATGAACATCGGGGCCAGGCGAGCGCGGCTGGCGCCGGCCTTTTTCCTGGGCGGGACCGTGCTGTTCTGCGGCTCGCTCTACGCCATGGCCCTGGGCGCGCCGCGCTGGCTGGGGATGGTGACGCCGCTGGGCGGGCTGGCCTTCCTGACCGGCTGGGCGGTGCTGGCCTGGGCCGCGCGCGGGGTCGATCAGGGCGCCGGCTGACGGCGTCCGGGCAGGGCCAGGAGCCACAGCGCCGCGGCCGACCCGAGCAGGCAGGTCAGCATGACCGCGGCCATCGGCCGGCCGGTGCCATCGTGCAGCGCCCCGCTGGCCCAGCTGGCCAGGGCGCCCGCGCCAAAGCTCATGCCGCCCATCAGGGCCGAGATCGAGCCGGCCCGCCGCGGATCGACGCTGAGCGCCCCGGCCATGGTGTTGCCGGCCATCAGGCCGTAGCTGGCCAGGGCCGCGAACAGCAGTGGCAGGACGGTCCAGCGTCCGCCCCAGCCGGTCGCGGCGGCGGTCATCAGCAGCAGGCCGAAGACCACGCCGCCGACGCTGGCCCGCTGCAGCACCTGGTCGGGCGAAGCGCGGCGCAGCAGCATGCGGTTGACCTGGCCCGCGCCGATAATGCCCACGGCGTTGAACCCGAACAGCAGGGTGTAGGCCGTCGGCGAGAAGCCGTAGGTCCCCATCATGAGGCCCGACGACGCGCCGATGTAGGTGAACAGCACCGCGCCGTTCAGGGCGCCGGCCAGGGCGTAGCCGATCAGGCGCCGCTCGCCGATCAGGGCGCGGTAGGCGCGCAGCGGGGTCTCGGACCGGGCCTGGGCGGCCGTCTCCTCGCCGCGCGATTCCTTCAGCCGCAGGTGCACGGCGATGCCGACCGCCAGGCCGAAGGCGGCCAGGGACCAGAAGATCGCCCGCCAGCCCGCGACGGCCAGCACCAGCGTCCCGGCGGCCGGGGCCAGGATCGGCGCCAGGCCCATGATCAGGGTCAGCAGCGACAGCATCCGCGCCGTCTCGGTGTGGTCGAACTGGTCGCGCACCACGGCCCGGGCCACTACCCCGCC
>Ga0172380_10000133_pt1 | contig 153875 bp, 131 predicted proteins | sample Leawe162metaG_FD_119747 | JGI IMG/M metagenome (GOLD analysis project Ga0172380, IMG submission 119747) | Leachate microbial communities from a municipal landfill in Southern Ontario, Canada - Leachate well 162 metaG | ecosystem: Engineered > Solid waste > Landfill > Unclassified | place...
TGGTGCTTATTCGGCTATCGGTAACTATACCTACGGTTACAATGGTATGGAGAAGGACGATGAGTTGAAGGGAAGTGGGAAGCTATACTCTACACTATTCCGTGAAGGTGACACCGAAAATGGTAGATGGTGGAGTAGGGATCCTGAAGAAGTGCAACTTGTTGGTTTAAGTCCATATACAATGATGGGTGGTAATCCGATAAATCTAGTTGACCCTCTGGGTGATATTCATCAGCCTTATAATGGCGAAGAAATTGTTGTAACAGCAGAGACTCCAGAACCATCAAGTAGTACAGATTCTGAAGTAAGATATTTGGATGATATAAATTGGACTGTTGGAGGAAGGCATGAACCTATTGGGAATATAGATGGTTTTATTATATATGCAAGAAAATATGAGGATGGAGATGTTGCTGAATTTTATGTTGGCTATGGCAAAGATGATCCAGTATTCACAATGGGGTCAAAAGGCTTAAAACAATTTGTTCAAAATACAGATTACTATTATCAACAATTAACTTTATTAAATTGGATTACAGATGACCGAGTATTACAAGGGAAAATATTTTCCGATCCTGAAAATTTAGATAATTTATGGGAGGTGTATAAAAATGAATTATTTAGTGCCCAAAATTGGCTGTATGGAATAGGAGGCTTCTTTACTTCAGGTGGAGGAAGGTTTATTCGAAAGACAATTAATGGTAGAAATGTAAGTAGCGTTAATCTGAAAGGAACAAGAAACTCTGGCGAATATAGTGCAACTATAAAATTTGATGATGGAGGTATTATGAATATTAAAACGAAAAGAGTCAAGGAGTTTGAAATTGTAAATCACCCTGATGCTCCTCCAGGAACTATGAATAAAGTTAAGTTTAAAGATGCGATTAATACAGATAGAACCAAAAGAAAACCTTACGATGAAGAATTATTAATATTAGATAAAGAAATAAAAAAGAAAAGGTAGTGAAATGAATATACAAATTGCTATGAATATATTCAGAGAGTTTCTTAATAAAACTTGGGATTTAGTAAACCCATTAATTATTGAAAGATACTATTCATTTACAGATGAAGATTCATATTCTGATTGGATTGAAGCTAATTGGGAATTACTAATAGAGAAAAAATTATTGAATTCAGATGAATTTTTAGTAGAGTATGGATCTGGTGCTGATATATATGGAGATAGCGGTAGAATAACAGAATTGAGTGGTAAACCTACTCATAAAGTAGTCATCAATAGCTTGAATGGTAATGAAGTTTATGATTATTTAAATAAGAAATTTATAACATTAAATAATAATACTTTTGTTGAATTCGTTTCATTTAGATCAGGATACTATTTTAGAAATCCAGATTTTAATTTTATTTTGTTTTATGATGAACAAGAACTTGAAAGAGTTATTAAATCTGATGAAGTAAAGTATAATATAACAGCTATTTAAACCACTTCAAAGACGGTCAGTTGGTACTGACTCACTACAAGGCCTAGATTACTACTATACTATACATGGTTGGCTCAAAGGTATAAATTCAGTAATGTCTGGTCCACTTGATATATTAGGCAAAGATGGATTTTTTACTGGAGATAGAAAAGTTGTTGGAAAGGATATTTTCTCTATGAACTTGAACTACTATGAAGATGATTATAGTTCCAATGCACCAGGAGGGTCTCCTTTCTGGAATGAATCTGATCCACCAGACAATAACTTATATGATGGAAATATATCTTCTTGGAATAATAAGTTCAATAGAGTTGCTTATCCCGTTGCAGATAGTATAGATCCTGTATTGGATAACTATCATGCTCAGTATGAATATGACTTGGCAGGAAGGTTAGTTCAATCTAGATTGGACACTCTAAGTGGTAGCACAAGAAACTCACAGGATAAGTTCAAAACTGATTACTTCTATGACTTAAACGGTAATATGGACACATTAACAAGGTGGGATAATCTTGCTATGCCCAATGGAATATCAAATTTACGTGGTACTGCTCCTATTACAGGTAAACCAAACAACAGACAGGTGTTTTCTGTACAATCATCTCCGAGCGGTGGTGCAACAACATTTGCTTATGACAATATGGGTAATCTAGTTTCTGAGTTAAACCCTATGGTAGAATCGATGAACCTAATACGATGGACAGCAGACGGGAAGTTGGCAGTAACAATGAAAAATATAAATGTAACAGATTCTATCACACATGCAGTCCACCAACTAAGCTTATACCAACATTACTACTATGACGGCATGGGCAATAGAGTACTAAAAATAGGAAATGGTAAGTTAGACCCTCAAGAAGAAGGCATGGACCCAATACTACTTCACTGTAATATGGATATAGATGGAACTGGCTGTGCACCATGTCAGGAAGACCTTAACGTTAGAGGTTACTACTACGCTCGTGAAGCAGGTGGTAAGGTACTAGCGACCTACGAGACAAGCCCAGAGGGAGTAACAGGTCAGGGCTCTAGTTGCTATGCAGCTTACTATTACCAAGACCTAAAAGAATGGTACATATACGGCTCAGAGTCTGACGGAAGGATATCTGTGCTCAAACCTTATGTAAATGAGTTTACAGACCACTTGCATAAAAACGCTATACATCTTTTTGACCAAGCAGAACCTTATGCTATGAAAGATACAATCATAGAATACCAAGCAAATACTATTGGTTCGTTTACTTCAAACGCTCGAATAACTGGACACAAAGAATACGAGATAAAAGACCACCTTGGCAACGTACGAGTAGTCATCAGCGATGTAAAAAACCCAATTACTCCATCTTCTTCTGTAAGTAGTTGGACTTTTACAGCAGAAATTCGTAATTTGAACAACTACTATCCGTATGGAATGGAATTACCAGGTGGTGCTTATGCTTCTATCGGTAACTACACCTACGGTTACAACGGCATGGAGAAGGATGATGAGTTGAAAGGGAGTGGGAAGCTATATTCTACATTGTTTAGGGAAGGTGACACAGAGAATGGACGGTGGTGGAGTAGGGATCCTAAGGAAATGAGTATGCCCTATCAGTCTCCTTATGTTTTGATGGATGCGAATCCGATAAATATGATGGACTTAAAAGGGGATTTCCCATTTAATTTTAGTTCGTGTTGTGAGGGAACATTAGAAAACTTGTCGAAATTTATTAAAAACAAGACAAAAAAAATAGTAAGTGATTTAAAGATCATAGGAGCTAGAGCTTTTATTGGTATTACAAAAATATATGCAACAAATCAATTAGATAAGGCTGTAAATGGAGATAATGATTTTGTAACATCCGTAGCTTTAACAGCTGAATTTATAACAGGACTCGGTCCTGAAAAAAGAGTATTTCCAGAAAATCATCCTTTTACAAAATCATTAAAGGATGCAAACTTAACAACAGAAGCATTAGTAGCTTTTTATAATGGATATTTAGAATATAAAGCTTATGAAAGGCCAGATATACCTCCTTCTTACAGAGTTGATTTTGAATATTTATATGGCGGTGATACAGGCCCCTTTAAAGAATTCTTTGAAGATGGTGAATTTACAGCGGCTCAATTTACTGGTACTGCAAATTATGTTTTCGATTTGGATGAAAAAAATAGTATATTAAACATAACTGTATATGATTCTAAAACAGAATATTCATTTCTATATCATGCCCCTGGAACTGATAGACATAGTAGGGATGAAGGTAAAATCATGGGTGAAACTACGCAAGTTTATACCTTCTCATTTACAATAGAAGAAATTGAGAAAAGAGTTAAAAATGAAAATAGTTTTGAATATTATTTTGCTAATCGGTACACTATTTATTAGTAGTTGTGATAGACCAATTCAACTAATAGATTATTATTATATTTACCCCCAAGATAATTTTGGAGATGGTTACTACTTGATGTGCAAATTAGGTAAAGATCCTAAAATTGAGAATTTAGAATTAGTAAAATGGAATAACAAATATATTGTGATAAAACAAAAGAATGATTCAAATAATTGCTGGTTTGTTATCAAATCTAGAGCTTTAGAATTAAAGTGTAGTAATGGTGATACCTTGATAGGACCAATTACGGAAAATGAAAAAAATTACTATTTAGAAGCGAATAATGTAAATTTAATAAATGAAATTAAATTTTAGTAAAGTCTTAAAAAAAGAACATGGACATTTACCGCAGAAATTCGTAATTTGAACAATTACTTCGGCTACGCTCAGCACAAGTACTATCCTTATGAGTATGAAAATACCTAAAGTTTTTTGGAGAAATGGGAGGATTGGGAAGATGAAAAAACTGCTTCTAATTATGTTACTTTTTTTGACATTAACAGTGAAAGGTCAAGAGATTCTGTGGGATACTACATTTGTGATAAAGGAAATTCCGTTTACCATCATTTCTGGTGAATCTGATTCAAATTCTTTTGCACAGATTATACGTAATGGAAAGGATACAACTACTTTCTTTGATATGGCAGGTGGTATTGAAGTTTTAAAATTTAACTCAGATGATTATTTAGATATAACTTTTTCTTTTCTCGGTAATAATATTATAACTGAACTATATTTATTCGATGAGAATGTTCTGAATTATACAAAAGTTGAGAATTTTGAATGGTTTCCAGAAGCAAAGCAAATTAAATCAAACCCAAATTTTTATTATTCTTACCACAAAGCAGGATGTGCTGATTGGAACTGGGTTAGTGATCTATTTTATATAAAAGATTTCAAGACTTATCGAATTGGCAATATCTATGGTTTGGGCTGTATTTCGGGTGAAGAACTTCGCTCAATAATAGTATCAAGAATACTTTCAGATGATAATCTAGTATTAATAGATACTTTCCCGATAGATACAATTGACGTTTATGACAAATATAAGTGGGGATTCATAGAAGATTACTGGAATAATAATCTCGAAAAGTTTTTAAAATAAAGTACAACCAGTTAGAAGAAAATCCAAAGCAAAATAGGTATTGCCGTTGGCTTTAGCCGACGGATTACAGACATACACTCACCAACAAGGACTTTAGTCCCATAAATATTGAACTCCTACCGGAGTTGTGGACTGGGATTTGTCAACTGACACTACTAATATTGAACTCCTACGGAGTTCTCCTGGACTCTTCTAACGCCTACGGCGTTATCAGAGTGACGTGTGTCCTCCCATGGAGCATAATTCGATGTATTGCCGTTGGCTTTAGCCAACGGATAAGAAATCAAGCACAACCCACTTGGACTTTAGTCCCATAAATATTGAACTCCTACCGGAGTTGTGGACTGGGATTTGTCAACTGACACTACTAATATTGAACTACTACGGAGTTCTCCTGGACTCTTCGCTAACCCCGTTAGCTCTGAGTGACGTATTTTCTTTGGGTTGGGTGGATTTTAGACGTATGCAATACGTCTGTACTAAAATCAATTATAAATCTACATAAAAGCGATAACAAATTAATGCTACCGCTTCTTTTAATCTTTCTTTTATGGACTGAGATTAGTCATCTATTCACTAATCCCAAAAACCTACACAACTATTTTCTTTTTCTTTTTAGGTTTCTTTTCTGCAATCATGTGCGACTCTATATACTCGATTATTTTGCCAGCTATATCAACGCCTGTTGCTTTTTCAATACCTTGCAACCCGGGTGATGAGTTCACTTCCAGTATTAGTGGACCTCGTGAAGATTGGAGTAAATCCACACCAGCTATAGATAACCCCATAGATTCAGCAGCTTTTAGTGCCGCTCTTTTCTCTTTAGGTGTCAATTTTATAACTTCAGCTGTACCACCACGGTGTATATTAGAACGGAAATCACCATCGGCACCAGTTCTTTTCATTGAGCCAACTATTTTACCATCTACTATGAATACTCTGATGTCCGAGCCACCAGCTTCTTTGATAAATTCTTGGATTAAGATACTAGTTTTCAATCCGGAGAATGCCTCGATAACAGATTTTGCTGCTTTGCGAGTCTCTGTAAGGACAACACCAAGACCTTGAGTCCCTTCCAATAGTTTGATAATAACTGGCATACCACCAATTTGCTTAAGTAGTACTTCGGCGTCTTCATTCTTTGGATGTCTAGCAAACACAGTCTTTGGAACACCTAAATCCTCTCTGGCCATTATTTGTAAACTACGTAGTTTGTCACGAGAGCGAACGATTGCTTGTGATTCGATCGCACAAAAAACTTTCATCAACTCAAATTGACGAACTACTGCCGTACCGTACATAGTAACGGAAGCTCCTATTCTTGGGATTACGGCTCCTACATTGGTGATTGGTTCACCGTTGTAATATACCATAGGATTACCCTTCTCCATTAGTAGTGAGCATTTAGTATGATTGACAACTTGAGCTTCGTGTCCGCGTTGTCTTATTGCTTCTACCAATCTTCTGGTGGAATAGAGATCTTTATTAGTTGATAGTACGACTATTTTTTTCATTGGCTTGATATTATATATTTTTTGGAAACATCGATTAAAAATTTCTTTTTTAAAAACTTAGTACCTAATAGAATAGGATATCTCATGTCTTTACGGTCAGTTAAAGTAAACTCAATTCGGTAAATTTTCTTACCCAATTTCATTCTAGTCTGAATAGAATACCTTTTTTGAGTAAACCCATTCGAGCTTTTCACTCTTTTGATTTTATAGAGGGGTAATTTTATATCATTATCTTCGTACGAAGGATGTGATTTATCCAACATTCGAAATAAGACATAATATTTATCATCTATTTTTACTTTTCTTATGTTCTGTGCGTGAAGGGCGGACGTAGAAGCACCTGAGTCGATTTTAGAATCCAAGTCTCTGAATCCCAAATCAACTAAATTTACTTTCTCTATTCTGCCTATAGTTTGCATCAGCTTAGTTATTACCGGCTTTTAGTATTTCCGCTCTTTCAGCAATTATCAGATTATCAATAATATTTGTCAAATTCCCTTCAACTATTTCCTTTAAACTATAATTTTTTGCGTCACCTTCCAAACGGTGATCTGTAACTCTGTTTTGTGGATAGTTGTAAGTACGGATTTTAGCTGATCTATCACCAGTTGAAACCATTGTTTTTCTTTGTAATGCAATTTCGGCATTTTGTCTTTGAACTTCACGCTCGTAGATTCTCGCTTTTAGTACTTTAAGGGCTCTTGCGTGGTTCTTAATTTGTGAACGCTCATCTTGGCATTCTACAACAATACCAGTGGGCATGTGAGTCAAACGAACTGCAGATTCAGTCTTGTTGACGTGCTGACCACCTGCTCCAGAAGCACGGTAAGTATCTTTCTTGATATCTTTGTCCAACACCTCAACGTCCAGGTCATCAGCTTCTGGTAAGACTACTACCGATGCAGCAGAAGTATGTAGTCTTCCTTGTGATTCTGTCTCTGGTACACGCTGCACACGGTGTACGCCACTCTCGTATTTCAAAGTACCATAAGCATCTTCAGCCGTCACTTCCATTATCACCTCTTTGAATCCGCCTTTCTCACCGTTGTTGATGTTCATTATGTCATATTTGAATCCTCGTAGTTCGAAGAATCTCTCGTACATACGATACAAATCACCAGCGAATATAGCAGCTTCGTCGCCACCTGCACCTGAGCGAATCTCAACAATGCAGTTCTTATTATCATCTGGGTCTTTAGGGATTAGAAGTACTTTTAGGTCTTCTTCCAATTCTTCTCTATATTCTTTAAGAGACTCGTTATCTTCGTATGCTAATTCTTTTAGTTCAGAATCTACAGATTTGTCATTGATTAACTCATCGTTTTGCTTTATATCGCCTAGAGTTTTCAGGTACTTCTTACCCGCTTCTACTATCGGGAGAAGGTTCTTATGTTCAGTTGTTATCTTTCTATATTTGGCTTGGTCATTAACTAGGTCAGGGTTCATTAGCTCCTTATTGACCTCTTCGTACCTAAGTAAAATCGACTTTATCTTTTCGTTCATTCTATTTCCGTTTTATTTTTCTTTTACAAAATTAAATATAATTAGCATCGTTTCAATAAAAAACATCTAATCATTTGGATATTATGTATTTAATTATTAGTTTAGAATTATGCAAATAGGTAATAACATACAAGATAATTACTATTCAACTCCATTCCCCGATGAGAGAACGAATAGCAATGCACCAAAACCAGAAGAAAAAGCCGTAGTCGAAGCTCCCAGAACGGAAGCTAGAGAGGGCTCAAAAGGTCTTCAGAAAGAGGTTGTATCTATTACTTCGCTTAACCAAACTCAACTCTCAAACAGAGAAACTGCACAAAAGCAACTTAAAAATGGATATTTAGATATCACTATCTAAATCATTACTTCTACTTACTATATCAATTTTATAACTCAACATTCTTTATTTTCCAATCATTTATTGGTAAATTCGTATTACTATTTTTAATTAATAAATCAATAAGAATAAATATGAAATTCGTATCGTTTTTAAATTCAGACAACCAAGAAAGATTAGGTCTATACATAGATGGCAAAGTAGCTGATTTGCAAAAATCTGGCTCACAATTAGGCATCTCTGTACCTAGTGATATACTATCACTTATGCGTGGTGGAGACGAAGCACTTAACAATGCTCGCGTAATCGAAAAACGACTATTAATCAAAGGATTCACTGTTGAAACTCCAGTTAAAATGTTAGCACCTGTGCCACATCCTACTTCTTGTCGTGATGGCTATGCTTTCAGACAGCACGTAGCTTCTGCTCGTAAGAATCGTGGAGTGGATATGATTCCAGAGTTCGACGAATTCCCAATATTCTATTTCACTAATCACAACGCTGTTGTTGGAGAAGGTGACGTAGAAGTAGAATTAGACCACTTGCACAAACTAGATTTCGAATTAGAAATAGCTGCAGTAGTTGGTAAATACGGAAAGAACGTATCAGCTGAAGAAGCTGATGATTATATTTTCGGCTATACTATTATGAATGACCTATCAGCTAGATTGTTACAAATGGAAGAAATGAAGCTAAACTTAGGCCCAGCAAAAGGTAAAGATTTTGCAACGATAATTGGCCCATGGCTAGTGACTCCTGATGAGTTAGAAGAATATAAAATCTCAACTCCAAAAGGAAATATATACAAGCTATCAATGAAAGCATTCCACAACGGAACACAAGTTTCTCAAGGTAACACTAAAGATATTACATACACATTCGCAGAGATACTAGAAAGAGTATCTTATGGTGTAGAAATACAACCCGGTGAAGTTATTGGTTCTGGTACAGTTGGAACTGGCTGCTATTTGGAGCTGAATGGAACTTGGGCGAACGAAGCCAAAGCTAAAGGTGAAGAGTTCACTCCGATTTGGTTAGAAGATGGCGATGAAATGACATTAGAAATAACTGGTCTTGGTACTTTGAAGAACAAAATAGTATTGTCAAATAATGACTATTCAATCTTAGCTAAAAAGAGAAAAGTATAATGTACTCAGTAGAGCCAAAAGATTTAGAACTTAGAAAAAGGCACGGCTTCCTATTAGGTGGTATTGCCCCTAGACCAATTGCCTTCGTATCTACAATTAGTAAAGATGGTGTCAATAATTTGGCACCTTTCTCTTTTTTCAATGCCTTTGGAGCTAACCCTCCCACTATAGCTTTCTCTCCTGCTAGACGCGGTAAAGACAATACAACTAAGGACACATATCAGAATCTATTAGATACTGGCGAGTGTGTAGTACACGCTGTTACTTTTGATATAGTAGAGCAGATGAATCTAGCATCTAGCGAATTTGCTGCTGATGTAGATGAGTTTGTCAAAGCTGGGTTTACTCCATTAGACTCTCACTTAGTTAAGCCAAAAAGAGTAAAAGAATCTCCATTCCAAATGGAGTGCAAGCTAATAGATATGGTGAAAATGGGTGATGGCGCTGGCTCAGGAAACTTCGCAATCTGTGAAGTTATCAAATATCACATAAGCGAAGATATAATGACAGACGGTCACATAGACCCATACAAAATTGATTTGGTCGGAAGAAACGGTGGTAACTATTATACTCGTGCGAACGGTGATGCACTTTTTGAATTAGCAAAGCCGGGATTGACATTAGGTATGGGGTATGATAAATTACCAGACTACATAAAAAAATCTGATTTCTATACTGCTAATGATTTGGGTAAAATCGCAGGTCAACATGAATTACCCACTATAGAAGATGTTAGAAAAAGATACGAGCAAATAGAGCTGATAGATGCGGAGCCAGAAATGTTCGACAGACACGCCAGACTCGGCGACTATGAGTTTCTGCTAACTATTGCACTCTCTTTACATAAGAAAGGCGATAGCCGAAAGATATTTTTCGAAAGAGCAGCCAAATTAGCCCTAGATTTCGATGATATGGACTTCGCACTCGATGCTGTAGTTTATACGGGTAATGTGTTTTAGACAATTAAAAAGCAACAAAATTTGAAATAAGACTGTCTTGATGAAAGGCAGTCTTTTTTTTTGAGTTATAACGAAATTCTTTAAATTGCTATTTGAATCAGTTCTCTAAAAACTTAATTATAACGATAAAATTTGGACTTAATGGATTATGGATTTACAAACAAGTGAGAATAAATTAGATTTGAATGTAAGAATAAGAAAATCAGAAGATGACTTTAAAAATAATAGAACTATTAGTAATGAAGATTTAGTTAGAAAATACAATGAATTTAATTCAAATCCAGATTTAAGATCAAAACCAAAAAAAAACAACAAGAGCTATTGATAAATGAAGTTTGCTATATTAAAACTAGCTGTATTTACCTTCATATTGATATTAGCGTATGGCTTCTATTTATATTCTACTCAAGAGGATTTATTATTTCATCCCAAATACCTTCAAAAGGATTTTAAATTTGAATTGCCTTCTGATTCAGAAGAAATTAATTTATTAACTGAAGACAATGAAACACTTAATAGCTTATTGGTAAAGATAGAAAATTCCAAAGGATTGGTTTTCTTTTTACATGGAAACTCGGGTTCAATAGCTGATTGGACAAACGACTATAAATTCTATCAAGATTTAGGCTATGATTATTTAGTAACTGATTATCGTAGTTTTGGCAAAAGTACTGGTATAATTGAAAATGAGGAACAAGTACTAAATGACGCTCTATTTGTTTTTGATAATATCATTGAAAAATATGAACATAAAGAAATTATAATAATTGGTTATTCATTTGGGACTTCCATTGCTGCTTATATAGCTAGTGAAAGAAAATCCCATAAATTAGTATTACTAGCCCCTTTTTATAGTTTAAAAGAATTGAAAAGTCAAATTTATCCACTTTTCCCTAGCTTTCTGCTAAAGTATAATTTTGAGACTTTTAAATATCTTGATGTGGTTGAAGAACCTATACTTATATTTCATGGTGAAGAAGACAACTTAATTGGTTTAGAATCATCCTTAAAACTAAAGAAACATTTAAAGAAACAAGACAGATTTGTAATTCTTAAGAATCAGGGACATATAGGTATTACAAGTAATTCAGAATATTTGATAAAAATGAAACAAGAATTAGACTCCTATTAACTTCCCTACTTCTTCATTGAAATTCTTTCGATTGATTCCCATAGTTTCTTCTAATACTTCGAAATATTTTTCATTAGTTTGATTTCTACCGATACTTAGTAATTTCATTACTTTAGTGAAATCACCATCTTTGTATAGCTCTTTTACTATGAAAGCATTAATTATATAATCCATATTCAATGGCTTGTATTGCTCATCACCTATGTCTAATCTATCTTCATATAGTTTCAACCAATCGGGGTTATTATTATTCTTCACATAATCAGAAAATCGCCCTTTTATATCTTCCCAACTATATCCCCAACTCCCTCCGAATAGGAACGCACATCCTTCATCAATTGGTTTGTAAGTATCGTTGGGAGCAAGCACTGCTCGCAATCGGCTATGCCAGTGGTCATGTGGGTCGAATTTGATTACTTCCGAGGCAAGTAAACCATTTACAATTATGGTTGTATCTCGCTCTACTGCCATTGTAGAATTGTAGTTAACGCTACTATAATCCGACTTGTAATCTACTCCTATTAGTTTTAGAACTTCATTGAAATTACTTGCACAGTATAGAATAGTTGGCTTTTCCTCTACGCCTAATATTCTATCATATTTATTAGTATAATCAACATAATCTTTGGCAAAAGATAAGTCAAAACTCGGTTTATGAAAAATAGTCATAAGCCCTTTTTCTGCTTTTGACCAAGCTGATGTGTTGAATTTTAGTGGTGAGTGAAAATGAAATTCATTTCCCACTTCAGTGGCAATTAAAGATATAGTCGCCCTTAGTAGTGGGGTAGACCCACTAACTCCCATATAAGAGAACTGCAATATGTACTGCTTTTCATTAAGTTTTATTAAACTGCTAATATGACATTTGTAGAATTTTTCATTCTTGAGTTTGGTACTATTTTCTATTCCTTTTAGTTCATCTAATAGTAAAGATGTTTCAAGTAAATAATCCTGATTAACAAGAGTGTTCGAGCCGTTTGGAGATTCTTTCTGCTCTAGAAATGATTCTAATGAATTCAGCAGTTTATCTGCGACTATGCTATCTTGGGGTAATCTGATAAACTCTGGAATTATTATGCTTCTTTCTTTAGCATTAAGCTGAAGAACAGAGAAAATTAAAGTAGTAAAAGTTAGTGCTAAAATAGTAGATTTCATGTCAATATTATGCCTATGATTATTAACGTATTGGCATAATACGTGATACCAAAAAATAAAGTTCAGATTTTTTAGTCACAGGATCTTTATTATTTAGCTCTCCACCTTAGCTTTTTCCACAGAAATTCGTATATTGAAAGATAAATAGTTATTAAAAATGTAAGATTCGATAATTCATTATGACTAAAGCTTATAAGATTCTATCACTTCTAATATTGAGCATATTATTTTATGGTTGTTCTAATTTTATAATTAGATATAAATTCGTAGATGAAAATGAAGCAAATGTTGGGTGGGAAGAATATAAAATCGAATCGTATTCTGCAACACATTACAAAAGTTTAGATACAAATTATGTATTTGAAGTACTGGTTTATTCAACCGGTAAGATTTTAACTAGTGGGTTTGTTTATTTACCAATCTTCCCAACGCCAGAATACTTTAGACCTAGGAGTTTTCACGAAGTAGAGATTACATTAAAGTCTGATTTGAATATCACAGATTTGCCTAACTTTGTTACAATCAAATTTGATGATCAAAAGCTAAATTACAATGGAAGAAAATCAACCGGCAAAAATGGTATTTATTACTATGAATTTAAATTTGAAGTTGATTTAGCTTATATAAATCAAATAGAGTTGATATTTAACGAGTTAGATAATAGTAATATTAAAATCAAATACCCGAATTTATTAGTGAAAAGAAAGGAAATAATATATTATAGAAACTCGCCTTTTGCAAGTTGAAGGCACTCTACAAATCAAATCACCACATTCATGCAATATTCATGGGACCTGAAGCCCAAGTGGTTTGGGATTGCTTTTCAATACGTTGGCTAATTAAAACTGTACATTAAATTTAACATTTGCGTCTAATGCTTTGAAAACTTTCATTACTGTCTCCGCCTCGCTTTCGCTTCGCTTAAAGTGGGGAATCTCTATCTATAATTGCACTTAGGTTTCTTAAGTGGTCATTTATTTAGGTCATTTATCTTACCATTTACTTATCAATTAAGGCAATTACAAATAACAAAATAAATATACTTCCATACGAAATTACTTCCCAAATTCTTACATATTTACTGATTTGTTCATTAGATAATTTAATTTCAATATTGTTCTCATTCTTTTGACATTTCTTTGCAATATAATTTAAAAGAACTGCAAATGTTGTAAAAATAATTAGCAGGATAAATTTTCTATATCCTTTATCTCCAAAATTATAACCAGTAAGATTTGATAATAAAATTATAAAAAACATCAACTTAAATATGAACAACCCTATAAATTTACTCCTGACAAAATCTTCTTTAGTCATAATAAATTTCTTGTAGTATCTATGATGAATAGAAAGCATTTTATATAATTTACAGATATAATTCATAACTTAACAGCTTAGTTCTAATTAGTTATATAGCACTATACTCTCAACTCAAATCACCCCAATAGTCGCGGTCTAAGCTGCGGTACTGGATTGCTTCGCTTATGTGGAGTGAATTTATATTCTCATCACCTGCTAGGTCGGCGATTGTCCTAGAGACTTTTAGTATTCTGTCATAAGCACGAGCGGAAAGCCCTAGTCGCTCCATAGCAGTTTGGAGTAGTGATTGTGATGCGGCATCTAGTTTGCAATGCTCACGGATTAGTTTGCTTCCCATATCTGCATTCTTATATACATCTTTTTGCCCTTCGAAACGAGCAGATTGAACTTGTCTAGCTTTTATTACTCGTTCTCTTATCGCTTCGGATGACTCTCCCTTTCTATCTGAGGAAAGTTCTTTATAGTTAACGGCTGGTACATCTACGTGTATATCTATTCTATCTAGCAATGGTCCAGATATTTTGCTAAGGTATCGCTTTATTTGCTGCGAAGTAGAGCTAGATTTATCTATGGACTCGCCGTCTGGTGTGGGGTTCATAGAGCATACTAGCATAAAGTTTGCTGGGTAATCTATAGTCATTTTAGTACGCGAGATTGTCACTTGTTTATCTTCTAGTGGTTGTCGCATTACCTCGAGTACATCACGCTTGAATTCGGGTAACTCATCTAAGAAAAGTACCCCGTGGTGAGCTAATGAAATCTCCCCAGGTCTGATGTTTGACACTCCCCCACCGACTAATGCCGCATTCGATATAGTATGGTGCGGTGAGCGGAATGGACGAGTCGTTATAAGTGCTCTATCTTTGCTTAGCATTCCAGATACTGAATGAATCTTTGTAGTTTCCAATGCCTCATCTAATGTTAATGGAGGCATAATACTAGGTAATCTCTTAGCTATCATGGTCTTCCCACTACCCGGAGGGCCAATCATAAGTAGGTTGTGACCACCAGCCGCAGCTACTTCCATCGCGCGTTTTACATTTTCTTGACCTTTTACATCGTTGATATCTAACATAGATATGCTTTGGTCAAATTCGAATATTTTCTTTAGGTCAACTTTTCGTGGCTCTATTACTAACTTGCCTTGTAGGTATTGCACAGCTTCTCGCAGATCTTTGATAGGGATTACTTCTATCCCCTCGACCATAGCAGCTTCGTCTGCATTTTCTTCTGGCAATAGTATTTGTTTGAATCCCGATTCTTTTGCTTTTATGGCAATTGACAAAGTACCGTGAACTGCACGCAAAGTACCTTCCAGAGCTAATTCACCGAGTATCATCTTATCTTTCAGATTCTCTTGATCTATCACTTTTGTTGATGCGAGTATTCCGAGTGCTATTGGCAAATCGAAAGCACTACCGTCTTTTCTAACATCAGCTGGTGCTAGATTGATAGTTATTTTTTTTAATGGGAATAGGTAATCGGAGTTCTTAATTGCCGCAGATACTCTTTCGCTCGATTCTTTGACCGAGGAACTGGGCAATCCGACTATGGTGATTTTTGGCAATTGGGAATCCAAATGACATTCTATCTCCACTAGAAACGCATTTATACCTAAAACTGATGCAGAAAATAATTGTGAGTACATATATTTTGTTATATTCGATTTCTAAGAATGGTTAATATAATAATATATTTTCAAACCGATAATAAAATTTAATAAGTATGATTACAATACGCGAATTTGTCCAGAATAATGAGAGATTCATAATAGCTCACAGAGGTGCTTCTGGGACTATGATAGAGAACACTATGCCTGCTTTCCAAAAAGCTGTTGACAATGGTGCAAAGATGCTAGAAGTGGACATACAAGTCTCGATGGATAAAATCCCGTTTGCATATCACGATGCTAATCTGAAAAGAATTAATCTTGATCAGGATACTTCTAAGTTGTCATCCAATGAAATTTCTGAGATTAATCTGAATACAGAGGGTGAAGAGAAGGTTTATATTCCAAAGTTAGAAGAAGTATTGAGATTCAGTAAGCATAATGAAATCTATCTAATAATAGAAATAAAGACAAATGACGATTGTACTTTCGATTCCGAAAATGTGGATGTAATTCTCGATGCTGTAAAAACATTCGGTTACTTAGAGAACTGCCTATTTGCCTCATTTTGCGTGGGAGTAGTGCAGTATATTCGTTCTAAAGATAAAGATTATAATATAGCTTCGATAGCTATGCCCGATAGCACTCCGAAGAAATTACATGCCGAGACGCAATGCGATGTTTATATATGCTCTATCGAACAGTTGAACGAATCAGTAGTAAGAGAATGCAATGAGTTGGGTGTCTATCTAGGGGTTTACTCTGCGGATAACGAAGAGCAGTTAGATACTATATTAAAATTCGGGATAAATGCTATAGTAACAAATTACCCCGAACGAATTTCTAAATTACTTGCTACCCGGAATAATAGTTAAGCTAATAATTTCATCGCCTCTTTTTACATCAATTTTATATTTCAAACCTGCTTTCAAATCAGCTAGCACGTTTGTGTAATCATATATATTCTTGATAGATTTATCACCTAGGTGAACGATAATATCATCAGCCTGGAGACCAGCTTCGTCTGCTGGGCCACCACTACGCACACCCGTTAGCTTTACTCCTTCTACTTCCGCTACGTAATCTGGGATAGTTCCTAGATATACGGCAAACCCACGTACATTAGTTTGTGCAGCCATTTCTACTTTCTTATAAGTAATTTCAGTTTTATCAGATAGTATTTCGTCGATTATCTTAGTAGAAAACTTTGCTATTTTTTCCATACCATCTATATTCAGATTCTCAAAATCATCACTTGGGCGGTGGTAATTGTCATGAAGATTAGTGAAGAACGCAATTACCGGAACTCCTTTTTTGTAGAATGAAGTGGCATCAGTCGGTAAATATGGGTCATCAGAAACACCGATATTGAAACCAGCAATTATGTTTTTCTTTTCTATTAACTTTCTCCAATTCTCTGCACTACCAGCACCCTGCATAGATAGTTTATTATCTTTCAGCATACCAACCATATCATAATTGAGGTAAGAATGGAATTTTAATCCCTTTTCCTCAGCTTGATCAACGAATTCAGAAGAGCCAAGTAAACCTAGTTCTTCGCCAGACCAAAAAGCGAATACAAGATTTTTAGTAATTGCTTTGGGATTATCTTTTTTCAGTTGAGCGTAATATTCTGCTAATTCCATCACTACAGTAGTACCAGAGGCATTATCATCTGCTCCATTATGTATATTATGTATAGCATCGCCATCAGCTAACGAGCCACCTTCACCGTAGCCAAGATGATCATAGTGTCCGCCCATAACGACGTATTCATCAGAATTATCAGCATAGACAACCCCAATTATATTATTGTCCGTTGATCTTACTTTCTCAACAGAATAGTTACCATCTATACGTATATTTGGGTCGAATGAACTTTTTTCATGTGGATTGTAATTATCTACTTTATCTTTGATTTTGCTGAAATCTGTGTCCAATAACTTACCAGCGGCAGCTTCAGTTATTTCTGATAAGAACATTCCAGATTTGATATTCATACGAACATCTTTCGGTTTAGTAATCTTAGTTCTTTCTGAGATGAATATAATACCGACGGCACCCATTTCACGAGCTGTTAGTGTCTTGTACATACGTGAAGAATAGCGCGTTAATGCTTTTTGTTGCTCCTCATCGAGATTAGAAGGCATATCGTCAAGCACCATTAAAAACTTACCATCTACATCTAAGTCAGCATAAGAATTCATCTTAAATTCAGAATCATCAGATGTTTTAATTCCGAATCCAGCGAAGACTAAACTACCACCAAAATTCCCATTATCAGTTGATGCTAGAGGCATGAAATCATCACCCACTTCTATTTTTGATTCTTTACCAGAGGTGCTAACTGTTGACAGATAATTGTCTGTTTTCGAAATATCAATATCTGATGTATAGTCAAAAGGGACGCGAAGATCGTTGAATCCTTTTAGCGGCTTTAATTCAAATTGTTTCAAATCTGAAACTATAAAATCAGCAGCCAAGCGGATACCTTCGCTACCAGTGAATCTTCCTTCTAGTTCATCGCTGCTCAAATACTTTACTTTTGCTTCTAGCTCATCTAATTTGATTGCACCAGTATTAATTACTTTTTTTTTGCTCTCTCTTTTTGGAGCATTTTTCAAGGCTTCGAGCGCAGCTTTGTGATTCCAATTAGCCATGAATAGCTGTGCTTTACCATTTGTAGTTCTGCCGCTAGTCCATACTAGTTTATCACCATCTGGGTGAAACACAGGTAATCCGTCAAATCCATCGGTGGTTGTAACTCTGACGGGTTCTTTCTCGCCCAATTTATCTACTAGGAAAACCTCGAAATTACCATAGCCATATTTGTTAGACGCAAAAGCTATATACTCACCACTTGGATGGAAATAAGGAGCCCATGACATAGATTCGAAACTAGTTATTTGTCTTAGATCCGATCCGTCTAAATTCATAGTGTAAACATCAGCTTGGTGACCGTCTGGAGTGAATCTTCTCCATATTACTTTCTTACCATCTGGTGAGAAAAATGGACCGCCATCATAACCGGGGTTATCAGTCAATCGCTTTACATTGCTTCCATCTGCATCCATTATATATAATTCACAGAAGTAAGATGGATCGAATTCTAGTTGCTTTTGTTCTTTCTCGTCTAATTTTCTGCTGTAAGCATCTCTATTAGAAGCGAATAATATCTTCTTGCCATCAGGTGAGAATGATGCTTCTGCGTCATATCCTTTCTCTTTAGTTAATTGCTTTGGATTTTTACCATCGAAATCGGCTGAGAATACATCCATAGTCTCATCATAGTCCCAAGCATATCTACGTTTAGTACTAGAAGCACGTAAGTCAAACTCTTCTTTTTGTTTTATTATAGCTTTGGGGTCTAAATGAGTAGAACTATATAGAACTTTGTTCCTATCACTTTTCTGGATAAAAGCACAAGTTGTTTTACCTGTTCCATTCGATACTTGCTTTATATCACCAGTCTCGAAATCTAGCATGAAGATTTGATAGAATGGGTTGTCGTCTATTCTCTCACTTTGGAATATCAGATATCTACCATCTTGCGAGAAATACCCTTCTCCAGAACGTGCACCTTCGAATATTAGCTGTCTTGGGTTTGTCAGAAAATCTGATTCTTTTGGCTCTTCTTTAGCCGTTAAACTGATTGCTAAAAATGATAATAAAGCAATTCTAATTATGTATTTCATATCTTTTCTCAATAATGTCAATTCGTTTCTTACTAAACTATCAAATAATAGTTTTATTATAAACTACATTAAGTACACACAATTAAATATAAAACTTTTGACTCTTAAATTTTTTGAATTACTGCTTAATGAAACCCACACATAGAACACAGAAATAGGATTAAAATGGTCTTAGTTAAATTCCTTTTTTATGTTTGTCATTATAATTTAAACAACAAATTGAAAAACTTAATAGGAAAGTACAATGAAGAGAATAATTCTACTAATAATGGCAATGAGTCTATTTTTTATCTCATGTAGCGATGATAGTTCAACTAACCCTGACACGAAAGATTATATAGTACCAGAGACTTATAACTTTGATAATGTAGATTATTCAGGTCAAACAGACAGATTAGAAATGATAGAAGAGATGGATGCTATTATAAAAGAAGCGAAAACAAATGGAACTGCAATAGATATAGTTAAGCTAAATGCGATGCTAAGAAATGAAGGGAATCCATTCATATCTTCTGAATTAAACGAAAGTGGTAAAGACATTTATTCAAAAATTGATCCAAGTAAAACATCATTCTTTACAGATTTGATAACTGACATGGGAACAATAACAACTACAGATGTTGCTGAAGATGGCAAAGGTGGTTTAGTTACTTCTGCTGATGGTTTGAAATCTTACTTAGTAAATGCTAAGGGTTGGGATTATGGAGAAATGATAGAAAAAGGATTAATGGGTGCTTTGATGCTTCACCAAGTCGTTGGTTATACAAGCGAAGATAAAATCGGTGCAGCTGTAGATAACACTACCGTAACTGAAGGCAAAGGTACTCCTATGCAACACCATTGGGATGAGGCGTTCGGTTATTTCGGTGCAACTAAAGATTTCCCAATGATTACAGATGGTATTGGCTTTGTTGCCAAATATGCTAATGGAAGAGACGCTCTTGTTGGCTTGAATGATATGTTAATGAAAAACGGTTACCTAAAAGGTAGAGCCGCTATTAATAATAATGATGATGATGCTAAGTGGGAAGCCGTTAAAGAGATAAGAAAGGGATGGGAATTAACTTTCGTTACTACAGCAATTCATTACTTAAATGCAGCAAAAGATAACTTTACTGATGACGCCATGAGAACTCATACTCTATCGGAATGCTATGGTTTCCTTTGGGCAATCCAATTTAACCCAGAAAGAACTGGCACTTTTAATGAAGAAGCGATGGCTAAACTAGGCGATAATTTTTGGACTATAACCATTGCTGATATTGATGCTGTAAAAGAAATATTGGCTAATGGATACAATTTAAAAAATATAGCAAATGATTTATAATATATAATTCGTTTCTAGTTAATACAAGGAAGAGGGCTTATGGTTATCCATAGTCCTCTTTATTTTTACCAACACGAAGTACACACCACTAAGATATGGTCAATCTTACCTCAATAATGAACTAAATTAGCGGATTAGAATTAATCAGAAAGGAGTAAACAAAAGAAATGATAAAGAAAATAATACTTATCACTATAATTTTAAGCTGTTTGCTTTCCGCTTGCAGTGACGACAATAGTGGAAACCCCAAAGTAGAATTAGATAAAAAAGCATTACTTACAAATTATGCCGATAATTTGATAATACCTGCATTCGAAGATTTATATCAGAAATCAAACACTTTGAGTGAAAAATTCACGGACATAAAATCTGAATATTCCGAGATAAAATTCAATGAATTACGTCAAGCTTTCTCTCTCCTTAGAGGTAGCTGGCAGTTTTGCTCGGCATATGGTTTTGGTCCAGCAGAAGAGGTGGTATTACGTCAAGCTCTGAATACTTTCCCTACTGATACAGTTAGGATAAAGTCAAATATAGCATCAGGAACTTATTCGCTTGTTACTTCAGCTAATTTCAAAGCAAAAGGTTTCCCAGCTTTGGACTATATGCTGTATGGTGGAGATGGTCTTTCGCAAGAATTAGCATTCAAAGATGCTAAGTTTATGCAATACCTAGAAGATGTTATAAATGATATAAAGACGAATATAGATTATGTTAGAAATGGCTGGCAATCATACAGAGATGAATTTGTCTCAAAAACTGGGAATGATGCTGGTAGTTCTCTATCATTGTTCATCAATGAATTTGTAAAAGATTATGAATTAGCAAAAAGAGCAAAAGTTGGCTTCCCATTGGGAATATCTCTGAGCGATATATTGCCTTTTCATACCGAAGCACCATACTCTTTAAGTTCACTTGCGTTGCTTAATGCAAATTTGCACGCTTACAAGAATATCCTACTTGGCCCAGCGAAGAATGATATAACTAAAACTGATAATCTTTACGAATACTTACGAGAGCTATCAGCGACTAGAGGGGATGCCTTGTTAGCAGACCTACTAGTTGATGAATTAGATGAATCTATTACACTTTTGAATCATTTAGAAAAGCCACTAAGGTTATCTTTAGAAATTCCCGCTGAGAAAGTAAAAGTGGAAGCACTTTATAAAAACTTGCAAGAGTACGTTGTATTGCTAAAAACAGATATGGTTTCTGCTATGGGAATACTAATTAATTACCAAGATAATGACGGCGATTAATACCAAGTTCAAGACTTTTCTTTTCAAAGAGGTTAGTCCCGAACCATTGGCTTTCTTCCGAATAGTATTCGGGCTGCTGATGATTTTTTCTACTATCAGATATATAGCAAACGGTTGGGTGACAGAATTTTTTATTCAGCCAGAACATTACTTCAAATATCCTTATTTCCATTGGGTGCAAAATCCAGGCGAGATAGGGATTTATTTTTTATTCGGTACTTTGCTAATTAGTAGTATCCTTATTACTTTCGGTTATAAATATCGGTTTGCTACAATCGCCTTTCTAGTATCGTTTCTCTATATTGAGTTAATTGATATAACCTATTATCTCAACCATTATTACTTCGTATCGCTCATTGCATTTATTATGGTCTTTTTGCCTGCTGGTAATTGCTTTTCGATAGATGCAATTCAGAAAGGAGAGACCGAGTCAATTCCTAACTGGACAATTCTTATAATCAAGTTTCAAGTTGCAGTTGTTTATGTTTTCGCGGGTATAGCAAAGCTGAATTATGATTGGCTGTTTGACGCTATGCCTCTGTCAATATGGCTCCCAGCTAATTCCCATCTGCCATTAATCGGTGGTCTGATGAAATACCAATTCACAGCTTATCTTTTCAGTTGGTTCGGGGCTATATATGATTTGTTCATAGTTTTCTTCCTAATCTACCCAAAGACAAGAAAGGTTGCTTATTTTTTAGTTATCGTCTTTCATCTTTCTACCTCTGCTCTTTTCAACATCGGGGTTTTCCCTTATGTGATGATAGCTTTGACTACTATATTCTTTGATAAATCATTTCAAATTAATGTAATTAATCGACTAAAGAAATGGTTTGGGTATAAGAATAATGTTGTAACTACACATAGTTACAGACCTGCTATGAAATCAGTTGTTAGTACATCTATCCTTATTTTTATAATTATCCAGTTGACAATTCCGCTTAGGTTTTTGTTATACAAGGGTGATTTGTTTTGGGAAGAAGAAGGATATCGATTCTCATGGCGAGTTATGTTGATGGAAAAAGCAGGCACTGTATTTTTCACTGTGGTTGATAAAGACACTAACAAAAAAATAGAAATAGTTAATTCTGACTATTTAACTCCTAATCAAGAGAAACAAATGTCAACTCAACCAGATTTGATACTTCAATATGTGAAGATAATCGAAGAGGATTTTGCCGCGAAAGGCATTACTAATGTTGAGATATACGCCGATTCTTTTGTTAAGCTGAACGGAGATTTCAGCAAAAGATATATAAACGATAAAGTTGATTTGACGAAAAAGTCATATCACGATGATTTAGATACTTGGATATTACCTAATAATTGAAATTTTTAAACTACATACTAATTATAATAACACTAAGTTTTGTCATTACGAAAGCTAATACTTCGGTGAACCTTTCGGGGACTGTGTATTATAATAATAGTGGTAAGCCAGTAGCTTCTGCTAGGGTATTTGTTCGTGAGATTAATAAGTATATGTTAGCGGATTTGAATGGTCGCTATTCGATAGATTTGAGCCAAGGTGACTATACTCTGATTGCATCTACAGATGATGTATCTGGATATCCGAAAACTATCTCCGTAGATAAGACGAAAGAAGTAGATTTGACAATCGACACTATGGTAACAAAGTTTGAAGATGTCTTGATAGAAGACACTAAAACTAATAGATTCGGCATGTCTAATATGTTACAAGTCGATGGAGCTGCTATTTATGCAGGCCGTAAATCTGAATCCTTATACTTAGACAATCTAACAGCAAATCTAGCATCTAACAATGCACGTCAAGTATTCTCAAAATTCTCTGGATTAAATATTTGGGAAAATGATGCTTCTGGTATTCAACTTAATATTGGTGGTCGTGGGCTTAGTCCAAACAGAGTTTCGAACTTCAACACTCGCCAAAATGGCTACGATATAGCCGCAGATGCACTTGGCTACCCAGAGAGTTATTACACACCTCCAATGGAAGCACTCGAAAAAATCGAATTAGTTCGTGGAGCAGCTTCCTTACAATACGGAACTCAGTTCGGTGGCTTTCTGAATTTCAAATTGAAAGATGGCTCTAAAGTAAAACCAGTTGATATCATATCTAGACAGTCCATGTCGAGCTATGACAATTATAGCTCATTCAATAGTATCGGTGGCACTTACGAGAATATGAATTATTACAGTTTTCTGCAATACAAGCAAGGTAATGATTTCCGTCCAAACTCAAACTACAACGCTCTTACTTTCTTCGTAAAAAATGCTTATCAGATAACTAATGATTTCAGCATTACAGCAGAGTTCACTCACATGAATTATCTAGCTCAACAATCTGGAGGATTAACAGATGATATGTTTGCTAACAATCCCGAACAATCAGTCAGAGATAGGAACTGGTTTTCAGTGAATTGGGATATACTCGCTGCAGTAATAGATTACAAGTTAGACAATAATATAAAACTGAACTCTCGAATATTTTATCTTGACGCTGAAAGAGATGCGTTGGGTTATCTGATTAGACCTGATAGAGCAGACCCAATGGAAGATCGTGATTTGATAAAAGGTACTTTCGAGAACTTAGGAAATGAAACTAGATTACTCTATAATTATAATTTGGTAGAGAGTTTGCCTTCGACGTTATTAACTGGATTTAGAGTTTACAACGGCCGCACACTTCAAAGTCAAGGTTATGGTAATAGTGAATCAAATGCGAATTTTAATTATTTGAATAATAATAAGCTAAACGAATACACAAACCCGAGTATGAACTACGCTCTATTTACAGAAAATTTATTTAAACTTAGCCCAAATTTATCTATCACTCCAGGTGTTCGATACGAGAGAATAACCACTGGGTCTGAGGGATATTACTCTAACATAGTACGTGATTTGGCGGGTAATATTATTAAGAATGAGACCATAACTGAAGATAGAAATAACACGAGAGAGTTCCTACTGTTAGGAATTAGTGCCGGATATAATATAGATGAAAACATTGAGACTTATGTTAATGTTTCTCAGAATTATAGAGCTGTTACGTTCAATGATATGAGAGTAGTTAACCCTAATATAAGAATTGACACAGACCTTAGAGACGAGAATGGATATTCGGGAGATATAGGGATACGAGGAACAGTAGGCAAGTTACTGTATTTCGATGCGAACTTCTTCTATCTTTATTATTATGATAAAATCGGTACAGTGCTGAAAGAAGATGAAGAGACTTATACTACTTATGTACTGAAAACAAATATCTCAGATAGCAGAAGCGTTGGAGTAGAACTATTCACTGAAATGAATCTGAATACTCTTTTAGGTTTATCGAATAGTTACGAGTTGAATTACTTTGTGAATGGTTCTTATACTAATGCGATATTCCTAGATAGTAAAGAAGCGGCTTACAATAATAACAAAGTCGAATATACTCCACCCATTATACTAAGAACTGGGATGAGCTACAAAGAAGAAGGGTTCTCGGCGGCACTTACTTATTCTTATACGATGGAGCATTTCAGTGATGCTACTAATGCTATCTCTGCTCCTGGGAGTATCTCTGGCATTATCCCAAGTTATGATGTATTCGACTTGTCTCTGAGCTACAAATTCGATTTATTCAAACTAGAGACCGGAGTAAACAATCTATTGGATAATTCATATTTTACTCGCCGAGCAACAGGTTATCCTGGTCCAGGTATTATACCAGCTATGCGAAGAAGTATTTACTTTACCGTTGGTGTTACTCCTTAGTATTATTTAATACCTAAATTAAACCATTTCATTACTATGTTGTCATAGTAACTGCTATTCCGTAACAATTGGCGTTTTTATTCAATTTCTTTACGCTTTTTTCTACTCATGTACGTAGTAGCAACAATTATCTTAAACCTAAACCCGAAAAATTATTGCAATGCTAAAATATATCACTCTAATACTTACTCTGACTACGTTTTCACTTAACGCTCAATCTAATTACAATATCTCTGGAACAATCATCGATAACGAAGGACAACCACAAATTGGTGCTTCTGTAGCTTTACACAATCCCAAAGATTCATCTATAATAACAGGCGGAGTGACAAAAGTCGGAGGTAATTTCAATTTCAATGCTAAAGAAGGAACATACTATATTAAAATTACTTCTGTTGGAATGGAACCAAAGGTTTTAGATAATATTAATCTATCGAGTGATTTGAAGTTAGGCATAATCAAAATTGCACAATCATCAGTTTTGACAGATGAGGTACTAGTAACAGCAGAAAAATCCATAATGGAACTCAAACTTGATAAGCGAATTTATAATGTGAATAAAGATGCGAGTAACATTGGTAGAAACGGCTCTGAAATATTAGACAATATACCATCTGTGAACGTTGATCCAGAAGGTAATGTATCACTTCGGGGCTCAGGTAATGTTCAAATATTACTAAATGGAAAGCAATCTGGTATGGTAAGTAATGACCCAGAATCACTGAGACAACTGATGGGAGATATGATTGAAAAGATTGAAATTATCACAAATCCATCTGCTCGCTACGATGCACAAGGTGAAGTTGGTATAATAAATATAGTATTAAAGAAAAAGCAAGAAGCTGGCTACAACGGAAACTTCGAGCTAAGAACTGGTTATCCAGATAACCACGCTGTTACAGTTTCATCTAATTATAGATCAGAGTCTATGAACTTATTTGGATCAGCTGGTGTAAACTATCGTAACAGCCCTGGTTCAGGGAACACAGATCAAAGGTTCACTGTATTCGATACCTATAACTATACTAATACTGACCTAGATAGAGAAAGAGGTGGCACAGGGATTAACCTGAATATTGGCTCAGACTTCTATTTGGATGACGATAACACTCTAACTTTCGCTGGGAACTATAGATATAGAAATGGCGACAATCTTTCTAAAATCATTTACTCAGATTACTTGCCAGACGGTAGCTTATACAGAACTACAAATAGAAATGATAATGAGAATGAATCGAAAAATGATATAGAACTAAATCTAACTTATGAGAAAAAATTCAATGGTAATAAGGACCATTACCTAAGATTTGATAGTCGATATGAACAGAACAAAGATATAGAGAACTCAGAAATAAATCAATTTAACAGTTTGACTACTGATGAAACTGAACAAAAAAGTTATAATCTAGAATTTGAACGAAATCAACTTTACCAACTTGACTATGTATATCCATTCAGTGAAGAAGGTAAATTTGAGACAGGCGCAAAAGCAAACCTTAGAAAAGTTGACAATGATTATAATGTTCAACAAAAAGTAGATGGTGAATTTGAGTTTTTAGATGGCTACAATAATAACTTTGTTTATTACGAGAACATATATGCAGCTTATGTTATGCTCGGTAATCAAATTGATGAATTTGGATGGCAAGTAGGAGTTCGTTCCGAGTATTCTGATATAACTTCCGAGTTACTTCGTACCAACTATACAAACCAAAGAGATTATATTAATTTTTTCCCATCTGCACATTTTAACTATAAAATAGGTGAACAAAACTCACTCCAAGCTAGCTATTCATCTAGGATACAAAGACCTTGGTTCCGTAGTTTGATGCCATTTTCTAGCTTCACTGATTCTAGAAATATATGGGGTGGTAATCCAGATTTGAACCCTGAATATACAGACTCTTATGAGCTTGGTTATTTATTAAACTGGGAAGCTGGATCCATTTTGTCAAATGTTTATTATAGACACGGTACTGACATTATTCAATCTGTTACATACATCGACACTAATGGTATTACTCAAATAAGACCATCTAATATTGGTATTCAGAATTCTTATGGTGTAGAGTTTAATTTATCAAATGACATAACAGATTGGTGGAATACTAACATCAATTTCAACTTATATAGCTCAACTATTACTGGTAATGAATCCGTTTACAATCTCAATACAGAATATTTTAGTTGGAATACTAGATTCTCATCTAAACTAAAAATCTCAAGTTATAATTTCCAAATTACTGCTAACTACCGAGCACCAGAGGGTACTCCACAAGGGGAAAACCTAAGTATGTGGTGGTTAGATTTTGGACTTTCTACTGATATACTTGATAACAATGCTACTCTTACATTGTCTGGTCAAGATGTATTTAGTACTAGACTAAGACGCTCAATAGTAAATGGCGAGACATTCTCACGAAATAGTGATTACCAATGGCGAAAAGGTCAAGTTACCCTAACATTTGCCTACAGAATAAACCAAGCAAAAAAACGCGAGAAACCGGTCTTTGACGGTGATGGCGGAGACGGAATGTAATAAGATGAATAATTTTTGGGATGAACGATTTGCAAATAATAAGTCGGTATATGGTGAAGAACCCAATCAGTTCTTCAAAGAACAGCTATCTAAATTAGAATCTGGGGCAATACTCCTACCAGCGGAAGGCGAAGGAAGAAATGCAATTTACGCAGCCAAATCTGGTTGGGATGTTTCTGCTTTCGATACGAGCAAAGTAGGCCGCGAGAACGCACTCAAAAGAGCAGAGCAAGAGAATGTAGCTATTGACTACAAATTACAAGACGTAATGGATTTCAAGTATCCCGAAAACGAGTTTAATGCAATTGGACTTATTTATTCGCATTTCCCTTCAAATATTAGAACTAAATTTCATCAGAAATTAGTGAGTAGTCTTAAGGTGGGTGGTTATATAATACTAGAAGGGTTTAGTAAAAACCACCTACAATTCAGTGAGAAAAACCCAAGCGCTGGTGGCCCAAGGAATATTGATATGTTATTCGACGCAGAATCAATCTTAGCTGATTTCAAGGGCTTAGAAACCGTAATAATAGAAGAAAAGGTTGTGCATCTAGCTGAAGGCGAGTTTCACCAAGGCGAAAGCTATGTAGTAAGATATGTTGGGAAAAGAGTGTAGAAGTTAGTTTTGTAATCCTATTAAAATGACGAACCAAATGTTTCTGTTCAACATTTTAATTTATAAATTGCATGTCTTTTTAGTAATTCATAATTTGATATAAATTTATTGGCTTGACAATGAAAACAAACTTTACAATCAAAATTGAAACTACCTCAACCGGTTATTCTGCTTATGTAGAGGAATATCCAATATATACTACTGGCTCTACGATATCAGAATTATTATCTAATATGAATGAAGCACTCAAATTATACAATCAAAATCCATAATTTGAAAATTAAAAAGAGACGAAAATTTGAACCTACAAGACTTTATCCGTGACATACCTGACTTCCCAAAACCAGGAATATTATTCAAAGATATAACACCATTACTGGGTAACCCAGAAGCAAGTAGATTAGCAACGCTATCACTCGTTGACCTAACCAAAGGTCTTAAAATAGACAAAGTAATAGGGATAGAAAGCCGAGGTTTTTTCTTCAGTACCCTAATAGCTGATAAGCTAAATGCAGGATTCGTACCCGTTCGCAAACCAAACAAGCTACCTTTCGATAAACTCAGCCAAGAGTTCCATTTAGAATATGGAACTGACCGATTAGAAATCCACAAAGATGCTATAGACAAGGGCGATAGAGTGCTAGTTCATGATGATGTATTGGCTACCGGAGGTACTGCTGAGGCAGCTTGCAAGCTGGTGGAAGAATTAGGTGGCGAAGTTGTACAATGCAATTTCTTAATAGAATTGTCGTTTTTAAAAGGGAGAGACCTTCTCTCTAAATACAATATCGGCTCATTGATTAATTACTAAACAAAAGATTTCAATAATGATAAAATAATCAAAGAAGATGAAGAATTACTTCGTAAGCTCGCTAAATGAGAATTACCTTTAATAGTAAAGCCATTGCTACATATTCTTTTTATCTTGACATTATTTCCTTAATTTCAGTTATTAAAGATTGGAACAGGAATAATACTAAATGAATGATAATCAATGATTAGAAACATATCTATCATAATATTACTACTATTTGGCCAAAATCTATTTGCTGATAGTACAAAAACCAAGACAATTGGGTACCAACTAAAGAACATAGAGAAGGGTTGGAATCGACTTGAATTAGACGATGAATTGCTAATGGGTATGAGCTCAATTAATACTTTTATTAAGGTGAAGCTAGTTAATAAAGACAATGACACACTGGAAGTGCCTTATGTAATAGTCAGTAATAAACAAATTGATTCTACTGTAAGAATACCAGTTGAGATTATTAAGAAACCTTCCAAAGTTGGAAAAAAGCAATACATACTAATAGCGGATTCTACTCAGATCATTTCTAATCTCGAGTTCGCTTTTAGTCGTAGAAATAGCGTTGGGAAGATACAGTTAGAAGGTAGTAATAATCAGAAAGAGTGGGTCAAAATATCTGATAGTTTGGAATTAGGAGCTAGACAGAATGGTCATCAGAAGATATCTAGCAAGACAATTTATGATTTACAAAAACTATATATTTTCTATCGTTTGAGTTTAGGAAATACCAAATCTGAGTTAGAAAGTGTTTTTTATGAGCAAACTTATAGCAGTAATCCCAAATATCAAAAAATAAATGTAAAGCATTTAAAGTATAGAACTGACAAAAACAAGAATCGAACTATTTACAGATTCAGCTTGAATGGACGGTTGCCAATTCACTATTTAAAACTAGATATACAGAACAAATTTGATTATAATCGAACGGTTAATGTATTTGCCTTAGTAGATAGTACAAAAACCCAAAAGGGACCGAAGCATAACTACAAATTAATTGAGACTTTCCAGCTCAATTCATTGGACTCTACAAATTATGTATTTAGTTTTCCTGAGCATTACCAACATTACAAAATAGTAATTCTAAACGGTAATGATCCACCTCTAAAAATAAGTAGCTTAACTGCATACAGACATGAATATATACTAAAAGCTAGGTTTGATGACGAGGGTGACGCATTTATTAAAATAAGAAATAAAGGTAGCTTCCCCTATTATGATATAGATAAATTCAAACCTCGAATACCGACCGATATGAATGAAATGAGATTAGGGGACAAACTAGAATTAGAAATAACTAAAGTAGAATTAGAACCTTCACTCACTAATAAACTATGGCTATGGCTTGCTATGATGTTAGCCGTTATTATAACTGGCTATTTCAGTTTAAAAATGTTAAAAGAGGAAAAGAAAAAATAGAATGAACTTATTCAAAATAATCAGATATATAATAGAGGCAATATTTGTTGTCCTAATACTCGGGATACTATTTATTGGTGTAGATGACCTAGTAATCGACAATGACATAATCTATATACTTCTAATGTCATTTATTTTCATGCTTATGGCGGTCGAAGATAGAATATTGGGGGGTATATACAACAAGAAAAAAGAAGAGAATCAGGCCGATTACAATGACATAAAAAAAGGGCTAGTCTCTACAGCTTTACTTACTTTATTATTGGGAATTGTTATGTTAGTTCTTTCCCCTTTTGATGTTCATTCGAACACAATACTAATAAAGCTCTTTTTCACTTTATCTATGTTTGCAAGTATTAGTATGACTTTCTACAAAATATCTAAGGGTTAAGCGATGATAGAAATCACCGAATCCAATTATCACGAAGAAGTAGAATTCAAGAATCTAGATCATTCTAAACAGAAATTAGTGGGAATGAAATTCGAGCTTTGTACTTTTATAAACTGTGATTTTAGCAATACAGATATGGCTGATACTACTTTTGTAGAGTGTACGTTTGTGAATTGCAATCTAAGTTTGGCGAATGTAACTAAGACAGCATTCAACGAAGCCCGATTTACTAAGTGCAAGCTATTGGGAATAGACTTCAGTAAATGCAGAGAATTCCTATTATCATTCAGCTTTACGGAATGCATACTCAGTTCTTGCTCTTTCGCAAACCTGAAAATAGGTGGCACTCAATTCAATAAATGTATAATGCACGATACCCAATTCGTAAATACCGAATTAATCGGCTGCTCGTTTGATGATTGCGATTTGAAAGACGCATTTTTCGATCACTCAACTCTGAGTAAAGCTGACTTTAGGAATGCGAATAACTACGCTATAGACCCAGAGATAAACAGAATGAAAGGTGCTATCTTCTCCCGAATTGGTTTAGAAGGTCTTTTGATCAAATATGGATTGGATATTAGGTGAAAGACATTTTTGTCACAGCGAGGATCGAAGGGATGCTGCTGTCTCTTTTGTCAGTGCTACGGATTAAATGGATTTAAGGATGACACGGATTATTTGATTAAAAAACTGTAGAGACGTATCGCATACGTCTCATACCCCATAACTATTTGTAAACCACGTCACTCTGAGCGTAGCGAAGAGTCCAGGTGAAGTAGTCTCAGTTATATTATCTGAACAGGATGGGAGGATAGTCAATAATATGGATGTAAATTAATAGGAATAAAAAAATGCCAAATGAACTAGAAATAAGAGTACTTCTATCAATCCAAAGAGCACTTTGGGGTGAAGTCTATCCGTCTATCAGAGCTATATATGTTGGTTTTGATGGTTTGAAAATGTTTAAATTGCTTTGTATTTTTGATAGAGAACCAACAGAAGATGATTTTGAAAATATGTCTTGTGTATCAACAGAAGTATTAGCTGATATTGAATTTGAGAATGAAAAGATTGAATGTATGAAAGACTTATCAGCTAAGATAGTTTACCCTGAAGATTATATACTAGTATACCGCCGAAAAGAAGATTTTGAGAATTGATTGAGTTAACAATATGAACGCACTAAACAAATACAACGAAGCCGGTGAAAGTATAGAAGGAGCTCTATTAGCGGGGGATTATCACCTTCCCTTAAAGAGCAAATAATATTGCATTGCCGTTGGCTTTAACCAACGGATAGAAATGTGTTCTGGAATTGTCATTTGTTACTACTAATATTGAACTCCTGCGGTGTTCACCTGGTCTCTTCGCTAACTCCGTAAGCTCTGAGTGACGAGAACTTTGTGACCTCTGTGTAAAAAAAAAGAGAACACATCTTCGTGGTCTTTGTGTTAAAACAAGTAAATCAAAGTCAGTCCATATCTTTATATTAGCAAACGAAAAACGCAAGAATATCTATTTTGTTATTCCACCCCTACGGGGCGGTTTTGTATTTCTGGATTCGTAAGCTACAGATATTTAGCCCCGCTGGGGCATTGTCTTAGACTCTTCAGTCGCTTCGCTTCCTATCAAGTGACGTAAAATTTGTGTTCTCTATGTTAAAACAAATAATCCGAGTAATCCCTAAATCTGTTTAATCCATGATTCAGAAAAAAGAGACAGCCACGTCCTTGTAGTCCTCGCTGTGACATGATTAGTCCAAATTATCGTATCTATCTTATCCATCCTGCAATCTTGTTCTGAAAAATGCTATCATGACTACATCTCCTAGACTCTTCTAACGCCTGCGGTGTTATCAGAGTGGTGTAATTACAAAGGGTTTGAAGGATTTGAGATGTATGCAATACATCTCTACAGTTCAAGGAAAAACGACTAATCTTACCCACCACCTATAAGTAACTAAATCACCCCATTCTTAAAACGGAATAGATAGATTAAACCGCATCGGTTCGAATTCATTTGTTTGTATCTTGGGTTGATCCTTATGAAGTTCTGTGGTCAGATAAGCTACGCCACTACCTACTAATGCACCGACTAGCACATCGGAGAAAAAGTGCTTTGCTGCCATTACTCTAAGAGTAGCGATTGCTGTTGCATTCACTATATTCAGAGTTACTCCTATGGTTTTATTCAGCCCTCCACTCTTGCTTGTCAATATTATAATATTGAAAACAGCAGAGGCGAATGCAGTAGATGAATGCCCCGAATAGAATGAGTACTTAGTATCGTTATTGTAAAGTACATTCTTTATAGTGGTGGAGTCATAAGAAAAGGGGCGAAATCTACCTACGAGCGATTTAGTTATGGAGTTCAATCCATAATTAAGCGACATAGTCTCTATATACATAATCGCATTAGTCTGGAATTGTGGTTTGTACTCTGATGCAAAGGAATAGGTGAGAGGGGAGATGAACTGCAATGCCAATAATATATCGCTTACCTCGGCATAAGTTGGGTTATAGGTAGTATTCCATCTATCGAAGAATGGAATATTCAACTTGTCAATCCCAGCAAAATCATCATTTGTCAATGGGCCATCTTCATAAGTCATTATATTTCCGACTGAAGCACTTATCACTCCCAGAGGTAGTAATACCATATCCGTCTTAGCATCCAATGAGAATTGTGCATTCAAATTGAATGAGCTAAAAAGCAATATACTTATGATTACAATCCGCATGCTTGTATGTATAATCTATTATTGATTACTCCGAGGGACTCATACTCGTTCATTCGCCAGTTGAATCGTACTACACTCGTGTAGTCCATCATAGCCCCAGCGTACAGCATCTGCGTTTCCAAATCTCGAACGACTAAAGAAGTAGAAGTAGCATAAGCTATCGAATTAGACTTCGGTTTCCTCGCGTATATCCCATCTAAGAATATGCCATTTGGAGCTGTTATTTTCTTACCATTTACGACTAAGTTACAATCAATAGTACAAGCGATGAAATACATTTCGCTACCATCATAAGAAAAGCTAGGGACTGAGTTTTCCCTTCCCCCAGAATATTCCACTGAGTTGAAGACGACTATTTCATTGTTTTGTAAGTCTATTGCTTTGTAAGCTAGCATTGGCTCATGAGGGTGAATAGCCAAGCCGGTAATCATATTATAGTTCTTTCCTGTTAGTGGTTGACTCATCATATCACTAATCAAGACAGCTTCGAATCTACCAAACGAGAGAGTAGCAATAAATGCGAGATAATCACCAGTTAGGTTTATCCGCACTTCCGATATATTTTGATAGATATTGGAAGCTCTCTTATCACCAATGAAAACGGACCAAGTCGAACCATCATAAGCCGCATAAGCAAATCGATCATCGTGCCAATAGCCAATTGGGATAATATCCTGGAAGCTTTCCGATATATTGCCATCATTGTAAATCGTCTTTATTCCGCCCCTGCTTTCTACGAAGGCGAACTTATCGCCAGTATTATTGATGAATAGAGATCCACTTCTAAACCTCATTTGTAGGGTATCTGTATCAGAAACTATGAATTCATTATCAGCTCTAAAAAAAGAATATATCATCTTCTGTGAATCGGAGCCATATAGTATAGTACCAGGATTATCAGCGAGTATTTGTATTTCTTTCTCACTAGTTATCAGATTCCATCCACCCATATCCTTTGCGAAAAAGGCCCATTTTTCTCCATCGGGCGAAAATTGTGGCTTGGAAAGCTCTAAGTAATTTTCGGAAGTATATTCATTGATGTACATTTTCTGTCTATTAGAGAAAGATTGGGTAGTCGCCCACCAATTATATGTAGTGTCAAAACCAAAATCAACAAGCTCCTCGCTACCATCGAGTAATCGAACTTCATAACATCTGTCAGCTTTAACTGACAAAAAGAGGTTGAAAAATATAAATATTATGATTAAGTTGTATTTAATACTAAAACTCTTTTAAAAAATTAACTTATGGTGTAATTATTTGAACTTTTGACTGTCTTTACAATAACTAAATTAACAAAATCTCTAAGGAAATTATTATGAAGAGAATAATTTTATCAATATTATTGTTGATAGTCACAATTTCACCTAATTTACAATCGCAAGAATTACCTGTATTTGGTATAACGGGCGTAGATGCGAGTGAGTTTCCACTTGTCAAAAGTTATTTCATCGCAAAGAATGGATATCTGAATGACTCGTACTACAAAGGAGCTCAAAATGTGCCAAATCCTCCTGACTTTGACTTATCCGAAAATGGCGTAAGCAAAGACCTAACAAGTCTAATAATGAAATGTGCTGATATAGACGGTGAATTGCCAGTCCATATTGCCATGGTGGTCGATGCCTCTGCAAGTATGTTTAATGTGTGGAACAACGGAGAAACCCGTGCTGATGTTTTAAAAAGAGCCGTTGCTGAATTTATCGATTCAGTAAAGTTCAAAAATGGCACTTCTATGCATATAGTACCTTTCTCTGGGAACTCTATACCTCCACATGTATGGAAAGATTGGAATTATACAGCTGCTGATGCTAAAGCAGATTTTGCTTTTTATACGCAATTAGAAGGTAGAACTGATTTCAATATACCAATGTACAAAGAGCCAAATGGGAGAAATGTACTCGAAATATTCAAATCTAGACCAATTAATGATAGAAAAGTAGTTGTCTTTTTAACGGATGGTGCACATGACAATACTAATGGGAACAATCCTTTTAAATATGAATTAATAATACAAGAATTACAAAAAAGAGGAATAGAATTCCATTCCATTACTTTTGCCGTTGATGATCAAAGCAGTGTGAGTGATTTACGCCGAATTAGTCAAGCTACTGGTGGAGTTAATTATAATGCATACAGCGAAGAAGAACTAAGAGACATATACAAGGAAATTACTGATGGTTTCAAATCAACTTCTGTTTGTTGGTTAGAGTGGTTATCGCAGCTAGAGTGCGACGAAGTAACAGAAAGAAATGTAGAAGTTACTTTTACAAGAAAAACATATACTCCTATAACAAGAAATATTACTTACACTCCACCTGCTGATAAAGCCATTGCTGAAATCACAAGAGACAAAGATGTGTTGTACTTCGATAATAATGGCAAGACTATACAAGAAGTTACTCTAACTGCTAAAACTGGTGATTTCCACGTAACTGGATTTACTGTAACTGACAATAATGGCAACTTTGATATCCCAGAATTTGCATCAGTTCCTCCACAAGGTTTTGTGATTGAGCAAGGTAAATCTCGAAAATTCGTTATTAATTATATCAAAACACCATCAGATGCACCAGCATCATTCGATCTTGTATTTGAGACAGATTTATGTCCAACAAAACCAGTAGAATTAATTGCTCCGTGTGGACCTAGTACTCAAACTATTGATTTCGGTAATGTAAACCTAAGTGGTAGCACAGATTACATTGCAACAGAAGTATTTTTAAATACTTCAAAAGGGGAAATGAAAGGTAATGTCACTATAACTGGTGCGGATTATACAGAATTCACTATCAAATCTGTTGATGGTAATGCTGGTGCTGCATTTACACTAGCCGCAGGAGAGAGTATGGATGTAGTATTGACAGTTACTCCATCATCAAAGGGGGCTAAAACAGCAACTTTAGATTATGGTATTATTACTGATTGTGGCGTTGCAACTTCTGAAATTACAGCAAATGTAATAGAGGCGAGTTTAAATATGGCTCCTCTTGCATGGGGACTAGAGAGAATTGGTAATCCAGTAACTAAGCAATATACAATTACTAATACGAATGATGACCCAGTAGAAATTGAATCTTTATCATTGACAGATGCCACTCAAGGCATTACTTTAGGAGATGTAAGCGGTTCAATAGGTACTGTTGCTCCGAAAGGCGGTACTACTACATTTGATATTACCTTTACACCCAATGTAGAAGGTCTAATAACTACTGATATAGAAGTTAAAGTTAAAAACAGAGTAGAAGTAATTACTGCAAAATTATCGGGTACGGGATACTTACCTAAGCTGAAAGGAAATAATATTGCATTCCCTGCTACTGAAGTAAACACAATCGCTACACCAATGAATTTGGTAATCGAGAATACTTCTGATTATGGTAAAATGGTTGTTAGAAATGTATATATCAAGAATACAAGTGATATGGGTTTTTCAGTTGATTTGACTGACTTTATATCTGATATTCAACTTGAGAAAGGAAACTCAATCTCAATTCCTATTAATTTCAAACCAGTATCAGTTGGATTGCTATCTGGTGTAGTAATAGTGGAAGCAGATAACGTAGAAGGTGCAGAGCCAGTTACATTCAAGTTAAATGAATTTACACTGACAGCAGAGAGCGTGCCGGGTGATGTTATTACTCTTGATACAACTGTAGTTGGTCCTATACTTAGTTGCGAAACAAAAGACTTTTTAGTCGATTTGCCAAATATATCTACTGATGAGCAAACAGTTGATGCCGTTTTGATACAAACTGGTAATAATTTTTCTATTCCTACTAACAGCTTCACTATACCACAGGGAGCTATGGGTATAGGCGCTAGAGTAGATTATAATCCTACTTCAATTGGTACTCATACTGCTGCTATAGAATATACTTACTCAGATGGGTCTAAGTTTATCGCACCTATCAAAGGAATAGCCGTTACTGCAATAGAGGAACTAACATTCGAAAAAGCTACTTATGAAACGGAACTTGGCAAGAACCTAACAGCTAAATTCAATATAGATTTATCTAAATATAACATTAGGAATGATGTTGATGTAAATGAGTTAGTTCTTACTCTAAGATATAATGGTAGAATGCTATTTATGAATGGTGATGGAGTAAAATCAAATGTTGGATTAACTCCTACAATAGATTTGAGCAATCAAGTAAATAATAATTACGTTACTTTCACATTTAATGGTAATATTCCATTAGACAAGAACTTGTCATTCGAAGTACCATTATTAGCAACTTTGGGTAATGATACAGTAACTACTATCGCAGTAGATGCTAACTTCGTTGGGCTTGAGTGCTTAGCAATCGAAACTGGAACTACAACTTCATTCTCAATAGGATGTAATATTAGCAATTCCCTAATCGCTGATTTGACATTCGCTGACAAGGGATATGATGTAGGATTAGTTGGTGAGAACCCAGTGAATGATGTATTAAAAATAAATTATGAACTACCTTACGAAAATAATGTCCGTATAGAATTATATAATTCGACTGGCGAATTAACTAAGGTAGTAAAAGACGGAACAGCCAAATTTGGTATTAGCAATGAGAATCTTGACGTAAGTGATTTGCCATCAGGGGTTTATATGCTGCGCTTTATCAGTGGCCCTTATGTAGAAAGTCAAACATTCGTAAAAGTCAAATAGACTTTTGATATAAATTGAAAATTAAAAAGCGGGTTCAAAAGTAAACCCGCTTTTTTTATGTGACTAAATGTATTATTTTTGACAAGTTATTTTATTCAAAGAGCAGAAAAATGATAGATAAAATTACGGAACGCCTAGGCGACCAAGCAAAAAATTTATTAGAGTTTAACACTCCAAAAATCAGTAAAGATAGATTGCATTTACCATCACCGAACTTCGTAGATGATATATTCATCCAATCTGATAGAAACAATAGAGTATTAGGTAATTTGGAATGGTTGTACCAAACTGGAAGATTAGCAAATACTGGCTATATGTCAATATTACCAGTTGACCAAGGTATAGAGCATAGCGGTAGTGCTAGCTTTACAAAGAATCCTGATTACTTCGATCCAGAAAACATAGTGAAATTGGCTATAGAAGGTGGCTGCAATGCAGTTGCATCTACTTATGGTGTGTTGGGTATGGTAGCACGTAAATATGCTCACAAAATACCTTTCATCGTAAAAATCAATCACAATGAACTGATGACTTCTCCTAACACATTCGATCAAGTAATGTTCGGCAGCGTAGAAAGAGCTTATGATATGGGAGCTGCGGCTGTCGGTGCTACTATTTACTTCGGTTCTGAAGAAAGTACTGCTCAGATAGTAGAAGTAGCAGAAGCATTCGAAAGAGCACATGAGTTAGGTATGGCAACTGTACTTTGGTGTTACCTAAGAAGCAATGATTTTAAAGTAGATGGTGTTGATTATCATGCAGCAGCTGATTTGACTTCACAAGCTAATCACCTTGGTGTAACAATCCAAGCTGATATAATCAAACAAAAATTACCTACTAATAATGGCGGTTACATAGCTCTTAATTCTAATGGAATGAGCTATGGTAAGTATGACAAAAATATGTATGAATCTATGGTATCAGATCACCCGATAGACCTAGCTAGATTGCAAGTAGCAAATTGCTACATGGGCAGAGCCGGTCTTATCAATAGTGGTGGCGCTTCTGGTGCTAATGATATGCAGGAAGCAGTAGCAACAGCCGTTATAAATAAACGTGCTGGTGGTTTGGGGCTTATCTCTGGTAGAAAAGCATTCCAAAGACCACTGAACGAAGGTGTTGAATTACTGAATGCAATACAAGATGTTTACTTGAGCAAAGAAGTAACTATCGCATAAAAGTAAACGTAACTTGAATATTATTCCAAATCCCTTGTAATGAGGGATTTTTATTTTTAAAGCCAATGATATTTTCACAAAATTATAAAAATCATTATAAAGAGAATCTGAGAATAGGGTTTCCTGTTATCATGGGCCAAGTAGGACACATGATGACTTCGCTTGTAGATAATGCTATGGTGGGTAACATCAATAGTACACTACTTGCCGCATCTTCTCTTGCTAATACAGTATTCATAATGATTTATATTTTCGGAATTGGGTTATCTATTGGACTTACTCCTGCTGTTGGACGTGCCTACGGTAACGAAAAACATGGTCAAATAGCATCCTACCTGAAAAATGGTAAAATCATTTATCTTTGGACTGGGTTGTTGCTTACTATCGCTATGTGGGTGGCATCTTATTTCTTTGATAAACTAGACCAACCAGTAGAAGTTGTCGAACTCGCAATTCCATACTTTCTGACATTATCTATTTCGATGGTGCCATTTATGTATTATATGTCTCTCAAACAGTTCGCAGAGGGGGTCACCCTCACTATGCCTGCTATGTGGGCAGGACTAGCTGGCAATATTATAAATATAATATTGAACTACCTTCTGATATATGGTGAGTTCGGATTCCCAAGATGGGAGCTATTCGGTGCTGGAGTCGCTACGACTATATCTAGGTCATTGATGGCCGTATTTCTATTTTTAATACTTAGTCGCGATAAGCGAGTACAGAAGTATTTACGAGCAGCAAAACGACTAAAAATCCGCCGAGAAAGTATAGTAAACCTACTGAAAATTGGTGTACCTATTGGCTTCCAATTTGTACTCGAAGTTAGTGCTTTTGTAGCTGGTACTATTATGATGGGTTGGTTGGGTGTATATCCACTGGCGGCGCATCAGATAGCAATTAGCTTGTCAGCATTGGCATTTCTAGCTGCTACGGGCATAGCTACTGCCGCAACTATCAGAGTGAGTAATTTCCTTGGTAACGAGAAATTCCATAAGATGCGTGACGCAGGGAATTCTGCTTACGTTATGGGCATGGCACTTATGATATTCACAGCATTATGCTTTATTTTCCTCGGACGTCAAATATCAATGATATTCACGAATGACGAGATGGTAATAGCGTTATCCACTCAATTGCTGATGATAGCTGGTTTCTTCCAGATAGTTGATGGCGCACAGGCCGTCGGCTTGGGTGTTCTTCGTGGCTTGGAAGACGTAAAGATACCAACTATAATAGTTATAATAGCGTATTGGGGACTAAGTATCCCACTTTCATACATCTTCGCATTTACTTTAGATATGGGTGCAGTCGGTGTATGGTATGGTTACCTAGCTGGCCTTAGCTTTTCTGGACTATTCCTTTATATGAGGTTTCTGCATTACTCGAAAAAATTGACCGGGAAAGTGGTGTAGTCACAGTTCAAATTTAAAATCAGCATTAACAACTAATGCTCGAGTAAGTCCATCGGCACGAACTTTGCGAGTGACTACAGGGAGTCCGATATTGAGTCCGAATGTATGTTTTTTCGTTACCTTATAATTCAGCCCTGCTATTATATTAAGTGTCAGACCATCAGTATTCATTATTGTTATGTCTTCTCCTGAACTATTCTCATAGATAGACTCTGATAATCTATAAACAGGAAGTACTCCCGCCATGAATTTTAAATCATCTTCAATTATAAAGTATTTCTCTATTTTTAGCATTACGTCACTTTCTCTCTTGAAATTTCTAGATGATTGGTAATTCTGCCATTCAAGATAATACTGTGGAGGGTTGGGTCCTGGGTCTATAAGCTCACTTTTCTCTTCAAATGAATTTTCGTTCCTATTAAGAGGTATTTGCATACCAGTTGAGATAACCCAATCGTCTATATTGGCAGCTAGTAATAGAATAATGTCGTTAGTACCATTGCTGGTCTGATATACCATAGGTAGCGATCTGCCATCTTCATTTAGTAAATCAGCATTGTTAGTCGCTATTTTCACACCACCGAGTATAGATAAACCGAAGTCTTCTGTAGAATACAGTTTTGAACTTACTAACATAGTCAGATCTCCAAGACCATTAGTTTGTCCTAAGGTACCCTTTGTTAAAGTAAATGGTATTTTAGCTATGAAGCCAAAATCAGAATATTTAACTCCGAATTCCACACCCGTTGAGTTTATCAAAACAGATTCATCACCAACTCCCGTTGTGTTACTTAATCCAAAAGTAAACCTGGGTTCGATAGGTGTGGCAGAATCAGTTTCAGCTAAATTAAAAGAACAAAGTCCTGCGTCAGAACATCCTTGAGCATAAGTATCTTTAACACTTAGTGTTAAAGTCAATACTGTTGCAAAAAAGAGTAAGATTATTTTCATTTATTTATATTTCTATTTGTTGTAGATATATAAATATAAGACAAACGAATCAATAAACAGTTACAATTCAGATTGTTTTTGCGATAAGAAATACAGACTAAATACTCAATTTGGCTTCAAATTACATCATTTGACAACAGTACAATTTCGGGGCTGTAATTGTGATAGTCTTTATATATAGGAGTTAGGAGAGCTAGATGAATGCTAATAAAATAAGGAGTAAAATAATTTCAATGTTTTTTCGAATAATGTTTTGTAAATTAAATAAAACTCCCTATTTTTGTATTCAAATTTTTTACGAAAATGGTCCCTTCGTCTAGTGGTTAGGACTCCGCCCTTTCACGGCGGCAACAGGGGTTCAAATCCCCTAGGGATCACACAAAGCCTTATAAATTCTTTTGATTTATAAGGCTTTTTTTTATAATCAATATAACAATTATCTATTATTACCGTATATAGATTGTTTTTAATATCAAAAAATATAAATTTGTTTAATTTTTTATGAAAAAAATTTACTTCTCTATTTCTATTCTATCCTTCATCAATCTAATTTTCATTGGATTTGGTGGTTATGGTTCTGTTGAAGGAAAAGGAATTACTGAAACTAAATCTAATTCTAATTCACTTTATGTTTTCAATAATGACCAAGTTTATAGAGTAGGTTCTAAAGACCACAATGTTTCCGAATTTTATGCTATTGAGATAACAGATGAACAGGAAAGTAATGAACTAAAAATTACATTCAACCCATTTCTGACATTAGAATTAGTTAAAACACAACTTATTAGTTTTAATAATGATTTCCCACATTTACTAATACCTTCCAAAATAAATAGGTATCTACTCCTCCAAACTTTACGCTTATAAATATACTTTCTATTTAGGGAGTTCTATCCCTATGCCGTTTAACAATCAACTTTTTAAATTTTTTAAATCCTTTGAATTATAGTTCATAAGGTATGTATTAGTATATTTATTAATCAAATTAGATAAACAAAAAAATGAAAATAATTAAATTTATTATTGGTGCTTTAGCAATCGTCAGTCTTTATAGTTGCCAATCAGAAGCTCATAGCGAAAGTGAACATCACAAAGATAAGTCTAAATATGTAGTAACAAGTCCTATGAAAGCTGATACTACTATTATAAAAGACTATGTTTGCCAAGTGCATTCAATACAACATATAGAATTAAGAGCATTAGAAAGAGGATATTTACAAAAAATATATGTTGACGAAGGACAAGCTGTGAAAAAAGGACAACTTATGTTCCAGATATTACCAAATCTATATAATGCAGAATTGAAAAAAGCAGAAGCTGAAGCTAATTATGCTAATATAGAATATAAGAACACGAAGTCCCTCGCTGATAGTAATATTGTATCAAAAAATGAACTTGCTTTGACTAAAGCTAAATATGAAAAAGCGCTTGCCGAATTACAATTAGCAAAAGTACATCTAGGTTTTACTGAGATTAGAGCTCCATTCGATGGTATAATGGGTAGATTCAATGTCAGAGAAGGTAGTCTTTTAGACGAAGGTGAGTTACTAACTACTCTTTCTGATAATAGCGAAATGTGGACTTACTTCAACGTACCTGAAGCTGAGTACTTGGAATACACTTCCAAAGAAAGACTAAATAAAAGTTTAGAAGTACAACTACTTATGGCAAATCAAAAATTATATGATCACATAGGTATCGTAAAAGTAATAGAAGCTGATTTTAATAATGAGACTGGTAATATTGCTTTCAGAGCGACTTTCCCTAACCCCAAAGGTTTGCTAAGACATGGCGAGACAGGTAATATCCAAATAAAAATGCAATTTGCTAACTCATTGATTATACCTCAGAAAGCGACTTTCGAAGTTCTAGAGAAAAAGTATGTTTATGTAGTAGGTAAAGACAATAAGTTAAAAGCAAGGGAAATAAAAATAGCCGAAGAGTTACCACATTTATACATATTAAAAGGTGGATTGACAGTTAACGACAAAATTCTTTTAGAGGGATTAAATAAAGTAAAGGCAAATCAAGAAATCGCATTTAATTTCTTGAAGCCGAGAAAAGCTGTTTCTAGTTTAGAACTATACGCAGAATAATCACTTTATCCATATAATCTAAAAGGAAATAGAATGTTTAGTAAAATAATACATAGACCTGTATTGGCTATTGTGATTTCTATTGTAATTATCTTTGTTGGTGGACTAGCCATCAAGCAATTACCGATATCACAGTTCCCAGAAATAGCGCCTACTACTGTGAATATATTCATAGCTTATCCAGGGGCAAGTGCAGATGTACTAGTCAAATCAACTTTGATTACACTAGAGAACGCAATCAATGGTGTACAAGGTATGCGATATATGGCAACAGATGCCACAAGTGCTGGTGAAGCAACTCTCCGGATAATATTTGAACCAGGTACAGACCCAAATACCGCCGTGATAAGGGTGAAGACAAGGGTAGATCAAGTAATGCCACTCTTACCTGACCTAGTACAAAGAGAAGGGGTTATAATAACTCCAATCCAACCAAGTATGTTAATGTATGTGAACCTTTATAGCAAAGATAATAAAGTGGATGAAAAATTCCTTTATAACTATGCTGATGTTCACATGATACCAGAACTGAACAGGATTAATGGTATAGCTAGATCTCAGATATTGGGTAGTAGAAAATATGCAATGCGTATCTGGCTTAATCCTGAGAGAATGAGAGCGTACAATATCTCTGTAGAAGAGGTAATGGAAGCACTACAAGAGCAAAGTATAATCGGCCGCCCTGGTAGATTGGGACAAAGCTCGGGTATAACGGCACAATCATTAGAGTACGTTCTTACTTACAAAGGACGATTCAACGAAGCGAAAGAGTACGAGAATGTAATAATCAGAGCTAATGCAGAAGGTGAAAGCATCCATCTAAAAGATATAGCAAAAGCTGAATTAGGTTCAGAATTCTTTGATATATACTCGAATCTAGATGGCCACCCGGCTGCATCTATAGTTCTAAAACAGAACATAGGTACTAATGCAACTGATGTTATAAATGAAGTGAAAGCTAAACTAAAAGAAATGGAAGCGAGTTTCCCTGCGGGAGTTGACTATAAGATTAGTTATGACGTTTCCAAATTCTTAGATGCCTCTACTGAGCAAGTAATGCATACTCTTAGAGACGCATTTATCCTAGTAGCGATTGTAGTATTCCTATTTTTAGGAGATTGGCGTTCAACTTTAATACCAATTATCGCAGTACCCGTTTCGTTAATCGGGGCCTTTTTTGCTATGCAGATGTTTGGTTTGTCGATAAATCTAGTTACGCTTTTCGCCCTAGTATTGGCAATAGGTATAGTCGTCGATAATGCCATAGTCGTAGTGGAAGCAGTCCATACGACAATGGCAGAAGAACACATGAATGCTTTTGATGCAACTAGAAAGGTAATGGATGAGATAAGTGGAGCAATCATAGCTATCACACTAGTGATGGTTTCCGTGTTTATCCCTATCTCATTTATGACAGGACCAGTTGGTATTTTCTATCGCCAATTCTCTATAACTATGGCAAGTTCTATTATAATATCTGCGATAGTGTCACTGACACTTACGCCTGTATTATGTATTATGCTGCTCAAAAATACTCATGGCGTAGCTAAGAAAAAGACACCTATTACATGGGTAATCGACAAATTCAATAATGGATTTGAGAAAGTTACTGAGAAATATGTTTGGTTGCTAAGATTGATTGCTCACAAGCGTTTGATTACGTTTAGTATTCTTGCAATTTTCTCCGTAGGGATTCTAATAGCTAACCGAGTAATACCATCAGGTTTCATACCTGGTGAAGATCAAGGTACTATATATGCAATCATCCAAACTCCTCCGGGTTCTACATTAGAAAGAACAAATTCCGTTGCTAGGGAATTGCAGAAAATCTGTGAGGATATAGATGGTGTGGAATCGGTAACTTCTCTTGCTGGTTACGAGATAATGACAGAGGGACGTGGTTCTAATGCAGGTACTTGTCTTATCAATTTGAAAGATTGGTCTGATAGAGAGCATTCTGTTCACGAGATAATGGAAGAGCTAGAAGAAAAATCCAAGAACTTAGGTGCAATTGTTGAATTATTTGAGCCTCCAGCGATACCAGGTTTCGGCTCATCCGGTGGTTTTTCTATGCGGTTGCTAGATAAGAATACAACTACAGATTATCAAGAATTTGATAAGATAAACCGTAAGTTTATGGAAGATTTGGGCAAGCGTAAAGAACTAACTGGATTGTTCACATTCTTCGCAGCTAACTATCCTCAATATGAGCTTGTCATTGACAATGAATTGGCAATGCAAAAGGGTGTATCTATAGGTGATGCTATGGAGAATCTGAATATAATGATTGGTAGTACTTATGAGCAAGGATTTATCAAATTCGGTAGGTTTTTCAAAGTTTATGTTCAATCAGATCCAAAATTTAGAAGATTACCTTCCGATATACTGAACCTTTTCGTTAGAAATGATCATTGTGAAATGGTTCCATATTCTGCGTTTATGAAAATGGTCAAAACACAAGGCCCGAATGAGATAACAAGGTACAATATGTATAATTCAGCGGCAATCCAAGGATTACCAGCAAAAGGATTTACAACTGGCGAGGCAATAGAAACAATTAAGGAGGTAGCAAAAGAGACACTTCCAAATGGTTATGATATTGCTTGGGAAGGTTTATCTTATGATGAATCAAACAGAGGGAACGAATCAATTATCATTTTCATGATAGTATTGATTTTCGTTTACTTAGTACTTGCTGCCCAATACGAGAGTTTCTTATTACCATTTGCAGTTATATTGTCACTACCTGTAGGTATTTTTGGCTCATTTCTAATGCTCAAAATTATGGGGCTTTCCAATGACATTTATGCCCAAGTTGGGTTAATAATGTTAGTCGGATTACTTGGTAAAAACGCGGTTCTAATTGTAGAGTTTGCTGTCCAAAAACACAGACAAGGTGCTACTTTAATCGATGCAGCCATAGAGGGAGCTAAAGTGAGGTTTAGACCTATCCTAATGACCTCTTTTGCATTCGTAGCTGGTTTGGTTCCATTGGTTATGGCAAGCGGTGCTGGTGCCATTGGAAATAGAACCATAGGTGGTTCCTCACTAGGTGGTATGGTTATAGGTACAGTTTTCGGGGTTATTATTATCCCGGGATTATACTTTTTCTTTGCAAAATTAATAGAAGGTAAGACATTGATAGAAGATGAAAGTGATAGCCCATTATCAGAGGAGATTGGACACCATGAATAAACTTAAATTATCAATAACGACTACGACAGTAGGCATACTCCTATTCTTGTCCTCTTGTTCTATCCCTAAGGTAGAGCAGCGAGAAGCGAATGAGTCAGTACCTGAGAGTTTTTCTAACTCTTTGGATACTAATAATTCAGCGAAGACAAATTGGCGAGAGTTTTTCACCGATACATATTTGATTAATCTTATTGATTCGGCCCTTGTGAATAATCAAGAGTTGAACATAATGATGAAAGAGATTATGATATCTTCCAACGAAGTTATGGCTAGAAGGGGTGAGTATATGCCGTCAGTAAACCTGAATGCAGGTGCTGGTGCTGAAAAAGTAGGGCGTTATACAAGCCAAGGTGCGAATGACGCTAATACTGAAATCAGTGCGGGTAAGGAATTCCCAGAGCCATTAACAGATTTTATGTTATCGGCTGATGTATCTTGGGAGTTAGACGTATGGAATAAACTACATAATGCTAAAGATGCAGCTGTCAAAAGATATTTATCTTCCATAGAAGGTAAAAACTATATGATAACTCAACTAATAGCAGAGATAGCAAATTCGTACTATGAGTTGGAAGCATTGGACAATCAACTCAAAATACTACAAGAGAATATAGAAATACAACAGAACGTACTTAGAACTGTGAAGCTACAAAAAGAAGCTGGTAAAGTTACTGAACTTGCCGTGAAAAAATTCGAAGCTGAAGTTCTAAAGAATAGAAGTTTGATTTTTAATATCAAACAAGACATAACAATAACTGAAAACAGAATTAACTTCCTTCTGGGTAGATATCCACAGAAAATAGAAAGAAGCTCAGATGAGTTTACGACTATTATACCTCGTGCTATGAGTACTGGTGTACCATCGGAACTATTGCAAAATAGACCCGATATTAAGCAAGCAGAATTGGAATTGGAAGCTAATAAACTTGACGTAGAGTCAGCAAGAGCAAACTTCTATCCAGCATTCCGAATTACGGGACGCGTCGGGTATCAGTCATACAATCCTAGTTCGTTTTTTCAAACTCCAGAATCTATGCTTTATGGAATAGTTGGTGATATGGTAATGCCATTGCTAAATAGAAATGCAATAGAGGCACAATACCTGAATGCGAACTACAGCCAAATGCAATCAGTATATAATCTGGAAAGAACTATACTGAATGCTTATGTGGAAGTATCTAATCAGCTATCCAATATGGAAAATCTACAAAGTAGTTATCAGATGAAATCCGAGCAAGTAGATGCTCTTATGCAATCTACATCAATCGCGACTAATCTATTCAACTCTGCCAGAGCCGATTACATGGAAGTAATGCTAACGCAGAGAGATGTACTAGACGCTAGGTTCGAGTTGATAGAGAATAAGATGAAACAACTAAACACTCTAGTGAAACTCTACAAATCACTTGGTGGAGGCTGGGACTCTAACTAATATTTGATTCCAATGACCCCTAATCACACAAAGCCCATTCGTAGCAATACAGATGGGCTTTGTTGTATAAATATACGTTCACAATAAACTAAAAGTCCAGCTTTTTATTCTTTTATAAAACTTTGTACGTAAATACTTTTATCTGAAATAAGACTTATGAAATATTGACCCTTAATCAATCCAGCAACATCTACACTATTAACTGTAATTATATCATTAGTACTATATATTAATTTACCCGATACATTATGGATAAGAACTGTGTCTATTTTCTTATTTTTCAATAGGCTAAAATATAAAGTTGACTGTACGGGATTTGGATAAATACTTAGATTAGAATTATTCAAATCATAAGAAACTGAAGTCGATATGAATTCAGGGAAGTATGGGTAACCTTCGTTCGTATTTTCATCAATTCTCCACGCATTGCTGAAGTCCCATCCCACTTCTGTGTAATTACTCATTAGCTTCATAATTTCAGATCGCCTTCCTGTTCCACCGTCCGAAGCTTCTAATCCACTAGTTTCAATATCCCAAAAATTATTAGAAATAGATGCTGTACTCTCATTCAATGCTAAAAATCCACCAACTATTTCTCTACCTAAAACCTGACCACGTGAATAACAATTAGAAATACTATTCCAATTCAGAGCACTAAATCCACCTACTAAACTATCACCTTGTACAGTGGATTGGGAGTAACTAGCTTTAATTGGCCCTTCATTCAATGCAACAAACCCACCAACCGTAATATTACCTTCAACACTCCCGGATGAAAAAGATTTCTTTATATTAGTAGAGGGGCTATTCCAACTTACAAATCCTGCAACTAATTGTTCGCCAATCACATCTACAGTAGTATAGCAATAATCGATTTCTTTATAATTAATCCCCGTAAATCCACTCACATATACTATTCCTGATGCTGCACCAGTGGAATTACAATAGAATAAGTCCCCATTATTTGTTGCTGCAAACCCTCCAACATAAGCTTCTCCTTTTACGTCACCTTCTGAGTAGCAGAATGATGAGTTGCCTGCCCCCGAAGCGAAGCCACCTACGTAAAGTTCACCTTTTACTGTACCTTTGAAATAGCAGTTACTCGTCAGTCCATCACTCCCAGCCATAAAGCCACCAATAAAATTTTTACCACTTACATCACCAGTAAAATAGCAATTTTTTATTATACCGGAGCTTCCACCTATTAGTCCACCCACACCTTCTACCCCATTAACTTTACCAGTCGCACTACAGTTAGTTATTTTTACATTTCTGAGTAATTTACCAGCAAGTCCTCCTACAGTGTTTTTTCCAGTTATATCTATATCTCTCAAATGTAGATTTCTAACTCCTTCAGGGCTATAAATTAATCCAAATAAACCGATATTTTCTTTTCTTTTACTATTTATATACAGACCATATATTGTGTGTCCATGACCTTCAAATATTCCTTGAAACGGCGTATATTCTATACCTATTGGCTCAAACCCCTCTCCCGAATTCCAATTCTTTGTGTCGGATGCGTCAATATCATTATCTAGTTCATAATTTTCTTTCCAAGAGGGCTGGCTTTTGCTAATCCATCTTAATTGCTCTAAGTTAGTAATATTCAGAAAACCGTCACCGTCAGTATCTTCAGGCCTAACCTGAGCATAAATATTTATTGAAGTGAAAGCTATTATAATTAGAATATATTTCATTCCGTATCCTTTTTGTTCATTCATAGTTTGACAAATATAATTAAATCTCAAATTCAATAGGTCATTTTATTTGCTAATCACTTCAATGCCCATCCGTAGCAATACAGATGGGCTTTGTGGTATTTATGATTCACTAAACTAACCCTTGTGTTTTTAGCAAGAATGAGAAGTTCAGTTCTATTGATTTATATTAGATTGTACTTATCAGAAACGATATTTTTAATTAATAATGAATTGATATGAGTAAAAGCCAAATAGATTATGAGAAAAGTATAAACCAAGTTATATCTTATATTCATTCTAATCTGGATAAAAATTTGAGTATAGAAGAGCTAGCGTCTATATCAAATTTTTCAACTTATCATTTTCATCGTATTCTCAGAGCTTTTCTTGGTGAATCACTTTGGCAATACGTAAAAAGAATACGCTTAGAAACGGGTGCTAAATTATTATTATATGGGAATGAGGATATAAACGATATAGCATATAAAGTAGGATACGATACTCCTGCCGCATTTTCAACTGCATTCAAGAAAGTGTTTGGGATTAGTCCCTCTCAATTCAAAAAAAGCAAAGGAATAATAGAAATGAAACAAAATAAAATTACAAAAGATATTGACTTCAGCTTAGAGCCAAGAATAGAAACAATTCAGAGTCAAAAATATATTTATCGAAGACTTTTTGGGACATACAAAGAAGAAAAATTTACGATTGCGTGGAAAGATTTCATTCAATATGGATTAGAAAATAGATTAATTAGTCCAGAAATGAAAAGATTTATGATTCACCACGACGATCCAAATATAACAGAGGAAGATAAATTACAATGTGATTTATGTATTCCCGTAGTTGACTTTAAAGCTGTGGGAAGCACGGGTAATGGTGTATTAGAATCGAATAAATATGCGATATTTGTATATAAGGGAGAATATAATAATCTTGAGATTGTATATGACGAGATATTCCAAAAATGGCTACCAAACTCAAATGTTGAACTAGGTACACATAAACTATTCCAAAAGTATATGAATTCACCAAGAGACACCCAACGTGAAGATTTAGTAACAGAGATTTATATTCCTATTCAATAGCTATCATAAGTCCCGATTCTCACTCAAAGCCCATTCGCAGAGATATGAATGGGCTTTGTTGTAGTTATAATCATCTTTTTATGAAATAATTTCTACGACTATACAATTGAATATATGTTAAAACGTTAATGTATTTGAAGGATGAAAAATACTGAAAAAAATATAAAAGCAAAACGATTGGAACAAGTAGCTAAAATCTTGAAGACCATCGCACATCCAGTAAAACTAGAAGTTCTAGAGCTATTGGGTAAATATGAGCAATTGTCGGTGTCTTCTATCTGCTCTAAGATAGAATCTGGTTGTGAGATATCTATGATGTCGCATCATCTAGCTAAAATGAAGGATAATGGTATATTGGTATCAGAGAAAGATGGTAAACAGGTGTATTATAGAATTGCAGATAAGAATCTATTAAAAATATTTAATTGCGTTGAGAACTGCGAATTCCTATAATTTTTTTTTGAGCTAATAGTTGAACAATTTAACAAATGATAAATAATAAAGTGGTATGTGAATGGAGATTTTAGGGTATTTTATGGCATTAGTAATAGGGACTTCTCTTGGCCTAATAGGCGGCGGAGGATCTATACTTGCGGTACCTGTTCTAGCATACTTATTTTCATTGAATGAAACATTTGCAACATCATATTCATTATTTGTAGTTGGAGCATCATCTTTAGTAGGTGGACTGAGACAAAATAAGAACAATAACGTAGATTGGAAAACAGCTATGGTTTTTGGTTTACCAGCAATTGTTGGTGTATGGCTTATTAGACATTATGTGATTCCTGCTTTACCAGAAGAACTATTTAGTATAGACGGACTTATCTTTACACGTAGGATGATGATGTTCGGAGTATTCTCTGTTCTAATGATATGGGCAGCTTACTCTATGCTTACTAACAAGAAGGAAACAGGTGGAACAGGTGAAATAAAATACAATTACCCATTGATAATAGTAGAAGGCCTAGTCGTAGGTGGTATAACTGGGTTCGTAGGTGCTGGTGGTGGCTTCCTTATTATACCGGCTTTAGTAGTGTTAGCAAACTTAGAAATTAAAAAAGCCATTGGTACTTCTTTAATAATCATCGCACTGAAATCATTATTAGGTTTCTTCTTAAGCGATGCTTTAACCTTAGATATAGATTGGAATTTTCTCTTTATATTTACATCGATTGCTATAGCAGGTATATTCCTTGGAGTATCACTAAGTAAAGTAATTGATGGAAAGAAATTGAAAAAAGGATTCGGTTATTTCATTATTGTAATGGCTATATTTATATTCTACATGGAATTTATAATTAGATAAAAAAATAACAAATTAAAGGAAAAAATATGAAAATTGAACAAATTTATACTGGGTGCTTAGCACAAGGTGCTTACTACATTACTTCCAATGGGGAAGCTGCTATTATCGATCCATTACGAGAAATAAAGCCGTATATGGAAAGAATAGAGAATGATGGAGTAAAGCTAAAATACATTTTCGAGACACATTTTCACGCAGATTTCGTTAGTGGACACTTGGATCTAAGCAGAAAAACTGGAGCTCCCATTATTTTCGGACCGACTGCAAAGCCGGACTTCAAAGCGATAGAAGCTAAAGATGAACAAATTTTTGAGCTTGGAGATATCAAAATAAAAGTACTACATACTCCTGGGCATACTATGGAAAGTACTTCGTATCTATTAATCGATGAGAATGGAAAAGAAACTGCACTTTTCAGTGGAGATACTCTTTTCTTAGGCGATGTGGGGAGACCTGACTTGGCTCAAAAAGCGGCTAGTATGACACAGGATGAATTGGCTGGAATGCTTTACGATAGCTTAAATAATAAGATTTTACCTTTACCAAATGACTTGATAGTTTATCCTGCTCACGGTGCTGGTTCGGCATGTGGTAAAAATATGATGACAGAAACGGTGGATACTTTGGGTAACCAAAAGAAAGTAAACTATGCACTTAATCAACCTAATAGAGAAGCATTTATCAAAGCAGTTACAGATGGATTAACTCCACCTCCCGCTTATTTTGGGATGAATGTAGCTATGAATAAGAAAGGTTACGAGAATTTTGAAGTAGTCTTGGATCAAGGAATGTCAGAACTATCAGTTGAAGATTTTGAGGCCGTTGCAGAGAATAGTGGTGCATTAATTTTGGATACTAGAGACCCTAGCGACTTTTCAAAAGGATTCATACCACAATCTATAAACATAGGCATAGATGGTGATTTTGCACCATGGGTGGGTTCATTGATAGTTGATGTTAATCAACCAATACTATTAGTTACGGATAAAGGTAGGGAAGAAGAATCTATAACTAGACTTAGTAGAGTCGGATTTGATAATGTCTTGGGTCATCTGAAGGATGGATTTGAAACTTGGGTAGGCAAAGAAAAGGATACTGTTGACAGAATTACTCCAGAACAATTTGCTCAAGAAGTAAAAATCGGTGAAAGTAAAGTAGTAGATATCCGTAAGGAAAGTGAATATGAAGCAGAACACGTAGATGAGGCATTCAGTAAGCCATTAGCTTATATAAATAATTGGATAAAAGAAGTAGATCCCAAAGAACACTTTTATGTACATTGCGCAGGTGGCTACAGAAGTATGATAGCGGCAAGTATATTACAAGCTAGAGGATATAGAAACTTCACAGAAGTCGAAGGCGGATTTGACGCCATAGCAAAAACTAATCTTCCGAAAACAGATTTTGTATGTCAAAGTAAAGTATATCAATAATATTAACAATAAATAGGAATTATAATGATAGGATTATTTAAGAGTATGTTCGGTCAACAAGATAATACCGAGTTGATAAAAGCAATAGAAGAAGGTGCTTATCTAGTAGATGTGAGAAGCACTGCAGAATTCAACGGTGGTAGTGTAAAAGGGGCAGTAAATATCCCTTTGGACTCAGTACCCAATCAATTGCCCAAGTTCAAGGGGAAGAAAGGTGTAGTTGTCTTTTGCCAAAGCGGTGCTAGAAGCGGCGTAGCAAAAGGTATATTAGAGAAAAATGGAATTCAGAATGTAATAAATGGTGGTGGACACAGTAACGTAAGAAATTGTGTTTCATAACTTGATTTAAAAAAATAGATTTCGATTACCCCATAATCACACAAAGCCCATCAGTAGAAATACGAATGGGCTTTGTTGTTTTAAATTACATAGAAAAAAGTAAAAAAAAGTGCCCTTTTTTCAACTTATTTGAGTATTATATCATAGAATAAATGACTTTCAATTAGTAATGTTATCTCCGATTATAATACTCTATGTCCAGAGTAAACTACTATAACACACAAGTATGCACAACCTTTATATGCTCTAAAGTACGTGATGTCTGTTAACCACTTCTCGTTAGGACTTGTACTTGTGTAGTTCCAAGTAAGTATATTTGGGTCTAGCTCTTCGAATGGTATTGACCCGAATACGCCACTTCTGTTATATTATTTGACATCTACAAAGAATGTCCTGCTATAATTCCTATTGACTCCTTTAGTACATCCTTTTTCCTCAATTATACAGATCTTATATTTTCCAACAATATCAAAATTATAGTCTAATGTATATAAATTGACACCTTTTTTAGTGTCTAATCTCCCATCTGGTCTGTATATTAGCCATACAACTTTATTAGGGTCATTTAGACATACCTCTTTACACTGTGTGTCTATCCCTAATCTTGTCAAACCGACACCAGAGCGAAGAATAACCTCACCAACCATACGTTTGGTAATGGTTGGTTGTCGCTTTATGTAATGATTATAATCAACTTGCAAACAAGTATCCCGACCACAATCAACTTTTTCAATTTCAACTTTTTCATTATCAATATCTGGCTTTCCTCTATCTGGGTCTTTTGGTTTTTTAACTATTACTGTAAGCCCCACACTGCACACACTCCCGTCTGAGCATCTTTGATAGAATCTAAATGTCCATGTGCCTGGGATTACAAACCTAAAATCTTTGGTTGTACTATATGTTGTCCCCTTGATTCTCGTTAGAGGAATATTGATAAAAGGAAAATTGTTCATCGGAGGCGGATCAACTACTAACCAATTTCCATCTTTGAAACAGTCTCCTTCGCAATTCCCTGCCGCAGTTATGGTCGCCAAATCATCATAAGAGACAATTATTTTACCATCTGGTTTTAGCCCCTTTCCGTTATACGAAAGCTTAATTAAGCACTTGCATTTTTTATTGTCACCTCTGTATGGCGGGTCACCACCAGGGCCTGGTTGCCAAGGTGTAGTTCGGTGGTCACTTCCTGCTGGACCACCATCGTTTCCACCAACTCTTATTCTACCTCCACCGAGAGAGGCCCCACCTATTGGTGGTTTTATTTCACCTTCATCGGCTTCACCCATATCTCCGCCGCTTCTTCCTCCTAGTGGAATTTCGTCAATATCGTCAGGACAACAATCGTTATTTCTTTCTTTCAAGATTTCATATTCATAATTTATTTCAGTTCCTTCAGGAGTACAAATAACGATTACTTTTATTTTCATCCAACAATATCTCTCACCTAAAGACAACTTCAGCTGACTTGCAATCATTTTAGAACATTCATTTTTATCTTCATCTTCTGGATAATTGTAAACAACAGTTTCACTCCCATTTGGACAACACTTCTGTCTATTACTACCTATTGGGTCGTTGAAATGTTCTAATATTCTCTTAATTGCTTCATCGATACTTTTTCCAGCGGCATTTGAAGCTATTTCTTCGTTATCATAAAATGCTGATCTTACCGTTTCTTTTTCTTTTTGTAATCTTTCAACATCTGCTTCCAAATTACTTATTGATTCCTCACAGAATTTCCCACATTTCTCTTTCATTTCTGCTATCATTGCATAATACTGCTTTAGGCATAGCATAGTCATCATTACACTTTTTGCTGTTCCACCCATCTCCATATATTTTGCATTGTAAAATGCAACCATATTCCCAGTCTCTGCGGCAACGGCACCTGCCATCATAGCTGTCATTTTGATGATTAATCCCGGTGGGAACGAACCACCCGTTCTTGCTGCATTAACAATATCTTTCACGGCATCTGCTGCTTCTTTTACATCATCATACTTTTCTTTGGCGGCTTGTATATCAAGTAATAATTTTTTCAAATCTTCGCATTGCTGTGGACTTAAATTATTGTAACTACAAAAATTATTTAACATCTTTTCACCTAGCCACTTCACTACATCATTGTATCCAGTTTCCTCTTTCACATAATCAATAGCGTCTGAAATAGGGCCACCAGATAAAATCCATTCTACATTAGAGAAATACCAATCGTACATTATCCATGTATTTCGAGAATCTTCTCTTCGATTCCAAAAATCCATTTGATCTATGAAATTTCCCATATCAGCATTCATTGTACCATTTAGTTGGTTCAATTTTCTAGATATACAACGCATTTTCTCTAAGTATGCAGACCTTCCTTCAGGAGTATTAGGGTCAATTCCTTCGCAGCAATCCCCATTTGGTGGACAGCATTCTTTGAAATTATATCCAGCATTCTCTGGTAGTTCTATTCCCAGCTCTTTTGCCCATTGTTTTAATCGGTCTATATTTTTATTTAATATTTCTTGATTTTTTATTCGTGCATCTTCTATATCTTTTTCTTGTGGGCATCTTTTCTTCCAATACTCTAAATCAGATTCTGCCTGTCTCAATGAATCAGAAAGGGCTTTCCATTCTTCACTTCTATTAGGGCCAAAAGGATTTTCAGCAGTTGCAGAGATTGAATCACAATCTTTCTTCTTTGAAGTATTATTCGCATAAGAATTTTCATAATATATAGTATAGTATGTATTTCTATCATTATCCAATCTAGTGAATTTGTATTCTACATCTAATAGATTATAGTCTTCATTTGCCGTAGGAGAAGTAATCTTGAAACCCTGCTCAATATTCCGAATGTCAGAGCCACCAGTTAAAGTAGAGGTCAATACTTCGTCATCAACTTCAGGTAACCAGAAGGGTAATATGGTACTGTTATTGGGGTTTTCTGTTTCACTAACCGTAGCAATATATAATTTGCCTTTTTCTAAGTTGGTTGTCGATAAATCGAAACTACCACCAGAGAGTGATGTTCGACTTATTAGAGGTGTAATTGTAGATAGATTCTTTATAACATAGTTGTATGATTCAGGATTATCTGAGAACATAATATATAACATTGGTGTGGTTTTATATAGATCTTTATTTTTAGAAAAAGGGATATTCTTAAAAGCTAAGAAATCTATGTCATCTTCGGAGTATATATTTATATTTATAGTTTCCGGTGACACCCATCTTATAGATCCAAGTTTACCATTATTTGATTCAACCTTTGCTTTGATTGGGTGTGTCAGAATATTAGCGGCCAATATATCTCTATAATTAGGTTGTTTGAGCTGAAAGTCGTTCTCAGTTATATCCATACCCCAATAATCAGAATTAGGTGCTTCAAAATATGTACTATTATTATTACCAAAATTTGTAGCTAATACAGTACATATCGCAGCTTTAGTCTCGTGATGATTAAAAGTATTCTCATAAACTTTTGCTTTTATTAGCTTGTTGCTCTCTATATGATTATCAGAAAACCAAGTATAGATTAAATCTGCCATTTCGTTTGGGTCATCGGATAATTCATCTACCCCCACGGGTATATATCTTATTTGAGTTTCTTTCACTTCCGTTGTTTTTATTCCCTCGACATAAATTCTAATTAAAGGAGCAGATTTGTGTTGTTTTATATTCTGATTAATATTAGTTAAAGATTGATTACTACAATTTTGTCCATTGTTTTTTAAATTTCGTTCTATTTGTCCGTATTTCGCATAAGTTGCTTTTTGAATCTCATTTATCAACTCCGCCTTGTTCATAGCTGAAGTTGGTACACTATAATAGGCATTGATTACTGTTGGTTCAAACGATTCATCTATTCCATCTGCAGACCCATTGAAGTTCAATACTTCTTTGATAATAGAAATTGAGAAGTTGTAATTTCCAATATGGTCATGAGAATTTCTATCTTTCAACGAGATTTCATCACCTACATTTGGATTCGTATTTATAACATTCGTTTTGCCTGACTCGTCTGTTATAACGACATCACTCGGAATTATATAATAATTTGTTTGGTGTAAACTAGTGTTATTTTCATTGTACATCCCTTTATATAGTGGGTTATCACTATTTGTATTGCTTTTTTGAAACGTTTGATAGTACTTTCTTTGTTTCACTTTTGGAGTTGGTAATGCTATATCTATATCTGTGAAATCCAATTCATTTGTTAAGTCCTTCATTTTTAGTTTGTGGGGTTCTATTTTTTCTAATGGTGTAATAAACAGAGTCGAAGACTCACTATCTGCTTCTTTTATGACTGTTACATCAGTTGTTTTTTTATTATCTGTATCTACACTACCTTTGTTTTTATCGACTGTTGGGTTTATAAACACTATTTTCTTATAATTCAAATCCACGGGTTCTTCTTTTTTAGTAGATTTTTTATCATCTGTTTTTTTGTTTTTCCTTTTGAAATTAACATCCAAAATACCAGAGCAAGGAGGTAGATAATAAAAATCACTACTATTTTCTAAAAATAAAAAAATAGGAGGTGAGCCATCGGCTGGTTCAAATTTTGCAGACCAATCACCTAAATCAAGTTTTTCTGATGGGTTGTTATTTGGCGTTACTATTGGAAGAGGTATTGGTGCTTTAAACGCTTCTAAATAGTCAAGTAAATCTAAATCGTTTTGCTCCAATTTAAATGTTTCAAATTCATCGATTGAGGCAACTGGAAATGACAAATCATCCGGAAACCCTATATTATTAGTTGAATAGTCAGATATTTGCCCCAAAATATTATAAATGGATTCGGAATCATTATTAATATCTAATAACTTTGTGCTGTTGCTAGCTACTGTTATATTGATTCCCATTGTATCATTCAACAAGGGATGTACACCATCTATAAACATTGTTCCGACAAATTGGATTTCTATTTTACCAGAGCCATAAGGTGCAAATAGTAAATGTTCTGACTTCGTATATCCTTTATATTCCCTTCCTTTATCATCCATATATCTAAAAGTGAATGCACCATCCCAAACGGGAATCTCAGTACTAAAAGCAGGATATACATATCTTGTAGGAAAGCAATCTATTAGATTAAATCCTTGATCTTTATTATCTTTTAAAATTAATTGTAAATTACTTCCTCCCCCCATAACAGTCCCAAAATCAGTTTTTGGAGTCTGTCTTTGTACAGATTTGAAATCTATATAATCTATTTCTCCATCCCCATCGTTATCAACAGGAGAAACAGCAAGAGTTCCGACAGGAACATCGTCAAATACAATTTCCCCTTCATTTGAAGATTTATCTACAGATATTTTAATCTCATCAGAGAATTGACAAGTTATACCAGAGCAAATTATCATACCAGTAACAGACAAACGACCTTCAGTAAGTTCTGGATAATCTATAATAAATTCACTTCCCTCAGATTGGTCAGTAAATGACTCTCCATTTTCATTTATTCCATAGAATTTCCAATTGTAAACAATCTCTACATCTGGGTTACCGACTCTCATTTTCTTAAGCAGTTCATCGAAAGATTCGGTAGCACCATATTGAGATGTACTTTTTTGTATTTCGCTCTTTTGCTGGACAGTGTGTGCGGCTTCGTGAGCAACTATAGCACGCTCCGGATCACCTTTTTTTAATACTATATTATTACCTTCCGAAGTAGCAGAAGCTCCCATACTACTTGCTGCTCTAATTGTTGCACCTTCCGTAGCTGGCTTACAATTACATAAATCTGGTTTATTAAAGCCAGCATCTATTACATTAAATATGTAAGGAGAGGCAACACCGTCTTGTTCACCAATTGGTCTGCCTTGGTCATCTGTAGCTTTCACAGACCAGACTATTGTTTCACCAATTTTTGGCAAATCAAAATCTGGTGGCCAAATTGTTTGGGTTTGTAATGGTAATTCAATCTCAAAAAAGGGTTGATTGACTTTGAATGCCTGCATTGGCTGTTGCCAAGAGTCAACTCTCATACCGAACAGGATATAATTTACAACTCCGCTTGGAGTAGGAGTAACAGGAGTCCATCTGAATACTTGCCCTTGGAGAGTAGTAATAGGTATATCTGACCCATCTAATGGATAAATCAAATTTGGTTGTTGATATGAATCTAAGAAAAATGTATGACAAACTGGAGCCGTTAGCTCCGCATTAGTTTTAACATCATAAAGGGTAATACAAATAGTATAATCTCGTGAAGGTAGTTTACCGGTTCTTACTACCGATTGTTCGACGTTATTAAAAAATTCTATGGCGTTATAAGGTACAATATCAATTCCATCAAACAATATAGATTCGAAACCCGTTATTGTGTGTGCAGGCATTTCTAATACTTTTGTTGCTGCTTGAAGGTTATCATCAAAATTTGAACCAGCATACACTTTAGCTCCAATTCTAAAACTTACTTCCTCATCACTCAAATTGGTAATAGCTAACTGAATAGTTTCACTTTTATCTTGCCAATCCGTTAAGTAAGGAGATGGCTTTGGACTCATTATAATTTGAACTTGCAACTTTTGCGCAAACCCAAAACTTGAAATTGCAAATAGCAATATTAGAATTAGTTTATATGTATTCATATCAGACTCCTAAGCTATTTAGAAAGAATAGCTTAACCCCGTTTGTAAATAATTTTCTGTGAAAGTAGCGTTTGATCTTGATGAGCCATAATTATAATCATTATAATTGTAATTCAATCTGAAGATTAACATTTTCGTAATCTTATATCTAGAGGTAAACCTAATACCGAGTTTGACATCATCCGTATTGTTCCCAAGGGAAGATTGGTTAAGACTTAACTTCAACCCAGGAACAAATGTATTCTCCCATAGTCTATAATTCCCACTAACGCCAATTGAGATTAATTTTAAATCGGCATCGGGTAAATTATTAGTAACATAAGTTGAAAATAATGTTGTTGTAAGTGGTAAATCCTTTAGTGCCGAAGCAAAAATAATTGATCCAGTTTTTGTGGAATTAGTCCTAAATTCACCAGTTAAAGTATTGAAATCTTCGAAATCATCAAATCCAAATACCAAGTTCAAATTACTATTTCCCCATTTGGACTCAAAAGAATATGCGGGAGAAAATGAAAATGAATTAGATACCATTTCTAATTTTAATGTATCGTTTGAGGTATTATTTCTAATACCGAAGTTTGTATAATTAGCATTAGCACTTAAATTATCAGTTACTTGATAAAAAATATTAGCATTGGCTATCAGCTGGCTTGTGGTAGTAGATTTTGTCTCAAACAAATTATTAAATCGCTGTCCAGCGGAACCACTTATTCTAAATCTTGAGTCTTCCGTTCGGTAATTCCCACCTAATGAGTATTCGACTCTATCACTGATGAAGAACTGATAACCTATAGTCCTAAAACCATCACCTGCGTACAAACCTTGTGCATTTATCCCCCAGCTACCATAGTCCAACACGAATCTTGACTTTGCAGCACCATCTATGAGAGTTGAAGATTTTGCTTCTTGAATAAATAAATCCACTTCCTTATCATTGAGTATTACATTGTCGGAGAGCTGATTACGAGTAAATGCCGAAGCTGCAATTTCTGAATATAAGTAGATTTCATCAGTAAATGGTATAGAAAAATTAATGCTGCTTATAAGACCCTCCTCTGGATAAATCTTAGTTGTAGCCGGTATATTACTTATAGAATTGGTATCATCATAGAGAGCCGCGAAATTGAGACCTATAGAGCCAGACTTCTCCTTCCCGTATTGAAATTTGGCACCATAAATATATTGAGTATATGCTCCTTTTAGTTGTTTCCCCAATGGCTCTATTCCACGTTGAGAAACGCCATAAAATGATGCTAATCGGAAGTTTTCAGGTAATAAATCCATACCTAATCCAAATATCTGTCTATTACCCATAGTCAAATCTGAGAATTGCGGTGATTGAGAACCAAAATGAAACTGTGCCCATTCGTATTTAGGTGAAATACTTACATAGTTTAGTGGGTTTTGGATATACTGTAAGAAATTTTGCCCAGGAGCTTGGGCAGTTATATAATTGCTCTGTCTGCTATTCAAAACTATAGTTACTGGTACTTGCAACAAATCATAGTCAAAACTCGAATTATAGGTGAATCTAGTTTGGTTTGGCAAGTGCCGTGCATTTAAAGTCGAATCAGATGCCTCAAATTGATAAACTTCTTGGGTTAATGATGCATTTCCTGAAATTTGAAATTCAATAGGTTTTTCTTCACTTAAGGCGATTGCTGTTGATAAAATGAAGGTTAGATAAAGTGAGCTTCTTAAGTCCATAGGAATACAAAAGATACAATAGTAAATAGGTTGAGCAAACTTATAAAAAAAAAATAATAAAAACAATTTTTTTGTTTCTCAACAAGTTCGTAACTTTCGAGATTGTTTGATTTAGATTTTTAATATCATTTGGTTTACCTCTTGTTTCAAAATATACAATCGAATTGTCCACCAAGTCTCTTTTCCTCCAATTTATTTAAACAATCATTTAAATCCTTCCCTGATATTAGAAATATAAATCCTTGAATCAATAATTAACAAATACTCTGTCTTCTGGGGTGCAAATCTTCAATATTTTCAATTTTTTTGCCTTTTATATAGTATAATTAATGACTTTCATTTAGTAATGTTATGCGTGTTTATTATATTACAGAAATTAAAATTTAACAATATCACTTTTGTACTAAAATATGAGCAATGACATTAGATTAAATTCGGACAAAGCACCTGAACCTGTAGGATTGTATCCCCACGCTAGACAAGTAGGTAATCTTCTTTTCCTATCTGGCGTAGGACCAAGAGAGCGTGGCAAAAAGGAAATTCCGGGTGTTACTTTGGATGCGAGTGGGAATATAGCAAGCTACGATATAGAGACCCAATGTCACTCCGTTTTCAATAATGTAAAGCTAATATTAGAGGCATGTGGTAGCGATTGGTGTAATTTAATTGATGTTACAGTGTTTCTTACTAATATGAAAGACGATTTTCCAATTTATAATAAAGTTTATGCTGAGTATTTCAAAGATAATCAGCCAGCGAGAACGACTCTAGGTATCCTTAGTTTACCCACTCCTATCGCAATCGAACTAAAATGTATAGCAATTATAGAAGATTCAAAACAATGAAAAAATTATTAATAGTTCTAATCGCAATCACTATGTACGGATGCAAGACAACTGGCTTTCAGCCACCTTGCACCGATTTCCAAGACAAAGGTCTTACCTCAATGTATTTCCCTATCGAAGCTGGTAATAGCTGGACTTATGATGTGGTGAAAACAGTTGATGGCGAGGAGATAAAGGAAAACTACAAATTGGAACTCTGCGGCTTGGATACTATATACTATGTCCAAGATGGTGAGCGTATCCCATTTGAAGCGTACAGAGCTTGCCGAAATGGCAAAGAGAGTATGAATTTCTATTTTGTGAAGTGTGATGACGGTACGCATTTGCTTACAGTCAATGATTGGTATTACAAAGAATTACAATCGGGTTGGGTTGTTCCGAATAATCCCAAAGAGGGCGAGCTAGTAGAAAACAAAGAAGGTTTTATTTGGCGAGGACAGCAAACTATAAATGTACCTAAGGGAGAATATCAAGTTTGGGTATTAGAAGAAATTCGTGAGCTAAACAAACGTGAACTAAAAATGTATAAAGACCATCGAATTGATGGTAACAAAACTGTCCGTACCCGATACTACTTCGCTGAGGGAGTAGGGCTAATCAAAACAGAACAATACGGTGCGCCGGGTGAGTTGGTCTCGACTATGCAAATGACTGACTACAATGTAAAAGATAGAAGAGGGGGTAAAGCTAGATAGTGGGAAATCCCAAAGAGAAAGAGCCAAAGGTTGTAGGCATAGGCGGAATATTCTTCAAAAGTGAGAGTCCAGAGAATATGAGAAATTGGTATTCCGAAAAACTTGGCTTAGTCACTAACGAATATGGCTCACTATTCGAATTCAGAGATTCAGATAATCCTGAACAAAAGGGATATCTGCAATGGAGTCCATTCGAGAAAAATACGGAGTACTTCGCTCCTTCCGAAAAACAATACATGATAAATTATCGTGTCCAAAACATTGAAAAGTTAATAGAAAATCTTCGAGCTGATGGTGTGCAAATAGTCGGTGAAATAGATACATTTGACTATGGTAAGTTTGCTCATATCATAGACCCCGAAGGCAATAAGATTGAATTTTGGGAACCAATCGACGAAGTATTTACTGAGCTTTACGAAGATAAGACTACGAAATAATGCAGGGTAACCCTAACCGAGAACAAACAGGAAATAAAGCATCTACGAGGGAACATAGAGAAGTTGAAGAGTAAATAATTATTTAATTTGTTCGTCTCAAAAAGTAATATTAAATTACAAGATTATTATAATAGTCGAGAAGATAATGGATGCAAAAGACGCAATAAAATTAGCTATAGATTACATTAAAGAATTCTACCCCATAGTAACCAACCCATTGCTAGAAGAAGTGGAAGATGATGACAGTAATAATTCGTGGCTAATTACTTTAAGTTTTAACTTAGAGAAATCTGATGTGTATCAATTTCTAGATATACCGAATAGAACGTATAAAACTGTTGAAATAGAAAAGTCTAACGGAAATGTAAAATCTATGAAAATAAGACAGTTATGAATTTAGATGAAGTTTATAACCTTTTTTAGCTCCTCACTTACCCCTTCTTACTCGTTAATTCTTCCAAATAATCCAGTTGTAGCTTTTGTATATCAATTAATCTTTGATTTTGGTGGATTATCAAATGGTCTATTTTTTCATTCAAAAGTCGTATTTCTAACTCTGCTTTTAGGTTTACTTTGTATTCATACTCGGCTTTTTTTCTATCTTTTTCTTCTTTTCTGTTTTGACTCATCATTATTATAGGGGCTTGTATAGCAGCCAAACAAGATAATATCAGGTTAAGCAATATGAATGGATATGGGTCGAATGCTTCTGCTGATAAATATACTATATTTATTGCCATCCAGACAATGAGGAAGAAGAAGAATATTGATATAAACGTCCAACTGCCGCCGAAAGAAGCTATACGGTCGGCTAGCTTTTGCCCTACGGTCATCTGAGCATCTATTGTAGGTTCTAACAAATCCGACAAAATAGAATTCTCGTGGATGGCTCTTACGACTTCTATCTCTAGTTCACTTAGCTCACGATTCTCTTGTCCTAGTAAGGATTCCAGATAAACTTTTCTGTATTCGTTCAGCTTCTCATGTGAGATACTATCGGAAGTACTGAAATCTGGATAATCATTTTTTATAAGCACGAGTATATTAGGATTAATATATGTATAATTTACTAGGTCTTTACTAGGTAGATGTTTTTGAGTTATAAAGCATTTATTTTCCATTATCATTCCTTGATTATCTTATAAGTCACAGGTTCCTTGCAGTTGATAGTCAGAAAATAAACCCCTGTTGTATAAGCCGAGAAATCAATTTGAAGACTCCCATCCTGATTGGCGATAGTTGTCTGCGAGACTCTCGCTCCACTTATATCAGTTATCTGATAGTCCACCACTGGCTCAGAGCAATTCAAATCTATATTCACAAAACTGCTTGTGGGGTTGGGGGAAATGTTGGTTTGGCTTAAAATACTTTCAACTGAGGTTGTAGTCCAAAATGTCTTTAAACAAACCAATCCTTTACTGCCGTGACCTATAATTTTTGAATCATCTTTAAGAATTACCTTAGCATAAATATTATTTTCATAGCTATAAATCTCTTTTTTATTGGTATAATCATAAATATATGATCTTGTACCTAAGCTTAATAATATTTTAGATGAATTAATTCTTGAAAATAAAACAGAATAAGGTTGTCTATCTAAGGGAACATTTATTAATTCTTTATTCTCTAAATTGTAAATTTTTGTGCTTCGCCCATAATTTGAAGAGATCACATTTTCATAGCTGCTAAAAGCAATATCTTTTTCATCAAAATTATTTAGAAAAGTATCATTAATTTTATAATCGCTTGTCTTATAAACATAGACCGAATCTAATACAACTTGTCCATTTTGACGATCCCAATTAACTCCTAGTTCAGTTACTAAATATTCTCCACTTGGAGAAAACTCAGTTGACACCCATTTGGTACCATAATAGACCCCTTTTATGTTATCATAAATATTTCTTAACTCTGATAATATAGCCTCTTCCGTTTCCAAATCAAACACAACTAGTTCCGTAACTCCTGCTGGTTCTATTACTGCTATTGCTGTTAATTTACTCCCATCTGGCGAAATTGAAACTGATTTCCAAGTAAATGCGGAGTCACCATAATAAACTATTTTTGAAATTTTCTTATATTCTCGTTTATTTTCTAAATCCCATATTATTATATGCGGGATATTACCTGAAATCGCTAAAAATCTGTCATCGTCAGAAATAGAAATTTTATTTATAATTCCTTTCCTATATTCATCTATGACGATAGAATCCAACAATTGTCCATCGTTTATACTTCTAATTTGAATAGTTCCATAATATGTATGATAAAATATATCTTGAGTATTAGATACGATTATATCTTCTATACCCGGCCATACACCTTCTAATTCCCATACAACTTCTTCGTCCGCAGCATTGCTTATACTTGGAATGAGCAAAATCATTCCAATAATTGTTAATAGTATTTTTTTCATATTATTTCTTCGAAGTAATTTCTTTTCTAACCGTAAACGTATAGTTTTTTAGTGGATTTAACAAGAATTAATTTGTGATAGTTGTATTCGTTGATTCATTATTTGCATTTTATTACTAAATACTACACCAAATATGGAAAATACTTACGTTTTGATTAATTTATTCGATTAAATTATTACAAATCTGAACTTTTTATGACTGACCAAAAAACTGCTGAAAATGTTTTTCATCAAATGTACGATAATGACCCATTTAGCAAATGGCTCGGGATAGAGCTTGTCACTATAGAGCGGGGCTTATGTCAATTGCGAATGATCGTTCGCAAGGAAATGCTAAATGGATTTGATATTATGCACGGTGGCATTTCGTACTCTCTTGCTGATAGTGCATTTGCATTTGCTTCCAATTCCTACGGCAAAAAAGCTGTTTCCACTTCCGTTATTATGCAATACCCTAAGGCAACAAAGGAAGGCGAGATAATAACAGCCACAGCTAGGACAATATCGCTTTCTCCCAAAACAGCAATACTAGACGTAGAAGTAAAAAATCAGAAAGGCGAGTTAGTCGGATTATTCCGTGGCACAGCTTATAGAACAGACAAGAATTGGATAGAGGAATCTGAATGAAAAAAATAAGTATTTTGTTAGCACTCCTGTTACTACCTATAGTAGCTACATCTCAAAAAGTAGATCTAAGTAAATTCAAAGAATTAGCCCCTAGGAACATTGGTCCAGCAGGTATGAGTGGTAGAGTTACCGCCATAGACGTGAACCTGAGCAAACCCAGCGATATATATGTAGGTACGGCTTCTGGTGGTTTGTGGTATTCTCCGAATGATGGTATCACTTGGCAACCAATAACAGAGGAATTGCCAACTCAATCAATTGGTGACGTCAAGATACAGCAATCGAATCCTGATGTTATATGGTTAGGTACAGGCGAGGGTAACCCGCGAAATAGCCAATCAAGTGGTAATGGCATTTACAAAAGTATTGACGGTGGTCGCACTTGGAAACACTTAGGTTTAGAAAACTCAAGAAACATACATAGAATAATAATCCATCGTGATAATCCAGATATAGTTTACGTCGGAGCACAAGGCCCAGCTTGGGGTGAAACCGAAGACAGAGGAGTTTTCCGTACTACTGATGGTGGTATAAATTGGGAAAAAGTTCTATATGTAAATGAAAAAACTGGAATCGCAGACCTAATAGTTGACCCTAGCAATCCAAACAAGATGATCGCAGCAATGTGGGAATTCCGCCGTTGGCCTTGGTTTTTCAAATCTGGTGGCGAGGGCTCTGGATTGTATATGACGCTTGACGGTGGCGACACTTGGAAGGAGTTGACGGAGGAAGATGGCTTACCAAAAGGTGAACTTGGTCGTATTGGTCTTGCTATTAGTCCGAGTAATAGGGATATAGTTTATGCCCTGGTAGAAGCAAAAGATAATGGTTTTTACAAAAGTACTGACGGTGGATTCACTTGGAAGAACCAGAATACTGAGAATATAGGTGGTCGCCCATTCTACTATGCTGATATTAGAGTTGACCCAAAAAATGAAAACAGAATATACAATGTTCACTCCGTAATTGATAAGTCTGAAGATGGTGGTAAATCATTCCAGAATATGATAGCATATTATGCAGATGGTGTTCACCCCGATCACCACGCATTTTGGATCAACCCCAATAACCCCAATCATATAATAGATGGGAATGACGGAGGTTTGGCAATATCAAAAGATAGAGGCGCTAATTGGAGATTCGTTGAGAATCTGCCAGTGGCTCAATTCTATCATATTTCAGTTGATAATGAAATACCTTACAGAGTGTATGGTGGTATGCAAGATAATGGCTCTTGGATAGGCCCATCTTCTGTATGGAGAAGCGGCGGAATACGTAATGCCTATTGGGAAGAGCTAAGGTTCGGTGACGGATTCGATGTAGTGCCGGACCCGAGTGATAATCGCTATGGGTACGCTATGGCACAAGGTGGAAGCTTAGGTAGATATGACCTAGAGACAGGTGGTACTAATTTCATTAAGCCGGTTCACCCTGTTGATTCAATCACTTTGCGATTCAATTGGAATGCTGCAATTTCAGCTGACCCTTTTGATGAGAAGACTGTTTATTATGGCTCGCAATATTTACACAAAAGTACAGACCGAGGGGAAAACTGGGAGATAATATCACCTGATTTAACAACAAATAATCCTGAATACCAAAAACAAGATTCGAGTGGTGGACTTACGTTTGATGCTACTGGAGCTGAGAATTATACTACTATATTGGCAATAGCTCCTAGTCCTTTGAATGATAAGATGATATGGGTTACTACTGATGATGGTAATATACAACTAACGACTGATGACGGTAAGAGCTGGCAAAACAAGACTGGCAGTCTTGGTGGTGCAGCTGCTGGCTCTTGGATACCACAAATTCGTCCTTCAACATATAATGAATCTGAATGCTACGCGGTAGTAAACGATTATAGAAGAAATAATTGGGAACCATACTTACTATATACTAATAACAATGGTGCTAGTTGGACTAATATTCTAAAAGGAAAAGGTATTGGTTCTTTTGTAAGTTCATTCATCCAAGACCCAGTAGAACCAAATCTTATGTTTTTAGGAACTGAGTTTGGGCTGTATATTACTTTCAACCAAGGTAAAGATTGGCAAAAATGGACTGAAGGTTATCCTAACGTTCCTACTTTGGATATGGAAATACAAGAACGAGAAAATGATTTGGTAATAGCTACTTTTGGACGTTCTGCGTGGATATTTGACGATATCTCAGCATTCAGAGCTGTAGCAAGAGAAGGTGCTGAATTATTAGAAAAGCCATTGACGCTATTCCCTGTAAATACTGGCTATATGGTATCTACAAAACAGCCAGCAGGCACAAGGTTTGGTGGTAAATCAATGTATGATGGTACTAATGAGAGAATGGGAGTGTGTTTTACTTTCAATATCAATAAGCCAATAGATAAGAAAAAGGATAAAAAAGACGAAAAGAAAGAAAACGAGACTGATAAAAAGAAAGACAAGGGTCCATCGAAAGACTCACTGACAGTTAGAATATATGATGTATCTGGTAACGAAGTAAGAACAATTTTCATGAAAGTCGATACTGCTATCCAAAGATACTATTGGGGATTTGAGACAAATGGAGTGAGAGGTCCGGGTTCGAAAAAACCAGAGAATGAGACAACACCTCCGAGTAGTATATCAGTTCTTCCTGGTAAATACAAAGCCGTATTTACATATATGAATACTAGCGATTCGGCTGAGCTCACTGTGGAAAATGACCCGAGAGTTGAGTATAATATGAACGATTTGGTAGCTGTACAAAAGCTATACAAGGAGCTAGAGGGAAGTATTAGCAATGCAACGGAGGCAATGGATAGAGTAAACGAAGCAGAAGAGAAAATCGGCATTTACGAAAAGCTAATGGAAGCTAACAAAGAGTTAGAAAAAGATAGTTTGAGTAAACGCACTAAAGCTATCAAGGATTCTATTGAGTCTATCAAAATATATCTGAGAGGTAAAGGCGGTCTAAAAGGAATAGTAAGAAATGAGGATACATTCAACTATTATTCTAGCTATGCTCAGTATTATCTTGGCTCGGCTATGGCAGCCCCAAATTCTACTCAACGTACTATGGCAGATAGGATAGGGCGTATGTCATCAGAATTAGTGACAAAAGTAAATAGCTTTTTGGAAAATGAATGGACTGATTATCAGTCTTATATCCAGAATTTAGATTTCGAATTATTTAAGAAAATAGAAAAAGTAAAAAAGTAGAGAAAAAATGAAAAACGCATTTATAGTAGATTCGATAAGAACACCCGTTGGGAATTTCAAAGGAACATTGGCAGCAGTACGACCTGACGATATGGCGGCTATGACTATTGCTGAATTGGTAAAGCGAAATCCTAGCTTAGACACAAAGAACATAGGCGATGTATTACTCGGTAATGCAAATGGCGCCGGTGAAGAAAACCGCAATGTTGCTCGTATGTCTGCACTATTAGCTGGATTGCCATGCTCTGTACCGGGTGAAACTGTCAATAGACTCTGTTCATCTGGGCTAGCTTCTGCTATACACGCATCACGTTCGTTAATCTTAGGCGATAGCAATGTAATGATAGCTGGTGGTGTGGAAAGCATGTCACGAGCACCTTATGTGGTTTCCAAATCATCTGACGCGTGGGGGAATAGTGCCGAAATGTTCGACTCTGCATTCGGATGGAGATTTGTTAATCCCAAAATGCAAGATATGTACGGCACTGAAGGAATGGGTAATACCGCTGAAAATCTTGTTGATATGTATGGCATAGGCAGAGAAGATCAGGACAAATTTGCATTCTGGTCACAATCAAAAGCCGCTAAGGCAACCCAAAACGGTAGATTAGCAAAAGAGATTATGCCTGTTTCGATTCCACAAAGAAAGAAAGACCCGATTATATTTAGTCAAGATGAGTTCATCAGACCAGGTACTTCGCTGGAAGGACTAGCAGGATTGAGACCAGCTTTCAAAAAAGATGGTTCGGTAACAGCTGGTAACTCTTCTGGATTGAATGATGGAGCTTGCTCTGTACTATTAGCTAATGAAGATGGATTAGAGCAAAATGGCTTAATCGCTAGAGCTAAGATAATCTCATCAGCTGTAGTTGGTGTAGAGCCACGAATAATGGGTATAGGCCCAGTTGAAGCTTCTAATAGAGCATTAGCAAAAGCTGGATTAACTTTCGCTGATTTGGATATCATAGAGCTTAACGAGGCCTTTGCTGCACAGGCACTCGCTTGCACTAGAGCATGGGGAATTGCAGACGATGATGCTCGACTTAATCCAAACGGTGGTGCAATAGCTATCGGTCATCCGCTTGGAATGACTGGTGCTAGATTATTAGGAGCCGCTACTATTGAGCTTGTAGAGCAAGGGAAAGAATTCGCACTAGTAACTATGTGCATTGGAGTTGGTCAAGGATACGCCGCTGTGATACAGAGGGTGTAGTAAAAAATTGATTAGTAAAATTCTTATATTCTCCTTTACTTTTTTTGTCTTTTGTTCTTGTGAAAGAGTAAAAAAAACAGGTGAAGAATTAGTTGAAATCTCTAAGTCTGAAATAAGTGAGGTTTCTAAAAAAGTTTGGGATAAAACTGTAGAATTCACTTTTGAGGGATTTAGTTATACTGATCAGATAACTCTAAAAGATATTTATCCTAACGAGAATATCCCCGAATTTGAATTGATTCAGAGTATCAAAATCAACACCCCAATAAATTTTTATTCATGCTACTTTAAATATAGAGCAGACAAGAAAGAAACTTTAAAATTTCTATCGGACTTGAAAACAAGTCTACCTGATATTTCGGACTCTACATATGAAGTAACAAATGGAAAGGAAATCGAAAAGAACTTAGAATCTGTTAAACTTAGAGCTCCTGAATTAGAAGAAGAGATTTCTTTCTTTTTTGAAATCAATAGTATTGAGAATATTGAATATTTTCGTTGTAATAAATACCCAAATGCAAATTATTTAGCAATAGATGTTAAAAATGGAATTATTTATCATTTAATAGAATATTATTGGGATTGAAATTAGTTCTAAAGTGTAATAAAATAATATGAAAATTGATTGAAAAGAACGCTTATAATATTACTAAGCGTTCTTTTTATTTATATTTGTAACTATTTTATTTTTGAAAACGTCTTAAAGCAAAATTTTCAAGGGACTTTGTGAAAAAATTATTCTATTTAATAATAATACTATTTCCGACTTTACTTATATCTCAACCGGTATTGAGTATTAGGAATATTGACGCTCAGAGCTTTCCACAAATGAAAGCGGAAATCAGAGCCGTGTACAATTCCCAATCTGTAACAATCAATCAAAATAATTTGTTGTTCCTAGAAGGGTTTTTCTCACATAGAGATTTCACAGTAACTTCACCCGATGCAGATGGCTGGCAAAATATAGATTGGATACCTGATCACAATGCAATTGAAGAGACTGCTTATGTAGCTAATCTAGTATTAACTCATGAAAAAGAATCTGGATTTCTCCGGATACTACTCCCCGATATAGAAGATAAAATAGGGACTTTTGTATTTAAAAATGATGGTGGAAAAAGAATATTTGATTTGCAATTTGTTGAGACCGCAATAGGTGATACTACTCTTCGGTCTATTGACTGTAATTACTTTTATAATTTACTTACACCAGAAAGATTAATAAAGTCTATCAGAGTTGATTCTATAACAATTTCAAATGATAATTTTATAGTAGAATGGCGAGGTAATCAGTTTAATACAAACCCACCACCAACTAATGTTTTGTTCACTACAAATCAAGTATTGGTGAGGTTTGCACCTTACGAAGAGGGTGCCCAATCCGCTATAATCAAGGTGCATTATAACCGAGGGGCAGTTGTTTACCTCCGAGTACAAGGGAATAAAAAGAAAGTAGTAGCTAAAACTAATCTGAAACTTAACTTCCCGAATGGGGGAGAAACCTTCACTCCTTGCCAAGATACAATAATTGCGTGGGAAGGAAACGTAAAGAGCATTTACACCAAAGCAGAGCTAAGCTATAATGACGGTAAGACATGGGAGAGTGTTGACTCAGCTATTGCAGATACTATGGAATGGAAAGTACCTTCTAAAAAGACTTCATTAACCGCAAAGATGAGAGTCAGCCAAGATTTCACAAAACAGCCACCACATAATTTCCCAATTGGTAGTAGTGTATATTCTGTGGATTATAACTTCAATTCAACAAAAGCAATTTCATTTTCAGTTGAAACTATTTCTGAATGGGATCTGGTCAAATTAGATAATTCGAGATTAGAATATAAACTGAATTCAAGAGTTAACGGGCAAATACCAATCTCAGCGAAATATATTTCTGAAGATAGGTTTGCGGCTATTTACTCCGTAGGTAATTTTGACACTCTAGCTATTTTTCAGGTTGGTAACATAACTGCAATTGAAAAAATTGACATATCTGATTTCAATCCAGAACAAATATATACTCTAAAAGATAAAAATGAGTTTCTAATACTTCCTAGATTTGGCAATTATTTCAGAGTATATGACAGTAAAACACTTACAGTCAAACAAGAAGTGGTTTACCAACAACCCATTACAGATATAGGTGTTGCTAACGATTCAACTATAATGGCAGTAAGTGGATTAGACGGTAAAGTAATGATAGTTTCTAAATCAGATTTCCAGACGAAAGATAGTATAGAGTTTTATAGAACTCCAATAATAGATAAGCTGAACATATCGCCTAATGGGAAATTGGTCGGAGTTAGCTCTATTGCCCGTGCAAACGAAGGCAGTACAAACTCAATGATTTGGGATTTGGAGACAAAGAACATTGTGACTTCGGTTAATATTAGTGGTTCTGACCCAGTTGAAATCGGATTCAGCCCCACTGGTAATATGGCTATATTCGCATATCAATATCAAAATCAGATTAATATATATGATTTGGTGAATGGGGTACAAAATGGAATTATCGAAACTTACTCAGGTGCTATGCAATCGTTAGCGTATTCTTCAGAAAATAACTCCTTCTTGGTATCTAGTGTTGGAAGTGACAATTTCAAAATGAAACAATACTTCTTTACATTCCCCGAAACTGATGAGTCAGATGGGTCTTTTAGAATCATCAACCCAATAGTAGAGAAAAAGCCATTCGTCTTCGGTGATGAATACATATTCAACGATGAAAAGAAATCATTTAATTTAGAATTCTGTAACAAAGGTGAAGTACCATTATTCATAGAAGATGCCCACTTCAAAAACCAAGTACATTTTGCTCTAGATAATTTCGCATTACCTGATACTATATTACCGGGTGAATGTATAGATATTTCAATAATATTCAATCCCAAAGACACAAGCATAGTTTCGGACTCCCTAATATTATCGTCTTGTAATCTCGAATATGCAGTATTCGTATCTGGGAATGGGCTAAATAGAAATATAGTATTTAACAAAAATATAATTGATTTGGGTGAAGTTTGTATCCAAGATACTGCTTATGTTACTGATAAAATTTTCACTAACGGCGACCCAGTCCCACTAAGATTCAATAAATTCCAAGTTGATAGTTCAGATATTTTCGCTTTCGAAAATTACAAGCGTGATACTGTACTAGCACCCGGTGAATCTATAACGGCAACTATAAGAGTAGTACCGAATATAGTAGGTGCAATTACTTCCGATTACTACGTATTGCATAGTGACCAAGAAAAATATAAAGCTGCCGCTAAGCTCCAAGTTAAGGGTATTGGTACTTTTGTAGAGATTAGTCACACCACCTTACCATTTATTCAAGAGCAAAGAGTACGAAAGCTGACTATAAAGAACGTAGGGGTTGACCCAGTAGAAATTACAAATGCTATACTAAATCCTACTACAGATTTCCAGATAAATACTCTTCCTCCAATAGTCATCCTACCGGGAGAGACTAAGGAAATAGAAATAGAATGGATAGGAATTGACAATAACGTGAGTGCTACATTAGAACTAGAAGCCGTGCCTTGTCTAACTCAGAGGGTAATCAATATAGTGGATTATCAAGCAGAATCGTCTATGAAAATAGAAGACACAAATGCTGATCCTCTTGATACGACATCTATAGCTATAACTTTCTACAATAATGAAAATGCTAGTTATAAAGGAATAAGAAAATTTGAAGCTTTTGTGACTATTAACCCTAAGATGTTTATACCTGAGTACGCTGTCTCCGAATACGGAGATGCTACAATCGAGAATGTAGGAATAGAGAATGGCAAGCGATTGATGAAGTTAACTGTCAATGGTGATTTCCCTGAAAGAGGTACTTTGGCTAAGATAATAGGCTATCCAGGTTTGAGTGAAGAAACTACATCGACTATGCTCTTCGATACAGATAAATCTATATTCTGGGGAGAGAGTACTAATGAGTCTATGAGATCAGGATTGTTTACATTACTACTGACTTGCAATGATCAATCGATAATACATACTGCAACTGAAATACAAACAATATCTCCTAACCCAGTGAACAGCACTGCTAATATCCAAATCTACTCTAATGAGAATGAAGAATTTGATTTATTGGTATTAGACCAACGAGGAGAGGAATTGCACAAAGAGAAAATCAAATTGCAAGTAGGTGAGAATATAGTGCAATTTGACTCGAGTGGATTCTTGTCTGGTGCTTACCACATTATACTGAAAAAAGATAGAATAATTAGTTCCAAAAAACTACTGATAGTTAAGTAATATGAAATATATAGCAATAGTATTTATTATATGCAGTAGCTTACTAATAGCTGGCGAAAGAACAGGAACTAAGTATTTTCTGAATGCTGGACTGAACTACAATATGCACACTACCGACATCAAAGGATTCTCAGGAACAGAAAATTGCTGTGATGGCTTTACTGGTGGTAATTTCCTCGATCCAACTTTTGGCTTCGGTATGGAGTTGGCTATGGGCAATCTTATATTCGATATGCCCGCGAGCTATGTATTACAACTAAACTATAATGGTTTGAGTAGCGAATATACCGAAGAGAGATTCAGAGGGTATAAGATAAATGAGTTCGATAAGCAGCCAATAATGGTGGAGCATTCGCTCAACCCAACTATAAAGCTATTATCAATAGGGAACTCTATTTTTTCAGAATTATTCAGCGGTTTTTCATTCGGATTGGGTGCTGATATTGGCTTCGTTATGACTTCAGATTATTCGCAAAATGAACTCGCTCTTAGCCCAAATGATTTCACATTCTCTAACGGTAGCCGTGAGATAAATACAGGCGAAGGAACAATAGAGGAGATGAACTCACTCATCGTTTCACTTTTTGCAGGAATTAGATATGACCTTTATGATATCGATGATTGGACTATCAGACCCGAAGTAAAGTACAATTATATACCGGGTAGTCTATTGGACGGAAAAGACCTTTTCGTATCGCAATTATCTGGCTCTATTTCATTCGTTTATAACATGACTACACCTGAGCCAAAAGCTCCAGCTCCTCCGCCTCAACCAGAGCCGAAGATAATAGAAGAAGTAGTAGTCGCTCCTGCACCGCCATACATTAATGTGAGTTTGACTCTGAAAGATGAAAATGGTAACGAAATAAAAGATGGTCAGAAGCTAACTATCCCTATCACTGTATATGAGACTAAACAAGAGTATGCTCTAAGACCAGTCGTTTTCTTCGATAGTGCTGATTATAACTATAAGAAATATAATATAGAGAGTTTTACGAACTCTGATTTCGATGTTCAAACAGAAATGATAAATTCAATTTCCAGAAAAATGAAAGCTGATAATTCATTGAAACTTACTTTGACAACTTACGATTTGGGTGATGAGCCAAAGAATATGTCAGAAGAAAGATTGAACAACATAGAGCAAAAGTTAAAAGATGATGGGGTAGATTTATCGCGTATAAACTCCAAGACACTAGCTGTTGATAAGGATTTCAAATACGATGAGCTGAAAGAAGAGTACAGAAAAGTAGAGTTTGCTCTTTCTGATAATTCAGAACTTATAAAGAGTATATACGAAATAGATAGTAGAATAGAATTCGACAAAAAATCATTCACTCCGAAAACAACGATTAACTCATCGAAAGATGAATACTACAGAGAAGCAAACCTTTATGTAAATGAAAACCCTACCAAGAAAGAGAATGAAGACTTTACATTCACAATTGATGATTCTTACACTAAAGAATTTGAGAAAAACGAGCCAGTGAAATTCAATTATATTTCTAATGCAGAAGTTGCTGGAATATACTCAGCAGCAAATGTATCATTCACTGTAGAGCCAACAGTCAAGAATGTAAATCAGACTATCAATACTATTAATGATGGTACAAAAACTACTGAGCAACATATCCTCGCATACACTGAATTCGATAAATCTAGTTTCAAATCAATTGACCAAGATGTACTGAAATTAGTCAGAAAAGCCCTAGAGCAAAATAGAAAAGTAACTATATATGCTTCTACCGACAACCTCGGAAACGAAGAGTATAACAAGGCCTTAGCCGAAAGAAGAGCCAATGCTGCAAAAAGTATAATAGGTGGCAATAGCAATAACCTACAAGTTATTTATCCAGAGCAATACCTGTTTTCCAATGATCATCCTTATGGTAGAATGCTGAATAGAGCAATAGTTGTTCGTATAGATAAATAAAAATCTTTTCAATAAATATATAGAAATGATATTATTTTCATATATTATCGCTTCTAAAAATGAAGACTCGGAAAATAAATTGAACTAAGAACTAGTTTAATTGTTTTCTTACGCTTTGAGAATAAATCAAATCGAAATAAAGGAATCAAGTATGGAAAAAAGAGAAGAACTCTGGGGCCACCCCAAAGGACTATATATCCTGTTTTTCACAGAAATGTGGGAACGATTTAGTTACTATGGTATGCGTGCTATTTTAATATTGTTTTTGATAAGTACAGTTAATAGTGAAAACGCTGGATTTGGATGGACAGAATCGGACGCATTGTATTTATATGGTTGGTACACAGCTTTAGTATATATACTTTCAATCGCAGGTGGTTGGGTAGCCGATAAGTATTGGGGACAAAAAAGAACCGTCCTCATAGGAGGTATCCTTCTCTGTTTTGGACATGGTGTTTTAGCTGTTGAAGCTCTATGGGCATTTTATACTGGACTAGGGTTAATAATCCTTGGTGTTGGTGGCTTGAAACCAAATATTTCTACTATGGTTGGTGGCCTATACGGACCTGGTGATGATAGAAGAGATAAGGGTTTCACAATATTTTACATTGGTATAAACCTAGGTGCTTTCCTATCCGCTCTTATTGTTGGTTATGTTGGTGAGGAAATCGGATGGCATTATGGCTTCGGATTAGCTGGTATCGGTATGGTATTAGGTCAGACTGTATTTATGTTAGGCCAAAAATATCTTACTGGTATAGGTGAAGCAACTAAAGATTTAACTCCTGCCGAAATGGAGGCGAAGAAAAAACCACTAACGAGCATAGAAGTAGATCGCGTAAAAGTAATGTTAATTTCATTTGTATTAATCATCGTTTTCTGGGGTGCTTTCGAGCAAGCAGGTGGGTTGATGAGTATCTACACTAAACAGAAAACAGATTTAAGTTTAGGATTTACAATCCCTATACTTAACTTGACGGCAGTTCCAGCATCTTGGTTCCAATCAGTTAATGCACTATTTATTATCTTATTCGGTGTTCCTATTGCTGCTTTTTGGTACAAATGGAAAGTCAAAGGCAAAGAATCATCTTCACTATTTAAAATGGCAATCGGTATCATAATAATGGGACTTGGATTCTTGTTTATGTCTGCTGCCTCATTACAATTCGAAGCTGATGGTCAATCAGCAATGTATTGGTTAGTCTTAGCATATCTGTTCCATACAGTCGGTGAGCTATGTGCATCACCAGTTGCACTTTCATTTATAACAAAGTTAGCACCACTAAAGTATGCATCTATTATGATGGGTGCTTATTTTGCTGCTACAGGCGTGGGTAATAAAGTTGCAGGTATGGTTGGTGAATGGTCTCAATCAGCAGGTGAGCTAGAAATATTCACAGGTATAGCTATTTTCTGTACTATAATTGGATTACTAGTTATTGCATTACTGAAGCCATTGAAGCGATTAACTCATGGTGCAGAAGATAAACAAGCAATTGATCCTGCTGAGCAAGAAGGTTACGAAATAGCTGAATCTGACAAATTATAACAAACATATTATTATAAACTCTTTATAAATGGAACAATATGGATTTAAGTTTAATTATACTAATTGTCTCTTGGATATTTGTACTGATATGGGTTCCCATTATCATATTTAGTAATCGTAAATTACATCCAAAAGCATTATTCATTCTTTTCTTTGCAGAAATGTGGGAACGTTTCTCATACTACGGTATGCGTACTCTACTTACTTTGTATATGGTAAAAGAATTGTTCGCACATCTTTCCCAAGGTGAAGCAGATAGTATGGCATTGGGCATATACGGTTCATATACAGCCATGGTTTACCTTTTCCCAGTAGTGGGTGGTATATTCGCCGATAAGATATTAGGATTCCGTAAAGCGATTTTATTCGGTGGTATTCTAATGATGGCTGGTCACTTTGCACTGTCACTTCAAGGTATGTATTTGCCTGATAGTATGAATCTATTTTTCCTATCACTAGCATTCATAATAATTGGTAATGGCTTTTTCAAGCCGAATATCTCTAGTTTATTAGGGAATTACTATGGAGCTAATGATAGCCGTAAAGATGGAGCATTCACTATATTCTACATGGGAGTAAATATAGGTGCCTTGCTTTCAATTGTTACCTGTGGTTACGTTGGTGAGCAAATTAGCTGGCACTATGGCTTCGGTCTTGCTGGTATTGGTATGATGATTGGACTCCTAGTTTTCTGGCTTGCAGGTGATAAATATCTAGGGAAAAAAGGGAAGAATCCAAGTTCGATGGAAGATTTCCCAGAAGTAGATGAAGTCGCAGATAGAAAATTGTTGGGTGGTTCTCAGGAAGATCGTGATGCTGCTATGAATTTGGAAGCAACTAACTTCACTGATATGACTACAACTAGTTTGAAAAGAAAACAATGGTTGACGTATATCGGAACATTATTATTTATTCCTATATGTTCGTTGTTCTTAAATTTAAGCGATGTAGTTACTTGGATACTTATAGCACTTAGTGTTGGTATTCTAGGTGTACTATTTATGATGAGTACAAAAGAAGATAAAGTGGGTGGTCAAAGGTTATGGGTAGTAATTGTGCTATTCCTATTCCACTCTATGTTTTGGGCATTATTTGAACAAGCAGGTGGATCTATAACTTTATTCACTGCAAGAAACGTGGATAGATTTGTTATGGGGTCTGAGATTCCTGCATCTATCTTCCAATTCTTTAACGCTTTCTTTATTATGCTACTTGCTCCAGTCTTTTCTTGGATTTGGATTCGATTGAGAAATAAAGGAAATGAACCTTCTACACCAATGAAGTTTGTTCTGGGACTTTCACAACTTGCTGTTGGGTTTGGTGTCATAGTAATTGGTGCTAAATTCTTTGCATCTTCTGAAGGGCTAGTACCTATCATATTCCTTGTAGTTATGTATTTATTCCACACAACTGGTGAGCTAAGTTTATCACCTGTGGGTTTATCTATGATAACCAAACTATCACCTAAAAAAGCTGTCGGCTTTGTTATGGGTGCATGGTTCTTGTCTATCGCATTAGCGAATAAGATGGGTGGTCTGATTGGTGAGTTAACTGCATCGGAAAGTGTAGGAGAAAACTCCTCTGCGTTGGATACGCTAATAGTTTACTCTGATACATACCTTATGTGGGGTGTATTAGTTGTGGGCGTAGCAGCGTTGTTATTACTCACATTAGTACCGACGCTCAAGAAGTGGATGAACGGAATTCACTAATAAAACAAATATAAATTTTTACAAGCCCTGTCATTCGACGGGGCTTTTTTTTATGAATTTATCTGAATCAGGGATGAACGGTTTACTCTGATTATATATAATTTTAACTCAGATTTCACAATGAACTCGTCACTCAGAGCTAACGGAGTTAGCGAAGAGTCCAGGAGAACTCCGTAGGAGTTCAATTTTAATGAGACTAAAGTCCATTTAGGTTTAGGTCTATCTGTAATCCGTTTGTTAAAGACAACGGCAATACTTTGAACTATGCTCCTTCGTCGTTAGCCACCTCCGCCAGCAGAAGACAGCCACGTTCACTATGAACGAAGTAAAGCGAAGTGCCTGTGCTGAGCCCGGTCGGAGTAAAGAGTTCAGGAGAAGTAGTCCTTATCGCATTATTCAAATAATTCACACAAAAAAAAAGACATATACCGTAATATATGTCTTATTGTTTTTCTAATGTTATATGTCTCGACTAAGCTAATTCACGTTTGATTCGTTCTACCAAATCAAGCTGTTCCCAAGAGAAAATATCTCTACCGAAATGACCATAACTAGCAGTCTTTTGGAAAATCGGTTTTGTCAAATCAAATTTTTGAATGATTCCTCTAGGAGTTAGATCAACGCTTTTCTGTATCCATTCAGATATTTCGAATCTATTATGCTTAGAAGTGCCATGAGTATCAACGTAAATTGAAAGTGGTCTATCTACACCAATAGCGTATGCTAGTTGAATGGTACACTCGTCTGCTACTCCAGCAGCCACTAAATTTTTAGCCACGTATCTAGCAGCATAAGCTGCTGATCTATCTACTTTCGTAGCATCCTTACCAGAGAATGCACCACCACCGTGTGGAGCCTTTCCGCCATAAGTATCAACTATTATTTTTCTACCCGTCAGACCAGTATCACCGTGCGGACCACCAATTATAAATTGACCGGTAGGGTTTATATGGTATTCAGTGTCTTGTAGCCATTCTTTTGGTATAATCTCATTTACAACATTATTAATAACGTCTTCTTGGATTTGTCTACTAGTTATACCCGGATCGTGTTGAGTAGAAAGCACTATATTGTGTGCTCTAATAATCTTATTATCCTCACCGTATTCTAATGTGATTTGCGCTTTAGAATCTGGACGAAGATATGTCATCTTCTGTTTCGCTTTTCTGATTTCAGCAAGCTTCATTAATAATTTATGGGAGTACATAAGTGCAGCTGGCATTAACTCTTCGGTCTCGCGAGTTGCGTAGCCGAACATTATACCTTGGTCACCAGCTCCTCCAGTGTCCACTCCCATTGCTATATCTTCTGATTGTTTGTTTAGTACATTGATTACGCTACATGACTCTGCGTCGAATCTATATTCACCTTTCGTATAGCCAATGTCTCTGATTACCTGTCGTGCGACTTCTGTGATGTCTATGTAAGAATTAGTGGTTACCTCTCCACCGACTACTAACATACCAGTCGCAGCGAAGCACTCACATGCTACTCTAGCATTTGGGTCTTCTGTTAATACTGCATCTAATACGGCGTCACTTACTTGATCACAAACTTTATCGGGATGTCCTTCTGAAACTGATTCGGAGGTAAAATGATAAACATTTTTACTCATTAATATTCCTTATTCTTTTTATACCGCTATTATTATTATTGAATTCTTACCTTTTGTCCAACGCGGATTTTATTTGGATTCAATCGGCTATTAACTTTTACTATACTTTGTACAGTCACACCAAATTTATTAGCTATAGCAGCAAGAGTTTCGCCTCTGCGTACTTTATAGTATTTAGGTGCTATTTTTACTGTCTTAGGAGTAGAAGAAGAGCTACCTTTACCAAAAGATTCGTTAGTAACTTTCAAAGAAGTTCCTGTATATACAGTGTTTCCTTTTATTTTACTTTCGTTGATTGATTTCAACTCTCTTTCAGTCATTCCATATCTAGCAGCGATAGTACTTATTGTTTCGCCTCTTCTTACTTTATGGAATCTTGTTTCTTCTTTTACAGTTTTAACTTCGTCTCTTTTTGCTATCGCAGTATTGTTGTAAGTTCTAACTTTCAGGATTTGACCTGGGTAGATGTTAGTACCATCTAATCTATTTAACTCTTGCAAATCAGCAATGGAAGTTGCATAATCACCTGCTATACGACCTAAAGATTCACCTTTTTGTACATTATGTCTAACTATAATTGTCTGAGATGCTTCTTGTGATTTACTATCATCTAAGTTTTCTACGGTTTTGTGAGCTACTATTAGTTGTTGGCCAACGCTTAAGTTATCGTTGTGTCTAGATATACCGTTCAATTCTTTTAGATAGCTAAGCGAAATACCATATCTTCTAGCAATGCTGTATAGCGATTCACCTTTTCTTACATCGTGGGTGATATCTTTAGTACCATCCATTGGATAGTATGTACCAGTTTTCTCCGAAGATAAATTAATTTCAGTGTATTTATCTGCTGAAATAGGGATTTTTAGATTACTACCTGCGTTTAATTTTGATTTAGAGCTACTCAAATTATTTAGTTGAACTAAATCTTCTGTCGTTACACCATATTTCACAGATATTTTAGATAAAGTCTCATATCTATCAACAGTATGAGTAACCCATGGTTGCTTTTCTGAATCTTTTAAATTAGAAAAGTTCTTAGCGAATATATCTGCTGAACCTTTAGGAATTTTCAACTCATAGGATGCAGCATCAGGAGGTGTACAACCTTTGATCAATTCAGGGTTCAACGCTTGTAATTCTTCTTCTGTTATATTCGCACATTTAGCTAATACATCTAGGTTTACTGGCTCAAAAGTAGTGTAAGTATCATATAAGAACTCATCTTCCAATGTTAGTTCATCTAAGTTATAGCCGTACTTCTCTGGATTCATCGCGATCACAGCAGTAGCTATATACAATGGAACATAATATCTGGTCTCTTTGGGTAACCTTTCTCTCAACTCCCAATAGTCAGGGTTCGTTTTCCCAGTTCTTCTTATAGCACGTCTAACACGACCTTGACCGCAGTTATAAGAGGCCAAAGCTAAATGCCAATCACCAAATTCTGCGTACAATTCTTTTAGATAACGCATTGCCGCTCGTGTAGATTTCTCAGGGTCTCTACGTTCATCTACCCAATAAGAGTCATTTTCATTTAGTCCAAAATCACGACCAGTTGGTCTCATAAATTGCCATAGACCTACGGCCTTTGCTTTTGATAGAGCGTTAGGGTTCAACGCACTTTCTATCATCGATAGATATACGATTTCTTCTGGCATGTTTTCTTCGGCCGCGATTCTTTTCATCATCTTGAACCATTTACCAGAGCGTTCTAACCACTTGCTAAAAAATTTCTTTGCCTTAGTTTGAGTTAACCACTGTATGTTTTTCTCAACGTATTCGTTCATATCCATTGGTACAAGCAATGAATCTGGTCCTAGAAAAGGCATAGTCCCATCATTTTCAGATACAAAATCGACAACAGGCAAATCTAATATTTCAACACCTGTCATAGTCTGATCGTTTTCTAAGTCACTAATCATTCTATCACGGACGATAAATAAAGGTGCATCTGCTTCTAATTTTGCAAAATCTGTAATGTAGTATTCAAAATCTTCGATGATAGCATTCGATAATTCGATGAAATCATCATTATATTCTATACCTGGATAACTAGCAATTTTATTCAGCTCATCTAATGATTGAGAGAAAAAATCTGCGGATTTGGTTGTGTCTTTTCTTTGTATATATATTAATGCCGTAAGATATTTTCTTCTAGAACTTTCTAGTGAATTTTTTATACCTTTTTCATAATTTTCTTTAATTATGGGATATTTGTCGAGAACCGAATACTCATCTGGAAATAAGTAAATTTTGTTCGCACTGGGGACAGCGGCAGTTGCCGTGACCGAAAGCCCTGCTATCAGGGCAGCTGTAAAAAAGCTGCAGATAAATCTCATATATAGATTCCGCTTTGTTAAGTAAATTCTTTCTATGCTCTATACTTCAAGATTTAATTTAAAACAAAAGTTTCTAAAAACCAACATCATTTTTTTTGTAGTAGAGCTTTTTTATGTACGATAGTGTCTATAAAAAGTTTTAATAATCTTTGGTATAATTAATGCTGTGAATTTTAATTCATAAATAGTATTAATTATTTATGTTTTTAATTTTAATTTTACTAAGTTTGAGTACTTTATGATTAGATTTTCATTTTACATATCAATAATATTAATATTCTTGCTGAATACCACTTCTAATAGTGCGTTCGGGCAATCGGCAGCTAGTCCATCTAATTGGCTATTCCCTAATGGAAATTACGCTGCTACGCAGAATAATCATAGGAAGTCATTCGATCAGACCATTAGTAATTTCAAAATTAAGATTGTCAATAACAGAATATCAGGCGATTTACAACCATTGATCGGTAATATGGTTGATAATGATAAAATTACTTCTGCCTTCCCTTACGCTCCCAACGAGATAGTTGTGGTTTCTGGTAGAGACATAATAATACTAGATGGTGCTGGTAGAGTTTATACTAAAACCCTTGATAATAGTATATTACCTATAAAAGGTGTTTCGTTCTTATTTGATTCACTAGCTACTGGGTACAAACAAGATGTAAACTCTCACGTTATAATGGCATTAGAGACAATTGAAAGTGTTAGTGATGATTCTCTTGCTCATAGTTACTTAGCGGGGTATGACAATAAGAAAAGTGAGCTAGTACTTCACAAAAGATTAGCGATTGATATGAGAGATTACCCTGATAATATTTACAACTCAATTAGACCCTTTTTCGGAAAATTAAGAAATAATAATATACAAGTGTTTTCTACTTTAGATATCTTTAATCCAAATGTAGTTGACACACTTGCTGTTGATGCTCCCTATCTAAGAGGGGTGACACATTTTAATTCGGCTATCGAATTCCCGAACTTCCCTTTGCCAGACATTGGGGACGATACTACAAACAGAATAGAGTTAGCTAATAGAATAGGTATAGACCAACCGTCTATCACACAATTAGCAAGCGGTACAACTCTGGCCTTTATGCCGACTGTACCCGACACTTCATTGAATCTGAACATCACTAATAAGCTTGGTGGTACGACTAATGCTTCTAATAGCTATCTTTATTGTTTCGATATAACTGGTGCTACGATTGTTAATAATTTCGCTCCTATTAATATATCAGACAGTTTGAATGGTATTAAGCCATTCACTAGACCTTATATAGTAGAGCTGAATAATGGTAGTCTTACTCCACAGAAATATATATTGCAAACTGAGCAATACCAAGGTGACGAGGGCTCGGAAGGTATATCTAAACTACATTTGCTAGATATGAATGGGAATTTCATCTCTTCTCCGAATGGAGCTATACCATCATTTGCTGGTGATAGCAATCACTTCTGGTCAATCGCTGTTGGCGATTTGGACGGTACTAGTAATGAGTGGTTGCCTTTCTTCCCAAATAATCCTGGAAAAGAAATAATTGCTACCCAAAGCTCTAGAAATTTTGCTCACGCTAATAGTAGAATTTTCATACTAAAATATGATGACACAAAAGTTGTAGATAAGCCAACTCCACCTAATACTCAGTTATTCCCTTTCGATACAATAGCAGCTGCAAGAATAAACGGAAGAGTAGTAGCTGTAAACGATATGGATAATGCTCCAGATGAGAAAGAAGAAATAGTAATAGTAGATGGCTCGAAAATAATGATATTGGGGTTGAGAGATTACGAAGACCCAATGTATAGAGCTGGCAATCCGATGGACACTCTTTACTATAAAGACTTTGATAAAGAAGATATATATGCTGTAGAAGTAGCTGATATGGATGGTGATGGACTGAATGATTTGGTAGTCACTACTTTCAAAGCTACTTATATAATAGGTACTCCGCTGAAAAATGTGTTGACTCTATTAGAGCCAACAATCCAGATGACACCACCGCAAGAGTATTGCCCTGGTGATAGTGTAGAGTTAGTATGGGAAAACAAAATATTAGGTATTGGTACAATTGACATTGACTTCGTTGATATGACTGACACTTCAGCTATTGATACTTTTGAAGTTAGAACATTAGTAATGAATGATAAAGATACTGTTTCAGCGATGATTAATTTGGATAGCACTTTTATCGGGAAAACGGGTTATTTCATAATAAAAAGTACAATAGAGCCAGATGAGATTAGAGACACATCGGCAACTATTAGAATATTAGATTTCGAAATGACAAATTTCATGATGTCCGATACAGTTGTAACTGTTGGTGAATTCCTTACTTTCGGTGGCGAAATCAATTGCTTCGATTCGGTGATAGTGGAGACTAGATACATAGACTCTACTTGGCAATATCTAGCAACAGTTAGCGATACTAATGCCCCAATATTTGGGTATATGGATACTATACCTTGTTTGCCGATATTCAGCTGTGATTCTATGGATTTGGACAGTATTTATCACTACAAGATAACAGCATACAAAAGCTCGTACAGCAAAGAATTGATAGAGTTCGCAGTTAAAGTGCGACCTGCTCCTTTCCCTATAAAAATAGAAGTAGAAAATACAGTTGACCCAACTCAACTATTCTCTTGGAATCCTTTGGACTTTCCATTTCCTTGTGATACAATTAGTATAATGAAAAGTTATAACAATGGACTTAGTTTTACGTTAGAAGATAAGGTAAGTCTATCGTCGATGAGCTACAGGTGGAAAATACCACTAGACGCTCCCGATGATGTAGTGTTCAGATTTTGCTGCGAAAGTTCATGTATGAGAACCGATACTTTGCTATCGGATATAGAGCCGAACTACATAAACGTAGTAGCTCCGAACCCTTTTGACCCGAGCAGAGAGGAAGTGAAGTTTGTATATAAAGTACCCAAATCGGGTGATATAACTATAAAAATACTCGATGAGTCAAATAGAGAAGTAGTAACCATTGCTAATAAGCAATTTAGGGATGAATCATTCGCTCACGTAGATACGTGGAACGGCAGGATGCCAAGCGGAGACTTTGTTGCAAATGGATTATATTATTTATACATAGAGTTTCCAGATGGGAAACGCGAGTTTTACCCAATATATGTAAGAAGATAAAATCAAATTAATAGGTTTGCAATGAGAGTTTTAATAATCGAAGACGAAATAAAGATAGCAACGTTCATGAAGAACGGCTTGAAACAAGAAAGATATGAAGTGGATCTAGAAACCAATGGACGCGATGGATTGGAGCTAGCCATGAACACCCAATATGACCTAATACTATTGGACGTGATGTTACCTGGAATGAACGGGATAGACATATTAAAAGAGTTAAGAGCCAATAATTACAATGTTCCAGTTATATTAATATCTGCTCTCGATTCGACAGAAGATAGAGTAAATGGCTTGGATTTCGGTGCCGATGATTATATCTCAAAACCATTTAGCTTCGATGAGTTAGCCGCCAGAATCAGGGCTATACTACGTAGGACTCAGAAACACAAATCTACTAAACTCCACGCTGGAGAAGTAACACTAGATACTGTTACTCACCTAGCGTACAGAGATAACAAGGAAATAGAGCTAACAACTAAAGAGTATTCGCTCCTGATGTTCCTAATGTTGCATAAGAACAAAGTGCTGACTAGAAACTCAATAACTCAGAACGTATGGCGAGAAGACATAGATAAAGATTCGAATGTGATAGATGTCTATATCAAGAAGCTACGAAGTAAAATTGAGAAGAAAGGAACAAGACCAACTATACAGAGTATCCGCTCGGTCGGCTACAGGTTACGAGACGATTCAGCTTTGGAAGAGTTCAAAAACAAAGATTCCAAAGATTCTACAGACAAAAAAGAAAAATAATAATGAAAGCCATCGGTAATAAATCGATGGCTTTTTTGTATTGTCAGAATTTGGGGATAAGTAGGATTAAATAATTATTACGAATATCCGGGTCATTCTGAACGAACGAAGAGAGTGAAGAATCCAGGAATGTAATTAAACGAGAAGAAGAAATTGATAAGGAATAAATGAAAAAAAGTAATATTAAATATTCAGTGATATCTTTATTTCTATTCTTAATAATTGGTTGCTCAAAAGAAATTGAAAAACTAGATTTAGAAAATAACTTATTGACCTTTGAATACAAAACCTTAAAAGGTAGAAATATTGAAAATTTGCTTACTCTAATAGTTCAAGATAGTTTAGATTATATGTACATTGGTGATCAGGATATTGTCAGTGGAATTTCCATAGAATACGGTGACAGTACAATGATTTTTGTCTATTTCAATCAAGATGAAAGTCTTGATTACTTTAGTGATGTCCAAATAAATAAAGTATATCAAAATGAAATAAATAGGATTATTGTTTTTAAAAGCAAATCGGCTTCGGATGAAGTAATTAATATTGATTTTAGAGAATGATAAAATAATTCACTAATTCTATCTATTTTCACGTCACTCTGAATGGAACGAAGTGAAATGCCTGTACTGAGCGAAGTCGAGGTGAAGAGTCTGCAAAGAAAAGAAGACTCTTCGGTCGTTGTTCTGCCAGCTCCTCTACCGCCATTTGCGGCTATAGTTCCTTGTATTGCCGTCGGTTTCAACAGACGGACAGTTTACGCATCACTTTCACCAATTTGTACGTTAATCCTATAGTTATTTCCTCTAAAATCTTTCCAATCAAATCAACATAAGGTATGTACTTTGTATTATTCCATGTTTGCTTCTAATATATTACAATGATTATTCATAATTATATATAACTTTTTAAAAATACTACTCGTAATGTAAACATCACTATTCTAAAGGTCTTCACAATTATGAGTTACAAAGATTTAAAATCAAGCGTTATGCTGAAATTATTCGTTATTATTATACTTGTCATAATACTGATGATACCAACCACTCTAGTCCAATTTCTGATTACAGATAGAGAAAATATACAGAATGATGCTATTAATGAAGTTAGCACTAGTTGGAGTGAGGGACAAACTATAGTCGGACCTTATGTTACTATTCCATACCTTGAGCAAACAATAGTCGTCACAGACTCAACTAGAAAAATCATTCCTACTCTTAAAACTCTATTTGTATTGCCAAATAAACTCAATATATACGGTGAGCTAATCCCCGAAACTAGATATAGAGGTATATACGAAGTAGTAGTTTATGATTCGAAATTAAGTCTGAAAGGCAGTTTTGATAAGCTAGACTTTGAGGACTTAGGTATAAATGCAGAGTGGTTACAATTAGACCAAGCAAAGCTAAATGTCGGTATAAACGACCTAAAAGGAATTGAAAATCAAATAGAACTCAAGTGGAACGATAGCTTGTATAACTTTAACCCAAGCATAGTAAGTAAGTCTCCTGATGTTAACTCTGGTATTAACTCCCCTGTTGATATTTCTTTAACCGATTCGACTGATTATAGCTTCGAGTTTGATCTAAATCTAAAAGGTAGTCAACATATATTTTTCACTCCCGTTGGTAAGACTACTGTCGCTAATTTGAAATCAAGTTGGGATACTCCAAGCTTTTCTGGAAAATTCCTTCCAGATACTAGAAATACTGATAATAATGGATTCACAGCGGATTGGAAGATACTCCACTTGAATAGAAATTATCCTCAAATGTGGTTGGACAATGATTATATAATGGACAACGAGACATTTGGTACAAATCTTATGCTCCCAGTAGATAATTATACTAAATCTGATAGAGTTATTAAGTATGCAATATTGTTTATTGTTCTTACCTTTCTAGCATTCTTCTTCGTGGAAGTAATGAATAAAGTCTATATTCACCCTATTCAATATCTACTAGTTGGTTTGTCTTTAGTCGTATTCTACGTCTTGCTGGTTTCATTCAGTGAACACTTATTGTTTAATTTGGCTTATTGGTTTGCAACAGTTTTAACATTGGTTTTGATTTCTGGATACACATGGGCTATTACCAAATCGAAAGCTGTGGGAGGTGTTATACTAGGAATACTATCATTACTGTATCTATTCATTTTCACTATTATTCAATTAGAAGATTACTCATTGCTAATCGGTAGTATAGGAATGTTTGTTATACTCGCTTTTGTGATGTACACTTCTCGAAAAATAGACTGGTACAAAGTTAAATTGGGTGATAATACAACTAAAGAAAAGAACAAGAATTATCCACCAAATGATGATAATTTAGTTTGATATTATTATTTTGTAAAAAGAATCAATCTCTGAGAAAGAACAATGGAAAATAAAAATATATCAAAAGGCGGTAATGCTGCGGGGTTAGGACTATTCCTAGCTGTCGGTATTATCATAGGTGCATGGCTTTTGGGTTGGCACTTCACCGAAGCGAAGAGAATAGACAATGCACACAGAAATTTGATTGAAGTTAAGGGTTATGCTCAGAAAGATATTGAGTCTGATTTGGGACAATGGATGTCTCTACTGAAGTCTAAATCTAATGATTTGACTTCGGCTTATACTATTATCAATGATTATAAAGCAAGAACTATCAAGTATCTTAAAGATAATGGTATCGCTGATAAGGATATAAAACTAGGTGCTGTATATACACGAGAGATATATCGGCAAAAAGATAATGGATACGGCGAAACTAATCAGTTGGAAGGTTATGAGCTTACAATGAATATTTCATTCCAATCTAAGAACCTGGATAAAGTAGAAGAAATCTCACAAAAGGCAACAGATTTGATTCAGCAAGGGGTAAACATCAGTTCGTTCGAACCGCAGTTCTTCTATACTAAAATAGAAGATTTGAAATTGGAAATGCTAGGTGAAGCAAGTAAGAATGCTTACGAAAGGGCAGAGAGATTAGCTGGCAATACTGACAGCGAAGTCGGAACTTTACAAAGTGCATCGCAGGGCGTATTCCAGATAACTTCTAGAAACTCGACTGAAGTGTCTGATTACGGTAGCTTTGACACCCAATCAAGATTAAAAACAATAAAGGCAGTGATTACAGCGTCTTTTTCAGTAAAGTGATTTACTCTAAGTTCTTTGGTTTATAAAGATTATGAAATAGTCACTGTAATGTCATTGAAATGACAGAAAAATCACATTATTTTTAAAATTACATAAAATAAAAGTTAATATAGATGCGTCTATATATATGTACTGAGAAGTACAACCCCTATATTTCATAGGTCCTCCTGTTGAAACGCGCCCTGAACTTCGGTTTGGGGCGTTTTTTTTGATATATGTGTTAGTTATTGTTTAATTCCATAAATTGCAAATATGGTAGAAAAAATGAATAATACAACTGTACTATCACATATTATGGATTTCCATCCCAATTTGATAGTATTTGCTTTAGATGATAATTACAATTACATCTCTTTCAATCAATTACACAGTAATATAATGAAGAATATATGGGGTGTTGATATTGAGTTGAATAATTCAATCATAGACTATATACAAATTGATTCTGATAAAGAAAAAGCAAGAAAGAACTTTGATCGTGCCTTAGCCGGAGAGAGCTTTACAACAGTAGAGCAATACGGTGAAAAAAACTTAGAGAGAGCCTTTTTTAAAGATACTTATTACCCATTGAAAGATGAAAACAACCAAATTTATGGGCTGGGTGTAATGGTTGAAGATGTAACTCTAAGCCACTCTAATAAGGAAGAATTAAGTCTAATAATCAGACAACTAGAAGAGCAAGTAGATAAAAGAACACTAGAGTTAGAAAAAATAAATAGTGATCTCCAAGAAGAAAATGCTAAAAGAATAGAATCACAAAAAGAACTAATTATAGTAAAATCTCAGATTGAAAAAGCGTTAGCAAATGAGATGGAGCTAAATAAATTGAAAACGAAATTCATAGCTATGGTATCACACGAATTTCGAACCCCTTTGACTATTATCCAATCTGCTACCTTCCTACTCGAAAAATCTTATGAGAGAAGTGATGAAGAGAAATTCTTCAAGAATTTGGATAAAATTTCCAAATCAATAGATACTATGACTGCTCTAATGGAGAATGTTCTAAATATAGGCAAACTAGAGCATGGAGAAATAAAGGCATCTAAAAAGGTATTTGATATTCGCAGTGAAGTAAAGAATCTAGTTGAATCAAATAAAGCATATAGCAAAGTTGTTAAGATGAGATTACCCGAAGAAACGGTATTTGTAGAATCAGATAAAGTTCTTTGTACACAAATTGTAAATAATCTACTCTCTAATGCGATAAAGTACTCCGGTGAAAAACCAAAGATAAAGCTATCCTTGGTCGCCGACGGTTATAATTGTACAATAACAGTAAGAGATAAGGGCATAGGAATAGCAAAAGAAAATATCAACAACCTAACGGAAGCTTTTAAGAGAGAGGATAAAATCTCTAGCTTAGTCCAAGGTACGGGACTCGGGCTATCTATTATCAAGCATAATCTGGATTTACTGGGCGGTACTATGAACATAGACAGTGAATTGGACGTAGGAACAAAAGTAACAATAACAATACCTAGATAATGGCAAATATTTTTGAATTTGATGGTTTCATACCAGTTATAGATGAGTCTGCTTACATCCACCCGAACGCAACGGTCACAGGCAATGTAATAATAGGCAAGGATGTATATATTGGGCCCGGTGCTGCTATTCGTGGCGATTGGGGTGGTATAATAATAGAAGATGGTTGTAACGTGCAAGAGAACTGCACTATACACATGTTTCCCGGTGTTACAGTATTGCTGAAAGAGTCTGCCCACATAGGTCATGGAGCTATAATCCATGGTGGTGAAATCGGCCGAAATACACTAGTCGGTATGAATGCTGTAGTAATGGATAATGCGAAGGTAGGTGATGGCTGTATAGTTGGAGCATTGTGCTTCGTGCCAGCAGATATGGTAATACCAGATAGAAAAGTAGTAGTTGGCAATCCAGCTAAAATTGTTAAAGATGTATCTGACCAAATGTTAGATTGGAAAACTGAAGGCACAAAGCTATATCAGCAATTACCTAGTGAATTGCGAGCTACACTAAAGCCATGCGAACCACTCAGAGAAGTGCCCCCAAACAGAAAATCACAAGAAAACAAGTATAAGACTTGGAATGAAAATAAAAAAGAATAAACTATGGATTTAAGTCTAACCCCATACTCAACATCAGTATTCGTTGTAACTATATTACTTTCACTTTTCGTAATGTATAGAAAGCAATCTCTATATAATAAGTTGATGCTCATACCTATAGCAATCAATGAAAACAAAGAATGGTATAGATTCATATCGAGTGGTTTCATCCATGCTGATTTGTTCCATCTAGGATTCAACATGATGACCTTCTACTTCTTTGCTTTCAAATATGAGAGCTATGTAGGTGGTCTCCAATTTCTGATTATCTATATTGGTTCTATGATACTAGCGGATATACCCACGTATCTCAAAAATAAAAATAACCCTAGATATGCTGCTTTGGGAGCATCGGGGGCTATATCTGGATTGCTATTCAGCTATATATTATATGACCCAGAGATGAGTTTATACCTTATGTTTTTCCCAATACCTATACCTGCTCCTATTTTTGCGGTACTGTATCTAGTCTATTGCTGGTATGCCGATAAGAAATCACAAGATAATATAAACCACAATGCCCATTTATGGGGGGCTATTGCAGGTTTAGTGATTACAGCTTTGATTGATTTCTCAGTTTTTCGTGGGTTTTTTCAGTATTTGTTTTAATCGAATGAATAAAAAACTATTTCAGAGAGAGGATAGTAGAGACGTAATGATTACGTCTCCAAATGCCCCAAAGTCTCTGAAATCACGTCACTCAGAGGAAGCAAAGCGACCGAAGAAGTCCAGGCAAAAAGTCATTACTTAAAAGCCAAAGTGTGGCTGAATATCTGTTGCCAACTCCGCTGGGGCATAGAAACTAGATTAACAGGATTAGTTCTCATTCCCCACTTGCCACAAAAAGAAATTATTCGTAATTTGAAGTAAATAGAAGAATCAATGAAAAAAATTATACTCATATTACTTGCGACTATCCTCACTTCTTGTGCCTCGGATTATTATGCTCTGAATAAATTTCGGAATATTGCATTACCTACATTGATAGGTTATAGAGGCGAGAACCCTCTTAGTGTTAGTTTGATAGCAGATGATGCATTGCTAATAGAAGAAAACTCATCAACTGCAATACGGGAATATTATGTAACGCAATACGACAAATCTTTTATTCTAAAGAAAATAAAGGGTGATTACCTTAAGCTAACAGAGAGAACATCTCCACTTGAGAAAGACACTTCCATTGGATTGAAGTTCATTTTCACAGAAAAAGGTGCTAGTGTATATGAAAATAATAGATTAATTGGCTCCAATTCTAATATACTATTACGTAATAATGAAAAACATATCTTCAAAATCACACAAGATGGCGATTATACTACATTCATTGTAGATTGTGATACATTATCTAAACACAAAACCTCAATCCCCGCTTCAGAGTACACTTTGTTCCAAACTGGAGCAGGTACAGAAGTCGAAATATATAGTTTCGATGTAGTCGATATGAACGAAACTTCAATATTTTGGTAAAAATGTGGAAAAAAACTAAAGTATTCTAAACTAGCTCCGATAATTGATTTTGATAGGAAAATTTTATTATAAAATGGCAGGATGCCCTCACATTATTAATTAATTACACACGGAGGTAGTAATGCCATCATCAATAGCATCAGGCGGAAGAATAAGAACTAATATTCCCGCACTAAACGCGTACAATTCACTACAATCATCTAATAGAGCAATTGCGAAATCGCAATTACGTCTATCAACTGGTAAAAGAATCAACGCAGCATCGGACGACGTCGCTGGTTATATCACGTCACGTTCACTAAATTCTAGAAACGTTTCATTAAAAGCTGCACTTAACGCAGTTGGCGAAGCGAAAAACGTTACTTCTATGTCGCAAGACGCATTAGATAACATCACTAACCTACTAACTCAAATCAAAGATGCAGCTTCTCAAGCTTCTTCTGGCGCTTTGGGTACAGATGAAAAAGTAGCTCTTGCAAAAGCAGCATACAGATTATCTGAGCAAATCCAAACTGTTGTTGACTCTACTGTATTCGGTGGTCAAGAATTGTTAAATGGTGCGTTCTCAGGTGATTTCGTAATCGGTGTTGGTGAGAGTAACTCTTTAATCACTATCGAAGTTGATTTATCATCTACTAACTCTACTAACTTCAATACTAGTAACAACTTCGAACTTAATAGCGATACAGCTGCTAATTTCGGTGGTATCACAGGTCTTAACCTTGCAAGTTTAGATTCAGTATCTGATTCTGATTTAGGTATGTTTAGTGCTGCAAATATCTCTACTACTCTTACAAGTTTATCTAATGCATTGGATAACGTAAGTAAAGTAGCATCATTTGTCGGTGGTCTAGAAGCTAGATTGAACTCGCAAGAAGATTTGTTAACTTCACAGATAACAAACTACAAATCTGCGATTTCAAGAATAGAAGATGTTGATGTTGCTGAAGAGCAATTGGATTTGGTTAAAAACCAATTCTTGCAACAAACTTCAATTATTTCTTTATCTCAAGCAAATCAAAATCCTCAAACTTATTTACAGTTATTTGGATAAGATTTTTAGCTGAGCTAAATGCAATAATTATTATTATAAACTTGGAAGACGGCTCGATTTTTGCGGCCGTCTTTCATAGTTAAAAACTAAAAAGTCAAGGAAGATAATATAGTAATGAATACTCAAGTTCAAAAATTAGCGGCTAGCAAAGCTTATGGTACTGGTAAAGGGAAGAAAGTCCCTTCTTACGTAGAGCAAGAGGTTCTCTCTTGGAGTAAAGAAAAGCTAATACTAAAAATGTACGATCTTTTCTTAGTAAGTAATAAAAGAAAAGATATCGAGAAAATGAGCAAGGTTCTAATAGAACTAATGGGTGCTCTAAACTTCGATTATGGCGAAACATCGACAAGATTGTACAGATTGTACGAATATTGTCAAAGATGTATATACCAAAAGAAATATGACGAAGCATACAAAATAATAAAAGAATTGCGTGATACATGGGCTTTGGCCTTTAAATTAGAAAACTAGGTTTTATTATGAGTGATTTAAATAGTCTTTTAAGTGGTGGGAATCAGTCGCAAACTGACTTGTTAGTTGAGTCATACATGCAAACCCAGCAACCAAAGTTGAATAGAATTCAGGAAAAGAAAACTCAGGTAGAAGCTAAAAATTCTTTCTATACCGCTCTGAATACTAGAGTGAATGCATTAGTTACGCAAATTGATACTTTTCAAGCGAATGATTTTGATAAGAAATTTGGTGTCAAGAAAGTTGCCTCAACTGGAGCTGACTACGTAACAGCTACTGCAGACGGAGATGCTAGTATAGGCACGAATACTGTCAAAGTAAATAGGTTGGCAAGTTCTGATTCTTTAGTTTCTAGTAGAGTAAATTCGGCTGATGATTTTGGCAGTTTTAGTGGTACATTCGAGTTTACAGTTGAAGTCAATGGGGATAGCCGTACTTTGAGTGTTGAGTTAGATGACTCTGAGACATATCAACAAGCTATGCAGAAAATAGCCGACGCTGTCAACGCAGAAGATGATTTCAAACTCTCTGCTTCAGTTGTAAAAGATACTAGTTCAACAGCTAGATTATCTTTTAATACTTCTGAACTAGGTGAGGATAATAAAATTATTTTTTCTAATGGTGCTGGTAACTTACTCTCCAATATTGGATTCGACGAAGGTGTACTTAATCCTAATAGTACAACAAGAGTTGCGTTCGACGCTACAAATGCTGGTTATCGAAAGGCAGAAGTGAGTGATTTAAATTCTGAATCTGAAGTAAATGGGATTACCGTTATTAGGTCAACTAATAATCTAGAAGATGTAATAAATGGATTCAAATTTACTTTAAATAAAGTACACGATTCTGGGGATGAAGCAGAGACACTTAGTACTGATATCGATGTTGATGGAGTAGCTAATTTGCTGCAACCTTTACTAGATGCTTATAATAGTGCTTTGGCTTTAGTAAATAATAATAAGTCAATCCGTAGAGGAGACCCAAGTGCTAATAGCTTATACAGCTCACTACGCGCGTTACCTTCTACTAGAGTTAATGGTATAGATTCTGGCAATCCCGAATATCTAACTGTAATTGGGATAAAGCCTGATTCTGCTGGTAATTTGAAAATTACAGACAAAGAAGCTCTTAAGGAATTTTTGGAAGATGATCCTCAAAAGATTGCAGATATATTTAATAAACCAGATGGATTTATATCTAAAATAGAGAATATAGTTTCTTCACTAAAAGGTGATACAGGTATTATCAAAAGTAAAAAACAAGCATTTGTACAACAGATAGAAAGTTACGACAAACGCTACGATGAACTAAAACTTAGAATAGATTCACAAGCAAACAATTTAAGAAAACAATATGAAGATATATTGAGAACTAGCTTAACTGCGCAGGCCCAATATGGATCATTCTCACAATTTTCATCTGGCTATTAGCCCCTGAGAATTATAATCTTTAATCGCACTGAGGTATTATTATGATAAAATCAATTGGAAACTCTGAGTCAATTAGCTCTAATTTTGACAATCTAATGTCAAATTTGGCTAATAAAAATGCTCCAACCGAAGTTAATCAAACTATGGAAAGAGTAGAAAAACACAATAATGATGAATTTCAATCAACTTTCGATCCTAAGAAAATTGAGAATGAAATATCGAAATTATTAGAAGATGATTCATTAATTGCTCAATTTAGTACTGATAAAGAAACAGAAAAGCTAATTTTAAAAATACTCAATCCGGATACGAAAGAAGTTGTAAGACAGTATCCGCCTGAGGTATCTTTGAAAATAGCTAGAATGGTTAATAAAATGATAGAAAGTAATAATATAGCTGATGTTCGTGTTTGATAATAACATAAAACCAATAGTTAATGAGTTGAACTCTATAACTAATAGTATCATAGATAATCTATCCGACAGCGATGAAGGATTGGATAATCTGGATAGTTTATATCAACAACGTACTTCATTGATTAAGCAAATAGATAACTTTATCAGCGATGATAAAAACAAGCAAACAATACGCGATAATGAATCCGAGTGGAAGAGTATGATGGAACCTCTAAGAGTCAAGGATGAAAATGCTCTTAGATTACTCAAAAGTAAAGTAAATAGCATGGAAGAAGAGTTAAAACAACGTGAAAAACAAAAGAATGTCCTTTTGTATAAGGAGAGTGGAAAGTGAAGATAAATGCTACTAACTCATATAACAAAATCTACGAAGACAAAGAGCGTAAGCAAAAAGCCGAAGCTAAGTCCGAAATAGAAAGCAAAGAAGTTAAGAAAGACTCATTGGAATTATCAACGGATGTGCTCAAATATGGGCCTATCAAATCCAAGATAAAGCAGGGATTCTATGAGAACGATAATGTCCTCAATGAGATATCCGAGAAACTCCTCAAAGAGTTAAAGTTATAAAAGAAAAATTATTTAAAAATTCCATTTGCAAGATGGAATTTTTTATTTTAAATTAGACCCTAGATATAAGACAATGGCGTATCATTATAATAATGGAAATCTAACGAATAGCTAGGAGAATAATAATGTCTAGAACTTTGAACAAAGTAATGCTGATAGGAAATGTGGGGAAAGAGCCAGAGCTAAAAGAAACTCCCGGTGGAGTGCCAGTCACTTCATTCCGAATGGCTACTTCCGAGAGCTGGAAAGACAAAGATGGATATCTGAAAGAACATACCGATTGGCACACAGTAGTTGCATGGCGTGGGTTAGCCAAAGTTATTGATAAATTAGTAACCAAAGGCACGAGAATATACGTTGAGGGACGTTTGCAAACTAGGAACTACGAAGACAATGACGGCAATAGAAGACAAGTAGTAGAGATACTAGCAGACAATATGCTGATACTAGAAGATAGAAAGAATGGTAAGGGTAAAGAAGATGAAGATGATGACTTCGACTTTAGCGATGACTACTCAGCAAAAAGCAAAGAAATAGATGATGATTTTGATAGTCGATTTGATGATTAAAAAAAAAATGAGACAATAATTAAGCTCCTTCCGCTGGAGCTTTTTTATTATATTGAATTATGAAACAACAACTTAAAAGTTTATTATTTATTCTTACTGGGATTCTCTCCGCTTCTTTCGGTTTAAAAGGGTTTCTATTACCTCAAGGGTTTTTAGATGGCGGTGCTATGGGAATAGCATTACTTATAAAGGAAGTTACTGGACTAAATATTGGGATGCTAATTGTATTGGTAAATCTCCCATTTGTTTTACTTGGGGCGAAGATATTATCCAAAACATTCATAGTAAAAACGGTATTTGCAATAGCTGGTCTATCACTTGCTGTTACGTTTATGCCTTACACACAAGTAACGGACGATAAGTTGCTAATAGCCGTATTCGGTGGGTTTTTCCTCGGTGCAGGCATTGGATTATCCATCAGAGGCGGTAGTGTGATAGATGGTACTGAGGTTTTAGCGTTGTACTTTACAAGGACTTCGGCTTTTAGTATTGGTGATATTATTGCTATTCTGAATATCGTTATCTTTAGTTTTGCAGCACTCCTATTGGAAATAGAAGTTGCACTTTACGCGATGTTGACTTATATGTCTGCTTCTAGGACTGTTGATTTCTTCATTCACGGATTCAATGAGTATTTGGATTTGACTATTATATCCAACAAACATGAAGATATAAGACATAAGATAATAGATGATTTGGGCAAGGGTGTTACTATATTGAAAGGTAAGCGTGGCAGGTTAGAACCTGACGGCTCAGAAAAGGAAATAGATATAATCTATACAGTGACTACTAAGCTCGAGGTTTCAAGATTGAAAACAGAGATACTAGCAGTTGATGATGCCGCTTTTATAATTCAGAACAGAATTGACGAAGCTCACGGCGGCTTCCTCAAAAAGCATCTAATACAACATTAATACTTAATATTAAAAGTGAAAAACGTCACGGAATCCAAATCCAAACAAGATAATACGCTCTAATCGCAATAATAAATTATACCTTACGTTTGTAAATTTCATTTTTATTTTTTATTTTAGAAATGCAGCATAAACTACATTCCAAATAGGAAAGAATATTAGCAGAACGATGTGGATAATTTAAAAGTCCTATCATTGATTGGTGTTGATAATTACACCTTGTAATGAATCAAAAAAAACATTTTAATTGTATCCACTTAGTTGTGTCATTATCAAAAAATAATTTGCCAAAGTAGCCACTATTCGAATTGTGCCGTCTACTTCACCAAATTGTTTTTAAGTCATTATGCTGAGTGTTATCAATGATTTATTACTAATATAGGTGCCCCCACTATGAAATTTTCTCGACATTTTACCAAAGATGACGCGAACGTATATGACCTTTTCAAATATACTCATCGCTCATCAACCATAAAGAACCCTGACGGCTCTACTGTTTTCGATATGAAAAATGTGGAAGTTCCAATTGGATGGTCACAAATGGCTACCGACATTTTGGCACAAAAATATTTCAGAAAAGCGGGAGTTCCTCTCTACGATGAGAAAGGAAAGAAAATCAAAGATGAGAATGGCGAACATGCTACTGGCTCTGAGAATTCTGTAAAACAAGTTGTTCATAGACTTGCCGGTACTTGGAGACATTGGGGTGAAGAAAATAATTATTTCGACACTACAAAGGATGCTGAGATATTCTACGAAGAAGCTGCTTATATGCTTATGAATCAAGCTGCAGCTCCTAACTCACCTCAGTGGTTCAACACTGGGCTGAACTTCGCTTACGGAATAACTGGTAGCAAACAAGGACACTACTACGTTAACCCTGAAAATGGAAAAATAGAAAAATCAAAAGACGCTTATACTAGACCTCAACCTCATGCATGTTTCATCCAATCTGTTAGCGATGATATGCTTAACGAAGGTGGTATCTTCGATTTGATTACGCGCGAAGCACGTATATTCAAATTCGGTAGTGGTACTGGGTCTAACTTCTCTCGCATACGTAGTAGCGAAGAGCCATTATCTGGAGGGGGGGTATCTTCCGGAATGATGAGCTTCTTAAAAATATTTGACAGAGCTGCCGGAGCTATAAAATCTGGTGGTACGACAAGGCGTGCAGCAAAAATGGTAGTAGTTGATATTGACCACCCAGATGTGGAGCAATTCATCGACTGGAAAGCTAAGGAAGAAGAAAAAGTTGCTGCTTTGGTTACTGGTTCTAAGATTAACAGAGTTTTCTTGCAAGCAATAATGGAAGAAGCTATTACTAATAGCCCAGAAGTTGACAAAAATCAAACTCTGAAAGACCTTATCAAACGTGCAGTTCACAGAGGGATTCCTCTTAACTACATCGATAGAGTAATACAGCTAGTGAAACAAGGATTCACAAACATAGACATCGAAGCGTTCGACACTCACTACGAGAGCGAAGCATACAACACTATCAGCGGTCAAAATGCGAACAACACTGTTCGTGTTACCAATGAATTCATGAAAGCTGTAGAAGCTGACGAAGAGTGGGAACTAAAATGGCGAACTGACGAAATGTGCGTTCGTCGTGTGAGAGCTCGTGATCTTTGGAATAAAATTAACTTAGCTTCTTGGAAATCGGCTGACCCAGGATTACAATATGATACTACAATCAACGAATGGCACACTTGTCCTGAGTCTGGTCGTATCAATGCATCGAACCCTTGTTCAGAATATATGTTCTTGGACGATACAGCTTGTAACCTAGCTAGTTTGAACCTAATGAAGTTCTTCAACGAAGAAACAGGCGAATTTGATATAGCAGCTTATAAACATGCTGCTCGTATCTGGACTGTAGTACTTGAAATATCTGTACTAATGGCTCAATTCCCTTCTAAGAGAGTTGCTGACCTTAGTTACAAATTCAGAACTTTAGGACTTGGCTATGCTAATATTGGCTCATTACTAATGGTAAATGGCATTCCTTATGATTCGAATGAAGCACTTGCTTGGACTGGTGCATTGACTTCTATACTATGTGGTCAATCGTATGCTACTTCTGCTGAAATGGCAAAAGAACTAGGTGCGTTCCCAGAATACAAGTTAAATGAAAAACACATGTTAAAAGTTATTCGTAATCACAGAAGAGCTGCTTACAACGCTAAAACTTCTGAGTACGAGGGCTTAACTATCAGACCTCAAGGTATTGATACTCGTTTCTGTCCGCAAGATATGCTAACTGCAGCTCGTGAAGTATGGGACAACGCATTAGAAATGGGTGAGCACTATGGATATCGCAATGCACAAGTAACTGTAATAGCTCCTACTGGAACTATCGGACTTGTTATGGATTGTGATACTACTGGTATCGAGCCTGATTTCGCTATCGTGAAATACAAAAAATTAGCTGGTGGTGGATACTTCAAGATAGTAAACCAATCAGTAAGAAAAGCACTAGTGAAACTTGGCTACACTGAAACTGAAATAGAAGAAATAACAAAATATAGTAAAGGACACGGTACATTCGCTGGCTGTCCAGAAATCAACAAAGCAACTTTGATTGAGAAAGGATTTACTGAAGAGAAAATCAAATTAGTCGAAGATCAGTTAGATGATGTATTCGATATCAAATTTGCATTCAACAAATGGACTTTGGGCGAAGATTTCATGATGAAGCTAGGACTTTCTGATGAAGAAATAGCTGATTCAACACTTAACCTATTGGCTGCTCTTGGCTTTACTGCTGAGCAAATCGAGAAAGCAAACGATTACGTATGTGGTACGATGATGATCGAAGGTGCTCCGCATCTGAAAGATGAGCATTTACCAATATTCGATTGTGCGAACACTTGTGGTAAGAAAGGCGAACGCTCTATAGCTTATATGGCTCACGTACGCATAATGGCTGCGGCTCAACCATTTATCTCTGGTGCTATATCTAAGACGGTAAACATGTCTGGTACAGCTACAGTGAATAACATAAGCGAAGTTCACATGAAATCTTGGAAACTGATGTTAAAAGCAATCGCACTTTATCGTGATGGCTCTAAACTTTCGCAACCATTGAACTCAGCGAACTATGATGGATTGGAAGAAACAGTACTATTGGGCGACGAGAATACGCTAGATGAGACACTAGGCGCTAAAGAAATACACGAGCAAATAGAAGGCAAGTCTGTAAGACAATCGAACAGATACAAACTACCGAAACGCCGTAAAGGTATCATCCGTGAGGCAATAGTAGGTGGTCATAAAATATTCCTAAGAACTGGTGAATACGAAGATGGTCAATTAGGCGAAATCTTCATTGATATGTACAAAGAAGGGGCTGCATACCGTGGTATGTTGAACAGTTTCGCTATTCTAACGTCTAAGGCATTGCAATACGGAGTGCCACTAGAAGAACTAGTTGATACATTCACTTTCACTAGATTCGAGCCAGCAGGTATGGTACAAGGACACGAGGCAATCAAGAATTCGACTTCTATCCTAGACTATGTATTCCGTACACTTGGCTATGACTACTTGCAAAGAAATGACCTGGTGCATGTATTTGCGGTGGACGAAGATAAGAACAATCCGAATGCTTCTGACACACCTGAGTTGCAAACGGACGAATCGAAAGGCATAGACGGGCCACAACCAGATGAAAAAGATATAGCTAAAACTATAATCGCACCACAGTTAGTACAGATGAAAGCTGTAACTACTGGTGATGATGGTAGAGCGAAGAAACAAGCCGAGCTAGACGAAGCACGCAGCTTGGGTTACACGGGCGAGATGTGTAGTACTTGTAGCTCGTCGAGGGTGAAGCGAAACGGAAGCTGTACCGTCTGCGAGGATTGCGGCACAACGAGTGGCTGCTCATAAATAATAGATGATAATTACAATCCCTGTTTCGCAAGAAATGGGGATTTTTGTTTGTAGTAAATACAAAATGTTGAAAGTTTTTTCTTGCGTGTTATGTTATGTTATGTTATGTTAATTTGAATCTCATTTATTAACAATTTAAAGGAGGTTTTTTATGAGAAATGTTTTTGGGTTAATTATAATTTCTTTACTACTACTTTTTAGTTGTAAAGAATCAGATAATGTTGTTGATGGCCAACGCTTTGATAGTAATTTGGGTCAGTTGTTAGGATCAAATCCTTATGATTCGGTAGGTATAAAACATAATGAGACTTTAGATTATGTTCTAAATCACTGTGATTCTACTGTTTTTTCTGGTGTTTGGGTAGATGATAATTTAATTGATTCCATTACTTATTATATTGATGAATATTTAGTTAGTATTAATGATACTACTGGTATGAGTCTATATAAGAATTATATAGATGATTGGGTTAAATTTGAGAATCCTGATTCATTAGTTAATCAATACAGAAATTTATTAATTAGTTCGACAGCTATAACTAGTCGAGATAGTCTTTACAGTACAAAAATTTTAGATTTGGCTGTTGATATTATGAATAATACATATACATCAACTGAAATGTATAATAAAGTGGATTCATTAGAAAGTGAAATATTAAGTGTCTCATGGAATACAAATGAAAAACAATCTTTAGTTAGCATTTCATTGTATAAACATTCTCTTGATTATCACATTACAAATGGTTCATCTCCAAAAAAGGTTAATATAATCCAAGCTAGTACAAAAACTAGAGAGGGAGTGTGTGGTATGGTAGATTTTTGTGCTGGGGCTGGTTATTTTCTAGCTGCAACTGGAGCAAGTGGTGGTGTTGGAGCATTACCTGCATTAGCTTCAGCCAATACTGTTGGCGGTGCTGCTTCAACGGTATCAAGATTAGTCGGTTCTGCACTTGGTTGGTGGGATTTTTGGTAAGATGTTGACTTTCATATTAAATATTGTTATTTTAATCTTTTTGTCCATTCATTCTCATTACATTAAAATGGTGAATGAAGGTAAATACAGAATAGATAAAAATAAATTTGAAAGGTATAAAAAGATATTTATTATTGCATTAATACTTTTTCCCGTGACTCTATTGTTTAATATTTTGATTCCGCATATAATAATTGATTTGATCAATATTGTTGTTCTTATATTGTTAATTTTTACGAGCTTGTACTTACGAAAATATCTCCAAAAGAACACAGAATATTTCAGTAAATGAAAGAGTATATAAAGTCATATCTTATTAGATGATAATTACAATCCCTGTTTCGTTAAGAAATGGGGATTTTTGCAAATGTTGAAAAGATTTTCTTGTTTTCTAAGAAATAATTTGGAACTTAACTTAACTTAATTTTACCTCATCAATTATGTTTTATTAAAATAATACTTTTATGGCTGAGCCCCTTTTTGTAAATATTATAAGAATTCTGTAAATTCACATTGACACCTGTTTCTCTATAAATTATTTAACGTTGGTACAATTATGAGACCTCTAATTTATTCAATTCTATTAATTTTAGCTTTTAACATAGCATATTCGTCAGATGTGTATGAAAGCCAAGCTACTTTTAATTATGAGGTAACTCATGTCCGAGAAAATGATACACTAAGGTATGATTTGAATTTAAAAAGTAATAAGAGTGAAACAAATTCTGATCAAACTTGGACATGGACTCTTAATTATTCTGGTATGCCGGGTTCTAATCAGAATATGATAATCCAAACGTTAAATTTTGACCCTATTATAGATTTGAGCTCTGCTTTTCCTGTAAAAGAAAATTCAAAAGTTGATTTTAGTAATTTTAAAGCATTTGAATTAAGTTTACCACCTTTAGTTAATATTATTGATTTGAATAAAAAAATACTAGAACCTAAAATTGTGATACCAATATTCAATTCTACAATCAATACTAAAATTTTAGCTAGACCCAAAAAAACAACTGTAAAACAAACTATTATAAAGTCAAACGTCAATAAATCAGACGAACCTTCTTATGTGTCTGAGACTAAAGAGCTTGAAGTTGACAAGACCGAACTAGCCGATTGTACATATAAAGTAGCAGGTGAATCGAAATATAAGTCGAATAAGGGAATGTTGGATGTTTGGGTAATAAAATGTGAATGTCAAGAATTGAATGAATCAAGGAATATCAACAAGGCGACATATTATTATAATCTGGAATTTGGTTTTGTTTATTTCGATATAGAGTTAGAAAATGAAAGAATCGAAATCAGAATAAAAGATTAAGAATGAATTATGTATTTACAATCCCTGTTTCTTGAAGAAATGGGGATTTTTTTTGATATGGCTTTTCTACATATATATTACCCCGCTGGGGCAATGGGTTAAATCAGCAAACAATATTTCTTCAGATATATTGCCCAGCGGGGCATAAAATGTCTACGATTTATTTATTCCTGGACTCTTCGCAAACTTCGTTTGCTCTGAGTGACGAAGTACCAATTTGCCACAGAGTGGCTTAATATCTTTAGCTACTGATTATACCCACCAATAAACTAAATGTACCGTAAATCTTTTAATTTGTATAATCCTTGATTATGATAAAACATTGGTATGATTTTTCTCATAACGAATGGAGGAAGAAATAAGTAAACTTTGATTTATCACTTGTTTATTCTATTAATTTCATTATATTGAATAGATGAAAGCCATTCTAATTTCCATATTATTTTTATTCTCTTTTGGTATAGCTAGTGCCGAAAATGAGATACTTTATGCCTCGATAAATGAAGGGATAGGGAGCTTTACGTCCGAATACATAGCGACACTAGTCCAAGAAGCCGAAGACGGTAACTACGAAGCACTCGTAATCACCCTGAATACTCCGGGTGGATTACTAGACGCTACTAGAGACATAGTTAGCACATTCCTCGAATCGAAGGTGCCTATAGTCGTTTACGTTGCTCCTGGAGGTTCTCGTGCTGGCTCGGCTGGGGTGTTTATTACACTTTCAGCAAATATAGCGGCTATGGCCCCAGGAACTAATATAGGTGCAGCTCATCCGGTTGGTGTTGGAGGAGAGTCCGGCGATAGCTCAGATGTAATGACACAGAAAGTGACTAATGATGCTGCCGCACTTATCCGCTCAATAGCAAAGAAAAGAAAGAAAAATCAAGATTATGCTGAGCTAACAGTTCGTCAATCACGATCATATTCGGAAACCGAAGCTCTAGATAGTAACCTCATTGACCTAATAGCAAAGAACCGAAATGCTCTACTAAAAGCCATTCACGGTATGCAAGTAGAGACAACTACTGGCATAAAAAAGCTAAACACTAAGAATGCAAAAATAGTAGTCCGAGATAAAGATTGGAAGGAGGGCTTGCTTAGTTTCCTTTCCGATCCAAATATAGCATATATATTTATTCTTCTCACAATGTATGGTATCATGATAGAACTATACAACCCAGGGGCCATTTTCCCAGGAGTGATTGGTGTAATGTCAGCTATATTAGCTGGATTCTCGTTGCAGATGCTACCAGTTAATTACGCTGGTTTAGCACTTATGTTAGTTGGTATCGTATTGTTTATATTGGAAGTGAAGATAGTCTCGTTTGGTATGTTGACTATTGGAGGGCTCATTGCCTTCGTTCTAGGTTCTATTATGTTAATTGATTCACCAGGTGATTTTATGCAAATCGGATTCGAAATTATATTGGCTGCTACATTACTGACAGCCGGGCTATTCATAGGAATAGTAATGCTTGCAGTAAAGTCGCAGAAAAAGAAAGTCGCCTCGGGGATTAGTACTCTCGTGGATAAAGAAGCAGTAGTAATAAACGAGATTACTCCTGAGAAAATGGGACAAGTAAAAGTAAGAGGTGAGATATGGAGAGCGAAATCAAACAGTTCCCACCAGAAAAAAGATAGAGTTATAGTCAAATCAGTTGATGGTCTGACATTAGAAGTTGAATAGTATTTATAAATAATTATATTAGAGGTCATTATGGGTATTCCATTTATAGTAATTCTATTTATTGGAGCGTTCTTATTTTTCTCCATGATCAAAGTGCTCAACGAGTACGAACGTGGAGTTATATTCAGATTAGGTAAGCTACAAGGTGTGAAAGGTCCGGGGCTTATCATATTAGTCCCTTTCATTGATAAAATAATGAAAATCAGTTTGCGAACTGTTGTACTAGATGTAGAGTCGCAAGATATAATCACACGCGATAACGTATCGCTGAAAGTAAACGCAGTACTGTATTTCAAAGTTGTTGCTCCTGATAAAGCAGTAATAGAAGTAGAGAACTACCTATACGCTACTAACCAACTAGCACAAACTACATTACGTAGTATAATCGGTCAATCTGAGCTAGACGAAGTATTAGCTGAGAGAGACAAAATAAACGAGAAACTACAAGTAATAATAGATGAAGAGACAGAAAATTGGGGTATAAAAGTAACTGCAGTAGAAGTAAAGCAAGTTGACTTACCACTGGAAATGCAACGTGCTATGGCGAAACAAGCCGAAGCAGAAAGAGAGAGACGTGCGAAAGTAATAAATGCAGAAGGTGAGTTCCAAGCAGCTCAGAAATTGACTGAAGCAGCAAAGCAAATGCAAGATTACCCAATATCTCTACAACTTCGTTATTTACAAACTCTTGGTGATATAGCAACTGAAAACAACTCGACTACTATATTCCCAATCCCTATTGATTTATTCAAACCGTTCATTGATGGAATGAATAGAACTAATAATGAGAATGTAAGCAAAGTAGAAGCTCAAATCAAAGACTATGGCGATTCGAAGAGTTAAGCTTTTCAATTGAAAGTGATATGATACAAAAAAAGGAGCCAGTGGCTCCTTTTTTATTTCTATTTCTCTTCACAGCTCTTAGTGTTTGAAGTGACGCATACCAGTGAATATCATCGCTATGTTATTGTCATTAGCAGCTTTTATTACTTCATCGTCTCTCACAGATCCACCGGGTTGTATTACGGCTGTTGCACCTGCTTTAACAGCTTCTAGTAATCCATCAGCAAATGGGAAGAATGCATCGGAAGCAACTACGCTACCTTGTAGGTCTAACTCCATTAGCTTCGATTTCTCTACAGCTATTCTCGATGAATCTACTCTCGACATTTGACCAGCGCCTATTCCTAGAGTTCTATCGCTCTTACCATATACAATTGCATTCGACTTAACGTGCTTACAAACTTTCCAGTTGAACATAAGTGCTTGCCACTCATCGTTTGTTGGCTCTCTATCAGTTACTACTTTCATTTCTTCATTGTTTATCAAATCAGCATCAGTAGATTGAGATAGCAATCCACCTAGTACAGACTTTAGCTCGTATCCTTGTGCATTTTTCAGCATTTCGTAGTTCAGTCTTATCAATCGTCTATCTTTCTTTTTAGATAGGTGTTCTAGCGCTTCGGGTGAGAAATCGGGAGCTATTAGTACTTCGGTGAATATACTATGTATCTTCTCTGCCATCTCCATATCCAGTGTCTTATTCATAGCTATTATACCACCAAAAGGGGAGACCTTGTCTGTTGCAAAAGCATTTTCATAAGCTGTTACTAGATTGCTACCACGACCAACACCACAAGGGTTTGTGTGCTTGATAATAGATACTGTGGGCTCTTCGTCATCAGAAAACTCATTGATTATTCTAGCTGCAGAGTCTATGTCAATTATGTTATTGTAAGATAAGTCTTTACCATGTAGCTTCTCAAATATTTCAGATATGTTACCATATAAAGCTGCCGATTGATGCGGATTTTCACCGTATCGTAGGTCTTGCTCTTTCTTGAATGATATATTGATAGTTGGACCCAAATCAATTTTGTTATGTTTATTGAAATAGTTAGAAATAATCGAATCATATCTAGCAGTGTGGTTGAATACTTCACCTGCTAGTTGTACTCTCAACGCCTCGGATATAGTACTACTGTTAGACTCCAATTCACCTAAAACTGTGTCGTATTTCTCTGGATTAACTACTACAGCTGTCCATTTGTAATTTTTAGCAGCAGCACGTAGCATAGTCGGCCCACCAATATCTATGTTCTCTATCATCTCATCGTGTGGAGCATTTTTCTTTAGTGTTTCCTCGAATGGATATAGGTTAACTACTAATAAATCTATTGATTTTAAGTTGTGTTTTTCTAGCTCGTCTATGTGGTCTTGCTTACCGAGGTCAGCCAATATACCTGAATGTATTGCAGGATGCAGAGTCTTTACTCTACCGTCCATAATCTCTGGAAAATTAGTCAATGCACTAACTGATTGTACAGTGATTCCTGCATTAGCTATTGTTGCCTTAGTTCCACCTGTTGAGTATATCTCTATACCGAGTGAATCTAGTCTTCTTGCGAATTCGACAACTCCTGTTTTATCTGAAACTGAGATTATTGCTCTTTCTACTTTATGCGTTGAGGGGGTTTTCATTTATCTTTTTGTTTTATTTTGAATTAGTTATACAAAATTAATAAAATAATAGACTCCTATCATTACCTTTCTATTGTTGAGTTATGCACAGTCGTTTCGACTGATTGAAAATATAAACAACAACCCGTAGCTGCTACTAATCCCAGACATGTTGCAATATATTCATTTTTGTTCGTTCATATAGTATGAAATTAATGTTTAATTATATGAAGGAGATGTAAAAATGGATAACTTAATAGTAAAAGGAAAATGGAACGAAGTGAAAGGGAAACTTAAACAAGATTTTAGCGAGTTAACTGATAATGATTTAACTTATGCAGAAGGTAAGGAAGATGAATTAATCGGAAAGCTGCAGCAAAAACTCGGTAAGACTAAAGACGAAATTAAACAAAAAATTGCTGAATATACCAGCAAATAATAGCTAGAATATAATAGTGCAAATACGATTATAATGCCACCAAAAAGTTTGACTGTTTGGTGGCATTTTTTTTGTATCTTCGAAAATAATAATATTAAATAATACAAAATGAATATAGAAAACCCACTGTTACTAATACCTATATTAACTGGTCCAGTAGTCATAATTATTATACTGATTACGCTAAAGTTTCCACCTAAGAAGATAAACTCTCTTTACGGATACAGAACGAAGCGGTCAATGGCAAGTCCAGAGGCTTGGGAATTTGCTCAGCCATACTCTGGGAAAATGATGTTGAGATATATGGTTATCTATATATTAACAGCGGCTTTCTCTGTCCCTATGAAGGATATAGACCCAATTATAGGTGTTATACTTTCTCTAATAGTTATGATGGTATTTATGGCCATTCCTATTATAAAAACTGAGAAGGAGTTAAAAGTAAGATTTGGAAATTGAACTTAATGAAGAATTGTAACTGAGTCTTGTTCGATTTTTTGGATTAATTTCATAGATAAATACTCGCCAATATCTTTGTGCATTTCCTGATTCCAATGCCCATTAGTTTTAGTAACTTTCCAATAATATGGGTCCTTACCCAAATTATAGAGTGAATCCATTAGATTACTTGTATCCCAGTTAGTTATGCCGAGTCTATTAACTTCATCTTGAAAAGCTTTATAGAATGGTGCGTAATCTCGATTTATTATTATCACGTTATTGTCTAAGTGGGTCAAAATTTTATTTACTATAGGAAGTGGCTTGTAATTAGGGTCAGCGATAACTGGCTTTTCCTTAGGAACAAACCAATCATATACCTTCCCAAAAATTATAGAAGGTACAGGACGTTTATCAGTTGTATGTTTTGCATTCTTTAACATGTTTAGCAATATTGATTTAGATAACATATCTTGTACGTATATGTATCGGTCTATTTCTTCCTGGTCAAATTCAACAGATGCTATTAGTGAGTCATTAACTTCTTTAGCATAAGGGTAAAGTGGAGATAATTTCTCCAAATGAAGGTCTCCATTAGAAACGAAATACAGGACTAAATCTGGTTTGAATTTGTCAACTAATAACCGCTGATATGCGTAATTATGACTAATGTTGAACCCAGCACGTCCGAAATTTAGTATATCAAAAGTATATCCTTCAAATCGTTCATTCAGTCTTTTCTCAATGATATTCCCAAAATAATCACGCTGGAATATTTGGAAAGATTCGACAAATGAATCTCCTACTAGGGCTATATTAATGTGGTGCTTGCTAGTTGTATCTACTTCATCACCTATGAACCGGCTGTGATTAGTTCTAAATATCCCCATACCCTCATTGAAAAAAACAGTCTCTAGGTTGTTAGGTAAACCTTTGCCTATATCATCATAGTATTTCCCAAGTGAGGCCTCGACTATTCTTGCATTACCAATAAAAAGTTCACAAATCAGCAATGTAAGAATTGTAGATAATAGAAAAAGGGCGATATGTTTAAGAGTTTTTATCAAATCTTAAAATTGGAAATAAATAAATGGTAGAGGTTTTGATTGAAATATATAGATTAATGTAACTACGAATAAACTCAGTAAAATACCTAATCGGATTGATGTTGACTTGAATCGGAGCACAAATGTATGACCAAATCTATTTTCAATGATATCTAAAGTAAAGTTCAGTATGAAATAGGACGCTACTATTTGAATGAATATGTGTGCGTATTCGCTCGCTTGCCAATCCAATATAGCAGAAAAAATCAGCTGAGTTGATTCCCACGATGTAGCTCTGAAAAACAGCCAAGTAAACGCGACTAACACAAAAGTAAGCAGAACTTTAGGTATATCTTTGAGTCTAGTAATCGGGTCATATTCTGTTTTACCTTTGCTTAGAAATTTGTGTACGGCTAGATAGATACCATGCAATCCACCCCAAATAACGAAATTCCAGCTAGCTCCATGCCACAAACCACCTAGTAACATAGTAATCATTAGATTGACATAAGTACGTGCTTGCCCCTTTCTATTACCACCAAGAGTAATGTACAGATAATCTTTCAACCACGAAGAGAGAGATATATGCCATCTTCGCCAAAACTCAGTGATATTTCTAGATAGATATGGCTGCTCAAAATTTATCATAAGCTCTATGCCTAATAGCTTAGCAGTACCACGAGCTATTTTACTATATCCCGAAAAATCGGCATATATCTGAATACCAAATAATAGTACAGCAGCTATTATCTCGATTGATTTATAGAGATGAAGATTCCCAAATATATGATCTACTATACGACCTGCTGTATCACCTATCATAACCTTTCGGAATAATCCGAGAACTATAAGTGTAGCACCTTCTTTTAGTTGCTCTTTTGTAGGGCTAAGTTTCTTGTATAGCTGAGGTAAAAGGTCTTTCGCTCTTTCAATGGGGCCTGCTACTAATTGCGGAAAAAATGAAACAAATAGAGCAAAATCAATTAAGTTATCGGTCGGTTCTAGCTTCTTTCTGTATATATCAAAAGTATATGAAAGTGTCTGGAAAGTGTAAAATGATATTCCAACAGGAAGTATTATATTCAAATGGAGCGAATCTACATGCCCCCCGAAATTATTTACCATACTCTGGAAGCTATCTACGAAGAAGTTGAAATACTTGAAAAACCCTAGTATCCCTAAGTTAATACCCAAACTGGCATATAGCAAGAGCTTCCTTTTCTTCTCAACTTCGGTCTTGTGAATTCTCAAACCAATATAATAATCAACTACTGTAGAGAGTAACAGTAGCAGACAAAATCGCCAATCCCAATATCCATAGAAAAAGTAACTCGCGGCTAACAAGAATATGTTCTTATAGGACTTTTTTGGTAGCAAGTAGAATATAGGTAATACTACAGCTAGAAAAATCAAGAATATAAATGAGTTAAAAAGCAATCGAGGTTGTATATTATTATTTAATTATTAGAATAAGTGTCAGATACAAATTAATGGAATTTTAGAATAATTCATTATCTTGACTGATAATAAAAACAAAAAACTGAAAAGAAATGTTCAAACTACAGAATTATATAAATGGTGAGTTAGTAGCTCCGATAAATGGTAAATACTTAGATAATTACGACCCATCAGTAGGGGAGGTATATTCGCTAATACCCGATTCCAATGCTGCCGATGTAGATATGGCTGTCAAAGCCGCAAAAGCTGCTTTTCCAGCTTGGTCTAATCTATCGAATGAGCAAAGACACGACTATATAATGGCAATAGCGGACGGAATAGAAAGTAGATTCGAAGAATTTGTAGAAGCTGAGAGCAGAGACAATGGCAAGCCGATAAAGCTAGCCCGAAAAGTGGATATTCCTCGTGCAAAATCTAACTTCAAATTCTATGCTACAGCAGTGATGCACTATTCAAGTCAATCTCACTTTATGCCCGAAGAGCCAGCAATAAACTATACACTAAGACAACCTCTCGGTGTAGTAGGATGCATCTCTCCCTGGAATTTGCCACTTTACCTTTTCACGTGGAAGATTGCACCAGCTCTAGCTACTGGTAATACTGTAGTAGCTAAGCCAAGTGAGATTACTCCTATGACTGCTTACCTGCTTTCGGAAGTATGCAAGGAAGCGGGACTACCTAAAGGAGTGCTGAATATAGTGCACGGAAATGGACCAACGGCTGGTGAAGCAATTGTCCAAAATGATGATATACAAGCAATATCATTCACTGGAGGAACGGCTACTGGTCAACGTATAGCAAGTATAGTTGCTCCTAAATTCAAAAAAATGTCGCTAGAATTAGGCGGTAAAAACCCGAACATAATATTCGATGATTGCGATTATGATAAGGCATTAAGCACTAGTGTTATCTCCTCATTTGCTAATCAAGGGCAAATATGTCTATGTGGATCTCGAATATTTATACACGAGTCTATATACGAAAAGTTCCGTGATGATTTTGTAGCTAAAGTGAAAAAGCTAAAAGTTGGTGATCCAATGGAAGGTGATACATCATTAGGTGCAGTAGTGTCTAAACCACATCAAGAGAAAGTACTTTCATATATCGAGTTAGCTAAACAAGAAGGCGGTAAAGTAATAGCTGGTGGAAACGCTGTTAACCCAGAGGGGAGATGTGCTAATGGTTATTTCATAGAGCCGACAGTTATCGAAGGATTACCTTTCAGTTGCAGAACAAATCAAGAAGAAATATTCGGTCCAGTAGTTACCTTGCAACCATTCAGCACCGAAGAAGAAGTGCTAGAATATGCTAATAGCGTAAAATACGGACTAGCAGCTACAGTATGGACACAAGATATTAGCCGAGCTAATAGAGTAGCTCAGAACCTACATGCAGGCATAGTATGGGTGAATTGCTGGTTGTTACGTGATTTGCGTACTCCTTTCGGTGGAGTAAAAGACAGTGGTATGGGCAGAGAAGGCGGATTCGAGGCGATGGACTTTTTCACAGAACCAAAGAATATTTGTGTGAAGTATTAGGAAGAAAAGTTTAATCCTCTCAAGTCCCTCCACAAAGTATGTCACTGCGAGGAACGAAGTGACATGGCAGTCTAAAAGTGTGTAAAGTTGAATGAATTAACTTTGGCATCATATAAGGGGCTATGTAACTAATGAAGGAATCGACTATTAGAATTCTAGTTTACCAAATCTAGTCTACAGTTATCTATAATTCACTCTCATTATACTTGGAGTTCCATTCTCACCTTCGTTTGAGATAAGCATATCACCATTGTCGTAGAATGCAATTCCTTCTGCTTTGGTATATAGCTTAGAATCTAACTCAGCTACTTCTTGTAAATTACCTTCCATATCGAATACAAAAATCAAATACTCATTAGCAGATAGAATATACAAATTACCTTCAATTGGATGAATTGCTAAAGCCGAAATTTTGAATTTAAGATTATCATTTAGTGCTATTCCATTTGCTTTTATTTGACTATCAAGCAAATCTGTATCAAAAGTCAAGATTGGTTCATTGTCTAATTTCTTCGAGGTCAAATCAAAGCTAAAGATACCTTTAGTATTATTCTCAATTTCACTCTTTGTACTTATTAGCAAGCGGTTGTTACGTTCGTCATAGTATAACCCTTCATTGTCTTCAGCAGGAATATTAGTCACGTGAACTGTGGTTGTAGGAGTGATTGTATTATAGTCTGCAAACTCAAAAAGAGTACCATCACTGCGAAGTATATAGAATGTATCACCAACTTTTGCAATGTCCTCATAGTCACCATCTTCACCGAATTCTAGTTGATTATCTATACTATTAGTTTCCAGATTATATAAAAAGACTTTTCCTTTCTCGTCTTGTACGCAAGCGATAGTATTGTCATCGATTATTGTTAATCCTGAAACTTCATGTAATATAGTTGGTAATTCAATCTTTATATCTGGCTTGTTTACCGTATAATGAGATAGATCACTTTTTGATGATTGAGTTTCCCCACACCCTATACTAAGGATAGAAAGAATAAGAACTAAGATAAGTAATTTTGATTTCATAATATTCATATTTTAAATTAATTAGATACTACTTTCAGCCCAATTATAGATGCAATCAATGTAGTTATAAAGAACAATCTCCAAAAATCCGTTGGTTCGTTGAATAAAACTATACCCATTAGCACAGTCCCAACAGCACCTACTCCAGTCCAAACTGCATAAGCTGTACCAATTGGTAAACCCTCTGTCGCTTTGACTAGGAGGAACATACTGATAGCCAAGCAAACTAGAAACCCTACAAACCAATATGTTGATTCATTGCCTGTCTTTTCTTTCGCCATTCCCAAACAAGTGGCAAATCCGACTTCGAAAAGCCCAGCTATTATTAATAGTATCCAGTTCATGTTTTTCTCATAATTTTTCAAAAGATAATTGTGAATATCAGATTTCACTAAATAGATAATTCTAATAACCCTTCACTTTTCGAATCTATATTGTCAATCAATTCTCCATTTCGATCCCACACGGCACTCCCACCAGCCGATAAGAAATTATCTGATGGTCCAACTGAATTGACCATCAGCCCTGGAATATTATTATCTCTCGCTAAGGTAGGGAAGTAAGCATACGCATTTTGAACGTTCTTCTCTGGCTTAGCTACACTTGCTAGATATACATCACAACCCATATCATTGGCTTTATCAAAATGTTCTGGTAATAGAGACTCATAGCAAATAGCTGGGGCAATCTTCACTCCAACAATTTCTATAATTAACTGTTCTTTACCTTCTATGAAATATGGCTTTTCATCTGAGTGAAGATATTGCTTCGAGTAGGTTTGCCTGCTCCTATTTGGCTGGAAAATCAGCATGCTGATATATATTCCATCTGCTGATATTGTAGGAGCACCTATGCAAATAGTGATTTCTCCGCTATCAGCCAGCTCTTGGAATATATTAAATCTATTATCCCCAGCTGTAGTGGCTAGCCCCTCAGCTAATTCTGGTTCATAACCCGTAATAGATAATTCGGGAAAGCATATCAAATCAGCTCTATTCTCGATGGCTTCTTTAACATATACTATATGCTTCTCTATATTCTTTTGAATATCACCTTTGTAAGAAGCAATTTGAGCAAGACAGATTTTCATTTATTTAGATATTTTATTATTCTTTTCTAGTATTTGATACTAATATTAAATCTCTTAGTTCATCAATTTGTTTTTGCAAATCATTTATTTTTGTTTTTTGGCTTTCTAATTCTAATAAATAGTCTTCGTTCAACCAAGTCTTTTCTTCTAGCTGCTTACTTAACTCTTGCACAGATTTTACCAATGGAACTACAAACTCTGCATAACGTAATCCGTAGAAATCTTTTTCATTCTTCGGGGCGTCAACACCACTAAAGTCGAATCCGTTGGCTTTGGCTGCTTGTTCCACTTCCTGAGCTATAAATCCAGTATATGTAATATTCTCTTTGTCATATTTGGTGTCCCATTTTGAGCTATCAACTATACCAAAGTTATCAGTGTAGAACTGTTCAATTTTACGCAAATCCATAGTGTATGTGACTGGACGTAGCTGATTAATGAACTGAAGACCTTTTACATTTTCCACTACATTTACCTTAAACCTACCATCGCTAATAGTGGTCCAGTTTACTGCACCGCCTATGCTTGTTATATTCTCATTTCCAACACGCACCATGTCCGATGCAGTAGATAATGACTTATGACCTAAACTCATAGAATTAGTGAAGTTTGAATCGGCATTATCAGATAAGTATCCTATTGTCGTATTAAATTCACCACTAATATTTGATTTAAGAGAAAGAGTTCCTATTGAGACATTATTACTACCATTAACATTACTTCTTAGAGCTAAATAACCAACAGCTGTATTTGCATTTCCTGTTGTATTATCAATCATTGCCGTAGCCCCAAGTGCACTGTTATAATGACCACTTGAGTTAGAGCTCAAAGTATTATAACCTACTACAGCATTAGAATTTCCTGTAGTATTATACTGCATAGCGCTTCTTCCTGTTGCTGTATTATATGCACCAGCAGTATTCTTATTCATTGATTCAGCTCCACATGCGGTATTATCATCACCAGTAATATTGGAATAGAGTGCCCCCGACCCTATTGCACTGTTTCTTGCTCCTTCAGTATTAGAATAAAGTGATTGATAACCAACAGCAGAATTTCTGCCACCTTTAGTATTTGAATAAAGTGAGCTGCTCCCTATTGCGCAATTACCATTACCTTGGTTATTGTTATAAAGAGCTTGGAAACCGTTAGCCACATTAAAGGAACCATAATTATTACTAAAGATGGCTTCATGTCCTATTGCAGTGTTATTTGAGCCAGTATTGTTTAAATAAAGTGATTTAGTTCCTATCGAAACGTTGTTTCCTCCAGAAGTGTTATTATTCAACGATTGTAAACCAAAAGCTATATTAAAATTACCATTGATAATCCGAAATAAACTTGAATCACCAATAGCTATATTTCCTTCTCCATTATAGATAGTTCTTCCCGCTTGTTTACCAATTAAGATATTATTATTCTGATTACTAGACTCTAATCTATTACCAGTCATCGTCCATTTCTCTTCACCGTCAAGTGTAAATCGTATAATGTTTTCATCATTATTCTTTTCTACTTCAACTCTAGTGTTACCGTCTTTGTCTATGATTCTATCAGTAGGACTACCATCGCCACCACCAGCTATCCTATCTGCTGTGGAAGCATGTAGAGCATAAGGAACACTTATTAACTGCGTTGTGCTTATGATTGTATAATCTGATTTTCCATTTGGATCAATTTCAGTTTTAATAAAGTACTCTCCTTTTGACCAATCTATAGATTCAATATCACCTTCTGGGAAAGCAGAAGCACCAATTTGTAAAGATATTAATCCATTGTCATTAGTTTTCGGATAACTTATCTCGCTATAAACCACGTCCCCAGTTACTGAATCGCTTAGAATACTTATTTTCACACTTATAGATTTATTAGTAATTAACTCATTGTTTGCATCTCTGACCACCGCCTGATAGCTAAACTTGTATGGTGTTTGAGAGTTGATAATTGTAGTAGTTAATAATATTAATAATATTGTAATTATCTTTTTCATTTTATTTTTCCTTAATTAACTTAAATGATTGAACTATTTCACCTTCTCTTACTATATTCAAAATATAAGTAGAAGCGGTCAATGCTTTGGTATTAATATACGTTTCGGTTGATAATATTCTATTAGTGATAACTGTATTTCCTAGTAAATTAACCAAACTATATTCTAATCCAGATATATATGATTCATCAATTTTCAATGTAACATTGTCTGTACTTGGGTTTGGGAATACTTCAATTGAAAAGTCATCTCCACTATCTTCAATGGAAGTAATAGTTATTCTGTATGGTTGCTGTAAACCCGTTTGGACTTGTCCTTCACCACTCTGGACTTCATACAAGACTTGCCCAATGGAATAAGAGACGCTTCCAGCTGTTGACTTTGCATCACCACCAGAGCTTACTGTACCTTCTTGGGCGAAAGCGCTAAGATTTAAGAATAAAAGCATAATTAGTACTGATTTACACATAGTTTTCACCGTCCATTTAATATGTTTTTCTAAAATTGGAAGTTCCAATACTATATAGACACATGAACAGCAAAAACGTCTCCGAAATAACAAAAGTTTTTTGAATATCACCTTTGAAAGAAGCTATTTGAGCAAGACAGAATTTCATGGAATTATTTCCTCTAGTTCACCTTCATTTATGACGTAATATCTCGTAGTATCTAAAGGTGTTGAGCTCTCAGAAACATTGGTCGCATCGTTTACTACGATAAGCTGACTATCAATTCTAAAATTCACACCATAGGTAGAAGTAATTCCATCATATATTTTTCCATTTGTTCTATCTACCAAAATGGAGTTTTGACAATTTGTACCGCATCCCCAAGTAACTATAGTATATATATTTGCAAAGTTTACTCCTTCTTCACATGCTTTTGACATTCTAGTTTTAAATTTCTTAAACTCGGGGTATTGATTGAAATCTGGTTTTACAAGCTTAAAATCAGAAATAATACATTCATATTTTTCGAAGAGAATATCAAGAGATACAATCTCCTTACTATGAAGTATAGCCATTGAAGATACAATTAATAGAACTGTTAAATTGGTCTTGAAAATATTCATAACAGTTCCTTGATTATCTATTAGTATAATAAATCAATATCACAATCAAAGATATGAAAAATAAAGCACCTATTATATATGCAATAACATCCTTCGATTCATCCAAGTAAATCTCTTTGATTGGAGTAGTAGTAAAAGTAAAAACCTTTATGAAAACAGCTCCAATTGATTTCGCTATTACCCTCAGTGCTTCCCAAAATATTTCGCCTATAAGCTCTGCCATAATTATACTTTTCTTCTTAATTAATTTCACTCTAATTCATTTAATAAATCATCCAAATCCAATCTATAAGTGTACATTTCTATAGTGCCATCTGGTTTATGGGGCCATTGGTCCTTTGGTTTATCCCAATAAAGTTCTACTCCATTCTTATCAGGATCATCTAGATATATTGCTTCAGATACTCCATGGTCAGAAGCACCAGTTAATCGGTACTCTGCGTCTAGTAGTCTTTTCAGTATTGCAGCCAAATCTTTTCTAGTTGGGTACAGTATTGCGGTATGAAATAGACCAGTACTGTTAATACTAGGTGGGGGAGAATCTTTACTGAACCAAGTATTCAGACCTATATGATGATGATAACCACCTGCTGAGATAAATGCCGCTTCTGTACCATATCTTGTGACTATATCAAATCCCAATAACCCACAATAGAATTCTAATGAGCGTTCCAGATCAGATACTTTCAAGTGAACGTGTCCAATTCTAGTTTTTGCGGGTATATGGTAATCTATACTCATACATTATCCTTTTAAATTTTTTTCATACAAATCTATCCATTGCTGTGCAGTCATTTTAGTGCAGAGTTCAGCGATTAAATCAAAAGGTATTGTTTCTACTTTCTTGAACCGAATACAACTCTTACCCATATCAAGCTTTGTTTTTACATACTTGGGGTATTCAGCTACGAACCAATCGAGTAATTCTTTATCAGCGTATATACCCATGTGATACAACGCAACAAAATTCTTCTGTGAGGCGATACTTAAAAAGGGGAGAGGTAGCTCAGGCGAACAATGATATCCATCCGGATAAAGGGTATGTGGCACTACGTAACCAATCATTCCATAGCTCATCACTTCTTTGAATCCTTTTGGGAGATTATCCTTTATGGTGTTTCGTAATTTTGTAATTGCCTCTTTTCTTTCGTCAGGCACTTTTGAGATGTACTCTTCTGGACTATTTGATTCTATTCTCATTTAATCACCATTTTGTTTCTGTTGTATTATTAATAACTCGTACTTTGCTTTTTGCATCTGCTATCTTATTATGGACACTACGTGCGTTAGGTATAAATTCAATACGAGTAATAGGGAAATCTTGATTGTTTCTTCTGTCTCTTTTCTTAAAACTCTGTATCGTCTGTCCAAAGCTAATATCACCGCTACCGTCGGGTTTTTCGGTGTATGACAAACTTGGCAGATTCTCAAGAAATACGGATTTATATGATTTATTGAACATTCCAGATTTTTGAATTATTCTTCTATTTGTGAGTGCATAAACGGTGTTTTTTCTTGAAATAGCATCAAAAAAATACCGACCAATTAGCAAATAAACACCAATTAATAAAAATGGTGTTCCAAATAATGCAAATAGAATACTTGCATCCATAGCCATATAAGTCCAAAATATAGAGAATCCAAGCCAAAATATGCTGAAAAGCGTAAGGAAAATATCAGTTGCTCTGAACTTAATTCCTCTCGCCGGCTTGTCTGCCCAGAGCAATCTCTCATCACCCTCTATTTGGTCTATGATTTCAGAGCGTGGGTCTATGTAGTTGTAGCTATTCATTTCTTAATAAAACTCATCTATCAAGTAGGTGTACCTTTCTATTGCTTGATTTTTATGAAGACTCAAAAACATGGGTATAGTTAAAATAATAGCATCATCGTTACATCCAAAAAGATAATAAATTCTATCCTGAGAAGAAAATACATATTCAATTTGTAATTTCTCTTCTTTTTCCAAAGCAATAATATCTTTCTCCTCTAATACCTCAAGTACAATTGAAGACAAGCATTTAACAGCGACATTGTCAGAATAAATCAAATCTCTAATTGTTTCAATTTCTTCATCAATAACTAAACTATCAATCAGTTTAACATTTTTTCCTGGTTTACCACTAATACCACTTCCAAACACTATCCAATCAAGCTTTTCCTGCGCAATTACAAGTACCATGGAAAATAAAAAAATAATTATAATCTTTTTCATAATTTTAACTTAGATTTATTCATATTTTCACAATATAACAAAAAACCCAATAATTTTTGATTATTGGGTTTTATTATCTAAACTTTGAATTAGAGTTTACTTTTCATCCATATTCAAATAGCTTTTCATTGCTTCAACATATTCTTCAAAAGCGGTTAGTCCTTTCTTTGATATTCGGCAAGTAGTTTTCGGGTAATTATTCTCGAAAGATTTATCTATAATAATGTACTCAGCTTCACTCAACACTTTAAGTTGGTGACTTAGATTGCCTTGTGTAGTTTTGGTTATTTTCTTTAAATGTTTAAAGTCTGCAGAATCAACTTTGATCAAAAATGAAATAATAGCCAATCTTACTTGCTGATTTAGAACTTTATCGAGATTTTCATACATTCTACTTTTCGTTTTTTAATTTATAAGCCGGTATCAAATATCCAATCGCTATTGCTAAGGCATATAATAAATATGCATTTTCATTATTTATATATAGAGTCGTTAGCGAAATTACGAAGAAAACTACTCCTCCGAAAACTAAAGGTTTGAATTTCATAGTTAACCCAGAAACTAAAGTACCCATACCTGCGATTAGTAAAGTTAGTACTACGGGGTTGATTCCAATATATACAGATATATAGACAACTACTAACATAGAAAACGCAATCACTATCCACATTGATTTTAAAAATACTTCCAGATGTGTTCTAAAGCCTTTTTCTTTATCTTTTTTCTTAGAGACAACGCTTGTAATAATACCACCAATCGGCATTATTATAATCCAAGGAAGAAAATGCCATTTGAGTTCACCTGATTTTAGCAAAGCATAATCTGCCAATGATGACACAATAGTTAACCAACCCCAAAATAAATAGAAGAAACTTTGTGATTTCAGATTCTCTTTTGCGTTAAGTATTGATTCTGAAATTATATCAATACTTTCTTTTGCACTAATATTTCCCATAATTTTTATCCAAATAAGTTAAACAACATTACAAACATAATATAGTTTGTATAACAAACCAAATTATTGTTAAAAAACCCAATAATTTTTGATTATTGGGTATGGAATTACTATGAATTATGAAATTTATATTAAAATTCAAATTTCATTATTTCTCTTATTTCTATCATGTCGCCACTTGCAAGTATTGGGCAACCTTTTGATAGCTCTATAGCTTTATCCATAGACTCTGCTTTTATCAGTGTGAATCCACCGACTAATTCTTTAGCTTCTACATAAGGGCCGTCTGTTACTACGTTATCGGGAGCTAATATCTTGCCTGTAGTTTGTAAAGCTTCTGATGCTACTAAGCGATCTTCCTTAGCTAGACCCTCGTGCCATGCACCCCATTGTTCCATTATTGCTTGCATTTGCTCAGGACTTGGATTGAATTCTTGACTTACGTCATTTCTGTAGATTAATAAATATTGGTTCATCTTACCACCTCTTAAAATTAGTTAATATATTTTGATTACAACAATATAACGATTTGGTATTTAAAATTGGGACAAGGAAATGTAATTTAATTGCTATTTTCAATATTTTTTATGCATTTCTCTCTTATGGCCCATATTTCATTGAAGCTATATTTAATCCCATTTTCTTTAATCCACTGCTCTATAAACTTCTTGTGATAATCAACTTTATATTCTGAAACTTGATGGGGTTGAATTTCTATCTCTTTGATTAATGAATCTCGAATCTTTTCAAAATTAGAATTAGCTGAAGTTACATCTATTCTAGTATCATTAATTTTTAGATAACAGTGGGCTTCTGGTAAATAGTCTATTGAGTTTTTTACTAATTCAACTCCGATTCTAGGAGTATTTTCAATATTCATTTTATAAAGGCCCAAGATTAGCTTTACATTATCTTGATTATTCTCAAGGGCGATTGCTTTGAGAAAAGCATGTTTTGAGCTACAAGTTCCTTTCTTCTCTTTTAGGACTAAACTTAGGTCATGTCTATTTTCATTCCGACCATAGGGGAGAGAACAAACAAATTCTAAAAGCTCTAACCAAGTATATAGTTCTTGATTTACAGCTAATTTACTCAATTCATTTATTGCTATTATCTTGAAATCTAACATATTAATCTATCTTTATTACAACATTCCCAACTTTGTGACCCAAATCAACATATCGGTGTGCTTCTGATATTTCTTCTAGGGGATATATTTTATCTATAACTGGCTTTAGTTTAATCTGTTCCGCTAACTTGGCAACAGATTCTATATTCTTTTTATTAAATAAAGCTACTCCAGCTTTAATTTTAACCTTCTTAGTTAAGTTATATTTGAACATATCATAATACTGTGGTACAGTAGCTACTGCCATAAAATGTTTACCATCTTCGTTGAGCATACTCAAGCTTTCCTTCGGTGAGATTATTCCTAACGTGTCATAGATAATATCATACTTCTTTCCGCTTTTCAGATAGTCTTCTTTGGTGTAGTCTATAACCTCGTCTGCTCCTAATGATTTTACTAATTCAACATTCTTCCCACTACAAATTCCTGTTACTACAGATCCATAATTCTTAGCCATTTGAACAGCATTAGTACCTAATGAACCAGATGCCCCATTTATGAGTATTGATTGACCTTTGAGTTTATCACTGACTTCCTCAAGAAAAGTTAGAGATGTTAAAGCTCCAAAAGGTAATGCTGCCGCTTCTTCAAAGCTTAGATTTTCAGGAATCAATGTTATTGCACCTTCTTCCTTGATTGTAGTATATTCTGCATAAGTACCTGTTTTACTTGAGCCAAATACTCTATCACCTACTTTGAACTCATTAACTTGATTTCCTATTGATTCTACTACACCCGCAAAATCAGAACCGAGTATAGGTTTCCTTGGCTTCGTGAGACCCTGGACTAATCTAATTATCAGCCCAAAACCTCTTGGTACGTTGAGTGAACGAAGACGAACATCTGCCGTTGTTACTGTAGTAGCATATATTTTAACTAAGACTTCATTCTTCTTAGGTACTGGTTTAGTTATCTCTGCTTTTAGGAATACATCTGGAGTTCCATACTTCGTATAAATCATTGCTTTCATTTTAATTTCCCCTAATCTGTTAGAATTTCACAATGAAACCCGTTCGACTTCACTATTGCTATTACTTCGTGTTCTCTAATTGAACCGTCTGTCTGTACTTTTAATACATTGTCTTTATCTTCTTGATCAAGATACCAACTCTGTATATACGGATTAGAATTCAAATCTTCTTTTATTCCGTTAACCCTTTCACCTTGCTCTATATTAGTTTTGAAGATGAACAAATTATCAATCATTTCTTTTCCTCGGTTGGTTCATAAGAGAAAACATCTTCAAGTTTTTTATCAAATACTCTAGCAATTTTGAATGCAAGTTCGAGTGAGGGGGAGTATTTTCCTTTTTCTATTGCAACTATAGTTTGGCGTGTAACATCGACTGCTTCTGCTAGCTGTTGTTGAGTCATTTCATCTTTGTGAAACCTTAGTGCTCTTATATTCGAACTAATGTAATTCTTACTCATATTTATACTCCGCTTTGCATATAATAGAACTCTGATAAGTCGGCTATAATAGCTGATACGAGTATAGTAAATAGAATAATGTTGAATGATATGAATACATTAAAACTAAATGCTAGAGAGCTAAGGAAAACTAGAAAACCAACAATAAAGACATGATAGAAGTTTCTAGTTGCCTTTATATCTATTAATTTCCCAAATTCATCTAACTTATCAAACCTCGTCTCATCACCAGTAATTATAGTATTGATTATAGTCAGTATTATCATTAGAATAATCTTACTAACTACAAATACAGGAATTAGTATTAGTATAACTGCACTCCAAAATTCTATTTGCCCCTGTAAGTCTAATATCTTTTCTGCGTATAACTCTGATACGTACCAATAGTAGGTAACGAAAGAGATAATTGTAGTTAATAATGAGAAAAGAGGTCTTTTTTCAGCTAATGATAATTTTTCCATAGTAATAATCTTTTTGTGTAATGTATAATATAATTGATACAAAGTTAATAATAATATACACAATGTCAAATATATTATACATTAAATGCGGAAAAAATTCTCCATTTAAGGGGAGCATAGTTTAGATTGATATAACTTTGATAAGTAAATGAGATAATGGTGTTCGGTATGAATAGTTTGTAATAAAGTCAACCCAATTTTGTCCAAATCATGTAACAAAGTCAAGGTAATTCTATTGACAAATCGCTCTTGATTGTTAGTTCTCAATATAAATCAGTAATTTTGTCTAATCATCAATATACTTAGCACCAACCTTTATGCACCTGGAAATACTTACCTCTTTGCTTCTAATTATAGTTAGCATACTTATTAGTCTATATGGCTCATTAGTTGGTTTTGGCGGAGGCATATTCATGGTTCCGGTACTAATTACATTCTTTGGTTTTGACTTCGGAACTGCTGTTGGTACTACTATGGCATCACTAATTCCCTCCGCATTTATTTCAACTTTTCTTAATAGAAAAAATAAGAATGTTGATTTTAAAATGGGAACACTATTAGAAATTCCAACTATGATAGGTGTAATCTTCGGTAGTTTGCTTATCTCTTTTGTCTCTGTCTATAGTTTAAAGGTGATATTTGTTGTCTTCATATTTATATTAGGATTATCATTTTTCATCAAGTTCGGATCAAAAAATAGTAATCTTGATCTATTCAATAAACTAAATAGACTAAAACCAAGTTTTATTATAAAGAATAAAAATCACTCTGTTGTATATAGAGCAAGTCTTTTCATGTTGCTATTCTTTGGTTTGCTATCAGGTACATTAGCTGGATTATTTGGTATGGGTGGGGGATTTATGAAAACACCTATTATGATAAAAGTATTCAAAATTCCAGCTAAGATTGCTACTGCAACGGCTTTGTTTATGATATTGGTTACTAGTATAACAGGATCTATAAGTCACTATATGCAAGGGCATATATATATATCAAAAGCAATGCCTGTGATAATTGGTTTTGCCATAGGTGCATTGTTAGGACATAAGGTTAATACACATATCAAATCTACAAATTTGGAAAAGCTAATTGGGTTTGCACTTATCTTAGCTTCTATGACTATGCTTGTTAATCTACTATAAGTATTGATAATCGTTTTCATAAACTTTCAATATCAATCAGTCGTCTAATGTTAAAAAACAAAAACACAAAACCTTATAAAATTATTTCTTATTTTTGAATTCGTTAAATAATCAAATCCCCCTTAGTTTATGAGCGATCCGATAAAGCACGAATGTGGTATAGTTCTACTTAGATTATTGAAGCCAATGTCTTACTATATTGAAAAGTATGGCAGTCCATTTTATGGCATCAATAAAATGTATTTATTAATGCAAAAACAGCATAACCGAGGACAAGATGGTGCTGGTTTTCTTAGCATAAAGTTTGATCCTGAGCCTGGCAGTCCTTATATATTCCGTCGTCGCTCCGTAGAAAATCAACCGATACAAGATATCTTCGGGCAAATCTCTCGAAAGATAAATAAAAGAATGAGAAATAATCCAGAATATAAGAACAATCTGGAACTTGCAGCCGAAGAACTTCCTTATGTTGGGAATGTCTATCTAGGGCATCTACGCTACGGCACTTACGGCAAAAATAAAATCGAAAATTGTCACCCTTTCTTACGAGCTAATAACTGGATGCATAAAAATCTGATTATAGCAGGTAATTTCAATATGACGAATGTTGATGAGCTTTTTGAGACTCTCATCAACCTCGGTCAACACCCCAAAGAGAAGGCTGATACTGTTACTATACTAGAAAGAACAGGTCATTTTCTAGATGAAGAAGTAAACAAAGTATGGTTCGACCTAAAGAGCAAAGGTATTTCTAAAAAAGATGCTTCTCCTTTGATTATGGATAATCTCGATGTAGTTAATATGCTACGCCGCTCTGCTAAAAAGTGGGATGGTGGCTATACTATTGCTGGTATGATAGGACACGGTGATTCGTTCGTACTACGTGATCCAAATGGTATTCGTCCTTGTTTCTATTATATAGATGACGAAATAGCAGTAGTAACTTCCGAAAGACCTGTTATACAAACGGCTTTCAAGGTAGATATAGAAGATGTAAAAGAACTTGACCCAGGTCATGCTATTATCATCAAGAAAGATGGACGAATCTCATTTGAGGAAATCCGCGAGCCGGGTGAGAAATTATCATGCTCATTCGAGCGTATATATTTCTCCCGTGGTAATGATGCAGATATCTACAATGAGCGATTAGAGCTAGGAAGACAAGTTACGAAACAAGTAATCCACTCTATAGCTGGAGATTTGGATAATACTGTTTTCTCTTTCATACCTAATACGGCCGAAGTTGCATTCTACGGACTACTCAAGGGAATGGAAGATTACCAGAAGCGAATACAGATAGACGAAATAAAAGAGAAAAACGGTACTCTAACCGATGAAGATCTAAGTAAAATACTAGAAAAGCGTGTTCGATTAGAGAAAATAGCTATCAAAGATGCAAAGTTACGTACTTTCATCACTGAAGACAGCTCACGAGACGATTTGGTCTCGCATATATATGATGTTACTTATGGCAAAGTAAAGCCGACAGACACTCTTGTTGTCTTAGATGATAGCATTGTGCGTGGAACAACTCTACAAAAAAGTATAATCAGAATATTAGACACACTAAAACCTAAGAAAATCATAGTTGTTTCTTCTGCTCCGCAGATTCGCTATCCAGATTGCTATGGTATAGATATGGCAAAACTTGGCGATTTCATAGCTTTCAAGGCCGCTGTTGAATTACTAAAAGAGCAAGGAAAAGAAGACGTATTAGATGAAGTTTATAAGAAATGTAAAGCCTCAGTAGCTCTTCCTGAGTATGACGGAATCAACTATGTAAAAGGTATTTACGACTTATTTACTTATGAAGAAGTATCGAACAAAGTGGCACAGCTAATCCGCGAAGAGAATATAAATGCAGAGGTGGAAGTAATCTTCCAAACTGTTGAGCATCTTCACATAGCTTGCCCAAATCATAAAGGCGATTGGTACTTCACTGGTAACTACCCAACCGAAAGTGGAATGAGAGTAGTGAATCGTGCATTTATCAATTATTACGAAGGGAAAAACGTAAGAGCTTACTAATGGATAATACTCAAGTTGGACATAAATTTGAAGAGTTAGCCGAAGATTATCTAGTCAAAAAGGGCTATAAAATTATTAAGAGAAACTTCCATTTCGGGAAGCTTGGGGAAATAGATATTGTTGCAGAGAAAGATAATATTCTAGTCTTTTGTGAAGTGAAGGGCAGAAATAATAATAACTTTGGTTCGGCAATTGAAGCCGTTACTTACGGTAAACAAATGAAACTAAGGAAAACAGCCGAAGGTTATTTGAATATCAATAAAATAACTGACAAAGATTGCCGAATGGACTTAGTAGCAATAGATATAATTGCTGGAAAACCACAAATCACACATTTAGAAAATGCGTTCTAAATTAATAATATTAACAATATTCCTACTAACAATTAGCACTGCTATTGCTAGTAAATATCCACGTCATCAGCTTGGTATTAGCTATTCAACGATTTCGGGAACGGGGTTGGGCTACGTAATAGAACTTGACCGACACAATGCTTTCCAATTCACAGTAATGCCGTACTACACGGGTAGCAATGCCGAGAATAATCTAAATCTGACTGTTATAACTGGTGTTGAGTATCAACGCACTATTTATAGAGATTCTGAGCATAAGGTATATGGATTTGCTGCCGCGAGTTTATGGTATTTTGAGAAGAATAGTGTGACTTACTTAAATCCTGATACAGATTTCGAAAAAAAAATAAAGCTTTATGATAAAGACGTTTATCATAATTTGGGCTTAGGTGTTGGTTACAACTATATAATTAATAGTGCTGTCTCGTTCAATTTCAATTTAGGATTGCAATACCAAATGACTTCGAATGACTCGTTCACAAATTACTTAGAGCGAACAGACGGCAAAGAATCATTTATCGGAGTTGGAGGCGGAGTTGGTATCTTTTTCCATCTCTGATGCTTTTTTAGTCGAATCTATATTACGAATCTGTACTTCTGTTTGAATTCGAATAGAATCCATCATTTCGGCTAACCTTTTTGGCTTCTCTTTTGCCATCTTAAAAAATATTTTTTGAAATTCGGGTTCGCTTATATTATACTTCTCGAAGACTTCATTCACCTTAGATGTCCCAGCTTCTCTATCTACAGTGCTTTCTCGTGCTACTAGTACTTCTTGGTATATCTGTATGAATTTCTCATCTGTCATACCACCATCATCGCTACATGCAAAGACGAGCACTAAACTTAATATCATTATTATTTTTTTCATAATGCAATATATGGAAAAGATTATTCCCCTCTTTAAAGAAAATGAAATTTTCCGAAAGAGGGGTGGCAGACACGCAAAGTGTGTCTGACGGGGTGTTATAAATATTATTCATATTGTGGAATTACCTCACAACAGAAATTTGTCTTGTCTCAACTTTGCCGCCCATCTGGATTATAATAAAATAAGTCCCGCTCGATAATCCAATATTATCGATATTGAGATTTATTGACTGCTGTTGCCCTGCTTCTAACATATCATCATAAACCGTAGCCAACTTATTTCCCAATACATCGGCAAGAATAACCGACACCTTTCCAGTAGCTTTTGGATTAATCATCAATGTTGAATTAGCTGTTAATGGGTTCGGGTATATACTTATTTCTTGGCTTGGGTTGTCTTCTATACCAGTGATAATAGGATTTTTGGTGACAATTACTTCTGCTATTCTCGACCAAACAGTGTCGCACATATTATAAACTTTTACTTGATATTTTCCAGATTGATCAAGTCTTATTTGTCCTAATCTCAAAGTGTCATCTCTACCGAACCATTCATTATCATCTATTTTCCAATAATAAAGATTATCTGTTCCCTCAGCAATTATAGACAATTTTAAAAGTCCACCCTCCTCAATGGTATATAATGAATCTAAATCTTTAATAATATGAGGTGGTCTGTGAAATACTAAATCAAGAGGGCTAACAGTGTCAGCATTCTGAGGATAACCTTCTGGCCAAACTACGGATTGGAATAAAGCATTATAATTAAAACCATTAGTGTCGAGTATCAATCTCAAAGAATCTTTATTCGCCCCTTCAACTATTCCAGGGATATCATTTAATATCTCTCCATCCATTAACCATTGATATTTAATTTCTATTCCTGGTACACTTGAACGGCACAGATAGAAAGAATAAATTGTATCTCCAACACAACCCCATCTCCAATTGGAGGTAAAGTACCAACGTGGCCGCGGCTCATCATAAATTGCAAACTCATTCGACCAGATAGTATCACAATCACCTGATAGGCGAACTCTGTATTTGGTAGAATAGTCCGTTTCTTTTATGTTGTTCATCGTTAGTATTGAAGATTGTGAACCAGAGATTCTATCTCCATCGATTAGTGCAACCGAGTCTTTGAACCACTGTATATCTGTCCAATATGTTGGGTTTTCCATATTATGTTCGCCGTAAATATTCGCTTCGAAAGTGAAGATACAATCATCACCTTTTTTTACAATCTGATAATCTATTTCTTTCATAAATGATGGCGGTTGTAGTACATATAGATTCACTCTGTCAGAGCTGACAATAGGGGAGACACGAGCAGAATCATAACTGAAAGCACTGCCATAGAGTGACACCCAGTTCGGGTCAAAAGTGAATATCTCGGCATTGTACACCCCACTCATTCTATATCGAAGAGTGTCGAATGTTAGCTGCCCGAAATCCGCCACCCAGGTTGAGATTGGCCTGCTATCTTTTAGCCAGCGATACGCTATTTTATATTGCTTTTGGTTAGATGCAGCTACCACGAATAGGTATTGGTCGAGACTGCCCTCGCACTCGATTACGTCATTGGGTTGCTCGATAATTATCGCCTCAGCGGTGCCTTGTGCCTTAGCTTCTGCACTTATTATTAAGCTAATAAGTACTAAAAAAATAGTAGTAAATATAGATTTCATTTTAGACTTCCGAATATTAATTACACAATTATCTCACAACAGAAATTTGCCTTGTTTCAACTTTGCCGCCCATCTGGATTATAATAAAATAAGTGCCACTCGATAATCCAATATTATCGATGTTGAGATTTATTGACTGCTGTTGCCCTGCTTCTAACATATCATCATAAACCGTAGCCAACTTATTCCCCAATACATCAGCAAGAATAACCGATACTTTACCAGTTGATTTTGGATTAATAGTCAAAGTAGAATTTGATGTCAATGGATTTGGATATATACTTATTTCTTGGCTTGAGTTGTCTTCTATACCAGTGATAATAGGTTTTTTGGTGACAATAACTTCTGCTATTCTCGACCAAACAGTGTCGCACATATTATAAACTTTTACTTGATATTTTCCAGATTGATCAAGTCTAATTTGTCCTAATCTCAAAGTGTCATCTCTACCGAACCATTCATTATCATCTATTTTCCAATAATAAAGATTATCTGTTCCCTCGGCAATTATAGACAATTTTAAAAGTCCACCCTCCTCAATGGTATATAATGAATCTAAATCTTTAATAATATGGGGTGGTCTGTGAAATTCTAAGCGACTATCAGCACCTAAGAGTGAATTAGCCGGATAGCCCTTTGGCCAGACCTTACATTGAAAGACTGCATCATAATTAAAATTATTATTAGTATCTAAAACAAAGGTTAAGGTGGTACTATTAGTCCCTGTAACTATTCCTTCAATATCATGTAGAATCTCACCATCAATTGTCCACTCATATTCTAAGGGAATATCAGGAATAGAACTCGTGTTCCAGAACGCTAAATGTAAAGTATCGTAAATACATCCCCTGTCCCTTACGCCCATACCTGACCAAATCACCCGCGGCTCATCATATATCGCAAACTCATTCGACCAGATAGTATCGCAATCGCCAGATAGGCGAACTCTGTATTTGGTAGAATAGTCAGTTTCTTTTATGTTGTTCATCGTTAGTATTGAAGATTGTGAACCAGAGATTCTATCTCCATCGATGAGTGCAACCGAGTCTTTGAACCACTGTATATCTGTCCAATATGTTGGGTTTTCCATATTATGCTCGCCGTAAATATTCGCTTCGAAAGTGAAAATACAATCATCACCTTTTTTTACAATCTGATACTCAATATCCTTCATAAAAGAAGGTGGTTGAAGTACGTATAGATTCACCCTGTCAGAGCTGACAATAGGGGATATACGAGCCGAATCGTAACTGAAAATATTTCCATAAGCAGATGTCCAATACGGATCATAAGCGAATATCTCGGCATTGTATAGCCCACTCATTCTGTATCGAAGAGTGTCGAATGTTAGCTGCCCGAAATCTGCCACCCAAGTTGAGATTGGTCTGCCGTCTTTGAGCCAGCGATACGCTATTTTATATTGCTTTTGGCTCGATGCAGCAACGACGAATAAGTATTGGTCGAGACTTCCCTCGCACTCGATTACGTCGTTTGGCTGCTCGATAATTATTGCCTCAGCGTAGCTTTGTGCCTTTGCTTCTGCACTTAGCATAAGAGCTAATAGCACTAAAAAAAGAGTAGTAAATATAGTTTTCATAATGTACCTCAAATTATTAATTACACAATTATCTCACAACAGAAATTTGCCTTGTTTCAACTTTGCCGCCCATCTGGATTATAATAAAATAAGTGCCACTCGATAATCCAATATTATCGATGTTGAGATTTATCGACTGTCTTTGTCCTGCATGTATTAAATTATCATAAACAGTCACTAACTTATTCCCCAAAACATCGGCAAGAATAACGGAGACTTTTCCATTAGATTTTGGATTAATCGTCAAAGTCGAATTTGATGTCAATGGATTTGGATATATACTTATTTCTTGGTCGGTATAGTTATCTTCTATTCCTGTGATAATAGGTTTTTTTGTGACAATAACTTCTGCTATTCTCGACCAAACAGTATCGCAACCATTAAAAACCTTTGCTTGATATTTTCCAGATTGATCAAGTCTTATTTGCCCTAATTTCAAAGTATCGACTTTCCAAAACCAATCATTGTCATCTATTCGCCAATAAACAAATCTATCAGTACCTGTGGACTGAATCCCTAATAAAAGTAATTCTCCTTCTTCCACAGTGTAAGATGGCTCCAAATCTTTTAGAATAACAGGAGGTCTTGAAAAATCAATGTAGCTTTTAATCCCTTCTAATGAATTGTTAGGGTAGCCCTCAGGCCAAGATATATTTCTAAACATGGCTTCATAATTAAATGTATTATTTGTGTCAAGATAGATTAATAAAGTATCATTTTTACTTCCGCTCACGATACCCGGAATATCTTCCAGAATCTTTCCATCCATATACCATTGATTCAAAATTGGGATTCCTGGGACAGAACTGTGATTCTGAGCCCACAACTCAACTGTACTTCCAACACAACCCCAATCCCTTATGCCTATACCTGACCAAATCACCGTTGGCTCATCATAAATCGCAAACTCATTCGACCAAATTGTATCGCAATTGCCAGATAGGCGGACTCTGTATTTGGTGGAATAGTCGGTTTCTTCTATGTTGTTAATAGTTAGTATTGAGGATTGAGAGCCAGAGATTCTATCGCCATCTATGAGTGCTACTGAGTCTTTGAACCACTGTATATCTGTCCAATACGTCGGGTCTTCCATATTATGTTCGCCGTAAATATTCGCTACGAAAGTGAAAATACAATCATTACCTTTTTTCACTATCTGATATTCAATATCTTTCATAAAAGAAGGTGGTTGAAGCACATAAAGATTAACCCTTTCGGAGCTGACAATAGGGGAGACACGAGCAGAATCATAACTAAAGCCGTTCCTATAAGCAGAAGTCCAATTTGGGTCATAAGCGAATAGCTCTGCATTATACACCCCACTCATTCTATATCGAAGAGTATCGAATGTCAGCTGCCCGAAATCTGCCACCCATTGCGAGATTGGTCTGCCATCTTTGAGCCAGCGATAAGCTATTTTATATTGCTTATCGCTCGGTGCTGCTACTACGAAAAGGTATTGGTCAAGACTACCCTCGCATTCGATTACATCATTCGGTTGCTCGATTATTATCGCCTCAGCGGTGCCTTGTGCCTTAGCTTCTACACTTAGTAGAAGAACAAATAGCACTAAAAGAATAAATAGTCCCAATATTCTATACATAATCCCTTCAATATTAAATTTTACAAAATATATAATTATAATAACAAGTTAAAGTAAGATAAATTACATTATTATGTAAATTTTTTTTTATTGTGTTTAAACAAAGGGGTACGGGCGTTAGAGTTTATCTGCATTTATGTCGCTCATAGATTTGAGCGTGCCTAGTTCGGCTATATTATGTAGTGCCTTCACGGCTTTGAGGATTGATTTGGTTAGCTCGCCGTTCCATTCATCTTCGGTGAATTCGGAGAGTACATAGTCCACTAGCTCACCCGGACCAAAGTTCTTGCTGATACCCAATCGTAGCTTGTAGAATTGGTCTGTATCTAAATGATAAAGTAAAGATTTTAGCCCATTGTGACCGCCTGCACTACCGCCAATTTTCAGGTGGATTTTACCCAACTCGAAATTGTACTCGTCAACTAATACTATTATATTTTTAGTTGGTACTTTGTATTTCTTGATTGCGGCACGGACAGATTCGCCCGAGTTATTCATATACGTAGTAGGGAGGAGACAAAGTATGTTTTTGTCACCGATTTGTACTTTTGCTTGGAATGCTTGTAATCCATCCGAGGGGTTGAAGTCTTTCTTATTGCGTAGTACAAATTCATAAAGTGCTAGCCACCCAATATTGTGACGAGTCTTTTGGTATTTGGGGCCGGGGTTGCCAAGCCCAACGAATATATAATCAAATGTGTCTTTCATAATTAAAAGTATAAAAAAAGGGTATTCTTAAAATCAATCAAGAATACCCTAAAAATATTAATCGAAGAGCGATTACTCGCCTGCTTCTCCTTCGCCGCCTTCAGTTGCAACTCCTTCTTCGCCGATTGATTCTTCATCATCATCATCCATATCGATAGAAGTTCCAGCAGTAGCAACTCTTGGACGAGATACACCAGCTATAACGGCGTTGCCTTTTACAACAACTTCCAAATCGCCTAAGTCAATCTCATCTAGTTTGATTAGTTTACCTATTTTCAATTTAGAGATATCTACTTCGATAGTCTCAACCAAATCTTTAGGGAAACATCTAACTTTAACTTTTCTTAGTACGTGGTTCAATATACCACCATTTCTAACACCGATTGATTGTCCAATCAAAGTTATAGGAATATTTACTACTATTCTGTTGCCAGGAGTTAATCCCATCAAATCAAAGTGAAGAATTTCATCAGTGATTGGGTCGAACTTAACTTCCTTAAGAATACATTTTCTATTTTCTTCACCATCTATTTCCAAATCAACAACGTTAGTCAATGAAGTGAAAACGATAGGTTTTAAATCTTTGAAATTAGAAGTAATAGGAACTGACTCAGTACCATTGATGTAGTAAACACCAGGTATAAAGCCTTGTCTTCTTACGTCACTTACTTTCGTATTCTTAGCGTCTCTTTTAGCTACTTTTAGTTGTATAGAAGCCATAATTAAAAACCTGTTTAAATATTATCTTTCAATTTCAAAAAGTGAACTTACCGACCGATTGTCGTGAGTTCTACTGATAGCTTCGGCAAGCAATTCAGCTACCGAAACCACTGTTATTTTCTTAGATTCCTGACGCAATGGGATTGTATCAGTTACTATCATGTTATCTATTGCATCGCTCTTTTCAATTCTTTCTATCGCTGACCCAGAAAAAACTGGATGAACGCAAACACCTACTATTCGTCTAGCACCAGCAGCTTTCAATCCTTCAGCAGCACCTACGAATGTTCCGCCTGTGTCTATCATATCGTCTAGGATGACTATGTCTTTTCCTTCGACTTCGCCTATGATATTCATAACTTCCGATTCGTTATGACCAGAGCGACGTTTGTCCACTAATACTAAATCACCGTCCAATCTTTTCGCATAAGCTCTCGCAGTACGAACACCCCCTACATCGGGAGAAGCTACCGTTGGGTTCTTGATGCCCATCTTATTAATAGCATTGACCAATACGTTTGAAGCGTATAGATTGTCTAGCGGTATATCAAAGAAACCTTGTATTTGTGACGAGTGCAAATCGATTGTAATAACTCTGTCTGCACCAGCACGAACCAACAAGTTAGCTAATAATTTGGAAGTAATAGCTACTCTTGGCTGATCTTTCCTATCCTGACGAGCATACCCATAATATGGTATAACGGCAGTAACCCTACTGGCAGAAGCTCTCTTTGCTGCATCTATTAACATAAGCAGCTCGAAGATATTGTCAGTAGGTGCGAAAGTAGATTGTAATATATACAAATCTACTCCTCTAACATTTTCGTTGTACTTTACCCAGATTTCACCATCGCTAAAATTCTTAATAGAAGTATCGGCTAGTGAAACTCCTAGTGATTCAGCCACCTTGCTAGCAAGAGGTAAATTAGATCTTCCGGTGGCAATTTTGAAATCAGACATTGATACACACTGTAAATTAGTTGGGATGGCAGGGTTCGAACCTGCGTATGACGGTACCAAAAACCGTTGCCTTACCACTTGGCCACATCCCAATATTATAAAAAACACGCCCTGACTATATCAGAGCTTACAAATATAATTGATGAACTATTAATTACCAATAATTAGAGAAAGTTTTTTTGAATTATTTTTATTATTTCTGATTGAAGTATATATAAATCCATTTTTAATTGCAATCCTACTTCCTTACTATCATTAGTTTTCTAGTTTTGTCCGACTCTAATATAATAATAAGATAGTTTTCTTTGATTTGCGTCAAGTTTATAGTGTTGCCATTTACTTCTGACTCATCGAGTAATGAGCCAGAATAATTATAGATTCTGTATTTATCGTATTTATTGTCCGAAACGTATAATTTACCATCTCTTATTATTACATTTTCAGCAGCGTTAGAAAATAGAACAGAAGTAGCTGGGTTGACTTCGAATGCGCCTATAGTTGGTGGGGTAGCATACAAAACTGAATCATAATCATAAGTTGGTTGGCTTAACTCTTTACCTCTTCCTGCCATAACAAAAGATTTTAGTGGGTATATGTCATATCCATATTTCTCATTTAACTTGGGATTATATTCTGTAAAGCTGTTAGAGTCTTTAGCTGGCAAATTATGATTCCATGGCTGATCTTTTTCCTTATACCATAGATTATTATAGAACTTGAAAGTTTCTGGTCTAGTATTAGAGCCAATATTGACTGTCATACTAAGTGAGTCATCGAACTGTACTACGTTATTATAAAAACTATTATCACCACAAGATAGAAATCTATCGGGATCTACGGACTCTTGCAATATTCGGAATATCCACTTGCGTGAACCGACTATGGTATTATTATATACTTGGCTGTTAACTGTACCTACGAACGCAACGGCACATTCTCCGCCTACGAATATGTTAGCGTAAACCGACATATCTTGCGATTCGGCCTTAGCGTCTTGTGGACGGAAATAAGCTAGACCAGTGCTACCACCTATATTGATAGCTCTATTACCACCATTTATAAACATATTCCGTGTTATGTGTATATCTCGAGTTCCTCCTTTTGCTTGAATACAATTGGAGCCCATATCCTCGAAATAATTATTCGCAATTAGTCCATTGTGGCAACCCACCATATCAATACCACTACCTCCCGGTGAGCCATTGAGTAAGGTACAGTTCGTAATCTCGAAATCCTCGAACCCAGATAGCTTCAGCAAATCATTATTACCAGTAACAGCCATATCTCGGAATGTGCAATTATCTATTTTTATATGATGAGTAGGGGAATCGAAAGTTCCAGCGTCATCTATATTCACCCCATTGAGCTTTTGTCCTTCGAATGTTATGTTCGATATGTAGAGGTATTCACAATCAGAAAGTTGCAAAGCAGTATTCCCACCACTATATGTAGCATTATCTGCACCTATTATGTATATCCAATTATTAGGTGTGCCTTTTAGATTTGCAACTTGGTTTCCTTGTGCCATCGTACCTTTGATAAGTATAGTATCACCAGGGGTAGCAATTTGTGAAGCACTTGATAGCGATTTATATTCACAATCAGAGCATACCTCTAGTTGCCTAGCTGAAACCAGCAACGGTAACAGAAATATGAGTAAAGCTATTGTCTTCATATATTAATTTGAAATGTTATTTTTTGTAAGTTAAATAAAATTCTATTACGTTATTGGCAAAAATCATGATAGCAAAATATAAAATAGACTCTACTCTCCAAAAATCAATATTCATTGTGGCGGTATTGCTATGTCTATCATCGCTTGTTTCTAGTCCAGTCGCTCTAGTCGGTGGCTTTTTATTTGTTTATCTCTTCGGGCATCCTTTTCCAGAACTTAATAGTAAAGCTGTAAGTCTATTTCTTAAAGTAGCAGTAGTTGGCTTAGGGTTTGGGATGAACATAACCGAGACTTTGGAAGCAGGGCAAGATGGTTTTCTATTAACGGTTGGCTCTATTGTATTTACCCTTGTTCTTGGCTATTTTATTGGTCAGAAACTAGGAATGGAAAAGCGGACTAGTCATCTACTTTCCTCTGGTACGGCTATCTGTGGCGGAAGTGCAATAGCAGCCGTAGCTCCAGTAATCAACGCAACTGAGAAAGATATGTCTGTTTCGCTGGGTGTTGTCTTCCTTCTGAACTCAGTGGCTTTAGTGCTATTCCCTGTGTTGGGGCATTTGCTTTCATTAGACCAACATCAATTCGGATTGTGGAGTGCAATAGCGATACACGATACTAGCTCAGTTGTTGGTGCAGCTTATGCTTACGGAGACGAGGCATTGCGAATAGCGACTACTGTAAAGCTCGCACGAGCATTATGGATTATCCCGCTTTCTATTGTTTCACTTTATCTATTCAAAGGTAAAGGAAAAAGTATTAAGATTCCGTGGTTCATATTCCTATTCCTAGTTGCTATATTGCTGAATACTTATTTGCCGATTCCAGAGCTATTAACGAGTGGTATTACTACATCCGCTAAGTCATTACTAGTTCTTACTTTGTTTTTGATAGGAGCGGGTCTATCTGTAGAGAAGATAAAATCTGCTGGTTGGAAACCAATGATACTCGGGCTCTCTTTGTGGGTGGCTATTTCTGTAGTCTCTCTATTAGTAATTGTAAATGTGTATTAGGTAATCTTGTATAACCCTGCTAGTAATGTAGAGACGTATTGCCCCAAACCCATTGTATCCACGTCACTATGAGGGGGCGCAGCGTAAGACTGTGCTGAGCGGAGTCGAAGTAAAGAGTCCAGCCGAAGTATTCCCTATTGTCTTATTCAGAACAGGATAACAGGATGATTGACGCAGTACAGTTTCTGCACCTGATATTTGTTATAATTATGGTAATTAATTAATTTAAAAAAAATACATATTAGCAAAATAAAAACAGGTGGGTTTTGAGAGCATTAATTATTCTTATCATATTTCTTATTAGCATTCCAATCCTTTCTCAATCAGCAAATGAATTATTAGATTCTGGTTATCAGAAACAACAGAAAATGAATATACTCGGGGCCATTGATGACTATACATTAGCCATTGAAGCGGACCCTAGCTATATAAAAGCTTATTTTAATCGTGCTTTATGTTATTCATCTAGGTCAGAATTCACGAAAGCAATTGAGGATTTTGAAGAAATATTAGAGATTGACCCAAATCATAAAGAAACTTATTATCAATTGGCTGTGTCTTATATTAAGATAGAAGAATACGATGAGGCAAGAGAGAGCATCGACAAAGCTATAAGTTTAGACAGTAAGCTACCAAATGCATTAACTCTAAGAGGGCAGTTAAGAATAGCGGCAAATGACCTAAAAGGAGCTTGTGAAGACTTCAATTCGGGTGTCCAAAATAATGACCAAGGTGCTTTGAAATTACAATTGAAATATTGCTCTGAAGAAAGCTTAAAAGAAGAAATTTTCAATCTAGATTGGACGGATTACAAGAATTGGAAATTAGGCGACAAGCAAGAAAGTAAAGTCTCAGTTGTTTACGATTATATAAGAGAAGATGAGAATTTGGATAATTGGACTGAATTAATAAACTCAACCCAAACACCCCTAAACCAAAAGTTACCAATGCACTATTTGATTAGCTTGATGAAAGAGCAATCGACATCAAGGTCTGAAACAAGTGTGTTTACTATATTAGAACTAGATTCGATGGCTGAGAATGGTTGGGTAATATTTAAAATTGAAAATAATACTACCCCCGAATACACAGCAGCCGAATCACAATTGTGGTATCTAATCCAAGGCAAGAAAGGTGTTTATCTTAATTTTTGGACTAATAGAAAGGATAGCATAACTGATGAGGAAGTTGAAGAATGGTCAGCATTCTTTAAGAAAAGCTATTTCACTTATGAGTAAACTGAAACCATGGTGTAGAATAATGCTTATGGATATTCATCACTTGAGATCACACTCAGTATATACCTATAGAGACGTACTGCCCCAAATCTTTTGTAATCACGTCACTCTGATAATGTAGCAGGCGTTAGAAGAGTATTCTTCATTTGTCGACCTTCGTCTGACACCTACGGCGCCATCCACCTCAGCCAGCGGAGGACATTCCCGTCACCCTGAGCGAAATGAAGTGGAGTGCCTGTGCTGAGTCCCGTCGAAGTAAAGAGTCCAGGATTATTTGCATATACTTACCACCCAGTCCTGCTACGCAGTCCACCGCTCAAGAGGGGAATTTCCACACCTCAACACTTGCATTATTCCACTCATTTTATTATGTTTAGCTATGTGAACCGAACGAACGCAAAAAAAACTTTCACCTTTCTTGAGACGTTTTTACTGTTCATGTGTCTTTATAGGTATGGACTTTTGCAATTTTGGAAAAACTTATATGAAAACTGTTTTAAAAATACTAATCATCCTTCTATTCATACCAACTATATCTTATGCTCAACTAGAATATCACAATTGGGTTTATGGTGATAATATAGACCTTGACCCTGGTGAAAATATAACTGGTATTACGTTTTTGACAGAATCTGGAGACCCAGAATATCTGAATATTGGAGTTTCATTTGATAGAGATACCTCATACTATTTTAGGACAGATGAAGGAAGTGCTTGTTTATCTGATACAAATGGAATACTTCGTTATCAAACAGTGAGAAATGGAATATTAAGCTTTAAGAATAATACTATTGAAAGTTTGAAGGAAGACACTGTTATTATTGATGGCTCAAAGTTGGACGGGTCTTTTGGAGGTTCTCAATATGTAAGCATTGCGAGTACAGGCGATAAAATTGTTAGAATTGCAACGAGTTCGATTTATCAGACTCAGAAAGACTTAACTTATGTAGTAATCTCTACTGAGGACGGCAAACTAAAGATTAGCAATAAAAAAGTAATCAAGAAAGATTATGGTAGCGAATCAATTGCCATTATAAAAGAGTTTGACTCAAACTCTTTTTATTTAGTAGCTAATGATAAATTAGAAAAATTATATTATTTGTATAAATATGATATCGCTACAGAATCATTTATAGCCAAAGATACTATCGAATCATTTATGGACGTTGATGTACGTAATGGAAAACCTATATTAATGGGGACAATTAAAGTATCCCCTAATGGGAAATTCATAGTTTGTACAAATGCAGATAGTTACAATGGAATTGAGGTGCTAAAATTCGATAGTGAAACTGAACAGCTAGAATTAATTAAAACTTTTAATGACAATGATTCTGAGGGAGGATATATAAGGAAATACTCAGGAGAGTTCTCTCCCAACAGTAAGCATTTTTATTTGATTGGAAGTAAGAGTTATATGTACGCAATTACCAATTTCAGAGATAGCGACAATTTATATATAAAGAAAGTCGCTTACGTTGATTATAATAATAATTGGAGTGACCACCGTACACAGTTTTTATTAGGACCTAATGAAAGAATTTATTTTTCCGACAATGATGGTAATAGTTATGATGGTGGCAAAGACTATATATCTGCATTAGAAAATCCAAATAATATAAATGATATCAGGTTTATAAGAGAATCGGTTGTTTTACCTAATACTAGCTCAAATTCATCTGGACCTAACTTCGAGGGGTTTCCAAACATCCCAACTACTTACTACTTCCAAGTTTCTATTGATATAGATAGTATGGAAGTATGCATAGGCGACGAAATATTTGTAGAAACAAATACTTTAAATGAGCCAGAAGTTGTAGAGTATATCTGGACTGCACCGAATAGAAATAAGTACGAAACTAAGAATCTCAAAATAGATTCAGCTACTAAAGATATGACTGGAATTTTTGAGTTATCAGTCAAATCGGTCGGGTATAATTTCAAACGACAGGTCTATGTTAAAGTAAACGGACCAATTGTCAAAATAAAAACTTATAAAACATCAATATGCGTTGGTGATACTAATACAATCTACATCGAAAACCCAAGCATAGAGAAAGTAACAGAAAGCATACTATGGAGTACTGGAGATACAACACGAGGAACAATAATAGATGCACCTGGAGTATATTCAGTAACTGTTACTGACTTCGAAGGATGTTCAGTTACAGAAAGTATAACAATAGATTTAGCTAAACCAGAAATAGATATTAATCCGCTACTTCCAACTATATTTTGTGAAGGAGATAGCACGATATTAGAAGTGACACCTTATGATAATAGCAACACATACACTTGGTCGAATGGAGAGTTAGGAAAGCAAATCATAGTAAAAACAGGTGGTACATATTCTGTAAGAGTATTAGAAGGAGAGAACTGTAGAGACACTGCTTACATAGAAGTAAAAGTAAATGAAAACCTTGAACCAAACATTACAGGAACAAATTTTTGCTCAGGAGAATTTGCAACATTAGAAGTATTACCTAACGACCCAAGCTATACATACAAATGGAATAACGGAGAAGAAACACCAGTTATAGTTGTAAGCCAAGCTGGAACATATTCAGTTACAGTTAGTAAAGCAGGTTGTGTTGGCACAGCTAAATACACTGTAAAAGAAAACCCAATTCCAGAGTTTGAGATTTTGGGTGAGAGTATAATCTGTAAAGATGAAACTGCTACTTTAAGTAGTAATAAAGATTTCGATGAATACCTTTGGTCAACAAACGAAATAACCAAAGAAATAGAAGTAACAGAAGCAGGTACTTATACCCTTACCGTTACAGATGAGAATGGATGCATGGCAACAAAGTCATTCAAAGTAGAGAAGTATGAATTATCATTTGACATCAGTAAAGGAAATATAGATTTTGGGAAGGTTTATATTACTGAGAATCCAAAAGACTCTGTAATAATAGTCAATACAAGTGGTGTAGATGTGGTTATGGATTTGGAGAGCAGAATTAAATTAATGAATGGTCAAACCTTTATGTTTAAGAAAACATTAAAGCCAGAAATATTAGGGATATACTCTGATTCTTATTCTCTTCATATAATAGAACCGTGTGATACTGTTATTACTATCCCAATCACCGCAAGAGTATTCGCCAGAACTACTATCAGCACAGAGGACATATATTCTCTAATAGGACAAACAGAAACTGTACCTGTCTATTTGGATTGTGAAGCTGACTTACCAGTACAGGAGTATAGCATCACTACTGACATCGATAGAACAGCTTTTTTCACAAATGATAGTTACACAGTAACTCAAAATCAACCAATCAGTAAAGCAAGAACTAATATACACAATCTGACTGGAACGATTCTTTTATCAAGTGCTTTGGAATATAATATTACATTTCCAAATTACGCATTCACAAATCAATACATAGAAGTGATAGAACAACCAGGAAAGATATACATAGATTCTGTTTGTGTCTTCAAATACAGAGAAATACAATTACTAGATTCGACAACACTAGATATATCACCCAATCCAGCAAATGAACAACTGAATATAGATATTACTACAGGTGCACAAGGAACAATGAAACTAGAACTAGTGGCTACAGATGGTAGAGTAATATATACGGATGAATGGATACAATCTACAAAGTCAAAGCAGATGCAGATTAATACTATTGCTATTCCAAGTGGTCAGTATCAGGTTCGATTAATCACCCCTTACGATGCTATTACTAAGAGTGTTGTGGTGGTGGAATAAGATGGAAATTCCCCTCTTAAAGGTGGGCGGCGAAGCTGGACGGGGTGGTATAATATTCAACACCTAACGGAGTTGTCGTCTAGGAATGGTCAACTGTTGCTACTAATATTGAATTGCTCCTCAGTTCTCCTGGATTCTTCACTACGTTCTGGATAGACGTGGCTTTTGTAATACGTCTCAACAATCTGTGCCATCCATAAATCAATTTAATCTGTGGTTCAGACAAAAAATGCAGCCACGACTTTTCAACCAAACTAATGTGCCTCGAACCAATTGATGCCTGTGCCTATGTCAACAACTACTGGTACATCACCAAGTGGTAAAGCCGTCCGCATTTTTTCGATAACTAGCTCGCGTAACTCATCCAATTCTGATTGCACTACATCAAACACAAGCTCATCGTGTACTTGTAATATCATTTTTGATTTCAGATTTCGCTTAGTCATTTCTTTATCTATGTTAATCATTGCAATTTTCAGCATATCCGATGCCGTGCCCTGTATGGGCATATTAATAGCGGCTCTCTCGTCTGCGTTTTTCAGCATCTTATTGCTGCTATTTATATTCGGGAAGTAACGACGACGACCGCAGAGGGTCTCAGCATACCCTTTTATACGAGCTGAATCGACAGTGTCATCCATATACTTTATAATTCCGTGATACTTTTCTTTGTAATTGTCGATTATGTCTTTCGCATCACCTCGGCTAATGCCTAGACGTTCCGCTAGACCATAAGCACCAAGTCCATACATAATACCAAAGTTAACAGTCTTCGCTATTCTACGCATATCTTGTGTTACGTCTTCTTGTGGTATGTCATTCAATACAGCTGCAGTAGCAGCATGTATATCATCACCATTAATAAAACCTTGGAGCATTTTCTCGTCACCACAAACGAACGCCATTATGCGGAGTTCAACTTGCGAATAATCAGCAGCTAATAGTATATTCCCCTCACTTGGAATGAATGCTTTGCGGACTTTCTTACCCAAATCTGAACGGATTGGTATATTCTGCAAATTAGGATCTGTTGACGAAAGTCTACCAGTACTTGCTACTGCTTGATTGTAAGTCGTATGTATTTTGTCCGTTCCTTCGAATACCATTCTTGGAAGAGATTCCACATAAGTTGACTGCAATTTACTCAATTGACGGTAATCCAAGACATATTCTGCAATTGTATGCATGGGAGCCAATTGGCTTAGTACCTGCTCATTGGTGCTATAACCAGTTTTAGTTTTTTTAACAGCTGGGATTCCCATTTTCTCGAACATTATCTCTGATAGTTGTTTCGGTGAGTTGATGTTGAATTGCTCTTCAGCTTCATCGTATATCTGCTCTTCTAGCTTGTCTATTCGCTTTGATATTTCGGATTGTAGTTCTTCTAGTGCATCTGTGTCTATACTAACACCACACATTTCCATTTTGTTCAATACAGTAATTGTTGGGAACTCAATTTCATAAGCCAGTTTCTCTTGCTCAGTGCCTAATAATGATGGCTCCATCTTGTTTTTCAATCGGAGTGCCAAATCAGCATCTTCACAAGCATATTCTGAAACTTCCTCTGGGTCGAGGTCAGCCATAGATTTTTGGTCTTTTTTCTTTTCGCCAATTAATGATTTGATAGATACTGGTTTGTACCCCAACCATTTTTCGGAAAGAGCATCTAGGTTGAGCTTCTCATCGGGGTTCAGCACATAGCTTGCTATCATCGAATCGAATACTATTGGTGCTATTAGTACATCATATCGCATTAGTATATACTGATCGAATTTGATATTCTGACCACATTTACCAATCTTATCACTTTCGAGGATTGGCCTCAACATATCAATTACGTAATTAATAGAAAGAGATTTATCTGCTCTTAGCTTACGGTTGAAATGAGTTTCGTCTATCTCTTCTTGTTCAAAAAGTGACTTATTTTCAGGTTTTATTAATTCTAATTCACGACTATCAATAACCGGTATATAGTAACCCGATTTTTCTTTGAAAGAAAGTGCAATACCTACTATATCGCATTCATTTTTGTTCAATCCAGAAGTTTCCAAATCAACAGAAAGTACATCGTGCTTCTCTATTTCAGCGATTAAATCTACTAACTCTTGATTCGTAGTTACCATTCTATAGTTGTTATCTATCGAGTCTATAGTCTCTAGATCACTACTATTATTAAATATTGGCATATCGCTCATACTAGATTTACCTGAGCGGTCGAACCATTTGCCACGTAGAGTGCGAAACCCTTCATGAGCAAAGAATTTATCCAACTCATCGAATTTCGTATTCTTAAATTCATAATCATCGAAATTGAATTCTATAGGGCAATCTTTTTTCAGAGTAACTAATTGTTTTGATAGAAAAGCCATTTCCTTATGTTCTATAAGTTTAGCTTTTACAGACTTACTACGTATTTCGTCTATATTCTCATAAACACCTTCGAGTGATTCGTACTGCTCTATAAGTGGGAATGCTGTTTTAATTCCAATCCCTTTGACACCCGGAATATTATCCACAGCATCGCCTATTAACGCTTGTACGTCTATCACTTGATCTGGGCGAACACCAAACTTCTCGCGTACTTCTGGGTAATCAACTACTTCTAATCCGCCACCCTTAGTAGCTGGCTTTAGAATTTTAATATGGTCTGTAACTAGCTGATAGTAATCTTTATCGCTAGTTAGGCAATATGAATCGATCTCTTTTTCAGATGCTTTATCCGCCAAAGTAGCAATCAAATCATCTGCTTCGAACCCATCCAATTCCATTTGCGGAATACCAAATAAAGTCATCATCTCTTTTATCTTCAGCAATTGAGGACCCAAATCCTCTGGGAATTCTGCTCTATTCGCCTTGTATGCATCATACATATCATTCCTAAAAGTAGGAGCTGAAGTATCGTAAACAACTAATATGTGCTTCGGGTCATATTTATCTAATAGCGATGTTAGTATATTGGCAAAGCCAAATACAGCGCCAGTTGGCTCGCCATCAGTGTTGGTTAGACCAGTTCGGTACATAGCATGATAAGCTCTAAAAACTAGTGACATTCCGTCTATCATAAAAAATCTAGGCATAGTATTCCTTTTCTATTCGCTGAATAATTTCTTTTCATTTAATAACTTTTGCAATGGCTCTACGTGTTTCAATAATATGACAAACGCAAGCATAGCAACAAGTTGAAAATATCTAGTAGCATCTTCGTAAGCTACAAAAGTTGTAATTTCTATAAGTTTATCTGGTGAAATCATCACCATAATCGGAGCTCCTATTGTAGCCAAAGCATTTGCTACATGTACATTCTTACGGACTCCGTAATAGGAAATCATCCAAACTATTCCCCATTGGAAAATAGCTAGTGGATTGATGAACAACAGTACACCAACGGCCGTCGCTAATCCTCGACCACCTTTCATGCGTAACCATAAATTAAAGTTATGACCTATCACGGCAAAAACACCTGCATAAGAAAGCAACATCATCATATCATCACTATTCGGGAAGAGCATATATACTGTCATACAAGCCAGAAATCCTTTGAATCCATCTAATAAGAAAACAGCAACACCAATCCACTTTTTACCAGTGATTTCATAGCTATTCATTGCACCTGTATTTTTGCTCCCCTCTACAGTAAGGTCAAGCCCTGTTGCCTTCTTCACTATTATCTTAGAAAAGGCAATAGACCCGAGCAAATATCCTATTATCCCTGCTATCAATCCGTCCATCTAGTATTTCTCCTTCAGTAATTTCATCTGTAAAAGTGATATCATCAATATAATAAAAAATAGTACATAAGCCACGGCCGAAGCGTAACCCATTTTATCTGCCATCTCGAATGCGTTCTGATAGACTTGATAAACTAGTGTTGCAGTCTCGTTTAATGGCCCACCTTTTGTCATCACGTATATTTCTATAAATATTTGGAACGATTTGATAGTATTTACGACTAATATAAAGAGCAAAGTTGGTTTTAGCATTGGCAAAGTTATACTCTTAAACTGTTGCCACGGTGATGCACCCGATATATCTGCTGCTTCGTATAGGTCTTTGGGGATAGTTTGCAATCCAGCAAGTACTATTATCATATAGTAACCAGTGGCAATCCATATATCCATTGCCATTATAGCTGGTAATGCAGTCTCAACAGATTGCAGCCACCCATCAGGTTGACCACTCATTCCTACCATTTGTAGTAGGGTATTTATATACCCTTCTTTGCTATACAAATTCTTGAAAATCAGAGCTATAACTACGAGTGAAGTAACTGACGGCAGAAAGTACGCCGCCTTGAAAAATTCTTTCAATTTGCCATTAGTTCTATCTACTAATACCGCAAGTACAGTCGCCAGAATAGTAGTAATTGGTACTGTGACGAATACAAAAAGCATAGTATTCGATAGTGATTTGAGGAATGTGTCATCAGAAAAAAGAGCTGTATAGTTCTCTAATCCAATGAAAGTAGTCTCATTGCTCAAAGTTTTATATTCGGATAAGCTAAGTATAAAAGAGTAAATAACAGGATACGCCCAAAACACAAGGAAAGTCAAAATCCAAGGTAATAGGAGTATTAAAATGTTAAATCTCTCTTTATTCTTATAACTTATCATTAAAATCCTTTATTTCTTGGTAGAAACGAGATAGCGGAAATCCAACTATATTATAGTAACATCCGACAATCTTCTCTACAAATACAGAACCGAAATCGTCTTGTATTCCGTAGCTACCTGCTTTATCCATAGGTGAACCAGTAGCTATATAAGCGTACTTTTCTCTTTCACCTAACTCGCGGAAAGTAACATCCGTTTTAACATAGAAACTAGTAGAGCTATTAGAGTCGTGATGCACAAGCGAAACTCCCGTGTAAACCTGATGAGTATTACCACTGAGTCGTGTTAGCATCTCATAGGCGTCTTTCTCTTCGGCTGGTTTATTCAATAATTCCTCATTCAGATAGACAGTAGTGTCCGAGCCAATAATGATTTTGTGTGTTTTGAAGCTAGATACATGCTTAGCCTTTCTATTTGCCAATTCCATTACAAACTTTGTCGGATCAGATTCGACTATATCGTCTTCATCTATATCAGCAGGTATAACTTCGAATTGCAATCCTATTTGCTCCAAAAGCATCTTACGTCGGGGTGAGCCAGAGGCGAGTACAATCTCATTTTTTAGATCTAAAATCTGTGTTAAATTCAACATATTTACTATTATTACCGTTTCAATTTGATACTTAGCAAATATATGAAATTAGAATTTAGGTATTAGAATAACTTTAAAACTTATGGTAGAATATCTGTGCAATGAAAACTATTTTTTCACCTCAATTTTGGAATAAGCAAATAAAAAAAGCCGAGTAGTCAAAAAAGATTACTCGGCTTGTAAATACAATCAAATATCTAAAGTGATTATCTCACAACAGATACTTGTCTAGTTTCAACTTTATCACCCATTCTCAAAGTAATGAAATATGTACCTGAGTTCAAGTTCATATTATTAAGTTGAATTGGAGTTTCTACACCTGCATTAACGTTACCGTTGAACAAGTTAGCAACTACATTACCTAACATATCAGTCATCACTACAGATGCGTTACCGCTTCTTTGTGAGTTGAAAGTCATAGTAGTATTTGAACTAAATGGATTAGGATAATTTTGGCTAAGGCCTAAACCAACTTGTGCGTTTACACTAGTTACTATAGGGCCAGGAGTAACAACTAAAGTAGCAGTAGCAGAAGTAACCTCGCCACAGTCATTAGATACAGTTACTACATATTCGCCAGCATCATCCATTACTACCATATCGATAGTTAATGAATCGTTATCATTATTCAAATCAA